>Ga0163144_10025279_pt1 | contig 11603 bp, 10 predicted proteins | sample OliLak19BULKMAT1_FD_123175 | JGI IMG/M metagenome (GOLD analysis project Ga0163144, IMG submission 123175) | Freshwater microbial mat bacterial communities from Lake Vanda, McMurdo Dry Valleys, Antarctica - Oligotrophic Lake LV.19.BULKMAT1 | ecosystem: Environmental > Aquatic > Freshwater >... | reverse complement strand
GCGGAGCGGTCCCTTGCTGTGACTGTCCCCTGATTTTCGGGTAGGTATTTCACGACCTGCTCCACGACTTCCGCAGGCAGCGGCTTCGTCTCGGCATCCTGTCCGCCAAGGACGTTGACTCCCCGATACATGTACAGACTGTCCCAACCTGCAGCGGACTTTGTTTTACCGGACTGGTCTTCCTGATTCTTGGCAAAGTCCTGGTGAACCACTTTATCCTCGGAGGCCTCAGCGCTTGGCCCGGTGGCTGCGACAGGAGCGGCGACGGAAGGTTCCGTGCTGCTGACAGTTTCATTTTTTACCCCTCCCCCTGTTCCGCTGCCCTTTCCCCATCTTCCCGTGAATTGGCGAATAGTCGAAACCTGTTCACCGGCTTGCTGCGTATCTGGAAGAGGCGGCTGGTTTGCGAGAAGGACTTGGGATGAAGATTCGCTTGGCTTATCAGCGCCGATCTTTTCGTCAGATTGTTGTGCTTGGGACTGGGCTTTTTCCAAGCGTTTGGTCTGAGGGGCTTCCTTGGCAAGTTTCATGCCGTCGGCTTTTCCGGCTTCAGCATCCATGGTTGCGAGAGCATCGGCTTGGCCAAACACCTGCCCCACCGCTGCTTGTCGGCTGGGCGTGGCCGCGGGGGCCGGGGTAATGGTGGTGACGATCCCCGAACTGACGACGGCTCCACCGGTATAGGAGTTGCTTGAGAACCCCTCGAAGTCGGGCGGTTCGGCGGAGTTTCGGAAGACGTTCACTTTGGAAAAAATCGCCAACACCAGCGAGGTCATGACCAGGCAGGCGGCCACGCGAATGAGGAGTTGGGAGGACCACCAAGCGGGGCGGGCGAGGGTCAGCGCGCGGATTTTCTTCGGTGGGACGACGAGGGGGACGCCGATGGTTTCCAGCAGTTTCCGGCGGCGTTCGGGGGAGAGCTGGATTTTCGGGTTTTCCGGGCGGAGGGCAGTTCCCACCAGCGCGTGAACCGCTTCGATGCGGCGCTTGAAAATGGCCAACTCGGGAATCTCCGTCACGATTCGTTCCAGTTCGGCGGCCTCGAAGGCGGAGGTTTCGCCCAGCACAAGGGCCACGACGCGGGCTTCCAAAGCCGGATCGATCCAGGGTTGCGGTTGAGGGTTGTTGTCGTCGTCGTTCATGGTGTTCATCCCAGGCTTCCGTCGATGCCGGCGTGGCGCAGGGCGTCGGCCAGGCCTTTGAGGAGATGGTGCAGTTTGTAGCCAACGTTGCTCACGCTGAGCCCGGTGCGGCGGCTGATGTCCTGATATTTAAGGTCGTCGTGGTATTTGAGGTGGATGAGGTTTTGATCTTCGGGGGAGAGTTCGGCCATGAGGAGGCGGACCATGCCGACGGCTTCCAAACGTCCAAGGGCTTCGTCCGGCGGGGTTTCGTTTCCCGGCCCTTCGGGTTCCTCAATGGGGGTCTCCCGAGCGTGATCGCGCAGGTGATTGAGGGCCAGATTGCGCAGGCTGCGGTAGAGCCAGGCTCGCGGGTTTTCCACCTGGCCCCAAAGCTGATGCAGCCGGAGGAAAGCCTCCTGGACGAGTTCCTCCGCCACGGACCGCCGTCCCACCAGCCCGATGGCAAAACCCAGCACGGCGCTTTCCTCGGCCTCAAAGAGCGCTGCCAGCGTGCCTTGGTCGGCAGGCAGGGGAAAAGCCACCGGCGGCGAAGCGGCGGACGGCTTCTCGGAGGCGAGGGTGAGGGGTTCGGTCATGAGTCTGAGGGCAAAAACACCCTTCACCTATCAAGACACGCCAACAAACATTTCCTTAGAAAATATATTTAGCCCGGAAAATCCAGGTCTGTCTTAGGTCCGGCGTATCGTGGTCTCACGCAGGAACTTGGCATCGTCAATTTCCGGATAATCCAAAGTGTAATGCAGACCGCGGCTTTCTTTCCGGCTGATGGCGCAGTCCACAATGAGGGAGGCGACGGCCACAAGATTGCGCAATTCCAGCAGTTCGGTGGAAACCTTGAAGTTCCAGTAAAACTCCTGAATTTCCGTATGGAGGTTGCGCAGGCGGGTGGCCGCGCGCTGAAGGCGTTTGTCGGTGCGGACGATGCCGACGTAATCCCACATCAGGCGGCGGATTTCGTCCCAGTTGTGGTAGATCACGACGAGTTCGTCCACATCCTGCACCTGGCCGGAACGCCACTCGGGCAGATTGTATTCCTGACGCGGCTTGCGCTGGCGGGTGGTTTTTTCAAAAGCGCGATGGGCCAGGACCAGACCCTCCAAAAGGGAATTGCTGGCCAGGCGGTTCGCGCCATGCAGTCCGGTCGAGGCCACTTCGCCAATGGCAAAAAGCCCGCGCAGGCTCGTCTCGCCGTTGAGATCGGTTTTGACCCCTCCGCATTGATAATGCGCGGCGGGAACGACCGGGATCGGCTGCGTGGTAATATCTATGCCGTGGCTCAAACAGGTCTCGTAGATGGAAGGAAAACGGGATTTCAAAAAATCCGCCGGCTGGTGGGTGATGTCGAGAAAGACGCATTTGCTGCCGCTGCGTTTCATCTCGGCATCAATGGCGCGGGCCACGATGTCGCGGGGAGCCAGCTCTTTCTGCGGATGGTGATTTTCCATGAACCTCCGGCCCTTGGCGTCGAGCAGGATTCCACCCTCGCCCCGCACGGCCTCGGAGATCAGGAAGGATTTGGCCTTGGCGTGGAAAAGGCAGGTGGGGTGAAACTGGATGAACTCCATATTCGCAATCACCGCCCCGGCGCGCCAGGCCATGGCCACCCCGTCGCCGGTCGCCACGTCGGGGTTTGTGGTATAGAGATAGACTTTGCCGCAGCCTCCCGTGGCTAGAACCACGATGTCGCTGCGCAAGGTCTCGACCCCGCCCGTTGCCTCATCAAGGACATAAACACCCACGCAGCTATCCTGCATGGCGTAGCCGAGTTTTCCGGTGGTGAGAAAATCCACCGCCATGTGATTTTCCAGCAGCGTGATGGCGGGATGTTCGGCAATGCGGGAAACGAGAGTGCGCTCAATTTCGAATCCGGTGGTGTCCTGAAAATGCAACACCCGCCTCATCGAGTGCCCGCCTTCCATGCCGAGGTCGAGCTCCCGTCCGCCACTTTGCCCGTCCTTCTCGTCAAAATGCATGCCCAATTCGATCAGACCGGCAATCCGCTCAGGACCCTCGGTAATGACCGCCCGCACCGCGTCTTCGTTGCAGAGCCCGGCACCCGCGACCAGCGTGTCGCGAATATGAAGATCGAAGGAGTCGTCCTCGCTGACCACACAGGCGACCCCGCCTTGCGCCCAGGCCGTGTTGGAATCCACCGCCCGCCGTTTTGTCACCAAGGCCACGGAACCCTTCTCCGCCGCCCGGAGCGCGTAGGAAAGTCCGGCAATGCCGCTGCCAATGACAATGAAATCGAATTCTCTCATTTTAGCCGCAAAGGAACGCAGAGAGCGCAAAGAAAAGACAGGTTCATTAAATATCGCAATGTCGGCTTTCGGCACTCATGCCGTATTTTTCGATTTCGTTTTCATCTTTGTGTTCTCTGCGTTCTTTCGCGGCCAATCAATTTCTTGCTGGCACGGCGATATTATCAATCAATCGCGTCGCGCCGAGGAAAACCGCCGCCGCCAAACGCATGGGCCGCCGCAGGGTCTTGACGGTTTCGAGCGTTTCGGCATCCACCAGTTCCAAATAATCCAAGCGGACACCGGGGATTTTTCCAATCAGCCGTCGTCCTTCCTTGAGAATCGCTGCGGACGTGGCCCCGCGAACCGCCTGCAAAAGTGCCGCCTGGATGCCGGGAGCCACCGCCCTCTCCGGGGGTGGCAAATACGAATTCCGCGAACTGACCGCCAGTCCATCGGTCTCACGGATGGTCGCGTGCGCGGAAATGCGAACGGGAAAATGCAGGTCGCGCACCATCCGGCGGATGATCGCCAGTTGCTGCCAGTCCTTCTCGCCAAAGACCGCCGTATCCGGCTGCAGGATCAGAAACAGCCTGGCCACCACGCTGCAAACCCCGCGAAAATGCCCCGGTCGCGAAGCGCCGCACAGGTACCGCGAAAGCGAGGATTCCTCCACATAAACCGAGTCGTTTTCGCGATACATCTCCTCCGCCGCAGGTGCAAAAACGAGATCCACTCCGCCCGCCTGGCAAACGGCCAAATCCTTTTTCCACGGTTTCGGATATTTGGAAAAATCCTCCCGCGGTCCGAATTGGGTGGGGTTGACAAAAATCGAAACCGCCACCGTTCCGCTCTCGCCCGCCAGACGACGAGCCCGCTTGATTAACGCCGCGTGTCCATGATGAAGCGCCCCCATGGTTGGAACCAGCACCAGCGGCCGCCCGCTTTTCCGGCAAAACGCCCGGACCGAAGCGACAGTTTTGGCAATTTTCACAGCCGCCGTTTTTCGGGAACCCGGCCTCAGGGTGCCGTCGCTGCGGGACTGGCGGCGGGTGCCGCCGTGGCCGCAGGAACCGCTGCAGCTTCCGGCACGGCGGGTGCCGTGATGGGAACTGGCGCACTCATCAATTCCTGCTGCACCTTCGAGGTCTTGGCGGAATTTTGTTTCGCGTAGGCAACAGCCAATACAAGGGTCAGCGCGAAAAAAGCCACCCCCAGCCAGACCGTGAACCGTGCCAGAACGTGGGTGGTCTGGGCGCCGAAGATATTTTCCGTGACGCCCCCGCCGAAAGCTGCGCCCAGACCTTCACTACGAGGCAACTGCATCAATACGATGAGCACCAGCAAAAAACAGACCGTCACGTGAACAATGAGCAAAGCGGGAAAGAGCAACCACATAATTGGAACCGCGCAAGGTGCGTCATCCCGCCGGATTTGTAAAGAATCTTCCCAAGGTCAGATTTTGCGCGGGTGCCCGCCACCGAAGGCTTTCAGCTCCTCAAGGCGGAGCAACGCCTTCTTCTCCCAATCCGCTTCCGTCGCGGAGAAAAACCCAGTGAGGGACTGGAAGGTTCCATCCCACCCTACGGGAACGATTTTATCCTCAAGGGAATAGAGAGCCACCTTCCGATAAACGCCGGGCTCATCCACCAGGAGCAGCGCCTCCGGATCATCGGCCGGTTGTTTCCGGAAATAGCAGACACTGCCCTTCCCGCTCACCGGATCGAAGACCGCCACCCAGCGCGCGTTCCTCAACACTTCGGCGGCACCTTTCCCCTCCTTGAGGAAAACACTGCGTTTCAGAATGCCATTTTCGTCCCCGAACATTCCCACGGTCGCCGTGGGGGTCCACGCATACATCAAGGGGTGCGCCTTGACAGAATCCAACGGCTGCCTCGCGTGCAGGTGCACCGTCTCAATCAGCACATCATCACGAATGGAAACCGACGATTCCAAAGCAATGCCCCGGATTTTTGACCGGCGCTCCAGGCGGAAAGATGTCCCGCTGAGCTCCATCGTCGGCGTAAACTCCGTCACGGGCTTGTCGTCAATGAGCAGCCGCAGGCTGGTGACGATTTCCTTCTCGATCTCACCTGGCTTGCCGGGAACGTCAAGGAAGTGCGCCGTTCCCAGATGCCCCACGTCGCGGATGGTGAAGACCGTGCCGTACGCGCTGTCCTCCGTTGCCATCGTGGTGTTCCGCCAGTCCATCCCGCTCAACGTCCACATCTTGGGCCCGTCAATGCGGATGCGGATGTCGCCCACCGTCACGGTGACCTTCTGCGGCCAATTCGCCTGATCCGGCGCCTGCCCGACCGCACTCTGAGCCCAGACCATGACGACGGAGATCAGTAACAGAAAAAGAAAATACGACCGCAGGCGCGACATGGGATCGCACATCAGAATTGTCTCGCTCCCGAAGTCTTCAATTCCTCCGCGCGCCGTTGGGCCTGCTGTTCCCAATCGGCTTCCGTCGCGGAGAAAAAACCCACCGCCGATTGATACGTGCCCTCGAAGCCCTCAGGCACGATCTTTTCCACGAACGTCATGATGCGCAGCTTGCGGTAAATACCGGGCGCATCGCTCCATTGCAGCCAACCGTCGGCATCAGCCGGATGCTTGAGCAAGTAACAGACACTTCCCCTGCCATTGGCCGCGTCGAAAACCGCCATCCAGCGCGCCGTTTTATTCAAGCCGCCATCGTCCCCCTTCCCTTCCTTGCGAAAGACACCACGCTGCAAAATTCCGCTGTCATCGCCCACCGCGAAATGCGTCGCCGCGGGCGTCCACGCATACATCAGGGGGTAGCTCATCCGCAGATCAATGGCTTTTGTGGCGTGCCAGTGCTGGGTTTCGATCAAGACGCCTTCCTGAATCAAAACCGTTGACTCCAAATCCAGCGCCCGGATCTTCGACCTCCGTTCCATCCGGAAGGTCGTCCCGCTGAGATTCATCGTCGGCGTGAAGTCTTTCACGGCCTTGCCGTCAACGAAGAATTGCAGACTGGTGACATTCTCCTTCTCGATCTCACCGGGTTTTCCGGGGACATCAAGAAAGTGCGCCGTCCCAAGATGTCCCACGCCACGAATCGTAATCACCGTGCCATACGCGCTCTCCTCGGTCGCCATGACAGTGTTTTGAAAATCAATCCCGCTCAGCGTCCACAGCTTGGCCTCCTCAATCCGCGTGCGGATGTCCCCGACCGTGACCGTCACCTTCTGCGGCCAATCCGCCTGAGCTGACGGCTGACTTGCCGGAGTTTCCGCGCGCGTATGGCCTGCAAGCAGAAAAAAAACACAGGGGAATAAGGCGCGCCCGATGGAAATCGAAAACATGGAATAAGCGTGAGATGCTGATAGTCTGGTGACATGTCAGAAGCAACTGGAAAAGCTCCGCTCACCTTCGTTTTCCTGCTCATTCTCCGTAATTTTTTGACCACGGATGACGGATTAAGCGGATGAGGAAGTAAAAACCCGGCCCGTTGCTTCGCGTCCGTTGCAGCTCCGTGCGAAATGAGCGGTATTCGGCCTAACCCTTTCCGTCCTTTGGGCGAGGCATTTCAGACATGCTCACCGTCAGATTTTCCTCTCATCCTTTGACCCCGCCAAGGCGCGTTCCGGAAACGAAGAATCGCTGTCCGAACAAAAAGATGCCGATGACCGGAAGGATGGACCATATGCTTGCGGCCATGAGGAGCGGCCAGTTGGCGGAGTTCTGATCCACAAAATCCAGCAAGCCCAGCGGAATCGTTTTCAGGCGGTCGCTGCTCACCATCACCAGCGGATAGAGGAAACTCTGCCAGTTGCCGAGGAAGGTGAAGATCCCCAGCGTGGCCAGCGCAGGGCCCGAGAGTGGCAGCACCACATGGACAAATCGCATCAGGGCATTGCATCCATCAATGCAGGCGGCCTCTTCGAGTTCATCGGGAATTCCCTTGAAAAACTGCCGCAGCATAAACGTCCCGTAGGCGCTGAACATCGGCGGAACGAGCAACACAAAGTAACTGTCCACCAACCCCGCCCAGCTCATCATGATGAAGAGCGGAATCAGGGTCACGCTGGCCGGAATCATCAGGGTGGCTAGATAAAGAAAGAATATTTTCTCCCGGCCCCGGAAGATCAGCCGCCCGAAGGCATAGGCAGCCAGGGATGATGTCGCGAGTTGCCCGGCGGTAACGACCAGCGCGATCACCGCGCTGTTGAAGTAATATCTGGCAAAGGGCGAGACCCGAAACACCTCGGGGAAATTTTCCCAGTGCCAGACGGGAGGGAAGAGATTGCGCAGGATGTTTCTGTCGTCGGGAAAAACTCCCGCGCCCGCGCCCTCACGCAGGAGAGCCTCGGGATCGTTCGTCTTGACCGCCGTGCCCACCATCCACAGTAGCGGATAGAGCATGGTGATGCCCACAGCCACGAGCAGAAGCAATCCGCCGGTCTTCGCCAATGAAAGGGGGTTCCGTGTGCGCATGGCTAGTAGGTGATCCGGCTGGACATCCACTTCCAGTTCAGGAGGGACAGCCCCAGCACCATGACAAAGAGAATCCAACTCGCGGCGGCGGCGCGGCCCATGTAAAAATAGCGGAAGCCGTTTTCGTAGATAAAATAGCTGAGCGTGGTCGTCGCACCCGCCGGCCCGCCGCGCGTCATCACATAGGCGGCATCGAACCCGCCCTGAAATCCCCCGATGATGCCCATGATTAAAATAAAGGCCGTCGTCGGTGAAACCATCGGCCAGGTGATGGCGAGGAATTGATGCCATTTCCCAGCCCCGTCAAGGCACGCCGCCTCGTGCAACTGCGGATCCACATTCTGCAACGCGGCGAGGTAGAGCACCATGTTTGCCCCGCCCGCCGTGGCCCAGATGTTCATGATGATGAGCGCATTTTTTGCCCAGGCTCTGGACTCCAGCCAAGCCGGACCACCCGCCGGATGCACCAGCGAGATCACACTGTTGATCAGACCGTAATCGGTGTTGAAAATCCATTTCCAGAGCAGGTAAATTCCGACCCCGCCGACAATCGAGGGCAGAAAAAATGCCAGCCGGAAGAGGTTGCGTCCGGGAATCGTTTGATTGAGCAACACGGCCAGCCCCAGCGAGCAGGCCATGGAAAGGGGAAGTCCAAGGAGGAGATAGAACGTGTTGCCGGTATAATACCAAAAACGTTCGTTCACCGGCTCCAGAAATTGAAGAAGGACGAAAATGGCAACCGCCGCGATTCCGACCGCCAGGCCGAGGCGCACGCCGCCCCGGAGCCGGAGTATAACACCCGCCGCCAGGACAAGGCAGACGGCAAGTAGGATCACTCCCAAGCCGGGAGGGATGGACGGAGCCTCCCGCACGGTGAACCCCAGCAATTGCTGGAAGTTATCCCATCCCACCCAGCGCGGAGGCCGGAAGAGATCCCAGGCGCAGAATGCCAGCGCCAGCGAAAAGACGATGGGGAAAAGCGTGAAGGCGGCAAAGCCCAGCACACTCGGGGCGAGAAACAACCAGGGGGTCAGCGGTTTGTTGCGCATGGTGGGTTACTGCCGCGCGGGGGAAGTGGAAAGGATGAGGTTGGTGCTGTGTTCGAGCCGATCCATAATGTCTTCTGTTTTGTCATCCCCCTGCAAAGCCAACTCAAACCAATAGTCATTTTCCTGACTCACTTCCAATAGTTCAGGAATGCGCGGCGCAATTTTTACGTAGGGCAGCATTTCCAGAAAGGCCGACAAATTCGCCCCGGGAATGTCGTTTGTTTCCAGATACCTCGCTTGCAAATCCGTCCGCGCCGGGACCGTCGTCGCCATCAGTTTGACCTGCATTTCCGCGCCCACCAGTTCCTTGAGCAAATGCCAAGCCTCGCGGGGATATTTCGTCTTCGCCGAAATGGCAAAGCCTGAGCTTGAGGCCCAGCCCGCCCGCTGACCGTCCCGCCCCAGGGGATTGACCATCAGCACCCACGGAAACCGGGCGCGATCCCGCAGGTCTCCAACATCCCAGGAATAGGCCTCCACCATGGCCACACGGCCTTGGAGAAACTCGCTCAACCGGTCCAGCGTCCCTTGGGCGCCAACTCGCAGGAACGACCGTTCCCCTCGCAACAACTTGACATTGGTATCCAGCCATTCCCTCGCCGCCTTGCCGTGGAACCCGGACTTCGCGCCATCCTCGCTCAGCAGGCTCACCCCAAAGTAATGGGGTGCGATCTTATCCACCCCCGCTCCATAGCGGCAGGCTCCGGCGTTCATCTTTCCAAAGGCCGTGAGCCTGCGGGCCATCTCCACGTATTCATCGAAAGTCCAGTCCGGCGTCGGATACGGCAGTCCGGCCGCGTCGAAGGCCGCGCGGTTATAAACCATCGCCTGGACATCAATACCATAGGGAAGGCCCAACAGCACTCCGCGATGACGATACCAATCAACGACAGCGTCCTGGTACAGGCCGATCGAAAAATCCGCATCGTCCCGCAAAAAGTCATCCAGCGGCAGGAGCGCATCCCGCCAGGAAAAAAGCCCGAAGCCGCTACCCATCCACAAGACATCCAAATCGCTGCCGGCAGCAATCGTGGCCAGCGCCTTCACGTAATAGTCCCGTCCCGGTGCTTGCATGAACTCGACTTGAATCCCCGGATTCTTGGCGCGAAACCTGGCCACCGCCTCCTCTTCCGCGGTGCGATTGTAGCCGCCGGCGGACATGAGTCGGAGGGTCACAGGCTCCTCGTTCACAGCCGAGCGGGAACACCCCGCAACGGCCAGGAGGAGAAGAATTCCCAGGAAAGACCGCGTTGCAGTCACGGCACTCCATTGCCGCGCGGGGGGAGCCTGTGCTAACAATGCGGTCCTCCCACGCCTCAAGGGACTGGGGCGACTCCCTCGGGCGCTCCATTTCCCGTCAATCCAGCTCCGCCACTTCCACATCGTCAATGTAACTCACGTTCGCATCGGGATAGGCCGGAAGAAAAGATATCTTGCGCAGGGCACCTTCTCTTTTAAAGGGAATCGCCTCGGCGGCCGGACTGCCATCCACGGACACCGCATAAGTTTCCGCCACCAGATCCATGGTCATCGTGACCTGAGTCCAACTCCCGGCAAGGATTTGCACACCGGTCGTCTCCCACTCCCCGTCGTTCTTCATGACCTGAACCTTCTCGCCCGAGGTGGAGCGCCCCCCGACGGACACCGCGATCGTGTTGACCCCGGCATTTTTTTCCGCAGTGCCCAGATGAACACTGAAGCAGCTTTCCGGGCTGTCACGCAGAACACGGAAACTGATCCGCAGCTTCCCTGCGTCCAACGGAGCAGCCCAGGCACCGGTGAGCCAGAAATCCGCAGTTAGCACCAGGGAATCGTCGCGAATGATGCGGATGGATTTTCCCGTATTGGTTCCGGGCGCGGCAAAGAACTCTTCAGAGTTCACCTTGGGTGATGACTCAAGTTTGCCGAACTCCTTCCAGGCTCCTCCATCGTCCTGTTCGTTGCCCACCTTGCCAACATCGTCAGCGGCGAAGCTGTCAAAGTCCTGCCGAAGAACCACATTTTCGGCCTGTGCTACGGGCGCGCTGAGAGCAGCGGCGGCGAGGACTGGAAGAAGGTATCTCGTGAGCACGGGTACAGGGTTTATCCCAAAAAAAGACTTAGGGACAACGCAGTAAAGATTCCTTCTGCAAACCCACCCGCTGGGACGATTCGCAGTGCCGTATGAGCGCGGCGGCCTCCAGAGAATATCTCGCTCAAGGTTCCCCTTTGTAAATGCGGTTGACCTTGCTTTAACCCTCTAGCGGGTCGCAGGCGCGGGTTTGCGCCTGCGCAGGAAAATCATGCCGCCCATTCCGGTCAGAACTAGAAGGGCCACCGTATTGGGTTCGGGCACGGCCTGAATGACCAGGTCGTTGCCTCCTGTGAAGGTGTTGCCGACCGAGTCTCCCGTGTAGCTGATCAGCCAGTTGAAACCGCCAAGATTGAAGCTGGAGCCCTGGGTGTAACCCCCAATGAGACCGATGATCGCATCCGCACCGTCGTTCCTGATGAGGAAAAAGTTGTCAAACTGAACTGGAGTAAATCCCAGAGAAATCGCCAGATCGCCGCCCAATGTCACCGAACCGGTGACGTTCACCTGATCGTAGCCCGTGCCGACCGTGATGCTGTTAATTTCAACAGCAAGCATGCCACCACTATTCAAAGCGAGATTGCCAGTGCTCAGGATGCCAGGGCTGTTGCCGGGGGCAATGGTGCCGCCG
>Ga0163144_10025278_pt1 | contig 11604 bp, 10 predicted proteins | sample OliLak19BULKMAT1_FD_123175 | JGI IMG/M metagenome (GOLD analysis project Ga0163144, IMG submission 123175) | Freshwater microbial mat bacterial communities from Lake Vanda, McMurdo Dry Valleys, Antarctica - Oligotrophic Lake LV.19.BULKMAT1 | ecosystem: Environmental > Aquatic > Freshwater >... | reverse complement strand
TACCTGCGCCTGAAGGCCGAGCATCCCGAGGCGCTGGTCTTCTTCCGCATGGGCGACTTCTACGAAGTCTTCTACGACGACGCGCGCACCGCCAATCGCCTGCTCGACATCACGCTCACGTCGCGCGGCGCCTCGGCCGGCGAGCCGGTGGTGATGGCCGGGGTGCCGGTGCATGCGCTCGAGAGCTACCTGGCCAAGCTGGTCAAGCTCGGCATTGCGGTAGCGATCGCCGAGCAGGTCGGCGACGTCGCAACCGCCAAGGGCCCCGTCGAGCGCAAGGTGGTGCGCGTGGTCACGCCGGGCACCCTCACCGACAGCGAACTGCTGGCCGAGCGGCAAGATGCGTTGCTGCTGTCGCTCGCGCCGGCGCCGGGGCGCAGCGGCGCCCGCAGCACGACGTTTGGCCTGGCCTGGATGGGGCTGTCGAGCGGCCGCCTGGGCCTGGCCGAATGCAGCGAGCGCGAGCTGCCGGGCTGGCTGGCGCGGCTGGATGCCGCCGAGCTACTCTGCGCCGACCGCGACAGCCTGCCTGCCGCAGTGGCCGCCAGCGGCATCGCCGTCACGCAGCGGCCGGCCTGGCAGTTCGATGCCGCGCTCGGCGTGCGCAAGCTCTGTGCGCAGCTGCAGGTGGCGAGCTTGGCCGGCTTCAACGCCGCCGAGCTGCCGCTGGCCCATGCGGCCGCGGCCGCGCTGCTGGCCTTCGCCGAGCACACGCAAAGCCAGGCGCTGGCGCACCTGCGCACGCTCGAGGTCGAACGCGCGAGCGACCTGCTCGACCTGCCGCCCGCGACGCACCGCAACCTCGAGCTCACGCAGACGCTGCGTGGCGAGCCGGCACCGACGCTGCTGTCGCTGCTCGACACCTGCCGCAGCGGCATGGGCAGCCGCGCACTGCGCCACTGGCTCACGCACCCGAAGCGCGCGCGCCACGACGCAAGCGAGCGCCATGACGCGATCGCAGCGCTGATCGACGCCGGCTTCGCGCCGCTGCGCGATGCCCTGCGCGGTGTCAGCGATGTCGAGCGCAGCGTGGCCCGCGTGGCCCTGCGCCAAGTGCGTCCGCGCGAGCTGGCCGGGCTGCGCCAGACGCTCGTCGCGCTGCCGGCACTGCGCGCCCGGGTGCCCGACACCGCAGCGCTGCTCGCTTCGCTTCTGGCAGCCTTGCAGCCCGACCCGTCGATCGCCGCGTTGTTGACCAGCGCACTGGCCGAGGAGCCGGCCGCGATGCTGCGCGAGGGTGGCGTGATCGCGCCGGGCCACGACGCCGAGCTCGACGATCTGCGCTCGGTGATGGCCCATGGCGACGCCTTCCTGCTCGAGCTCGAAGCGCGCGAGCGCGCGCGCACCGCGATCCCCAACCTGCGCGTGCAGTACAACAAGGTGCACGGCTTCTACATCGAGGTCACGTCGTCGCAGGTCGACAAGGTGCCGGCCGACTACCAGCGCCGGCAGACATTGAAGAATGCCGAGCGCTACATCACGCCGGAGTTGAAACGCTTCGAAGACAAAGCGCTGGCTGCTGACGAGCGTGCGCTGGCGCGCGAGAAGTGGCTCTACGAGCAGCTGCTCGACAACCTGCAGCCGCACCTCGGCGCGCTGGCGGCCACTGCGCGCGCCCTGGCCGCGCTGGATGCCCTGGCGGCGCTGGCCGAGCGCGCCACGACGCTCGGCTGGTGCCGGCCGGTGTTCGTCGCGCACCCCTGCCTCGACATCGAAGCCGGGCGCCACCCTGTGGTGCAGGCGCGGCTGGCCGAGGCCGGCCGAACGGGACCAGCAAGCGAGTTCATCGCCAACCACTGCCGACTCGACGCGAAGACGCGCATGCTCGTCATCACCGGCCCGAACATGGGCGGCAAGAGCACCTACATGCGCCAGGTGGCGCTGATCGTGCTGTTGGCCGCGATCGGCTCGTACGTGCCGGCGCGCGCCTGCCGGCTCGGCCCGATCGACGCGATCCACACCCGAATCGGCGCGGCCGACGACCTGGCCAATGCGCAGTCGACCTTCATGGTCGAGATGACCGAAGGCGCGGCCATCCTGCACGGAGCCACCGAACAGTCGCTGGTGCTGATGGACGAGATCGGCCGCGGCACCTCGACCTTCGACGGCCTGGCGCTGGCCGGCGCCGTGGCCAGCCACCTGCACGACCGCAACCGCGCGTTCACGCTGTTCGCGACGCACTACTTCGAGCTCACGGCATTCCCGCAGAAACATGCCGGCGCCATCAACATGCACGTCTCGGCGGTCGAGTCCGGTGCCGGCGGGCGCAACGACATCGTCTTCCTGCACGAGGTGCATCCGGGCCCCGCGAGCCGCAGCTACGGCGTGCAGGTCGCGCGGCTGGCCGGCATGCCGGCGGGCGTGTTGCGCCAGGCGCGCCAGGCGCTCGAAGCGCTCGAGGCGCAGCAACGCGCTTCAGACCTTCAGGTCGACCTTTTTGCTCCTGCTGCTGCGCCAGCGCCAGCGCTGGCGGCCCCCGCCGCATCGGCGCTGCAAGATGCGCTGGCCGACATCGACCCCGACAGTCTGAGCCCGCGCGAAGCCCACGCCGCCCTGTACCGACTCAAACAACTCAACGAAAAGAGCCCCCCATGACGTACTGCGTCGCGATCCGCCTCGATGCCGGCCTGGTGTTCCTCTCCGACTCGCGCACCAACGCCGGCCTGGACCACATCGCCAGCTTTCGCAAGATGATGATCTACGAGAAGCCGGGCGACCGTTTCATGGTCCTGCTGTCGGGCGGCAACCTGAGCGTCTCGCAGTCGGTGCGCGAGATCCTGCAGGTGGAAAGGATCGACGGCCCGAACAAGGAGCCGCTGACCATCTGGAACTGTAAAAGCATCTTCGATGCGGCGCGCATCCTGGGCAGCGCCGTTCGCCGCGTCTACGCGCAGGATGGTCCCTCGCTGAAGCAGGCCGGGATCGACTTCAACGCCAGCTTCATCCTGGGCGGGCAGATCGGCGAAGAGGCCATGCGCCTCTTTCTGGTCTATTCGCCGGGCAACTTCATCGAAGCCACGCGCGAGACGCCCTACTTCCAGATCGGCGAGAGCAAGTACGGCAAGCCCATCCTCGACCGCGTGATCACGCCGGCCACACCGCTCGACGAAGCGGCCAAGTGCGCGCTGGTGTCGATGGATTCGACCTTGAAGTCGAACCTCTCGGTCGGCCTGCCGCTGGATCTGCTGGTGTACCGTGCCGACGCGCTGCAGAGCGACGATTTCGTCTGCATCGACGAGCGCAATCCCTACTTCCAGATGATCCGCAGCACCTGGGGCCAGCGGCTGAAGGAAGTCTTCGAAGGCATCGACGAGCCGCGCTGGGACGGCGGCGACAGCGCCCACCCGCTGCGTGCGCCGTCGGGGCGCTTCCCACCGATGAAGAAGATCACCACGCCGGACGAGAAGATCGTCTGAGATTGACGCGGCACCCCGTCGATATAATCGCGCTTTACCAGCAGGGCATTCGTGCGTCGCCGCAGCGCCGCAGCAGATGCCGCACGACATGACCAAGTTTGTCTTCGTCACCGGCGGTGTGGTCTCGTCCCTCGGCAAGGGCATCGCATCGGCGTCGCTGGCGGCGATCCTCGAATCGCGCGGACTCAAGGTCACGCTGATCAAGCTCGATCCGTACCTGAACGTCGACCCGGGCACCATGAGCCCGTTCCAGCACGGCGAGGTCTTCGTCACCGACGACGGTGCCGAAACCGATCTCGACCTCGGCCACTACGAGCGCTTCATCACCACGCGGATGAAGAAGTCGAACAACTTCACCACCGGCCAGATCTACAAGTCGGTGCTCGAGAAGGAGCGCCGCGGCGACTACCTCGGCAAGACCGTGCAGGTGATCCCGCACGTCACCAACGAGATCCAGGATTTCGTGCGCCGCGGCGCCGAGGCCAGCAAGGTCGACGTGGCCATCGTCGAGATCGGCGGCACGGTGGGCGACATCGAATCACTGCCCTTCCTCGAAGCGGTGCGCCAGATGGGCCTGAAGCTGGGGCCCAGCAACACGGCGTTCGTGCACCTCACCTACGTGCCCTTCATCGCCGCCGCCGGAGAGTTGAAGACCAAACCCACCCAGCACACGGTGCAGAAGATGCGCGAGATCGGCATCCAGCCCGACGTGCTCTTGTGCCGCGCCGACCGCGCGATCCCCGACGACGAACGCGACAAGATCTCGCTCTTCACCAACGTGCTGCCGCACGGCGTGATCTCGATGTGGGACGTGGACACCATCTACAAGGTGCCGCGCATGCTGCACGAGCAAGGCCTGGATGAGCTGATCTGCATGAAGCTGCAGCTGCTGACCAAACCCGCCGACCTGCGCCGCTGGGACAAGCTGGTGCACGAGGTGGAGCATCCGGCGCGAGAGATCAAGATCGCGATGTGCGGCAAGTACACCGACCTGTCCGATTCGTACAAGTCGCTCAACGAAGCGCTGCGCCATGCGGGCATCCACAACCATGCGCGTGTGACGATCGGCTACGTCGACTCGGAGACACTCGACGAGGCGAGCGTGGGCCAACTGGCCAAGTACGACGCCATCCTGGTGCCCGGCGGCTTCGGCAAACGCGGCGTCGAGGGCAAGATCCTCACCGCGCGATTTGCGCGCGAACACAAGATTCCCTACCTCGGCATCTGCCTGGGGATGCAGGTGGCCACGATCGAGGTCGCGCGCCATCTGGCCGGGCTGGACGGCGCCAATTCGACCGAGTTCGACCCCGACACGCCACACCCGGTGATCGCACTGATCGACGAATGGCAAGACCGCGACGGCTCGATCCAGAAGCGCAATGCGCAGTCCGACCTGGGTGGCACGATGCGCCTGGGCGCGCAAAGCTCGGACGTGAAGCCCGGTTCACTGGCGCACCGCATCTACGGCAACGTGGTGACCGAGCGGCACCGTCACCGCTACGAGGCGAATGAACATTACCTCCAGCGCCTGCAGCAGGCCGGCCTCGTCATCAGCGCCATCACTCAGCGCGAGAAGCTGACCGAGATGATCGAGCTGCCGCCCGACGTGCACCCCTGGTTCGTCGGCGTGCAGTTCCACCCCGAGTTCAAGAGCACGCCCTGGGACGGGCACCCGCTGTTCATCCATTACGTGCGGGCTGCGCTCGAGCACAAGGCCGCGCGGGCCGCGAGCGCCGAGGCGGCCGAGGGGCCTGCAACAACGCCCGAGAAAGCCGCCGCATGAAGTTGTGCGGATTCAACGTAGGGCTCGACCAGCCGTTCTTCCTGATCGCCGGCCCGTGCGTCGTCGAAAGCGAGCAGCTGCAGATGGACGTGGCCGGGCGGCTGAAGGAAGTCACCTCGGCCCTCGGCATCCCCTTCATCTTCAAGTCGAGCTACGACAAGGCCAACCGCTCCAGCGGCACCTCGTTCCGCGGCCCCGGCATGCAGCGCGGACTGGAGATCCTGGCCAAGGTGAAGCGCGAACTGAACCTGCCGATCCTCACCGACGTGCACGCTGAAGGCGAGATCGCCGCGGTGGCCGCGGTGGTCGATGTGCTCCAGACTCCCGCCTTCCTGTGCCGCCAGACCGATTTCATTCGTGCAGTGGCGCAGAGCGGCAAGTCGGTGAACATCAAGAAGGGGCAGTTCCTCGCGCCGGGCGACATGAAGAACGTGATCGACAAAGCGCGCGCCGCGGCCCGCGAAAAGGGTCTGCCCGACGACGTCTTCATGGCCTGCGAACGCGGTGTGAGTTTCGGCTACAACAACCTCGTCTCCGACATGCGCTCGCTGGCGATCATGCGCGAGACCGGCGCCCCCGTGGTCTTCGACGCCACCCATTCCGTCCAGTTGCCCGGCGGCCAGGGCACCAGCAGCGGCGGCCAGCGCGAGTTCGTGCCCGTGCTGGCCCGCGCGGCCATTGCCGTCGGCGTGGCAGGCCTCTTCATGGAGACGCACCCCGACCCGGCGAATGCGATGAGCGACGGGCCGAATGCGGTGCCTTTGAAACACATGAAGGCACTGCTCGAGCAGTTGCTGGCGCTGGACCGGGTGATCAAGCGGCAGCCGCTGCTGGAGAACGATTTTTCTTGTTGAGCGATGGGCCTGCAAGGCCGGGGTGTATCGAACGGGGTCAGGTGAATGTTCACGCTCGGCTGTGAATACACACGAGGCGAGATCCATGCGCAGCTCGGTGGAAGCACTGTGTCGTGCTTGCCCACCCGCAATGGCGTCATCGTTGCGGCCTGCCTCAGCAAGAAATTCAGTCCTCAGGCGCCTGAGGTCGTCCTTTGTGGCCAAGGTGCACGAACAGGTTCTGTCAGTGCGCTGTTCTCACGTCAGCGGGGCGCCATCCCTGTGTTTATAAAGAACGCATCGAGTCGCTGGCAGTATCGAGGCCAATTTTTGGTGGCTGGGTCCTACAACTCCGGCGCTCGATTCAAAAGTTTCATCGTTGGCTCCGGTCGTTCAGTCGCCAGCGTGTCACACGTCGTCTTGCTCGAGCCGACCGAGTGAGCGCCTGCAACTTCGGTCGGTGATTGATCGGCAAAGCGGCCCACGCCGGGATCGCTTTAACATCGACAATTGACCGCCGCGCTCGACCCTCCTTCCATCCGCTGAGGACGCCATGCCCGTTGCCTACCTGATCGTCGAGATGAAGATCACCGACCCCGAGCAGTACAAGCACTACATGGCCGAGGCGCCTGCGGCCGTGAAGGCAGCGGGCGGCGAGTACCTGGTGCGCGGCGGCAAGCATGAGGTGCTGGAAGGCGACTGGCAGCCGCACCGGCTGGCGATGCTGCGTTTTCCGAGTTACGAGAAGGCCAAGGCCTTCTACGACAGCACCTTGTATGAGCAGGCGCGCGGCCAGCGCGCCGGTGCCACCGAATACTTCAACATGGTCCTGGTCGAAGGCGCGGACGCGCCGGTCTGAGACTGCAACCCAAAGGAAAAGAATGAGCGCGATCGTCGATATCGTCGGCCGGGAAATCCTGGACAGCCGCGGCAACCCCACCGTCGAGTGCGACGTGCTGCTGGAGTCGGGCACGATGGGCCGTGCCGCGGTGCCTTCGGGCGCCTCGACCGGTTCGCGCGAAGCCATCGAGCTGCGCGACGGCGACCCAGCCCGCTACGGCGGCAAGGGCGTGTTGCGTGCCGTCGAGCACATCAACACCGAGATCAGCGAAGCGGTGCTCGGCCTGGATGCCAGCGAGCAGGGCTTTCTCGACAAGACCCTGGTCGACCTGGACGGCACCGACAACAAGGGCCGCCTGGGCGCCAATGCCACGCTGGCCGTGAGCATGGCCGTGGCGCGCGCCGCGGCCGAGGAATCGGGCCTGCCGCTGTACCGCTACTTCGGCGGCATGGGCAGCATGCAGCTGCCGGTGCCGATGATGAACGTCATCAACGGCGGCGCGCATGCCAACAACAACCTCGATCTGCAAGAGCTGATGATCATCCCGGTGGGCGCGCCCACCTTCCGCGAGGCGGTGCGCTACGGCGCCGAGGTGTTCCACGCGTTGAAGAAGATCATCGACGCCAAGGGCATGACCACGGCCGTGGGGGACGAAGGCGGCTTCGCGCCGAACCTGGCGACCCACGAAGCCGCGATCCAGCTGATCCTGGAAGCGATCGACAAGGCCGGCTACGAGCCGGGCCGCCAGATCGCCCTGGGCCTCGACTGCGCCGCCAGCGAGTTCTACAAGGACGGCAAGTACGAGCTGCACGGCGAAGGCCTGTCGCTCACCGCACCCGAGTGGACCGACATCCTGGCCACCTGGTGCGACAAGTACCCGATCATCAGCATCGAAGACGGCATGCACGAAGGCGACTGGGACGGTTGGAAGCACCTGGCCGATCGCCTGGGGAAGAAGGTGCAGTTGGTCGGTGACGACCTCTTCGTCACCAACACCCGCATCCTGAAGGAAGGCATCGAGAAGGGCGTAGCGAATTCGATCCTGATCAAGATCAACCAGATCGGCACGCTCTCCGAAACCTTTGCCGCCATCGAGATGGCCAAGCGCGCCGGCTGGACGGCCGTCATCAGCCACCGCAGCGGCGAGACCGAGGATTCGACGATCGCCGACATCGCCGTCGGCACCAACGCGGGCCAGATCAAGACCGGCTCGATGAGTCGCAGCGACCGCGTCGCCAAGTACAACCAGCTGCTGCGCATCGAGGAAGACCTGGGCGAGGTGGCGGTGTACCCGGGCCGCGCGGCGTTCTACAACCTGCGCGCCTGACCCTCGTCGAGCCGGCCGTGAGATTGCGCTGGAGCACGGCCGCCCTGCTCGCCTTGCTGGCGCTGGTGCAGACCCAGCTCTGGCTGGGCAGCGGCGGCAAGCCGCATGCGATGAATCTGCAGCTTCAGCTCGGGCGGCAGCAGGCCGCGAACGATGAAGCGCGGGCCCGCAACGCACGGCTCGAAGCCGAAGTGCGCGACCTGCGCGAGGGTCTCGAGATGGTCGAGGAAAAAGCACGCAGCGAACTCGGCATGGTCAAGCCCGACGAGATCCTGGTTCAAGTGGCGCCCGAGCGTTGACCCCTCGCTGAGCCGGCGCCGCCCCGTTGTCCGCCACCGCCTTCAGCCTCTTCGGCAGCCCCGTCACCTGGCTCGAGATCGTGGCCTTCGGGTTATCGGTCTGGATGGTCGTTTGCAACATGCGCGTCGACCCGCTGGCGTGGCCGCTGGCCATCATCGCTTCGGTGTTGTACGGCCTGCTCTTCGCCGGCAGCAAGCTGTACGGCGAAGCAGGCTTGCAGGTTGTGTTCGTGCTGGTCGCGGCCTGGGGCTGGTGGCAATGGCGCTTCGGCACGCAGGACGGTGGCACGCCGCTGGTGGTGCGCTACCTCGGCCCGCTCGATCGCCTCAAGCTGTTTGCGGTGACGCTGGCTGCCTGGCCCTTGCTCGGTGCCCTGCTCGACCATGCCACCGACAGCGATGTACCCTACCTCGACGCCTTCCCGACCGCCTTCAGCCTCACCGGCCAATGGCTGCTGGGGCGCAAGTACGTCGAGAACTGGCCCACCTGGGTGCTCGTGAACGCAGCGAGTGTGGGCCTCTTCGCGATCAAGGGCTTGTGGCTCACGGTCATCCTCTACGCGCTGTTCCTCGTGATGGCGGTGGCGGGCTGGCGCGCCTGGGCTCGCCTGGCGCGCAGACCCGAATGACCACCCGCGGGATGAAGGCTGCTGTGAGCGGGGCGCCGGTGATCGCCATCATCGGTGCCGAGAGCACCGGCAAGAGCACGCTCGCCGCAGCGCTGGCCGCGCGCATCCGCAACGAGGCGGGTCTGCGCTGCGGCGTCGTGGGCGAATACTTGCGCGAGTGGTGCGACCGCCAAGCGCGCACGCCGCGCGCGGACGAACAACTCGCGATTGCACAAGAACAGCAGCGCCGAATCGAGGCAGCCCGCATGTCGCACGACGTCGTCGTGGCCGACACCACACCGCTGATGATCGCGGTCTACAGCCTGCTGCTGTTCGACGACGACAGCCTCGTGCCGATGGCCATCGACGCCCAGCGCGGGGTGGCGGCCACGCTGCTCACCGCGCTCGACCTGCCCTGGGTGGCCGACGGCCACCAGCGCGACGGCCCGCATGTGCAGGAGCCGGTGGACCGCGCGCTGCGCACGCTGCTCGCCGCGCACCGGCTGTCGTGGCAGGTCGTCGGCGGTCAAGGGCCGGCCCGCGTCGACCAGGCTCTGGATGCCGTGTCGCCGCTGCTCGCCACGCTGGCGCCGGCCGGCGCCGGCCTGTTCATGCGCCTGGCCGCACGCGACGCTGCGATGCCGCGCTGGCAGTGGGTGTGCGAGAAATGCGACGTGCCCGAGTGCGAGCATGCCGCGCTGCTGCAAGCCGAGCGCAAGACCTGACCGGCAGCGCGCATTTGGCGGCGGCCTGCCGCACGCCTTCGCGTTCAGCGCAATACTTGCCGCCCACGGCCTCGAAAGGATCACATGTCCCTGCGCATCAACGACATCGCCCCCGACTTCACGGCCCAGACGACCCAGGGCACGCTCCGGTTCCACGAGTGGATCGGCGACCAATGGGCGGTCCTCTTCTCACACCCGAAAGACTTCACCCCGGTGTGCACCACCGAGCTGGGCTACATGGCCAGCATCGAGCCCGAGTTCACCAAGCGCAATGCCAAGCTGATCGGCCTGTCGGTCGACCCGGTGGACAACCACCACAAGTGGGCCAAGGACATCGAGGAGACCCAGGGCCACTTGCCGACGTACCCGATGATCGGCGACCCCGACCTGGCCGTCGCCAAGCTCTACAACATGCTGCCCGCCGACGTGGAAGGCGGCGCCGACGGCCGCACCGCCGCCGCGAATGCCACGGTACGCTCGGTCTTCATCGTCGGCCCCGACAAGCGAATCAAGCTGATGCTGACCTACCCGATGACGACGGGCCGCAACTTCGACGAGATCTTGCGCGTGCTCGATTCGATGCAGCTCACCGCCAAATACAAGGTGGCCACCCCCGCCAACTGGAAGCCGGGGGAGGACGTGATCATCGCCGGCTCGGTGTCGGACGAAGACGCGAAGGCGCTGTTCCCCGGCGGCTGGAAAGCTCCCAAGCCCTACCTGCGCATCACCAAGCAGCCCGGCAACGCCTGAGGCAGCAGCCGCGACGGTCTCACTGCAATGAGTCCGACGCCGGCGGCTGGTCGCGCTGCGGCGTGAACAGCTCGCCCACGTCGACCGCATCGAAACGGTACTCGAACCCGCAAAACTCGCAGGCGATCTCGGCCTGGCCGCGTTCGGCGATGATGCCCTTCACCTCGTCTTCACCCAGCCCCTGCAGCATGCTGCGCACGCGTTCGCGCGAACAGCGGCAGGCAAAGCGCGGGCGCAGCGGTTCGTAGCGGCGCAGGTCTTCTTCCCAGTACAGGCGGCGCAGCAGCGTGTCGGCATCGAGCGCCAGCAGCTCCTCGCGCGTCAACGTCGCGCTCAGGTGCGCGATGCGGTTGAAGGCTTCGTTGATGCCGATCTCGTCTTCACGCCGCTGGCGCTCGAGGTTGCCCTCGCCTTCGACGGGCAGGCGTTGGATCAGCAATCCGGCCGCACAGTGATCGTTGGCCGCGAGCATCAGTCGCGTGTCGAGCTGCTCGGACTGCAGCATGTAGTGCTCCAGCACCTCGGCCAGCACGTGCAGCGGCTCTCCGCTGTCACCCCGCAGGCCCACCACGCCCTGGTACGGCTGCGCGCCACGGTCCTTGTGCTGCGGGTCGAGGGTGATGGCGCAGCGCCCCTTGCCGTGCACGTCGAGCATCGCCGTCAGCTTGGCGCCTTCGGGCACGTTGCCCTGCACCGTGGCCGTGGCGCGGAACGACAGGTCGGGCTGGGCCTCGGCCACCGCCAGCTTCACCGGCCCGTCGCCGAACACCTGCAGGATCAGCGAACCCTCGAACTTGATGTTGGCCTGCATCAGCGCGGCCGCAGCGGCCATCTCGCCCAGCAGGTTCTGCACCGGCGCGGGGTAGTTGCCCCGCGAGTGGCGGCGGCGCAGCAGTTCGCGCCATGAAGGGCCCAGGCGCACCAGCATGCCGCGTACCGGCAAGCCTTCGAAGAGGAACTTGTGCAGTTCGTCGTCCATCGCAATGCACCTCAACCGATGCGCACCAGATCGTTGCGATACC
>Ga0163144_10025277_pt1 | contig 11604 bp, 6 predicted proteins | sample OliLak19BULKMAT1_FD_123175 | JGI IMG/M metagenome (GOLD analysis project Ga0163144, IMG submission 123175) | Freshwater microbial mat bacterial communities from Lake Vanda, McMurdo Dry Valleys, Antarctica - Oligotrophic Lake LV.19.BULKMAT1 | ecosystem: Environmental > Aquatic > Freshwater > Lake... | reverse complement strand
CTATGCCTGCCTATCGCTACCAGGTCAAAACCACGTCGGGCCAGGTGCAAGCCGGGGTGGTCACCGCCGAATCGCTCCCCACGGCCGCGGCCATTTTGCGCAATCAGGGCCAGCACATCGTGATGCTCAGCCCGGTGGCCGGGGCGTTTGACAAGGCCGGGTTCCTCAAAAAGTTCCAGGAACTCAACGCCGGCAGGCCGAAGGTCTCGCACGTTCTCGACTTCACCACGCAACTGGCCGTCATGATGCGCGCCGGTATCAACTTGCGCTCCGCCCTTGACGGCATTGCCGAGCAGACGGAGCACCCGGGGTTCAAGAAGGTGCTGCAGGGTCTGAAGACCGACGTGGAATCGGGCAAGCAGTTCAGCCAGGCCCTGGCGCGATATCCCAAGCTCTTCGGACCGCTCTACGTGAATATGGTGCGGGCCTCGGAAATGTCGGGCTCCTTCTCGCAGATGCTCGACCGCATCGCCGCGTACATCGCGCAAGAGATTGAGACCCGCCGGATGGTCATCGGTGCTGCCATCTATCCCGGCGTCATCGGCACCATGGCCGTGGGTGTTACGATCTTTCTGCTCACGTTCGTGCTGCCCAAGTTCGCTGGGGTGTTCAAGGGCAAGGAAGAGGCTCTCCCTTGGGCGACCAAGTTTCTTCTGAATCTCTCGGACACGATGGTCCAGCAATGGCCGCTGATTATCGGCGCCATCGCGCTGATCGGCGGCGGCTTCTACGCCTTCATCAAGACCCCTGTGGGCTCGTTCTGGTTTGACCGCACCAAGCTCACGGTTCCTGTCGTGAAGGGCATGTTCCGCTCGCTTTATATCTCGCGCTCGCTGCAGACTATGGGCCAACTGGTCAACGCCGGTGTGCCGATGCTCGACACGCTGGCCATCACCGGCGATATCTCGGGCAACGTCCTGTATCAACGCCTCTGGCGGGCCGTGTTCACGAACGTGAAGCAGGGCAAGAAGATCGCCGCGCCGCTCATGACCAGCAGGCTGCTGCCCCGCGCTGTGGTGCAGATGATCAGCGCCGGCGAAGAATCTGGCAAGCTCGGCGAGGTGCTTGACGAGATTAGCAAGTACTACGCCAAGCAGTTAAAGGACCAGATCAAGTCGGTTACCAGCCTCATCGAGCCCATCATGATCGTCCTGATGGGATCAGTCGTTGGCTTCATCGCCATGGCCATCATTCTGCCGATCTTCAAGATGAGCCAGATCGTGAGATAGCCGATGGCGATAGGTGGCCGCACGCTGTGCGGGCACGCGGGGAATGAGTGACGTCGGAGGGCGAAGGAGTCTGCGATGGTCGGTCTTGTCAGCAACCAGGGATCTCGGACTGTTCGTCGCTGCCCGTGGCGGCTGGTTCCGGCGGGCCGTAGCCGCGGCTTCACGCTCCTGGAGACAGCCCTTGCGACGGTGATTATCGGCGTGGGCGTGCTCGCCATGATTGAGGCGCAGGCTTCTTTCACCCGCACCAATGACTTCTCAAGCAACTCTGCGACTGGCAACTACCTTGCCAACGAGCTGCGCGAGCGGATGCACCGCCTGCCGCGGCATGACCCGGTCTCCGGGCTTTACACGATCGTTGCGGGCGGCAGTTCGACCGTGCGCGGGTGGGGGGCCGAGGCGGGCGAGAACGGCATTCTCGACTACGACGATCTCGATGACTTCGACGGGGCCGTCTTCGGCGCCGGCGGGGCGTTCGCCGGGCCGGTTGATGCCACCGGCACGGTGCTGCAGGAGATCAGCGACAGCGGGGCGCCGGTCCTCGATGAGCAGGAGCAGAGCGTTCCGCTCCGCGGTTGGTCGCAGCGGGTGAGCGTTGAAAAGGTCGATCCGCAAAACGTCGCGACGGTTCGCGACGGCAGCTATTCCCGAGCCGCCATCGGCACCACGTTTGCAGGACTGACCGTCGGGCAGTTCCCGCTGCGGGTCACCATCACCGTCAGGTTCCAAGGGCCGCTCGACACCGAGCCGCACGAGATGGCCAAGCTGGTCTTCATCGCACCGTTTTCTCCCACCAACTGATCTGGACTCATCGCTCGGACTCGTGGACACATCGGTCGAGGCAGGAAGGGCATTTCAATGAAGTCGCTCAAGGCAATCTGGCGGAGTTTGGGCGGTGCGACACGACGCGGCGTCGTGTCGATCCTCGCGATGATGTTCCTCGTGCTGTTTGGCTCACTGGCGCTCGCCATGGCCGTCGTCAGCAAGGGCAACTTGCGGACTGCCAGCACGCAACTGCACGTCAACAAGGCCCTCAGCGCGGCCGAGACCGGCTTGACGTTCGCTCGCGCCCGCATCGAGGAAGCGACGAGCCGCTTCCTTGTCACCAAGGGCACGATTGATCGCGACTTTGGCATCCGCCTCTGGGACGGCACCACCAGCTCGGGTGACGGCACGATTAGCGTCCTCCCTCCGCCCAGCGGTTTCACCGAGGCGGGCCTGCCGGCCGGAATCGCGCAAGCGCTCCAGCACGCGCACGGGGCCGACCAGAACGTTGTTTCATACACCGGCAGCATCACGTCGGCTGTGATGGGCTCGGCGCCCTCGGGCAGCGATCCTTCGGTGGTTCGCAGTTCAAACTGGGTGTTCACGCCCGCGATCGGCATCGACGGAAGCTCGACCGTTGCCGGTGCCACGCCCGCCGCGTTCCAGATCACCTACGCGCCGATGGCTGATGGTGTCGGTATCCGTGTCATCGTCACCGGCTACAGCTCCGTCGGGGTGACCGGCTCGAGCTATTCCTACGGCTCGTCTGACGACATTGGCCGCCCGCTCACACGAACGATCCAGCAGGATTTTCGCATCTCCAAGCAGCTCCGCCAGGCCATCATCAGCCCCACGCGCATCCTCATCGGAAAGGGCGTGCAGATCACCGGCAATCTCGGCTCGCGCTACGAACGCACGACGTACGACAACGGCGAGCCGGTGCTTATGCGGTCTGACTTCAAGGGCCTCAACGCCACCCTTGACTCGAAACTCAACGCACTCCTGACGGCGCTTCGCACGTCTGACACCGATGGCGACAACCGTCTGCGCGTCGGGCACGCCACAGAGGGCGCGGCCATACCGTCCAACGCTACCGACTACAACAGCGACGGCCAACCCGACAATGCCTTCGCTGACGCCACGGGCGACGGCTACGTCGATGAGTTTGATGTCTTCATGAATCACTACGACACCGACCGCGACGGGAAGGTGGCGCTCTCCAACGTGCTCCGCGCGGGCACCGCCAACGCCGGCCTGACGGCGGAGTTCACCACCGACGACGACCTGGCCATCCAGATCGATTCAGCCGTTCCTGATCGCAACAAGAACGGCGTCTACGGCTTCGCCGATTTCAACGGCAACGGTCGCTGGGACAATGGTGAAGCGATCACCGATCGCGACCTTGTCAACAATACCTTTCCCGACCAGGTCCTGGGCTGGCGCGACGGCGTGCTTGATCGCCGCGACAAGTACGCCAAGGTTCGCGGGCGCATGTCGTTCAAAGTCTCGCAGAGCCAGTGGACCAATGACCGTGGCGATATCCGCGACGACATTCAGGGCGCGATCGTGCCGCCGCGCGATCAGTCGGCCCTCCGCTTTGGCGCCAGCGACACCGAGATTCCGGCCGTGGCGGCCTCGAACTTCGATTCGGCTCGCTCGGGCCTTATCGGCCGGGCCGACGGGCTGACGTTCGCCCAGCAGGTGGCCGCGCAGATCAATATCGCGCCGGGCCTGCTTCCGACCTATACCGAAGCCAACACGAACTCCGCCGCTCCGCGCTACTGGAGGTCGAACCTCGACAACACCTATGTGCGGTCGCGCACCGGCCGCGATCTCTTCGAGAAGATGCCCTTCAGCAGCACGACGTATTATGATTACTACGTCCGCCCCCGGTACGAGAACATGGTCTTCACGAATGTGAAGATCCCCAAGGGCAACAACGGTCTCTTCATCAACTGCACCTTCGTGGGCGTGACCCACGTTGAGACCTATCAGGACAACACGCACCAGCACTGGTCGAGTTACGGCAAACTTCTGTGGAACGCGTCCACCGGCATACCGGTTCCTGATCCGCAGCCGCTGGATCGCAGCGACTTCCTCCGCTACACGTCGGGTCTGGTGCAGGACGGCCCGTCGAACTATGACCAGTTCCCCAACCCGCCCGTCATCAACGGAACCACCCAAGTGGGCGGCAGCCGCGATACCAAGAAGTACTCCAACAACGTCCGCTTCCATGACTGTCTGGTCGTCGGTTCGATCGTGAGCGATACGCCGTCGGTCTATACCCACGTTCGCAACAAGCTCCAGTTCACCGGCAGCACCCGCTTCACCGACAAGCATCCGACCGCTCCGGACGACCCGGCGCTCAATCCTCGTTCGGCCGACGTTGCGGAGATCCAGAAGTCGTCGCTCATGGCTCCGCAATACTCGGTTGATATCGGCACCTTCAACAGCCCGACCGACGCCTATAACGGCTCGGGCGCGCCGACACCGCAGAACGTGAACCTCCAGGGCACCGTCATCGCCGGCATTCTCGATGCCCGCGGCAACACCACCATTGACGGCTCGCTCGTGCTCACCTTCGACCCCGTTCCCGGTGTAGCACCGCTCGTGAGCGGTGGCGTCGCCGTGGGCAACCCCGCGCTCTTTAACGCGTCTCTGGGCTACTTCGGCGCCGCCGACGGCGACGGTGAATCGATCGATCCGGCCACGCTCCCGGTTGTGAGCGGCCAGCGCTTCGTCGGCTATGACCTTGACGGTGACGGCATTTCCGATACCGCACCAGGCTATACGCCCTCGGCGGCCGAGATCACCGCGGGTGCCCGCCTCATCCCGTTCTACGGCTACGGACGGGTGAACATCAACTGGAATCCGCGCTTCCCCATGCCCGATGGCCTGTTGCTCCCGCTGGGTGTCGTCTCGGTAACTGGCTCGTACAAGGAGGGCAAGCAGTGACTCATATGACCAACGTCCGCCAACTCGTCAGTCTGTCCGGCCGTGCTTGCGTTCGCCGCCGATCGGCGCGCCGCGCGTTCTCGCTCATCGAGATGCTCGTGGCGCTCACGATCAGTTCAACGCTGCTCGCCGCGACGCTCGTGGCGCTCGACGTGATGTTCAAACGCTACACGGTGGTGGCCGACTCGGCCAGCACGCATGTGGTCTCGCGCATGGTCATGCACCGGGTGATCTCCATGATCCGCACCGGGCGCGAGTTTGGGCCCTATCCAGCCGACGTGCTCGACAGCTCGCAGAACCCCGCGACCTACGACCACATCGAGTTCGTCTCGCGCCAGGACGAGGCCGCCAATCTGCGCGAGGTCACACGCATCGAACGGCGTGCCTCCGGTTCCACCATGGTGGGCGATGAACGCATCGAGCTTCGCGGCCCGAACGTGCTCTGGATGGTGACCGAGACCACGATCGGCGGTTCGACTACCACGGTCGAGCGGCCGCTGATTGACGGCCTTCTCGACGCGCGCTTCACGCTGCTCTATGACGTTGGGCCGACCCTCGTGAATGCCACGATCGACCTCACGATCCAGCCGCGCGGAAGCGAGTATTCGACCTTCGACCACGCCACCGGCCAGTGGACGGTGATGACCTACGACACCACCCAGCAGCGATACATTGAGCAGAAGATGACGACGGTGACCGCGACGTCGCCCACGATCCGCTTGATTGCGTCGGCTTCGCCCCGCAACGGCGACGAATGACCGTGGCGGCGGAAAAGGCGACGAGAAGCGCGACCTCGGAAATCACCGCAGGCCGGGCTGCTGCTCGAGGATGTTGCGCGGCACTTCGAACCGAATTCGGTTGCGTTGCAGGGCCGTGCCTGTCTCGCGGCTCAGAATCGCCAGCGAGGTGTTGTACTGCGTCAGGGCCGCGAGTTCTTCACGCTCGCGCGCGGCGAGGTCGTCCTGAGTGCGGAGCTTGAAGTCCAGGAACTCGGGCGTGAGGGCCTGCACGGTTCTTTCACGAGCTTCGATCGACCGCAACTGCTCGGCGCCGGCCAGACGGGCCGCGCGCTGCTGGGCGATCAGCCGGTACGAGTCGAGCACGTCGCGGAGTGAGCTCTTGACGGTCCCGGTCACCTGGCGGATGACGTCGCGATAGGTAATCACGCTCTGCAGGCGTTCGAGCGACCGCAGCCGAACGCCGGCTTCCGCGCCGCGGTTGCCCAGCGGCACTTCGAACGAGGCACCGATGAGGTAGTCGACGAGGTTCGCCTCGGCCTGGCGCGAGAGCGAGGTTTCGACCGAACTCGCCAGGGCGTTGAAGCGCACCTGGGCACGCAGATCAAACTGAGGCAGCCGCCCGCTCTCAGCTACGCGCAGGCGGATCGATGAATCGTCAATCCCGAGCAGGGCCCGCTGGATCTCGGGGCGTTCACGCACCGCCGTCAGCAGCATGTCGGCGAAGTTGTACGCGGTAGGAGCATCGACGGGCCGATCGACGGGCAGGATGAGCGTATCGGAGCCGATCGAGAGGTCGGGATCATTCATGAGCAGCTTGAGCTGGTCGCTGGCGCTCTGGAGCTGGTTTTCTGCCCGGATGATGCTCGCCCGCCGGTTCTCAACCGCCGAGACGGCGTTGGCGTACTGCGCGGGGTTGGCGTCAACGTTCAATCGAGCCCTGATCACGTCGCGAACGTCAACGCCCTTGTCGAGCAGTTTGCGGAAGATCTGCAGGTTGCCGGCGGCGAGCACCAGACCCCAATAGGCCTGCTCGGTGTCGGTGACGGTCCGCAGCAGCTCGGCGCGAAGCTGCAGTACCCGGTCGCGCTGGGAGTTGGTGGCGAGCTGCACCTCGGCGAGGGCGACATCGGATCCGAAGTTGCGCAGCAGCGGTTGATCAAGCTGGAAGAGCAGCGAGGCGTCGCTGGCGGGGTCGGGATTGAAAAACGTGCGGTTGGTGGCGTTGTCGGTGTAGTCGATATTCTGTTGAACGGTGAACACGCCGCCGGTAATCAGCCTCTGGCGAAGCCCGGCCTGGCTCTGGATAACCTGTCGCTCGTCAAAGGTTCGCGCGTTGCTCGGGAAGCCGGAGGAGGTGATGTTTTCCTGATCCTGGCTGATCCACTGCACGGTTGAGAAAAATGTCCAGTCGAAAGCGGCCTCGGCGGCCTGGGCACGGGCTTCCTCAATGGCTGGGCCCAGACGGGCAAACTGCACGTTGAGGTTGTTGGCGACGGCGGAACTGATGGCGCGCTGCAGCGAGATCGCCACGGCTCTTTGATCGCCGCCCAGCAGCGATGGCCCGATCACGAAGCCCCCCGTGCCGGTCCCTTGGATGGCCGGGGGGTAGGAGTTAGGGCCCGAATCACGCTCGAGCTTGGCAAGAATCTCGGGCTTGAGGCGCAGTTCGGGCACGCGATCAACCCGGGTTGATTCGAGGGTTTGCGAGAACCTTCGTGCCTCGCGCACTTCACGCTCGACCGACTCCATGAGTGAGCGGCGCAGTTCATCTTCGCTGCGGCGCTGGAGGGGGGTGGTGCAGCTGGCCAGAAACACCCCCGCGCCCGCCAGTCCGAGCGGCAGGTACGAGGGCAGGCGCGCCAGCCCGCGGCGCAGCGTGCGAGGCACAGCCGAGATGCAGGAACCGGCCGCCGAGAGTATGGACCAAACAGAGAACGTCATGAGCAGGCCAAGATTAGAGAAGGCGCGCGGCATCGGCAAGCGGAATCCACTCCGGCTGTGCGAACCCGATTCAGGGCGGGTCATCGCCCCGCCCCCGCCAATCGCTCCGCTCGGAGGCGGTTAGCGTCGGTCAACTGTCGTAAGGGGTCAAGACGGTTGTTTGCGTTCAGCACCAAAACCGCTCGCGCCAGCGGGGCCAGGGACTCGGCCGCGGCGACTTGCGCCGGGTTTGGCCCGCCCGCCATGAGGACCTTGGCGAAGTCCTCGCTCAGGACCAGCATTCTGAAGGCGAGGTCGAGATTGTGGGGGTCAGCCGTTCGAGCACGCTTCTGAAGTTCGAGGGCTCGCTTCGCCGCCGCGAGGGCGGGTGTGGCGCCGGGCTTCGCCAGCGTGGTTCGGAAAGTGAACTCGAAGATGCTGGCGGTGGTTGCATCGAGGCCGGCTCGCCAGGGAGGAAGGGAGGCTGTGGTGAGCGAGTCGCCAGCGCGAGGGTCCGCCAGGACGAGCGCCGCGGCGGAGCCGGGCGGGATGACTCCCTGGGTGAGCGAGACCTCGGCCGCTGGCGTGAGCGGCGTGAGGCGGATGATTTCGCGAACCACGCGCTGGTCAAACGAGCCCTCGCGAGTCTGCACGGCGAGAATTCGGGCGGCCCGATCGGCGGCGATGGGCTGGGCCAGCTCGAACAGGGCTGCCACACTTTGCAACGAACTTCGCGCTGGTGCCGGCTTGCCGAGAATGGCCGAGAGTGATGCTCCGGCCTCGTCGGCCATCAGCTGCGCTTCGCCCGGCGGGAGCGTTTGCGCGGTCCGCAGCAACTGTTGGGCTTCGGCGATGGGCTGAAGGCCGGCCGCTGCGGCCTGAAGATCAGCTTGCCAGCGATACGCGGGGACCGTACCCCAGGCGAGGCTGGCAAGGGCGATCGCCGCAAGCGGGAGCGCTGCCACGGGCGCGGGCCAGCGTGCCAAGCGCGTCGGCGAGCGCGTCGGCAAAGGCTGTTTATCAGTTACTAACTGCTCGGCCCCGCCGCACGCTGCCAGCCCCAGCACGATGCCGGCGAGCCCGCAGGATTGAATCCAGGTGCCGGTCATTTCGATCTGTGCGTGCGCCGCCAGAGCGATCGCGCCCGCGCCCAAGCCGGTCCGCGCCATCGGATGCAGCAGCACCCGCGGCTGCTTGACGAGCCCAACGGCGAAAATCGCCCATGCGATCAGCCCGGCTACTCGCGCCGCGGCATCCGTGGGCACCAGTTCGTGCCGCTGCAGGAAGAGAGCGACGAGTGAAGTTGCCAGCACGATCAACAGCGCGGGGCGAACGAGTGCATCGGCCCCGCGATCTTCCTCGTTGGCGGCGGCCACGGTCGGCGACGATGGCGGGGCGTTGAGGGTGTTCCGCACGATCACCGCCATGACGACTAGCGTGAGCATGACCCAGACGAACCCCGAGATACCAAGGCACGCCGTCCAGTCGAAGAACACGGAGTGGGGGCTCTGCACTTCCTCGGGGCTCAAGGGGTTTTTCGCCAGCAGGTAGGCGTCCTTAAAGCCGTCGGGGCCGACGCCGAGCAGCGGGTGGTCGGCGAAGATTCTCGAGGCGGCCTGCACGTAGAACCAGCGGAACAAAATTGAAAGGTCGCCGAGGCGATCGCCCGCCCACCCGCGAAGGAGGATGGCTCCGATGCCCCCGATGCACGCCAGCGGGCCGATGAGCGAGACCACTCCCGGCAGCTTGCGTTTACGGAGCACCAACCGCACACCCACGAGCCCGATCCCCACCGCCGCGGCGGCGGTGGCGCCCTTGCCGGCGGCCATGGCGACGCACCCGGCCGAGATGAGGAAGACCAGTGCCGGCATCACCAGGGACGGCGGCTTGGGATCGGCATCGTCGCGATCGAGGCCGCTGGATTCGCGTTTGAGCAACCATGCCGCGATGGTGAGCCCGGCGCCGATCGCGACCATTGCCGCGCCGATCGACCCGAAGACGTTGCTGAGCCCGAACCATCCACTCGCTTCGCGCTGCATGATGCGGCGGTCAAAGGCGCGGGCCATGGGTGAATCCACCGGCCACCCGAGGGCCGCGAGTCGCCCCTCGCGGTCGGCGAGGTAGTCGTCAACAGTTTGTTGATGCTCAACAAAGATCTGGATCGCGCCTTTGGCGAACAGACAGGCGACAAAGCCGACGGTTACGGCCAGCATGAGCGGCAGCATTCCGCGCACGGTTCCCAGCCGGGCGACGGCGACGGCCCCGGCGAACGCCGCGAGCCAGCCGAGCCCGGTCCGCTGCTGACCGATGGTGGCAAAGGGCGAGAGCCAGCCGTGGTAGAGGACGGGCCACGCTCCGAGGAGAATCGCTGCCATGACGAGGCAGAGGCGGACGCCGGCCTTGGTCGAAAGCGTTGAGCGTGTGGCGACGAGGGCCAGGGCGCACCCGAGCAGCGAAGTCGCGTCCAGCACCATCGCCAGCCACGGCGTGCACCCCGCCACCGAACTTGGAAAGAGCGTGGGGTCGAGGTCCCATCCCGGCAGCGTCACGACCGGCGAAAGCGCTTTGACGAGGGCCGGACCGATCGACATGAGCATCGCCACCAGCAGCACCGGACGGAGCGTCGTCTCCGAGGCTTCGGGAGAACTGCTGGCAGATTGGGCTTGGGTGGAAGCGGGCATGAAAGGCGGTCGAGGGACGGTCAACGGACAGTTTTGGGGCAGAAACGTCAGGTCGATGCGCTGGTGGCGCGGCCTTCGTACAGGGCAAGCACGAGCAGCACCAGCACGGTTTGCACACCCACCAGCACGGCCTGATACGGCGCCAGCGAGCCCAGCGCGATCCCGCCGATCGAGGTGATCCCCGTGAGGCCGTAGATCGTGATGACCGCATCACGTCGCGAGAGCCCGCGGCGCACCAGGCGGTGCGACAGGTGTTGCAGGTCGCCCACGAAGGGCGAGCGACCTTGGCGAAGCCGGATGATGACGACGCTGGCAAAGTCGTAGAGCGGAACGGCCAGCACCACCAAGGGCATGAGCACGGCATACCAAGCGCCGGATCCGGTGATGGCATCCGTGGCGGGATGGATGTAGGTGGTTCGCACGGTGAGGAACGCCAGCAGCAGACCGACGACGAGTGAGCCGCCATCGCCCATGAACACGGTGCCGCCGCCGTCGGCCCGGCGCGGGAAGTTGAAGACCAGGAAGCCCAGCAGGGCGCCCACCAGCAGGGCAAGCATGACGGCGATGAACCATTGGCCGTTGACGAGTGTCGCCGCGAGGAAGCACGACGCGGCGATGGCCGCAACACCGCCCGAAAGGCCGTCCATATTGTCAATAAAGTTGATGGCGTTGGTCACGACCACGATCCACAGAACCGTGGCGAGAATCGACACCACCGATCCGCCCGGCCAGGCGTCAAGGAACGAAAGCAGCCGCGTTTGCGTTGCGAGCGTGAGCCCCGTCGCAACGGTGAGCATGACCACGAGTTTGAACGTTGCCCCCAAGGGGCGTCGATCGTCGATCACACCCATCACGTGGACGATGGTGAGCGCTGCCAGCAGCACCGCCGCGGCGATGGTCTGGCTGGCGATGCCCTTGAGATGAACGGCCAAAGCCGGAAACACTTCAACGACGCGGTCGGCCAGAGGGCTGTTGATTGCCAGCAGGCCGGCCGTCATGGGCAACGCGATGGCGGCAAAGATGCCGATGCCCCCGGTGTTGGGCACGCGTCGTGTGGCGGCTTTCACCTGGCCAACGACGCCGGGGCCGTCGAGCGCGTTGAGGCGATGGCCCAAGGCGCGGGCCAGGAATGTGGCCACGGTGCCCAGAGCAAAGGCCAGAGCCAAGATGAAAAGGACGGCTTGAGGCATAGAGAGGCTGCGACGGAGGTCAGGAGTCCGCAAACACGCGGCTCTGGGGCGGGGAGTTTACCGAACCGGCGCGACCGACGCCGATCGCAGAGGGCGTCTGATGGCCGGATGGTACTTGGTGGGG
>Ga0163144_10025276_pt1 | contig 11604 bp, 4 predicted proteins | sample OliLak19BULKMAT1_FD_123175 | JGI IMG/M metagenome (GOLD analysis project Ga0163144, IMG submission 123175) | Freshwater microbial mat bacterial communities from Lake Vanda, McMurdo Dry Valleys, Antarctica - Oligotrophic Lake LV.19.BULKMAT1 | ecosystem: Environmental > Aquatic > Freshwater > Lake... | reverse complement strand
GACGTCGAACAGGCGATCGAGCAATTTGCCATTGTCGACGACGCCATGCTCCTCGTCGTCGGCGTCCTCCATTATCTCGTCTTCAATGTCGTCGTCGGTATGTGCAGATTTCGCGGGCTGCGACGGTGGCGCAGCTTCAGGGGGCTCCGCCAGTGCGTGCTGGAGCGACCCGGGAAAGCTATCGAGCAATTCATTGGCATCGAGCTCAGGGCAATGGACGGTGAACATCCGCTCGAGATCAAGCCGCAGTGCCTCGCGGTCATCGGAAATCCACTGCTTAAAGCCAGCAAGCGAGAAGACATCCTCGGCACCGTTCATGAAATCGGCGACGCTTCCCAACGAAGAAAAAACGTCTGCGCTACCACCGACGGTCTCAATGCGGTCCTGCTGGAAGCGTCCGATGAGATAAGCGAGCGCTTGGCGCCGTGCGATGACGGGATTGTCGAGATTGAGGATCGGGTCAGGAGCGGGGCCGGCCACGATCGGCGCCGGGTCGCGGAAGAAGCTCTGGTCGTGGCTGTCGGCCCCGCAGAACATCACAACGGTGGAAAGACCGGCGCCGCGCCGGCCGGCACGACCGGCTCGCTGTTGGTAGTTGGCACGTCCCGGAGGCACATTTCGCAAGGCGACGGCGGTCAATCCGCCGATATCGATGCCGACCTCCATGGTCGTCGTGCAACTCAATATATCGATGGGTGAGCCGGTGCGACCGTCCTGTTCGATCGGTATGTCCTGGAATCTCAGTTCATAGGCTTCGTTGCGCGACATCGCGTTGGCGAGGCCGCTATCGTTGAGCGCGGCAGAATGCTCTTCAGCGATCAACTGGTGCGGCGCATAACTGTCGTCGGGATCGTTCAATCGCTCCCACAGACGTCGGTAGAAGGCCTTGCGGCTGCGGAAGACGGCATCGTGGGCGGGGTCGATGGTCTTTGCGTTACCGCCGCAATAGCCGCATGCCGCGCCCAGCAATGCGTTGAGTGGGGAGACCTTGGTGCAGCGCTCGCATCGCTGCCATGCTGTGGTATCGCCTGGATCGAGCGTGACTCGACCGGCCTGGACATTAAAGTCACCTTGCTCCCCCGGACTGAAAACGGATCGCAGCACGGGAGCACAACTTGTCAGGAAGTCGCCCTTCACCCAAGTTTTGAGGCCTCGTTGCTCGAGCGCCTTGGCGATAATTTTACTGAATTTCCCGTTCCAAAGCCGCACGCCGGACGAGCCTTTGGCGGACTCGATATTAGCGGGTGTCGCCTGGAGTTTGATCGCGTGCTTGCGCATCGCTTGCCAAAGCCAGAGTTCGATGAGCGAAGCCCTGACCTCATCCGCAGTTAAACCGTCGATCGCAGGAATCTTGAGTTCATCAGTCAGCTTCTGCTGCTCGGTCTTGGTGAGCTTGGGGCGCAACATTGCCAGAGCCAGCGGGAATAAGCCGGTATGATCATCCTGGAGCACCGCGTAGATACTCTGGAAGACGGACAACGGCGCATCGTCGGAGGTTTGGGAAGTGAGACCGCGGAAGTCGTCATTTTCGACATCATGATTGTCGACAAGAACGGCCGCCATATGGCCCGCGCGGTCCATAACACCGTCATCATCGCCAAGCGGCCGCAGCCGGACACCGAATTTGGCGGCTCCGAGCGCCACTGCAAGCGGCGCGTCATTGAGTGAAGCTTTGTAGGCCGGGTGGCGAAGCGCTGCCATGCCGACCAGCAGTAGCGGCCGAAGGCTGTCACGAAACGAAAAGGTCTTCATGTCACCAGCGAGCCGTGATGCGGTCTGGCGGCCATCAGAGAAGACGAGCGCCTTTCGACCCTGAAGCGGTGTGTGGCTCTCAGGACGAGGGGGCTGCTCAAGTACCTGTACGGTGATCAGTTCCTTAAAGGGCTGCTCGCCCTTGGTCTGAAGGTCGGAGATACCGCCGGGCGCGGCATCGCCGCAGGCAGCCTCGCAGCGCGGGCAATTGTCGAACAAAGTCGCGCTTGTGATCGGCGGCAGCCAGACCTCGCGGTTGAAACTCCCACTGCCGTCGATGCGTCCTGAACCCAGATCGAGATAAACTGGGCGGAGAACTCCGGCTTTTTGCGGGAGTGGATCCTCAAGGCATACGTGGATCGGCTGGATAACGCCGGTATCGCCGGCATACGCGCGGCCATTGTCCTGCCAGAGATGCTCGACCCCCGTCGGGGCGCCGATATTGGCACGTGTGACTGAGAGGCCACAATCGCGGCAGCTGTGCAGTTCGTAAACTTGCGAGCCACAAGGGCAATTCTGGCGCGCCTCGGCGTAAAGCGCGCCGGTGGGTCCTCCGCGTTCGTCCTTGGGGATCTGATCACACTGAGGATTCGCACATGCCCAAAGACCGGGAAGCCCGCGAAACAGCATGTGGACGCGGGCGGGCAGCAACGGCGCGGCGCTGGCAGTGGCCTTGGCGAGCGACGCGAGTTCGAGCAACGCATCGACTGCTGACGCAGCCGTCTCGGGATCTGCTGTGGGGAACAGCGCCGCAGGCAGCGCGGTGAGAGCCCACGCAGCCCCGGGGGACGCGACTGGATCGGTCGGAGATGACGCGCCAGACGTTATGTTGCGAAGTCGTCCAAGCACTTCTGAGCGATCCAGGATCGCCGCAAGTGCGGCAGGCAGATCGTCCCCGGTCCAGTCACAACTCCCGACCGTTGCCGTGCCAAGATCATACGCGCGCGAAAATGCGACGCTGCCGGAATCGGTGCAGACATCATCGACTATAAGGAACGCCTGCTCGGTCGCCACAGGCGGGCCGCTTGACACAACCACCACCTCCTCGACCTCCGCGCCAGAGCTGTCGCGGCCATGAACGGTGACAATGATGTCAGCGGTACCACTGTCTTTGCGGGACAAAGTAACGGCGCGTGCGCCGGAATCCTTAGCGTGTTTGGCCAACGGGACGAGCACTTGAGACCGATCGACCGGTGAGGAGGATTGGAGCAGTGTGAGTTGGACCGATGCGAGCGCGGCGGCGAAGTCCGCAGTGCCCTCACCCGCAGGCTCAAACGAGTGCTTGTCGCCTTGGAGGGTCTGGATTCGGGCTTTCTCAAGTCCGGAAAGGCCCGCCACGAATTCGGCGGCGGAGTCGCCATCGGAGAAGGATGCGCTAGTCGCGATAAAAATTACACGCGATGGCGGCAATCCCAGGCGGTCGAGCAGCCTGCGGATCAGAAAGGCGACCTCGGTACCGTTGGCTCCGCGATAGAGGTGGGCTTCATCGAGGACGAGGATGAACTTTTCGTCAGGATGCGCTTCGAAATACGCCCGTGTATCGGCGAAGATTTGCCGCTCGATCGGTCGGAGGAGCATATATTCGAGCATCGAATAGTTTGTGATGAGGAGGTCAGGGCTGGCGGCCTGAATCTCGTGCCGGGTGAGGAGTTCGGGATCCTCGGGCCGCTCATTAGCGCGCAATGGTTCGCCACTCTTGGTTTGCCAATGCTCTCCTGATTTACCGTACCATTTGCGAAGGCCGTCGAAGGCACCGAGGAAGCTGTCGGGCTTCGCGGGCCAGCGCCCCTTCTCCTTGAGGACATGAACGAGCGCCTGATCCTTCGCATCGCCAGAGCGCGCGCCGTCCTCGATTTTGAGGTAGTATTCGAGGGTTTTAAGTCGCTTCTGATCGCGGTCACCGTCTCGGATGCCTGGATACAGGGTCCGTCCGGTATAGCGACCAAATTTACCCGGGCGTCTGGCGGCGGCCGTGAAGAATTTGCGCACTGCGGAGGCGCCGAATAGGGTTCGAACGCGGCCCAATTGGTCATTGACCAAAGCGTTCATCGGATAGAGCAGCAGCGCCCGCACGGCGCGGGTCTCGAAATTCTTCGGTCGGTGGATTGCTTCGTCCGCGAGGCGTGCAAGCACGGGTAGCAAGAAACTCTCGGTTTTGCCCGAACCGGTGCCGGTCGTGACGACGATGCCGGTTCCGCCGGCATCGGGGCGCATCGTTTTCTCGAGCGCTTGCGCCTGGTGTTCATAAGGTGGGTCGAAGAGGAGGTTGTCAGAAGCTTTCGTGGCGAGCGAGGCCAGGAATTCGCGGACATCGCCATCGATATTGAGCGACGCGAAGGCCCGATCGCCCACATAGGCTGGTGTGCTCTCGATAAAGGGAGTCTGGGCGACTCCACCTTCCATCAGTAGGCGACGACGAAGGTGTACAACCTTGGGATTGGAGAGATGATAGGTGGCTTCGATGTAGGAGGCGAGCGCCTCCCGCATATGATCGATTTCAGTTCGCATTTTCCACCCCCCTCATCGCGGACCGGTCCCCCGGCGTTGCACGCGATTTTCTTTCGCTACAGTAACTTCGATATCACGGCGAGAGATCAGGCACAGTCATTCTCCGTCAATCGGCAGAAGAAACTGTCCGTCAGCGTCGGCATGGAGACTGGCAAGCACGCTGGTCGGGCCAAGCCGTGCCATCGCAAGCAGTGTTTCCTCACGGGCTACGCGCTTGTTCAACCATCGATGCCGCCAAGCGCTGGCGATATCGATGCTGGCGGGGGCGGCATCTTCGCCGCCTTCCAGACCAAGCAAAGCCTCACGCGCTCGTGGCGCAAGTTCACAGCCGTAAAAGATTCGGGGAGTGGCGTGATGAAGGATTGAATCACTCTTCAATCCTAAGGCATCCAGTCCTTCGCGGATCTGACGCAATCGAGGACTGGTTCCTTCGCCGAAGCGATTGTTCACACGCCGCGCATCGTGCAGCGCAAAGGCCATGCTGCGCAGCGCGTGGGCGGTCTCGCTTCCCAAATGGATAGTACCGAAACCGCCGGTCAGGCTTTTGCCGATCGCGCCCCACTTCAGATCGAACTTCAGGCCAGGGTGATCGGCGGATCGCAGCACGAGCCGATTATACTGGCTCGATCCCACACCATAGAGACTGGTGGTGGTGATCAACCGCAAATTGGCTGGTTTGATAATGGGCCTGCCGGCCATTTGCGATGCGATGAGGCTGATTTGGCCGCCATAGCGACGGGCATAAGCGTCGCGCACGTCCTGTGATGCCAGTAGTAGCGCAACGAGCTTGCCGGACAGCAATTCATTATACGGGTGGACCGCCCCGCAAATGCTGAGGTCGGCGACCTCGCTCGACAGGCCTGCCTTCCTAAACTCCGCCATAACGGTGTCGATCGCACGCTTGCCTTCGCGGGTTTTGAAGAGGGTTTTGAGCGCCTTGGCAGGTGAGCGGCGCAGATTGGCAGTACGAAAGACATATTTTGCGAAAAGAAGCTTGGCCATGCTTTCGGCGCGCTTGCGCACGAACAAGAGATCGTTCGATGCTTCAAGCCAATCCACATCGTCGGTAGCCGATTTCACGGCCCCTCGATGCGGCCGCATATCGTTGCCTTCGGCCCGATGTGTGTCGAAATGCGCGCGTAGCTCGGCGCCGCGGGCGAACGCCGCGCCGGCGGCGCGTTGCTCAAGCCGCAGCGCCACAACTTCGGTCGGATTGAAGACTTCGGTTGCGGTGGCGAGGTCATCCCACCGGATGCTTGCGATCGATGTCTCAAGACGCGCCCACAGGGCCTGTCCGAATTGGCGCGCAGACCAGTCGCCCCGCTCGAAGCGTTCCTGAGCGGATTCCCGCAGCCAGCCGATCCAATGATCGCGTGCGGTCAGGCGCATGACGGGACTTGCCAGCATCGCGATGCCCATCACCGGTCGGTGAGGCCGAGCCGCGTTTCGGATCAGGAGGAGCATCTGTCGACCGGGGATCGACCGATACTCGTGCGCCCAAGTATGGCGGAAGTAACGCCAGATATCGATGAGGGGCAAACCCGTATCGGCACACCGCACACCGGCTTCGCAAATTTCGATGACAGGGTCGATCAGCGCCGCAATACCTGCTTCCCGCTCGTCCGCAGGCAAATCGTTCAGCAGGCGGAAGTGGCGCGCCAGATCAGCGCCATGGTCGATTAGATCATGAATGGACGCTACCGCAGCGTTCCCCCTCGGACGTCGTCGTTCTGTACGCTCCAAGAACTTACGAACGGATGGCTCGGCAAGCTGCCTGCGGCGGGCGCTTTGCAATGCCGAGCGCACACGCATCTTGATATCGTCGATGGTTTCAGCGCCGGCACGGGTCAAGCCCGGCGGCGCAAAACTGATGCCACCTCCTGTCGTGTTGATCTGCCAGCCCTGCTCGAACAGATCAGCAACCAGGAGACAAACGGCGCGAAGTTTCAGGCTGTCGCCGTCATCGACGTAACGGCGGGCAAGCGTGCGCAGTTCATCGGCGAAACCTGGAACTGGCTTCCCAGTAAAATCGATGACTTCTCGAAGATGCTGACGTTCATTTGGCGCGAGATAGGGCGAGAAGGCTCGCGATCGTTCTGGACCAAATAGCTCCGTGTTTGTAACCACCCTACCTCCTGAATCGATTGGCCCGCGTACGCGGCCCCGACTCCTATCGCAAATTTGAGGCGTTCCGGCTACCGTTTAGGCAGCTCAGTCATCCGGGCCGACATCCGTATCATCGCTGTCCGCGAGATGAGAAGCCATCATGCCCAATGCCAGGTCGAGGCGTCTGGACCACACCCGAACCTGCTGATTTTCGTCGGCTGCGGCGTGCTGATCATCGTTGAGATTGGCCTCGCCGAAACAGAAAAGCAGAACCTCGAGAGCTACCCGCACTTCGGGTGTAGAAGCCGGGCTATCGTAGATATCCTCATAGAAGCGATGATCGGTGTTGAGGTGGAGAACCAGCGTTCGTGACGATCGATCCATGCGGAAGAACGGACTGCCAGGCACTGTTTCGAAGTGCAGGCGGTAAGGCGCTGGCCGCAATTCAAGATCATATTGATGTTCTTGTCGATCATCGGCGAGGCGCGCGCTGCCGCCCATGGCTCGTTCGGATAACAGGCGTTCGCCAGTCTTGGGGGCGAAGGCAGCGATCCGTCGGGCGAGCTTGGCGTCCTTGACCTTGGCGCGCAGTTGCTCGATCGCTTTGGGCAAGCCAGCCTCACGCAGGAGGTCCCAGATATAGGGCGAAACCGTTACCTGCTGCTTCGAGGTCGTCACGCCAAAGGCTTCGTCGAGTGTGGCTGAAAACTCTATCTCGACCTTGATATAGCGGTCGTTATTGATGAAGCTGGTCCAAGGTGTGCGCGTCTGAACGTCGATCAGCCTGCCATTCCGACTGAAGATGATCCCATGATAATCCTTCAGAATAGCGAAGCGCGGGTTGGCGTTGAGGCCAACCGCGTCTCGTCCCTTGTCGACCGATCCGAAGCTGGGCGGCAGCCAAGCGTAACGCAGCGTAATCGCACCACGGTAATCGCCCGTTTCGGGATCTCGCACTTCCACACGAATTGGCTCGAGAGCACGTGCTCGGTCGTCGTCCAAATTGTGAAGATGGAAATCAGGCGTCAGGAACAGCGGGTCGATTGGCTCGACGAACTCATTGTCGATCAGTACGATGGTTTCGCCCCTGAGCTTATGGTAGGTGACACCGAACTGGCGGCAGAGATTCTCCCTCAGCCCCTGGGCCGTCACCCACTCGAGCCTGTCGAGTTTCTCGATCAGGATGACTGTGCCTGACGTCCATTGACCGTCATGGCTCAGCGCAATCTGATCCTGCACGAAGCGCGGGAATGTCGTAACGGCAGGCTCTGGGACGATGATATCACCCGTTGGATCGGTATATCCGCCGGCGGCCAGGGTATCGAGGTCGAGCGTTACGGCATGAAGCGCGCCTCCGGCCACTTGGGAATAGACAGTGAAACGACGGCCGAGACTGACCGACGCGCAGGGAAGGCCATAGCCATAGCGGCCCAGCCCAGTGCGATCATCCTCACGGTGCGTTCCGCCCCACATGACCGCCATGCGGATCATCGCGGCTTCCATACCATGGCCATTGTCGATCACCGCAAGTTGCCGGGGCTTCTTGGCCGAGTGCGAGCCGTCATAGCCGAACACGACATCGACCCGATCGGCATAGGCCTGCAGAGAATTGTCGATGAATTCCGCGATGGCGTCGCCATTGCTGCGATAGCCGAGGTCCCGGATGCCTCTAACGAAGGCTTCCGGGACCATCAGGCCAAATTTTGAGCGGCTGGCTCGGCCTTCGGCATAAGCGCGCTGCGCCGCCAGAACTGGCTCGAATCCGAGACCGCGGATCGACTGCATGTCCGATGTCACGATCTTACGCCGCAGCCAGCCAACTGTCGCCAACCGCGCGGAAGCGGCGCTCCAGCGCGAAGCGGCTGATCCCCATGATCTCAGCGACCGCAAGCTTCGGCGTGTCGTCGAAAAAGACCAGCCGCAACGCGGCCGCGATCGACGCCGGCGCGCGCACCAGACTACGCTCGACATCGATGCTATCGATCATATTCTGCATGGCGCAGGCGGCGATCGGATCCGCCACGCGATCGACATCGAAATGGCGATGCTCGCCGTCGCTGACCAAGCACTGCTCGGCCAACTTGGCGTCCACGATATGGCCGCCCGCCTCTGCGGCGATACGATCAACCTTCGCGTCGCGCGGCGCAGCACGGGTACGCGCGCCTGCAGGCGTATAGCTGGCGCGGACGCAGCGGATCGCCTCAAGCACTGCGGCGCGGTAAAGGCTGATGCCCGTGCGGGTCGCCAAGCCCGCCGCGCCATTGGCGAACAACTGGGCGAAGGCCTCGGTGAATACCTCCTCATGGAGATCTTCGACCAGATCGCGGCCATAACGGTTCGACAGCTTGCGGGCGTACCGCTTCGCCTCACGGCCGAGACGGGGCTGATTGTAGGGCTGGCACGACAACATTGCCGTGATCAGCGTATTGAGTGTGATTCCGTACATGACGGCGCCCTCCTTTCACTGCTTGACCTTCAACGACAGCAAGAAGGCCAAGGCAGTGCCCGGAGGGCATGACGGCTCATGGCCGCAATCCTACACTGGTCTCGTACTGGTAATCTACTTAACGCCAGGATTTTACCACGATGTGCGGCGACCGGGCGGCAGGGAGGCATCAGGATGCCTTCCCAAATTCTTTATTCCGCTGCCTCCAGTTGAGCACCTCCATCGCCGACATCATCCGCACCCTCATCTTCGGCAGATTCCTCGTCTGACGGCTCCATCTTTTGTTGCAAGGACCGATACGCATCGGTGAGGAAATCACTCCACATCCGTTCGCGCTGCGTGACGTAGAAGTTCTCGGTATCCTGATTCTCGACCGCAAGTTCTGCGCGGGCGAGGGCGATCAGCAGGATGTCCAGAGCCTGTTTGGCCTGGCTACCACCCGCGATTCGCAACAGTGGTTCATAGAGCGTCTTGAAGAAGGAATGCTGGCGGTTGATCAGCACTGCCACCTGGGTGCCGTTATGCCAGTCCGGCTTGTAGAAGGGACCACGGGACTCGTCGTAAAAATCAACGAGATACGGGCGGCGTTTCGCGTCGTCCTCGACAGCCTTGCGCGCAGCATCGATCGAGGACTGGTCAATCTTCGCACGGCGCTTGGCCTCACGGTCGAAATCCTCTCGTGCTTTCTCCTTGTGACGGTCGTTCACACGCGGCCGCTTGCCCGCCATACTGTCCGCAGCTGCGGAGGCCGTCTCGGCAGGCGTGGCGACGTCGGATTTCTGGGCGTTGGTGCTGCGCATTTTCTCTTGCGCCGCCTTGCGGATCCCGCGCTGGTGCGACTGTTCCTTGCCCAACTGCCTGTCGACATCTTCGGACGTCAGCAACCGCCACAGGCTTTCGACTGGCCGAACGGTCTGCTTGTCGTTGGTGATGCCGAAGACTTCGTCGAGCACCGGGTCGAAGCGAACCTCAACTCCCCAGTGATAGGCGTAGGATTGCAGAAGCGGCCAATGCCCGAGCCCTTTGGCTTGGTCCTTGATCGATTTGGGGAAGACATCGACGGTTTCGATTTCCCGGCCGGCGCGGACGAACGACATGCCACGGCGGCTCTTGCGGATCTCGAAGCGGCGATGCGCATCGCTTTCGATCTTCTGGCCCTTGGTGGCCGCCTCCGCGAATCCGTAGGGAAAGCGACCCACCCTGACCGTGATCGTGCCAACGGCATCCAGACTGGGATCGGTCGGATCGACTTTCGACATATCCTCAATCCGCGTCAGTTCGAGCGCGCCGGTGGTGTCATCATGCGTATATTTGACAGGGATGGTGCGGATAAAACTTTCTTCTGCGCCGCCCTTTTCTTCTTCCACATAATAGCGGGCGTGCGGGGTCAGAAAGAGTGGATCGACCTGTGCTACCTTGATCCCGTCGATCACCAGTTCTACCGTGTCGAGCAGGTAGCGATAGGTGACGCCGAAATCGTCGAGCAGATGCTCCTTCATGAGCGCGGGCTTGCGATAGGAGATGCGATCAGGCTCCACCCACACCACCACGGTTCCATGGTCGAACGCGAGCCCAGCCTTGTCGAGATAGGTCTGGACGAATTCGGGGAGCGGCGCATCAACTGGATCACCGATCTGCTGGAGACCATGCTCCTTCACGGCCCGTGCATCGAGCATAACCTTTGATACGGCGCTAGCTGCCGCCGTCTTAGTGTAGACTTCGACGAGGCGGGTCTGATTGATCGAAGCGTTTGGAAGGCCGAAGCCGAATTTGCCGATGAATCCAGGTTCGTCGAAATGCGTGCCCGAACCCCAAGACAGCGCATATTGAGCCATGCGGGGAATCATGCCCGAGCCATTGTCGATGAAGGCCATCGCGTGGATCGAATCGGCGCGTTGGTGGGTCTTGAGCTGCTTGGGGCGCTCGAAACAGATATCGATGCGGGTCGCCTGCGCTTCAATCGAATTATCAACGATCTCACGGGCTGCAGATGCCGTGTTACGATAGCCGCTCCGGCGCTGCGATTCGAGGGCCTGAGAGGCGTTGAACAGCGGAAAGCTGTAGGTATCCGGCAGGCGAGCCAGATATTTTTCCTGACGTTCAATCTCAGTCAGCAGACGGTCTTGTACGTTCAAGTCGTTAGCCATGATGGCGCTCCTGTGATCACGGCACATGGCCGCAGTGGCAATTCCATTTGGCCAGGATATCGGACGGATGTGCGCCGCGCCAATAAAATAAGCACGGAGGAGTCGATGTCAGGCCTTGCGAATGCTCGGGAAGATCGCGGCGGCTCCAGCCAACACGCCCAGCGCGATGACCACGGTCGCAACGCCGGGATTCAATTTTCCGGCTGCGTTCACCGCGACCATGCTCGGTCCCGCCGTGGCTATCCCGATCAGCAACGCCCGAAGAGCTGCTATCAGGATCGATCCACGGAAGATCAACGGCAGCGTGATATCCTGTGCACCTTGCTCGCTCGTTGGATCAGGTGTCAGGAAGAGATTGAAACCGCTGACGCGGCGCAAGGCGTCGGGTTCGGAGGCAAACACGAAGCGCTTCACGTCATACCTCGAATCTATCGGACTGCGTGTCGCCGATGCGAAATCCAGCGTCGACTCCGTCGCGGCGACCCCAAGCCAAAGGTCGGGCAGCGGAGTGTCATCAGGTGACGTATAGTGCCGCAGGCAATAGACTTCGCATTCATAACGTCGGCCCGAAGCCAGATCGAACGCGCCCTTGGTGATTGCGCTAGGCTGAGGCCATGAATTAAACCAGCTTTTCGCAGACAATCG
>Ga0163144_10025274_pt1 | contig 11604 bp, 7 predicted proteins | sample OliLak19BULKMAT1_FD_123175 | JGI IMG/M metagenome (GOLD analysis project Ga0163144, IMG submission 123175) | Freshwater microbial mat bacterial communities from Lake Vanda, McMurdo Dry Valleys, Antarctica - Oligotrophic Lake LV.19.BULKMAT1 | ecosystem: Environmental > Aquatic > Freshwater > Lake... | reverse complement strand
GCAGCCGGGCGGCTAAGGGCACACCCCATCGGCAGCGCGCTCCGATGAAATCCGCGCGTATCACTCGTGCCCTTCCGCGTTGGTGTGTTCGTCAAACACCTTCTCCCCCGCCCGCACCGGCCCCCTCACCTGTCGGCCGGCCTCCATCACCTGACTCTGCCGGAGACCGACGCCGGCTGGGGCCCTATGGACCTGGCGCGGCCGGCACGACGCACAGGGTCGCAGCCTGCTCGCACCGGCCGATCACTTCGCCGTTGTAGTAGATGTTAAAGGCTTCGTGCCAGAAGCGCGCCTTGCCTGACCGCACCAGGCGCTCGCCGGCGATGCAGGTCAGCCCCGCGTCTCCTTCGCGCTTGGCCGTCTTGTCGTCCTTCCAGGCCGTCACGCATGCGCCGCTCTCAAGCTGCGCCAGCCCCCATTCGTCCCCGCTAATCGCGTCGTCGCCGTCACCCACAGTCAGTGCAGCCAAAAGCAGCGGCTGGTCGCTTTGATTGGTGATGACCAGATAATTGTCGCCCGGCCCGCGCGTGAACAGCAGGGGTTGGTTGTCAGGTAAAGGTGTTGGGACTGGCGGCGTCGGCGTAACTGCTGGCGCCGGTGTTGCCGTCGCCGCCAAGCGCACCGCCAGTTGGCCCAGCCCCCAGTTGGCCAGCCACGCGCCGCACAGCAGCACGGCCGCGAGCGCCAGCACCCCGGCCGCCCACAGCCCCCAACGCGTAGGGCGGCGCGAAGCGTTAACGGCGGTTGCGGGCGCGGCGGCCGGCCCCAGCGGCGGCAGCGTCACCCGGGCAGCCTGCAACTTGACCCGGTCGGGGATGCTCAAGCGCGAGAGCGTCGGCGGCACTGCCTCGGCTGGGGCCACGGTCAGCGCCGCCTCGAGCGCGTCGGCCAGCGCCTGTCCGCTGGCATACCGCTCGTTGGGCGCTTTGGCCAGGCACTTAAAGATCACGGCCTCCAACGCCGGCGTCAGCGCCGGGCGCACCTGGCGCGGCGGGCGCGGCGTGTCGTGCACGTGCATGGCGGCCACGTTGGCCGGTTCGGCCGCCTGGAACGGCAGTTGGCCCGTGAACATCTCATACAGAATGACGCCCAGCGAATACAGGTCGCTTTGCGGCACCACCTGGTTCGAGGCAACGACCTGCTCGGGCGACATGTAGTGCGGCGACCCGAACACCTCGGCCCCCGCCAGGTCGGGCAGCAGCGCCAACCCAAAATCGGTGACGATGGCGTGCCCCTGCTCATCCACCATGATGTTCGACGGCTTGATGTCGCGATGGATCACGCCGTGCTGGTGGGCGTAGTCGAGCGCGCTGCCCACCTCGCGGATCAGGCGACGCGCCTCAATCGGATCAATCCACTCGCCGCTGTGGCGATAGCCGGCCAACAGCACCCCCAGGTTGGCCCCGGCCACATACCGCATGGCGATATACAGGCAGCCGGCCGCTTCGCCGAAGCGGTAAATTTGGACGATGTGCGGGTGATCGAGCCGGGCGATGGCTTGCGCTTCGCTCTCAAAGCGTTGAATGTAAGCGGCGTCCGCCCGGTACTGCGTCTCGATGACCTTGACCGCCGCGTACCGCCGCAGGCGCACGTCCACCGCCCGGTACACGCGCGCCATGCCGCCCTTGCCTAGCAAGGTCTCCAGGCGGTATTCGTCCAGTTGTCGTCCGAGCACGCTGTCGGTATTCATGCGGGAGGTCCCAGGCGGCGAGCGCCGCTGTCAGGGCAAATAGACTTCACACCGGTGGGCGGCGATTTCGCAGCGGGCGACCTCCGCGTCGTTCCACAGCACGCGGAATTCGCTGCTGCCTTCCTGCGTGGTCCAGAAGATGTGGGGTTCGTACGAAAACGGCGTGCGCTGGACCACCTTGCGGTTGTTGCACTCGGGCGGGGCCAAATGATCTCTATAGTCAATCAGCTCCACGACGGCACAATAGCCGGCTCGCAAATTGGAATAGATCTCGCCCCAGCGCTCCCCGTCAAAGTGGTTGGCCGTCTGCCCATCCGCCAGCACGCGCTCAAACGCCACCGGATTGACCGAGCGATCATTCGGGGACAAGTTGTGAAAATACAGGCCGGTATCGTCGTAGTACAGCGCGAAGTGGTCGCCGGCCGGCGGCGGCGCAGCGGCGGCGGTCTCGGCTGGCGGCGCGGTTGCTTCTGCCCCCGCGGCCGGAGTGGCGGTCGCCCCGGCCTCAGCCGGATGGCCGGCCGCGCCTAGCATGTTGCGAAAGCCCAGCAGCGGCACCAGCAGCGCGACGAGGATGAGACCGCCGCCGATCCAGGCGGCCGGGTGCGGGCGCAATTGCTGGATGGTGGCCGCATTGAGCGGGCGCTGTCGCAGCACCGCCCCCACCGCCGCGGCATCGCGCGCCAGGTATACGTAGATCGGATGCCGCTTCAAGCGGGGCAGCATTGGCTCGCGCGTCAAGTTGAGGTAAATGGGATGGCGCTTCAGCCGGTCAAGCAGCGGCTCGCGCGGCGGGGTGCGGGGCAGCCGTCCGCCGCGTGGGTCAGCCTGGCCCAGCGCCGGGTCTAGAAACGCCAGCGTCGGCTCGGGCATATCCAGCGCCTGGCCGAGCGCGTTCATCAAGGCCTCGGCCGTCTGGTAGCGGTCGGCCGGCGCTTTGCTGAGCGCCCTCAGCACCACCGCTTCCACCGCCGGGCTGAGGGCCGGGTTGAACTGGCGCGGCGGCGGCGGTGCCTGCTGCAGATGCAGCATCGCCAGCGCCAGCGGCTCAGGGTCGTCAAACGGCACCCGCCCGGCCAGCATCTCATACAGCACGACGCCCAGCGAGTAAATATCCGATTGCGGCACGACCTCGGCCGAGTTGCGGGCCTGCTCCGGCGCAAAGTAATGCGGGCTGCCGAAGGCCGTGCCCAGCGTGCCCTGCGCCATATTCAGCGCCAGGCCAAAATCCGCCAGCACCACGCGGCCATCTTCCGCCACCATGATGTTGGCCGGCTTGACGTCACGGTGGATGACGCCGCGCGCGTGGGCGTAGTCCAGCGCCGCCGCCACCGCCCGCCCAATCCGCATGACCTCGGGCAGCGGTGGCCGCTGCCCTTGGCGGCGGTCTTCCGCCAGCTGCACCCCTAAGTCTTGCCCATGCACATACTCCATCACATAGTAGTACAGCCCGTTCTCGTCGTCGGCGTAGTAGACCTGCAGGATGTTGGGGTGGTGCCAGGTGGCAATCGACCGGGCTTCGTTGACAAAGCGCTCGGCGTAAGCGGCGTCGCCCTGGTGGCGGGCATCAATCAGCTTCACCGCCACCGGCCGGTCGAGCTTCACGTCCCAGCCCGAATAGACCGTCGCCATCCCCCCGCGCCCCAGCACGTGGTCGAGGCGAAAGTTCGCCAGTTGCTTTCCAATCAGTGGATCTTCAATCGTCATGCTACAATTCTATCAGGTCTCAGCCTGTCGGGCCGCAGATAGGCTATTGTGAGGCTGCCCCACGCTTGCTTGCCCACTGTTCCGAGGTGCGATGCCTGTTTTGCTCACACGCCCCAGCAGCCTGTTGATCGGGCTGGGCCTATGTCTGCTCCTGTGGGGTGCGTCCATTGCCGGAGTCTATTGGGACCTCCAGCGCCGCCGGCGGCCCCGCGCCGAGTTGATCGTCTGGCTGGCCCTGGTTGCGCTCTTGCCGGGGGTGGGCTTGCTGGCCTACCTGCTGGCGTGGGCGCTTAACCGCTTTTTCCCGCTGCCCGGCGCCTCGGCTGGGGCCGGTGCCCGGCGCTTCACCCTGCTGCGGCCTCCCCCAGCCGCGGCCCCCCGCACCGGCACCATTATGGCCGCCGACCTGGTCAAAGAAACGCTCTTCGAGCGCCGGCCCGCACCAGCCGCTTCCCCTCTTCCCGCCGCCGAACCGCCCATTGTTCAGCCCGTGTTTCAGCCGCCGCCGCCCGCCGGCCTGGTCGTGGCCGCCGTTTCTGGCCCGCACGCCGGCGATGAATTTGTGGTCGCCAGCCTGCCGGCCCGCATCGGTCGCGGCCCGGGGTTGGGCCTGCGGCTCGATCGCGACCGCGGCGTCTCGCGCGAACATGCCGAACTCTACTGGCAGGCCGGGGCCGTCCACCTGCGCGACCTGCACAGCCAGCACGGCACCTCGGTCAATGGCCGCCGCGTTGAAGACCAGGCGCTGCAACCCGGCGACCGGATTGAACTCGGCCTGTCGGCCCTGGTCGTCAAACAGGTGGGGGCATGAACCCACCCGCGCCCGGCGACGCCTGGCAGGTGCGGCTGCTCAAACCGCGCCACGGCGTGTTGGCTGAACCGATCCGCCCGGCGGAAGTCGGCCTGGCGCTGGCGGAGGTCATGCTGGCGCGCGAGAACCTGCTTGAAGACGCCCACTACCAGAAGATCGCCCCCAACGACTTTGTCGTCGAGGCAGCCCCCGACCACTACGCCCGCGAGTTTGCCCCGCTAGCCGCCACCCTGTGCCAGCAATGGCGTGACCGTTTGCTCACCACTCTCACCACCGCCAACAGCCGCCAGGGCCGGCGCGAATATCGCTTCGCCGGGCAGGTGGCGGTCGCGCTTCAGCCCGCCCCCGACCTCGCGCCCGGTCAGGTGCGCCTGCGCTCGCGCCTGAAGCCGGATGCGGCCGAGGCCACCCCCGCCCCCCGCCCGTTGCCCGGCTGCCTGGAGTTGCTGCCGGCCGGCCGCGCCTGGCCCTTGCGCACCGGCCTCGTCACCCTCGGCCGCGAGCCCACCTGCGATATTGCCTTTGACCTGCCGCGCGTGCAGGAACTCAAGCTCGTCAGCGGAGGGCATGCCTACCTGCTCTGCGGACCGGGTGCTTACCGCCTGTTCGATGGCACGCCGCTGGGCCTGCCCTCCGTCAACGGCACCTACGTCAATGGCCGGGCTGTGCCGCCCGCCGGTCATCTGCTGCAAGACGGCGATCTCATCATCCTGGCGGCGGTGCACCGCGACGCCCCCAACGCCGAGACGCCCGGCGTGGTGGCCCTGCGCTTCCGCGCGAACTGCGAGTGAGCATGGACCTCTTCTCAAGTCACACCTTGCTCTTCGCCGGCAAGTGGCTGTTCGTCGCGCTGATCTACGGCGCGCTGTTCCTGGTGGTGGTCGCAGTGCGGCGCGAGATGGCCGGGCGGCTGCCCGGCGGCCAGGCCCCGGCCTCCACGGCGGTCGGCCGCTTGGTGCTACAGCAGGCCGGCGGCGATCCGGCGGCGCGGCCCGGCGCGGTCTGGCAGCTTAAGCCCGACACCACCCTCGGCGCGCTGCCCGAAAACGATGTCGTGCTGGCCGACCCACTCGTCTCCGGCCGCCACGCGCGCTTGCGGTGGGATGGCGCCGGCTGGTGGCTGGAAGACCTGGGCAGCACCAACGGCACGCTTGTCAACGGCCAGCGGCTCGTGCCCCTGACGGCGCACAAGATCGCGCCGGGGTCCCAACTACACTTGGGCGACATGGTGCTCGAATTGCAGGCCTGAGCTTGTCCCGTCTGGCCCGCCTATCCCCCCGCCGCACCGAGCGCCGGCTGCTGCTGGTGATTTTCGCCGTGGCTATCTTGGGTTTCTTGCTGACCGGGCTGGGCCTGGCCGAGCGCCAAGCGCTGCCGCTGGTGAGCGCGATCTTGCCGGCGCTGATCCCGCCGCTGCTGTTGGCGGTCCTCTTTGGCGGCCTGCACCTCGTTCTGCGCTGGTGCCGCCTCGAAGCCGAGCAGCTCCTGCTGCCGATTGTGGCGCTGCTCTCCACGCTGGGCCTGATCATGATCTGGCGGCTGCGCGGCGAGAGCGGCGTCTACCAGCAGGTGGTGCGCGGCTTCGTGCCGGGCGTCGTGATCATGGCGGCGCTGGCGCTGCGTCCGCGCTGGGTAGAGCAGTTGCGGCGCTGGGCGCTGCCGCTCAGCCTGGTCGGGCTGGCGCTTTCGCTGGCGACGGCCTTCTTTGGCGTGGTGGACGAAACCGGCGCGCGGCTGGCGCTCAAGCTCGGTCCGCTGCCCGCCTTCCAAACCTCCGAACTCCTCAAAGTCGCCCTGATCATTTTCCTGGCCGGGTATGTGGCGCGCGAAGGCGAAAAGGCCGAGGGGCGGGCGCGCCCGCTCCTCGGCTGGCTGCGCCTGCCTAGCGGGCAGTATTTCATCCCGGGGCTGGTGTTCGTGGGCATGGGCACGCTGGCCCTGGTGCAGATGTCTGACTTTGGGGCGGTGCTGATCCTGGGCCTGCTCTTCGTCGGGATGCTCTATGCCGGCTTCGACACGCGCCTGTTCGCCACCGTGGCCGCCATTGGGGCGGGCCTGGCGCTGGTCGTCGGCTTCGTGCTGGTCTTTACCTGGCACATCCCCACCGTCGTGCAGTTGCGCTTCCAGGCCTTCCTCAATCCGTGGAGCGAGGCCGAGATGGTCGTGGACGGGCAGCCCACAGGCGTCACGATCTCGGAAGGCCCCGGCTATCAAATCCAACAGGCGCTCAACGCCGCCATCACCGGCGGCCTGAGCGGCACCGGCCTGGGCTTCGGCTCGCCCGAGTACATCCCGCTGGCGCACTCCGACTTCATCTTTGCCGCGCTGCTCGAAGAGATGGGCGCGGTCGTGGGGATAGCGGTCTTGGGGCTGTTCGCCGTCTTGCTGCTGCGGCTGCTGCGGCTGGCGGCGCTGCTGCCCCCGGCCCAGCTCTTTGAGCGCCTGCTGCTCACCGGCATCGCCCTCCACCTGTTTACCCAAATGTTCATCATGGTCGGCGGCACGCTCAACCTGCTGCCGCTCACCGGCGTCACCGTGCCCTTCCTCAGCCAGGGCGGCGTCGCGCTGATGCTCAACCTGGCGGAGGTCGGCGTGGCCCTGGCGCTCACGCGCCGGCTGGAGGCCCTGCCGGCATGAAGCTCGAAGGCCGCCTGTGGCAGCTCGGCAACGTGTTCACGCTGGTCGTGGTCTTGCTGTCGGCGCGCCTGGTGTTTTGGATCATGGTCCAGGGCGAGGCCCTGCGGCCGGTCACGCCCTCCCTAGCCGCCGCGGACGCCTATCTCGAAGCCCTGCGCAGTCGCCAGGGCGCTGCGGGCGACGAGGTGGCCACCAGCGGGAATGCCTTTGACCAATTGCCGCAGCCCGTCATTCAACGGACGGTTGACCTGTTGAGCACCATTGCGCGCGGCGTGATCTGGGACCGCACTGGGCGGCCGGTGGCGATGGACCTGCCGGCGAGCGACGGCGGCTGGATGCGCTTCTATGCCGAACCGTCGCTCGCGCCCGTGATCGGGTACGTCTCCGGCATCCGGGCCGGCATCTCAGGACTTGAGCTAACCTACAACGACACGTTACTCGGCCTGGACCGGCTCGACGCGCAGCTCAGCCAGGCGTCGCACCAGCCGAGCCAAGGCAGCGACCTGGTCTTAACCCTCGACAGCGGGCTGCAGCGCGCGGCCGAGGAAGCGTTGGCCGGGCACTCGGGCGCGGTCGTGGTGCTCGATGCGGCCACTGGCGCGGTGCTGGCGATGGTGAGCGCCCCACGCTTTGACCCCAACCTGGTGCTCGATCAAACCTATCTCACCAACCTGGCCGCCTGCGCCGCGCCCTCGTGCCAGGGCGTCTTCATCAATCGGGCCATGCAGGGCCAGTACGCGCCCGGCTCGACCTTCAAAACGCTGACCCTGATTGCCGGCCTCGACACCGGGCAGGTCACGCCCGCCACGATCTTCGACTTCGGCCAACAGTTGTCCGGCCCCGACGGGCCCTACTATGTTTACGCCGTCGGCGGCGGCGTGATCCCCGACCCGAACCACACCGAGTCGCAACTGAGCCTGGAGCTGTCCTACGCCAAATCGGCCAATGCCGCCTTTGCCCGCATCGGCGCGGAAATGCCCCCCGCCGTGCTCATTGACTACGCCGGCCGCTTTGGCTTTAGCCTGCCCGGCGACCCGGCCTGGCGGCTGGAGTTGCCGCAGGCCGCCCCCCAACTGGCGCTGGATCTCCAAACGCTCACGACCAACGATTTGCTGCGGGCCTCCACCGCCATTGGGCAGGGCGAGTTGTTGGCCGACCCCCTCACGCTGGCGCTGGTAGTGCTGGCTGTGGTGAACAACGGCGACCTGCCGCTGCCGTTCCTGGTCGAAGCCGTCCGTGACCCCGCCGGCAACGTCCTCCAGACCGAACCGGCGCGGCGGGTGGTCACCGGGCTGATGCAGCCGGCCACAGCCGCGCTGGTGCGCAGCATGATGATCACCGCCGCCGAGAAGGGCAGTGGCCGTCCGGCCTTGGTGGAGGGCCTCATTGTCGGCGGGAAGACCGGCACGGCGCAGGTCGGTGGCGACCTGCTGCCCCACGCCTGGTTCATCGGCTTTGCGGAAGGCACCGAGCGCAAGGTCGTCATCGCCGTTGTCGTGGAGAACGCCGGCCAGGGTCATGACGTGGCCGCGCCAATCTTTGCCCGCCTGGCCGATATGGCCGTCCGGCGCCTGGGCACTCCAGTGACCGAGGTCGTGCCGCGGCCCGATGGCACCGCGACGGGCGCAAATACGCCTGTTGCCCCCGCCGTGCCGGCGCCGGATTTGCCCCGCGACCCCAAGAAACTCGAAGTCGTAACCGGCCCGGGCGCTTGCCCCGGCGGCTATGTCGGGCCGGTCGGCACTGGCCAATGGGTCTGGCCGGTGGACCCGCCCTATCGCCTGGTGGTGGGCGACGATTTCACCCCGGTCCACCCGGGGGTCGATCTTGGGGCGAACACTGGCGTTCCGGTTTACGCAGCGGATGCCGGCGTGGTGGTGTTCGCTAACTGGACCGACATCGGTTATGGCAATGCCATTGTGATTGACCACAGTAACGGCTTTCAGACGCTGTATGCCCATCTGAGCCAAGTCGGGTCGGCCTGCGGGGCGCCCGTGGCCGCCGGCGGGTTGATCGGCCTCGCCGGTGCGACCGGGAATGTCTTTGGGCCGCACCTGCACTTCGAGATCCGCGTGCCGGGCGGCTTCGTTAATCCCTTCAGCTACCTGCCCCCGAATTGATGACGACCGCTTGGCGCCAATCCCAACCCGGCCCAGTCCGGCCACTGCGCTCACCTGGCCACCACCAACAAAAAAGCCCACCGCACCTGGAGGCCGATGGTTCCAATCCATCCCCTGCTACCCAAAACCGCCGATTCACGTGAATCGGCGGTTTTCTTTGCATACATTTGGCGAGCGGAGCTAATAACCGGTGGCCTAGGTTCCCAACCTAATGCCTCCGTTGACAGACAACCGCCACTCATCGGGCTGCAATTTTATTGGCCTGAACGCCAGTTGCTGGTGGAGCCCCACGCCACTCCATGACCCGCCCCCGGCTAGCGCTCCATTTGGCCGTATACTTTCCGGATGCCTATGCTTCGCCTGGCGCTGCTGGGCCCCGTCCGGGTCTACCACGGCTCGCAGCGCCTCACCAGCTTTCCCACCAACAAAGTCCTCGGGCTGCTGGTGTATTTGGCCTGCACCTCCGAAAGTCCCCACCGGCGCGAAGCACTGGCCGGGCTGCTTTGGCCCGATCAACCTGAAGACGCCGCGCGGGCTAATTTGCGTCAGACCCTGGCTCGGCTGCGGCGCCTCATTGGCGACGAAGACTCTGGCCCCGCGCCCTACCTCCTGATTGACGCCCAGACCGTCCAATTCAACCGCGCCAGCGACCACACGCTAGATGTGGTCGAGTTCTCGGCGCTGACGCTGGCCAGCGAGCGCCACGCCCATCGCCACGCCGAGGCCTGCTCGACCTGCGCCGCGCGCTGGCAGCGCGCCGCAGATTTGTACACCGGCGACTTTCTGGCCGGTTTGTTCATCAAAGACAGTGTGACCTTTGAAGAATGGGCCCTGGTGCTGCGCGAGCATTTGCGGCGCCAGGCGCTGACCGCCCTCGGCCATTTGGCCGGCTACGCCGAACGCCAGGGCCAGCCCGCGGCGGTCCGCGCGGCCCTAGAACGCTTGCTGGCACTGGACCCCTGGCGCGAGGAGACCCACCAACAGTTGATGCAGCTGCTGGCCCGCAGTGGCGAGCGCAGCGCGGCCCTGGCCCAATATGAAGCCTGCCGCCGCTTGCTGGCGCAGGAACTGGGTGTTCCGCCCACCGCCGAGACCACCGCCCTATATAACCGCATTCGCGCCGGCGCCGAGATTGCGCCGAGCGCCGGCGCGGCCCAACGCGAGCAACGCCTGGCCGCCTTGCCGGCCCCCACCACGCCGCTCGTTGGGCGCGGGGCCGAGTTGGCCGAATTGGCCGAGCGCCTGGCCCAGCCGGCCCACCGCCTGATCACGCTGGTCGGGCTGGGCGGCATCGGCAAAACGCGCCTGGCGCTGGCCGTCGCGCATGACCAGGCGCAGGCCTTTGAACAGGGCGTCGTCTTCGTCCCGCTGGCGGCCCTGACCTCGGCCGAGTTTGTCACCTCCGCCATCCTCAGCGCGCTGGGCGTTGAGTTAGACGGCCAGGCCGACCCGCGGCGGCAGTTGCTCGATCACCTGCGCGCCCGTGAGCTGCTGTTGATCTTGGACAACTTTGAGCATCTGCTGGCCGACGGCGGACCGGCCTCCGCCGCCGGCCGGGTGGCCGATCTGCTGGCCCAGGCCCCCGGCGTCACCTTGCTGATCACCTCCCGCGAACGCCTGGCGCTGAGCGCCGAATGGGTCTTCGAGTTGGGCGGTCTGCCCTATCCCGCCGCCGCGCTGGTCGAGGCGGCCGGCGCTGCCGAGTTTGCCGCGGTGCAGTTGTTTGTCGAGCGGGTGCAGCAGTCCGGGCGGCAGGTCGAGCTGGCGCCGGATGAGCTGGCCGTCGTGGTCCGCATCTGCCAATTGGTGGAGGGGTTGCCGCTGGCCATCGAGCTGGCCGCCGCCGCCCGCCGCCAGCAGTCCTCCGTCGCCATCGCGCTGGCGCTTGAAACCGGGCTGGCGGCGCTCGCCACGACCCTGCGCGATGTGCCTGCCCGGCACCGCAGCATGTGGGCCGCCTGTGAGCATTCCTGGCGGTTACTCACGCCCGCCGAGCAAGCGGTGTTTCGCCAACTGAGCGTTTTTCGCGGCGGCTTTCAGGTCGAGGCCGCCGCGTCGATTGCCGGGGCCGACGTGTCTGTGCTGCTCAGCCTGGCGGATAAATCGTTGCTGCGCCCGCTCGCCGCCGGCCGCTTCGAGCTGCACGAGGTGCTGCGGCACTTTGCCGAACGCCAACTGGCGGCCGCCGGCGAGACCGAGACCACCGCCGAGCGGCATGGCCGGTATTTTCTCGCCTGGGCCGAGACAGCTGAGCTCAACTTGCATGGTCCGGCCGAAAGCCAAACGTTGGGGGACTTGGAGCGCGATCACGACAACCTGCGCGCGGCGCTGGCCTGGGCCATGGGCCGGCCCGACCCGACGCTGGCATTGCAGCTGGCCGGCAGCTTGTGGCGTTTCTGGTATGGGCGCGGCCACAGCCGCGAGGGGCGGCAGTGGCTCGAAACGGCTTTGGCGGCTGCTGGCGCGGGCGGGTCACAGGCGCTGCAGCGCGCTCACGCCAAGGCGCTGGATGGCGCCGGCGTGCTCGCCAACCTCCGGGGTGATCAGGCGCGGGCGGCCGAAGTGTACGCGGGCGCCGGCGCGCTGTATCGGGCGCTGGGCGACCAGGCCGGGCTGGCCGCCGTGCTGAACCATGTGGG
>Ga0163144_10025273_pt1 | contig 11605 bp, 12 predicted proteins | sample OliLak19BULKMAT1_FD_123175 | JGI IMG/M metagenome (GOLD analysis project Ga0163144, IMG submission 123175) | Freshwater microbial mat bacterial communities from Lake Vanda, McMurdo Dry Valleys, Antarctica - Oligotrophic Lake LV.19.BULKMAT1 | ecosystem: Environmental > Aquatic > Freshwater >... | reverse complement strand
CTGGTACAAAGCCTACGAGGGGAAAAGTCTCGAGTTAGATCCGACCGGAGCGCTTGGTGGAGAGTCCCGCGTGTTGCGGGGCGGCTCGTGGTACAATTATCCTTCGATTGTGCGCGCTTCGTACCGCCTCAGGTATCTTCCAGCGAACCGGAACATCAATTTTGGCTTCCGGTGTCGAGGGGAATAAACGCGTCCCTTGACTCTTTTTCCTTTTCCCTTGACTCTGTAATTTTCGACACTGCTTCGCCAAACGCGATCCGGAATCCATGTGGCAGGCGTCAGCCTGACATGGCGGCGAAGCCGCCCGAAAAAGTTTTCAGCTTTTCGCAGTCCGCACCGCTGGCGGCGGCAGTCTCCTCAAGGGAAACGAGAGCGGGCGATCTGAAGGCCGTCGTGCGACACTACCGGCAAGCGGGCAATGCAGCGGAACTTGCGGGGGCGCGACGGGCGGTTGAAGGGGATGTGGATGAGCGGGCGGCGGTATTCATGGGTCGCGGGCAGTACAGCGAGAGCTTGCAGTTGGTTGACGGGTGGCTGATAGCGGCTGCGGGTGAAAATTGAACGGGGGCGCGCTTCGCAGTAAAAGGGGTGCGCAGGGGTGCGCGCCATGAAAGGGAGGAAGGTAAGCAGCGGCCGATCGCGTTCCCGGGCTGGAACGGTGGCGCAAATGTGGCGTCATCTTCATCCTGCAGGCGACCTGCTTCGACTTGCGCCGCGCGAAACGGAATTGACCCTCATCTTATCACTTGCCATGAGAATACGTCCCTTAAGGGGGCGATTCGCGCCAATCTGGATCGCGGTGAAATCAGATGAACTGCCCCACTTTCCCACTATAGTAACCTTAGCCGACGGTGAAAAACTGACGCCGCCGGTTTGCTAGTGCGGGCTTTTCTTCTGTCCGAAAGTTTTGCATCATCGCCGGAAGGCCCGTAAACAAAGGGGCCGGCATGTTGCAAATGTCCAGTTGCAAAAGGGAAAGCGTTAAGCACGGCTCAGCCCATCCGCACACATCCGCAGCCGAGGCTGAAATTCGTGACAGCCGGCCGCATATGTTTTATGCTGAACCAGCTAAGATGAAACTGAAGGAGTTTGGCAATGGCAACAACGCTTGATTGGTCGCAATGCCCCGCCGTGGAGAGCATCCCCGGCAAGGTTAGCTTAGCGGCGCATGGGTCTTCAAGAACACGCGAACGCCGGTTTCGACGGTGTTTGAAAATCTACAAGATATGGGCGTTGACGAACTGATGGAAGAATTCGGCGTCACACGCGAGCAAGTACAAGCTGTTCTTCAATTCGCGGCGCACAGCGCTGAAGCCCCCGCGCCCGCCCATAATGCTGGTTCTGTTCGATAACAGCACGCCACGCACGCTGGCCTTCTATCTGATTGGGCACCACACGGTCACGGAAGCCCGCGCCCGTGGTTGGGAGGAATTGGAAAACGGCGACTTGCTGGCCAAAGCGGAAGCAGCCGGCCCAGTAGACCAGCATACGGAACGCGACGGCGTTTTCATTGGTCGCCTGAAATTCGACGTGTTGAATTACTCCTTTTCAGGCGAATTCCTTACGAACTATTCGAAAGTTTCTTCGAGCGAGTTGGCCCGGAGTACGCGGCGCGCCCAGCGATTCACTTGTTCCGCTGCCGCGTCGCGCACGCGTTCGATGGACGATGCCGGCAAGGGGCCGAATATCTCGGTGAGAAGATCGATAAGCTGATCCTGGCGGCCCTTCTGGCGGCCTTCTTGCCGACCTTCCTGGCGACCCTCCTGCCAGCCTTCTTCCATCAAAGGACGGATGACGGCACTCTCTCTGAGGTCTATCGTGAGCATCGGAATCTCCTTCAGCTTCTGAGCCAGTAGCTCGTCTAGCGTCAGTATAAGTGAAAGCGCGGTTAGTTCGGCGAGGGCGGATTCCAGTTCCTCCCCTGTCATGACCTTCAGCTTCGACAGAATTTCTCCCAGAACCACTGCCCGGTCTCCTTTGGCGCGCTTCAGCACTCTCAATGACCAGGATCAAGAGATTGCCGAGATGATTCGCCAGGAGCGTCCGATCGAGGATTCTGAGCAAACTTCGCGGCTCGAAGCGATTATTTTTCCCAAGCTGCGGCCGGTTTTCGACATCCGAAACGACAGTTACAAATCCAATCTGCCAGCACCGTGGGGCGCATTGAATCCCGAGCCGAAGCGCGCGCAGATGAAACAGGTCATCCGCGCCATTGGCCGCGTCAATATTCTCAACCATCCGCGCCTGGATTACGGCGGAACGGGATTTGTGGTGGGAAAGAACCTGCTACTGACCAACCGCCACGTTGCCGCGATCTTCACCAGCGGTGTGGGGGCGGAACGCAACCTTTCGCTCACGTTTCGTTCTTCCATTGACCTGAAGGAGGAGGCCGGTTCGGACACCGAGATTCTCCTGCGCGTCGTGAAGACAAGCCTGATTCATCCGCACTGGGATGCCGCCGTGTTGACGGTGACGGGGCTTCCAGTCGATCTTAAGCCTCTGACATTGGCCTCCGACGGGGTGCCCGCCAATGGCAGCCGGATGATCGCAGTGGTTGGGTATCCGGCGTTTGACCCGCGCAACAATCCAGAGGAGCAGCGCGAAGTGTTTCAGAACCTTTTCGAGAAGAAGCGGCTGCAGCCCGGCTATTGGAAGCCAACGCGCGCGATCGAATCGTTTGGACACAGGGTCGAGGCTTCCACACATGACGCGTCCACCTTGGGCGGCAATTCGGGGTCGGCGGTGATCGATGTGCAGACCGGGCAGATTGTGGGGCTGCATTTTGCGGGTGTTTATCTGGACACCAACTATGCCGTGCCTGCCTGGGAACTAGCCCGTGATCAGAAGCTGGTTGACCTGGGCGTTCAGTTTGCGAAGCGTCCGGCGGACGCGCCGGTTCTGCCCAAGCCAGCTTGGCTTTCTGCCTGGAATACACGGGAAAACATAGCCGTGAAACCGCAGAGCGCTTCGCCAGGGCTGCAATTGCAGGCGCCCGGTGGCAGCACCGGTGCTGAGGATGACAGTTGCACGTGGACGATTCCACTGCAAGTCACGATCCGAATCGGGGCGGCGAGCCGGACTGCTTCGGTAGACGTCATCCCTGCGGTAGCGGTAGCGGGAGCGGTAGCGGGAGCAACACCGGCGGCGGACACGGAACCACTCGATCAACTTACGGCGTATCGGGCGAAAATTGCGGAAGCTCCGGGCGAGTATTATCCTGAGGCCAGGGACGCTCAGGCTGCGACTACTTATTATTCGGATGTGAGTCCAACGTATGAGGAGTTGTCTGCTCTTTTGCAGTCCACCCACAAGAAGGTCATGCCTTACAAGCCGACCCAGCATCTTTATCCGATTGTGGATCTGCATCCGGATGGCGACATGGTGAGCATCTACTCGGAAGCCGCGATGGACCCTGCTGAACTCATCCGGATCGAGACAGCGATCGAAGCCGCGATGGAGAGCCTGGAGGCCGCCGGTGCCGCCGAATCTGTGCTGGAGGCGATTGCGACCAATAGCGCTGAGCATGTGGTTCCGCAGTCCTGGTTTCAGAAGAAACAGCCGATGCGTGGCGACCTGCATCACTTGTTCGCTTGTGAGCAGAAGTGCAATTCCTTCCGCGGCAATACACCCTATTTCGAATTTCAGGAGGAGGCGGTGATGGTGGACTGTGGCCGGAATGAGAAGAACGCGAAGAAGTTCGAGCCCCTGGGAGGCAAGGGCGCGGTTGCGCGGGCGACTCTGTATTTTCTAGTGCGCTATCCGGGCGAGATCGCTGAGAACCGACTGGGGGATCGGTTGGAAATCCTGCTCAAGTGGCATCGCGAAAATGAAGTGGGCATTTATGAGAAGCATCGCAACCGTGAGATCTTTCTGAAGCAGGGGAATCGGAATCCGTTCATCGATCATCCGGAATGGGCGGATGTTGTTGAGTTCGCCCAGGGGTTGGGTTAGGCTCACCCAATGAAGGACGTGTGCCCGCTCTCCGACACCGGCTGTCAGCTAGATTTCGGAAAGTAATCCAGGATTTGCGGAAGGGGTTGACGGTTCCGGCACCGCCGACGGAGGTGGCGCGTTCAAGACTTTCTGTGGAACACGCGGGCAACGGAGGCCGCCGCGATTGTTCCTGATTGTACTTGCGGCTTGCTCCGTAACGACCTGTAATAATGAGACCTGCACGTCGTCCTTAGAGTGACCGGATCAGACGATCCTTCGATTAGGGGGCGAAAGTGTTGTTAGCACTCAGACAGGATCCGCACTTTCCAGTGAGTCCACCACTACCGGCGACCGATCAGGATTTTCAACGCCTCTATGAGGCGCATCACAACATGGTGTTTCGCACCGCCTTTCGCGTCACGGGCAATGCCAGCGACGCCGAAGACGTGATGCAAACCGTCTTCATGCGCCTCATGAAGCGCGAGACCAACCCGGTCGAAAACCCTGCAAGCTACCTGCGCCGCGCTGCGGTCAACGCGTCGATCGATTTGATCCGCGAGCGGCAAAAAGCCAACAGCGTTCCGCTGGACGAAGCGTTCACGCCATCCGTCAAACCGGAAATGGGTGAGTTGAAAGACTCGCTTCGCAAGGCTCTCGCGCAACTCGATGAGAGACAGTCTGTAATGTTCACGATGCGCTTCTTCGATGGCTATTCGAACCAGGAGATCGCGAAGATGATGGGCATGTCGCAAGTGCATGTCGCCGTGATTTTGCACCGTGTCAAAGCAAAACTGCAGAAAGAACTGAAGTAAGGGGGACGCCATGAACCAAGATATCGATAACATCCTCGACAGTATCCGCTCCGAAGAGCCGACCGCGGAACAGATCGAACAGGCCGCCGCCCGTGTGCGGCAGAATCTGTTTGGCGCTGGCAGCAGCGACATTCAGCGCATCACCGGATGCGCCGACTACCGCTCGCTGTTCCGCGCCTACATCGACAAATCCCTCTCTGACGCGCGCCGCATGCTGGTGGACGATCATATCCGCGAGTGCGGCTCCTGCCGTAAGGCCTTTGACGAGGCGCGCGGTGTACGTCCCAAAGTTGTGCCGTTTGTGGCACCCGCGCCCCGGAAATCCAACGGACCGATGTTTCAGAAGTGGGCGATCGCCGCTGGATTGTTCGCCGCCGTGGGAACCTCAAGCTGGGGCATCATGAAGTGGCTGTTCCCCAGTGCGAGCAGCAGTTCGCAGGTCGCATCCATTCAGAACATCAACGGTGGAATGCTCTATCAGGGCAACCTGCCTGTTACTGAGGGTCGCGAGATTGGCGCGGGCGAATCGATCCGCACTCCCGCAGGCACTCGCACGGTCGTGAAGCTGCACGACGGCTCACTGATCGAAGTGAACGAGCGGACTGAGCTTTCGGTATCGCGTGGTTGGGACGGCACGACCATCCGCTTGGATCGCGGCAACATCATTGTGCAGGCCGCGAAGCAACGCTCTGGAAGCCTGATGGTTTCCACCAGCGATGCGTTGGTTTCGGTAAAGGGAACCATCTTCGCCGTCAATCGTGGGGTCAAGGGATCTCGCGTTTCGGTTGTGGAAGGTTCGGTGCAGGTGGAACAGAAGGCGCGCAATGGCGCTGAAATGTTGAAGCCCGGCGATCAGACCACCACCGATGCGTCGCTTGGCAAGAACTCCGTGGCCGATGAAGTTTCATGGAGCAAAGATTCTGTCCGCTATCTGGCGATGTTGTCGGAACTGAACGCTCTCGGCAAGAAGCTCGACCAGATTCCAGGCCCCGGGCTGCGGTATTCCTCGAAGCTACTGCCGCTGATGCCTCGCGGCACGGTGGTTTATGCAGCGATTCCTAACATCGGCAATACGATTGGCCAAGCGAAGAGCGTGTTCGATGAGCATTTGAAGGAAAGTCCTGCACTGCGCGGCTGGTGGGAACAATCTTCCAACGCGTCGAATCGTGAGCAGGTGGATGAGATCATTCGCGCCATTCAACAGTTCACCAGCTTCATCGGCGATGAGGTTGTGGTGACGCTCAGCGGCACGGGAAAGCACCCGGTGGCGTTCGCCGAAGTTCGTAAAGACGGACTCGAAGCGTTCATCGGAAATCAGGTGCAGAAGATGGGTGGGACGCGGATTCCTGTGCAAGGCAAAGACTATCTGATCCACAAGAACACGCTGATTTTCTCGGATAACGCCGCATCGTTGGCTGAAATGAAGACGGTTGTCGATCAGGGCGGAGCAGTGAGCGGCGCGTTCAGTGAACGCATAGCGCAGGCCTATCGGGGCGGCGCGGGCTGGTTGTTGTGCGCCGATATGGAAGCCGTGGTTCGCGATACCAAGGTGGGAACGAAGTCCACCAAGGGCAATTTCGACTTCGGCGTGGACAACGCGAAGTTCCTGGTGATTGAGCGCAAAGAGATCGCAGGCAGGACGCAGAACATCGCTTCGTTGAGCTTCACCGAAGAGCGGCATGGAGTGATGTCGTGGCTCGCTGCGCCTTCGTCGATGTCTACACTGGACTTCGTTTCGCCCGATGCCGGCATGGCAGCGGCAGCGGTTGTCAAGAATCCGAGGTTGGTTGTGGAAGAGCTGTTCGCCGCGGCGAATGGCGGGCGTTTCGACGTGAATCTACAGGAAATCGAAGCGAGAACAGGGTTGAAGATTATCGACGATCTCGCCGCGCCGATCGGTTCGGAGTTCGCGATTGCATCCGACGGGCCGGTGTTGCAGAGCCTGAGCTGGAAGCTGGCGGCGGAGATGTATTCGCCGCAGCGTTTTCAGAGCAGCGTCGAGAAACTGGTGGAAGCATTCAATCGGGAAACCAGGAACAAGCTGACTTTGAGCACCTCTGCACTCGACAAGCGGACGTTCTACGCGCTCAAGATGGATGGCGTGCCGTTTGAGATCCACTACACTTATGTCGACGGCTATCTGCTCGCTGGCGCCAACCGGGCGCTGCTCGCCACCGCGATTTTGAACCGCCAAAACGGCCACGTTCTGACTCGCAGTGAAAAATTCCGCTCACAACTGCCATATGGTGCGAACCCAAACTTCTCCGCTGTCGTTTATCACAATGTGGGTTCGGCGCTGGCTCCGGTGGCGGAACAGTTGAAGAGTACGGGATATGGCACGGATGAGTTCCGCAAGGGGCTCGACGGTGTGAAGGACATGCATCCCGGCGTCATTGCGATCTACGGTGAACCCACGCGAATCACGGCCGCCACTCACGGTGACTTTTTCGGAGTACCCTTCGGAGATCTGTCACTCGCCGGTATGGACAAAGGCGGGTTCGGATTGTTGCAGTTGTTGGGCAACACCAAAAAGGACAAATGACGCCAGTCATCCAGCTAGAAAACTTGTCGGTGAGGTTGGGAAATCGCGACATTCTGCGAAACCTCACCGGCACATTGACGGGCCGCTCCTTGGGGCTTCTCGGTCCCAACGGAGCCGGCAAATCGACACTGATCAATACGCTGCTCGGTTTCTATCCGCCCCTCACGGGCACGGCCCGGATTCTCGGCAACGACATCCGCACCAACGCCAATGAGATTCGCCGCATCGTTGGCTACATGCCCGAAAACGACACCTTCATCGGCTCGATGACTGCGGTGTCGTTTGTGCGTATGATGGCCGAACTATCCGGCCTGCCTGCCGAAGCGGCTCTTGAACGCGCCCATGAGGCGCTCTTTTACGTGGGCTTGGGCGAAGCGCGTTACCGCCAAGTGGGTACGTATTCGTTGGGCATGAAGCAGCTTGCGAAGCTCGCGCAGGCGATCGTACACGGGCCCAAGCTGGTGATTTTAGATGAGCCTACCAATGGCTTGGATCCGCCCGCGCGCCAGCGGATGCTCAAACTCATTAAGGAAATGCGCGATTCCGGCACCATGAACATCGTTCTGTGCTCGCATCTTTTGCGCGATGTCGAGGATACCTGCGAAGAGGTGATGATTCTCAAGCAGGGTGAATTGGTCTATTCGGCGAACCTCGAAGAAGAGCGAAAGTTGAACCGGCGCTTTCTAGAGCTCGAAACATACGGCATTCAAAATGGTTTTGTGGAAGCGGCCGAGGCGATCGGCTGCGAGTGCGCGTCTCTCGCCGGTGGGCGTGTGAAGTTGATCTTGGGAGACGGTGTCGAAATCCGCGATATCTACAAGCTCGCCGCTGAACGCGACCTGCAGCTCAGGCGGCTTAGCTATCGACGCGACACACTCGAGGACATCTTCTTGAAGGCCATGGAATTCAAAGGGGCCGCTCAATAATGGCCGTCTACAAAAGAACTTACAAAGGCTACGAAGGGGCGTTGACACCCGAATGGTCGCGGTTTCTGATTCTGCCGCGCTATGCCTGGGCTTCGTTGTTCAAGCAGCGCTTCCTGCTCATCCTTTATGTCGTCTGCTTCTTCTATCCCATCGGATGCGCGGTCTTCCTTTACCTGAACGCCAACCTGGGGGCTCTCGCGAGTCTCATACCTGGCTCCTCGACAATGAAAGGACTCGATGTTGGCGGAACCTTCTTCAACATCTTCACCGCAACTCAAGGGTCGCTGGCGTTCATCCTGACATCGTTCATCGGCCCGGGGCTCATCTCTCCCGATCTCGCAAACAACGCGCTCCCACTCTATTTCTGCAGGCCATTTTCGCGAACCGAATACGTACTCGGCAAGCTCGGCGTGGTGGCGATACTGTTGTCGTCGATCACCTGGATCCCTGGTCTGCTGCTGTTTCTCATGCAGTGGAGCCTAGCCGACGCCAAGTGGTTCGAGCAGAATTCGTGGCTGGCTTGGTCGATCTTTCTCGGCAATATCATCTGGATTCTGCTCATCTCGCTACTCGCGCTGGCGATTTCGGCATGGGTGCGTTGGAAGGTGATCGCCGGTTCCGCGCTGCTGTTAATCTTCTTTCTCGGAACCGGACTCTCGGCCGCGATCAACGCCGTGTTGCGAACCGCCAAGGGCGAGTGGATCGACATCGGTGCCAACATCAATCGCGTCTGGGCGGAATTGTTCCGGCTGAAGTTGGGCGATGGCGACATGATTAGCGTCGAAGAGGCGTGGGTCTCGCTGTTCTGCACTCTGGCCCTTTGTTTGTGGTTGCTATGGAAAAAGATCCGGGCTTACGAGGTGGTCCGCTAATGAGTGCTGCTCCGCCTCCCATCGCGCAAAGCGTGATCGCCTTCAACGATGTCTCGAAGTTCTATGGCGAAGTGCTGGGTGTCAACAAAATCAACCTCACGATTCCACCGGGAATCACGAGTCTTGTGGGTCCCAACGGCAGCGGCAAGACCACGCTCATGAATCTCATGACCGGTCTGCTACAGCCCTCGCGCGGAACGATCGAAGTCTGCGGAATGTCGACCAACGATCCGGAAACGTTCTTCCGCGCCGTCGGTTATTGCACGCAGTTCGATTCGTATCCCAAAGGCTTCACCGGTTTCGAATTCGTCTACTCGTTTCTGCGTCTCTTCGGTTGGGACCATGCCGAAAGCGAGCAGCGCGCGTGGAAGGCGATTGAGCGCGTCAACCTGGTGGAAGCCGCGAAGCGCAAAGTCGCTGGATACTCGAAAGGCATGCGGCAGCGCATCCGTCTCGCGCAGTCGATCAGCCACGATCCGCGGGTGCTCATTCTCGATGAACCTCTCAACGGACTCGATCCCCTGGTGCGCGCCGAAACCATCGGCCTGTTCCGCGAGTTCGCGAGTGAAGGTCGCCACGTGTTGATCTCCAGCCACGTGCTGCATGAGGTGGACATCATCTCCGATCAGGTGATCCTGATGTCGAACGGCTATGTGGTGGCCGAAGGCCAGATCAAAGGCGTTCGCGATGAGATCGAAGAGCATCCCATTCAAGTGCTGATCCGCTGCAATAAGCCGCAAATGCTGGCCTCGAAGATCTTCGAGTCAGAGCATGTGGTCGAAGCGAAGGTCCACGTCGATGGCGGTGGTTTGTTGGTGAAGACGCGCAATGCCGGCGAGTTCTATCTGATGATGAACCGCATCGCGACGATGAATGGCATCGAAGTGGAAACTGTCGCGCCGGTGGATGACGATGTGCAATCGCTGTATGAGTATCTGATTGGCGGGGACGAGGGCGGCAGCAAATGATCATGAATCAGATAATGGCGGTGTTGCGGTTGGAAATCCGCAAGTCGTTCTTCGCCCGCCGCGGACTTTGGATCTATCTTCTGGCGGCGCTTCCACTGCTGATGTGGGGCGCGCGCGCGATCCAGTTGCAGTATCGGAAGGAGCGGATTCGAAATAGCATCAGCCAAGGCGCAACGCGTGAGAAGTTGATGTCAATCAAGCCTGGCATGACTCGAGAGCAAGTGCTGGATATTCTGCCGAGTCCATCGGAGCGGAATTCGTTCCGTCGGCGCGATGGCATTCGCCGGGAGCGGCTGTCGTACAGCGATGGCACGCTGCAAATCAACGCGATGCTCGAAGACGACAAGGTGACGCGCGTATCGACCGATCACGGCAGTGCCGACGTCACTGAGGATACGGTGGTCTTTGCCGCTATTTTTCAGTTCTTCTACATGCGGCTGGCGATCTTTTTCGGCTGCATGTTTGTGTTCATGAATCTGTTTCGAGGCGAGATGCTCGACCGCAGCCTTCATTATTACTTTCTCGCACCGATCCGGCGCGACATACTGGTGGTGGGTAAATACCTTGCGGGCCTTGTGGCGACGGTGGTCATCTTCTGTGGCAGCACGTTTTTGCAATGGTGGGCCCTGTTGATGAGTTTCGCACCGCAGGGTCGTGCCGAGTATCTGGATCATGGCAATGGTTACGGACATCTGTTCGCCTATCTTGGTGTGACGGCGCTCGCCTGCCTCGGCTACGGCAGCGTGTTTCTCGCGGCGGGCATTGTGATTCGCAATCCGCTGGTGACGGCGGCGACGGTTCTGTTGTGGGAATCGATCAACGGCATCCTGCCTGCCACGCTGCGCAAGATCAGCGTGATCTACTATCTGAAATCGCTCTGCCCGGTGGAAGTCCCGATGCAGAAGGGCGTGCCTCCGCCCATCGCGATGCTGGCGTTGAATGTGGACGGCGCGACTCCTGTGGTGGCGATCGTCGGGCTATTGGCGCTTTCGGCGGTGGTGGTGTTCATCGCCACGCGGCGCATCAAGCGGATGGAGATCAACTACAGCACCGACCAGTAAACCGTATAGAATCGAGTTCTATGATTCGGATCCTGTTGTTCTCCCTGTCGATGACGGGCGTGTTCGCTCAAGTCCCCACTGCGGCGGATATCGAGAAGCTCGACGATCGCTGGGGCAAGGCGATCGTGGCGCACGATGTGGCAACACTCGAGAAGCTACTGGCAGACGATCTCATTTATGGGCATGCTTCGGGCGTGCTCGACACCAAGGAAAAGTACATCGCCAAGATCCAATCCGGCAAGCAGGTGTACGCGGCGCTGGAGCGCAAGAATGTTCAGGTGCGGATCCTCGACGCCAACAATGCTGTCACCCATTCCTGGAGTCACGTCACTGGCACCAACCAGGATGGCAAGTTTGACGACAAGCTCATGATGTTGCACATCTGGACCAGGCGCAAAGGCGCGTGGCAACTCGTCGGCCATCAAACGGCGCGCGTGCAAGCGTTGCCTTAAACAAGCGTTGCCTTAAACAAGCGTTGCCTTAAACAAGCG
>Ga0163144_10025272_pt1 | contig 11605 bp, 11 predicted proteins | sample OliLak19BULKMAT1_FD_123175 | JGI IMG/M metagenome (GOLD analysis project Ga0163144, IMG submission 123175) | Freshwater microbial mat bacterial communities from Lake Vanda, McMurdo Dry Valleys, Antarctica - Oligotrophic Lake LV.19.BULKMAT1 | ecosystem: Environmental > Aquatic > Freshwater >... | reverse complement strand
CGTCTTGGACGCGACTTCCTTCACCATCTGCGCGCCCATGTTCTCGAACTTGTCTTCGAGTTCGATTTCCTTGGCGACGGACACGCCGTCCTTGGTCACGGTCGGCGCGCCGAAGCTCTTCTCTATGACAACGTTACGACCCTTCGGGCCGAGTGTTTGTTTAACCGCATTGGCCAGGATATTGACGCCGGCTGCCATGCGGCTGCGCGCGTCGTCACCAAATCTTACTTCTTTAGCAGACATGTAATGTTTCTCTTAGGTTCTTGTGGGCTGAGGCTGAAAGGCCAGAAGCTCAGGCGCCGAGCACGGCCATGACGTCTTCTTCGCGCATGACGAGCAGTGTCTGGCCGTCCACTTTGACTTCGGTGCCGGAAAACTTGCCGAACAGGATCTGGTCGCCGACCTTGAGATCGACTTTGCGCACGGCGCCGCTGTCCAGCACTTTGCCGTTGCCGACGGCGATCACTTCGCCCTTGACGGGCTTCTCGGCGGCGGTATCCGGAATGACGATGCCACCGGGCGAGGTCTTGTCTTCGGCCGTGCGTTTGACGATCACGCGATCGTGCAAAGGTCTGATATTCATCGTTTGACTGCTCCTGGTAACGGTAGTGAGGGCGGCGCGGCGGGTCTGAAACCCCGCCGGGTTGCTGGTTGACGATCGGTTCCCGCGGCAATCGCCATGCGCAGGACGCACAATATGGGGGGCGGTGTGGCCAATCACAAGGCCAGCCCGGGCCAGGCGCAGCCGGAGACAGGCCGTGTCGCGCCGAGTCGATGGCACGGCACCGCGGCGCAAGGCTGGGTGTGGCTGGCGTGATGCGCCAAACGGGGGCCGGTACGGGGGATGCCGTTGCAACGCCCCTGTCAGCGAGATCTGGCAATGATGGCGCGCAGTGTCAAACTGTCCCGGCGGGCGCCCACGGGGCCGGCAGCCGTCTCGCGGGATCCATCAGACTGCTATGCCCGGCCGCTTGCATCTGGCTCGGATCATCGGGCACGCGGGGGCAACCGTTTGCCATCGTTTCGATATACTTTTCCGGCAGACTTACCTCAACGCCTGGCCTGCGCAAGCGCTGCCTGTTCCGGGCACGTAAAGGAGACTTGATGTCAGCCCTGTCCTGCCGCCTCAGCGTGTGGTTCTGCGCCGCCGTGACCGCGCTCGGTTTGAGCTTCCCGGCCATGGCGGAAGGCGTGGCGACCATCGCTGCCGCGTCGGATCTCAAGTTCGCACTTGAGGAGGTCGCCGAACGCTTCGAGCGCGTCACCGGCAACAAGCTCAGTCTCGTGTTCGGCTCTTCCGGCATCCTTTACTCGCAGATCCTCGAGCACGCGCCGTTTCACGTCTTCATGTCGGCCGACGAGCGTTTTGTTTTCAAGCTTTCGGATGCCGGCCTGGCAACCGATCGCGGCCAGGCCTATGCGATTGGTCGCATCGGCATCATGGTGCCAACAGGATCGCCGCTGAAGGCCGACGGGAATCTTGCCGATCTTGCCGCTGCGCTCGCCGATGGTCGCTTGCAGAAGTTCGCCATCGCCAACCCGGAGCACGCCCCTTATGGCGCACGCGCCAGGGAAGCTTTACAGCACGCTGGGCTGTGGAAGTCTATCCAGCACAAACTGGTGTTCGGCGAAAACATCTCACAGACCGCACAGTTCGCCACGTCGGGCGGCGCGCAAGGCGGCATCATTGCGTTGTCGCTGTCCAAAGCCCCTGCCATTGCGAAGCTGGGTGACTTCGCGCTGATCCCCGAAACCTGGCACCAGACGCTCAGGCAGCGCATGGTCCTGCTCAAGGATGCACCGCCCGCAGCGCGCGCGTTCTATGCTTTCATCTCCACCCCGACCGCTCAGGAAATCATGACGCGCTACGGCTTTGTGATGCCTGCGCAATGACGGACGGCACCATGCGTCGGCGACGCAGCGCAACACCCTGATGGACTGGCAGGCACTGACGTTATCGCTGCAACTGGCGAGCGTTACGCTCGTCGTGCTGTTGCCCATGGGGCTGTGGCTTGGCCGTTGGCTGGCCCACACCGAATTTTTCGGCAAGGCGTGGATAGAAGCACTGGTCATGCTGCCGCTGGTACTGCCGCCCACCGTGGTTGGCTATTACCTGCTGGTCACCCTGGGTGGCGCGTCGCCAGTCGGTCGCTGGCTCGCCGAGCATTTCGATGTACGGCTCGCGTTCAGTTTCGCCGGCCTGGTGCTGGCGTCGATCGTGTTCAACATCCCGTTCTTCGTGCAGCCCGTGCAGCGGGCATTCGAGACGATCCCGCACGCGTTATCCGAAGCGGCCGCGGTCAGCGGCCTCAGCACCTGGCAGACCTTCTGGCGGATTGAATTGCCGCTGGCATGGCCGGGCGTAGTGTCGGCGATGGTGCTGACGTTTGTGCACACCCTCGGCGAGTTCGGGGTCGTGTTGATGATAGGCGGCAGCATCCCGGGCGAGACTAAAACCATCGCCATTGCCATCTACGATCGCGTGCAGGCGTTCGATCTTACCAGCGCGGGCCGCATGTCCCTCATCTTGTTGGTGCTGTCGATAACGGCCCTGGCCGCGTCGCTCTTTGCCTCGGCACGACTGGTGGCGCGACGATGAACGCAGCGCGCGGTTCAGTGTCACCCACACCACCGCTGGCCGCACAAACGCTGGAAGTCGACATCCAGCAGGCCCAGCCCATGGCGCTCTGTGGCGCGTTCCGTTGTGAGGCCACCGAGTTGCTGGCGCTGGTCGGCCCTTCCGGGGCGGGCAAGACCTCGATGCTGCGCGTCCTGGCGGGGCTGACCCGGCCGCAGCAGGGCCGCATCAGCATCGGTGGCACGGTCTGGTGCGATACGGAGCAAGGTATTTTTGTACCGGCACAGCGGCGGCACGTGGGGCTCGTGTTTCAGGACTACGCGCTGATGCCGCACTTGACTGCGTTACATAACGTTGCGCTCTCGCTGCTGCATCTACCGCGCGCTGCGCGCCTGGCCAAAGCGCGCCATTGGTTGGATCACGTCCAGCTGACACCCGCCGAACAGGCACGTCGCCCTGCGGCGCTCTCCGGCGGGCAGCAACAGCGCGTGGCCGTCGCGCGGGCGTTGGCGCGCGAGCCGCGATTATTGTTGCTCGACGAGCCCTTTTCATCTGTCGATCAGATGAACCGCCGTGAGTTGTATCGCTTGCTGGCGCAGTTGCGTCGCGATCTGGCCATTCCCATCCTGTTGGTCACGCATGATCTGAACGAGGCTCGTCTACTGTCGGATACGCTCGTGGTCATGGATGCGGGGCTCGTGCTGCAGCAAGGCTCGCCAGAAGCCGTCCATCGCGCCCCCCGCAATGCGCGCGTGGCCGATCTGGTCGGCATCCACAATCGCTTTCATGGACGATGGGAGGGGCCGTCCGGGGAAACAGGATGGGGGCTGCTGGACTGGACGACCGACGGGGTCGACACGGGCTCGGCACCGCGCCTCAAAGTACGGGACAAGGGCCGGCTGGAGCCCGGGCAACACGTCACCTGGGTGATTCCGGGTGCCGGTTTGACCCTGTTGAACCGCGGTCCGGAAAGCCCAAATGACTTCGAGGCCGAAGTGGCCGAGGCACGCAGTCTTGGCGACATGACGCTGGTGACGCTCGTGCTGACGTCGATCGGCCGCGCGCCGCTGAGGCTGACCCTGACCGGGCCGCGCCGACCCGAGATCACGATTGGCGCGCGACTGACCGTACGCCTGGACCTCAGCCTCGTGCACGTCATGCCGCAGCGACTGCTGCTGACACCCTGACCGACGTCACCGCAGCGACTCACCGTTGAGTAAGCCGCTGTAGGGTCGACGCCCTGTCCCTGCCTGGCCCCGCTCGCGCGCTCCGCTGCGCAGTGGACGCTCGCCTGCCCAGGCGCGAGATTGTCGGTCTTGGTGCACCGTACGGCAGCGATCGGAAGGGGCTAAAGTGGACAACCCCTCATGCCAAACCGTGGCCGAGCCGCAGCATACTGAAAATTGTGGGTGTCCCATGACTCCGTCCGCTGTGGGTGCCCGGGGTGGATTTGTGCCCAATGTCGGCGTTTAACGCCCATGGTCAGGGGCATCGGGCGATACGTGGGATCATGTCGCGAGATTGAGCAGTGCGCGTTATGACACGCACTACCCCCAGCGGGCGCCCGATCCCGGGCGTTAAGCACGCGCGATGTGACTACCGCGCGTAAGTCGCATCCGCCATATCCAGGCAGCGTTCCTTGGCGTCGCCGGCCAGCACATCGCACTTTTCCTTGGCAAGCGCTACGTTGGCGTCGCGCTTCTCGGCCGACGCGTCTTGCCGTGCCTCGACGCCTTCCATTCTTGCTTCCTTGCTCGCCTCGCCGGATTTCTCGTCAGCCTCCTTGTTCGCGTCGCTGACCTTGTACTGTGCCTCGGCATCGGCCTTTACCCGCGTCTCTACTGCTTCGGCCTCTTTCACGCACACATCCTTGGTATTGCCGGCCAGTGCATCGCATTTCTGATTGGCAACCGCGTAGTCCGCTTCTGCCTTCGCGACTTTTGCGTCGCGGTTGTTTTCCGCCGTCGGCTCTGCATGAGCCTTCAGGTCGGCGAGCGCGACTCGATTGTGCCCCTCGTTCTCAGCGACGCAGATGTCTTTGGTGTTGCCGGCCAGCGAATCACAGCGGGTTTCGCCGGTGGCGTAGCCCGCCGCAATGCGGTCCTCGGCAGCTTTGAATTCGTTCTTCGACATGGACGCGGACATCGCACCAGTACTGCACGCGCAACCGACCGCAAAGGTGAGCGTGATGACTGTAAATTTTTTCATTGAAATCGTTCCTGAGTTGGTGAGGCCGGCGCCTGCCCGTGCCGGGTAATCTGCGCATCGGTCGCCGGACCTTGCGCCACAAGCACACTCAACGTCGGTACGTTACCGCGCATTCGTACGGCGGTGCTGCAGTCGGGCTTGTATCTTGAATTCAAGCGGTGAGGGGATTAATTCGGTGAATCGACCCTGCGCGATTTCGGTGCTTACGCCACGGTGTTCGGGGTGGTGACAGGTGCGCACCCGAGCTTGCGGGACGGCGTGCACCGCTGAAGGAGGTGCCGCAACATGCATCCAAAGGTGGGTGTCCCAGATCACAGACCACACGCCAGATCACAGATGGCTGGGTGTGGTTTTCTATTGGTGGACAAGGCGCATTCAGCGATCACCGCCGATGATTATCCGTCCGGGATCGGGCTGCTTAATATCGATCGTGGATTCGTCAGAAAAAAACACCGGGATATCGTCGAATTGATGCTGGGGGGTTTTTCACACTGCTCTCAATTCGTCAGGCAAGCGATCCGTTTTATCCGCCATCAGCTCGGTGTAAAGGCGATCAAGGGCTTCCGAATCGCGTACCAGACGAAGCTTCTCTGCTGCGCATTGCTGAACTACTTCAAACATCATGCCGCGGACATCTGCCAGCGTAGTGGTGGGGCTGTCAGCATCGAGCGCGGAAGCGGAGTCGAGCGGCACGCGGGCTTACACATCTTGCGAGGGCGCCGCGCAGCCTCCCAGCAGGCCAGCAATCAGGGACAGTCCCGTAACATCGAGTCCGCCTGACGATGAATTCCCTGCTCACTGCCCCCCGAATGCTGCTCCCCGTTCTGACCCTCAAGCGGATACCAGCTCGCCGGATGAATGGCGGAATCCTTCAAAAGAACAGTGGCCGTGCCGCGGCATGCACAAAAGTGGATGTCCCAGAACTCACCAGAACTCCGATAAGCCCAGGCAGGCTCATGGCGGTCTTTGCTGATGACCGCCATGAGGGTCCATCTTCAGGCGTTACGACGGCGACGCAGGACAAGCGCGGCCAGCGCGCTGCCGAGCAGCGGCAACGCGGGCGGCACCGGTACCGGCACCACTTCGTACAGCGACGAAATCTGCACGCGATCGCCCGCCGACAGGTTGAACTGCAGCTGGAGCTGGATATTCGACGCCACAGCCGGACCCGGCAGGCCGAAGACGGCCGCCGACAGCACGCCCACTGCACTCAGGCCGGTGAAGTCGCTCGTCGAGGTGGAGCAGAACGGCCCACCGCTGCAGGTCAGCGTTGCTCCCAAGAGGTCGATCTGCGGCGCGCCATCGATGCGGGCCTGATAGATGCCGGGGGTGGCACCTGGCAGCGACGAAACGTCGAGCGTTGCGGTCGAGTTGCCATTGCGGTCGATGACGGTCACGGCGATCGAACCGCCCTGGCGCGTACTGACACCCCCGGTGTTCGTCGGCAACGTGGCGTTGACCGTGAAGTTCTGGACGCTGGCGCTCAGGTTATTGAGTCCAATCGTGCTCACGATGAACGGGTCGATCTTGAAAGTGAAATCCCAGTCCAATTCGAACGCGCCGGGTTCGCTGTTGAACTGCCCTTTCGTGCCTAGCACGCCCTGTTCGATCGACAGCACGTCGAAGACTATGCCGGCCTGCGTGGTCGACCAGCTGACGCTGCCGGTCTCAATCGATATGACGGGTAGTGTAGCGATAGTCTGAGCCTGCGCCTGGCCCATGGCCACCAGCAGGGCGGCGCCGAGCGCCAGGCGTTTAAAGTGAATCATCGTTGCCTCCAGTTTGCATGAGTCGCGGGTAGCGGACTTCGGGAGCCGTCCGCTGGCTCATGCAAGTTAAGGAGCCTGCGTGACCCCGGCGTGATCGAATCGTGATGCAGGCGTGGCAGGATAATGACGAATTCGTGAACAGCGAGGCACGGGCGACGACCAGGGCCGCCATCCGTGCCAACACGTTCAGAGCCCGCCGATCGTCGCGTTCGGGAACAGCGGCAGCGTCCTGATGCGCTTTTCGGTGAGGCGGCAGCACGTGGGCGTCCTTGGGGGATGCAGATGGGGCAGATGGCCTGTCAACTGGCGATGAGCTTGTTCGCCGGGCAGATTCAGACCAGTCGTTCTTTCAGCATCTCATCAATACCTGGATAAGCGTCGGACAGCGCCTTGGCAATCTTCATTTGAGCGTCCGCTTCACTGCCACGGTGGGCATGGATGATGGCGTGAGGCATGGTGCCGCTCTTGAAGGGCAACGCTAGCCGCGGGTTATGAACTTTTACGTCGACGAATCCTGCCGACTCGACCAAATGCACCAATGCCGCCACGTTGGGGACAAACCAGGTGGTCAGGCCCGTGGTGCGCAGGCCGTTAAACATGATTCTGGGTTCAGTTGAATCGTCTTCTATGATGGGATTGGCGATGACGCAAAGGTCTTTGGTTGCCTTTCGCACGGCTTGGAGCGCACCGCCAATATCGCGGACATGGTTCAGCAAGGAACCTACAAACACCATATCAAAACTGCCCAAAGTCGTTACATCTTCGATTCGGCAGTCAACCGGAACGACTGAAGAATTTCTAAGCTTGTGAGCGAGATAGAAATCCAGGCGCCGCCCATTAGCCGCCACGTTCTGCCAGCCGTCCCTCTTTTCCCAGCTGAGCCATCGAGAAACAAGATCGGCCGTAATGTCACCGCCAATGAAGTTTTTGTCGGTCAGGCTAGGAAGCTCTGTTGCCACCACGACGTCAGCATTACGTTTTTCGAATTCGAAAGCGAAAAATCCCGAGGATCTGCCAATATCCAGAACGGATTGCCCCGACAAATCTGTCGGGAACCCATAGTCCTTACAAACAGTTCGCAAGTCGAACACGCCCACCGAAGAAAACTCAGGGACGATATCTATGGAGTGATACCAGAACTGCGCTCTCGCCTGTTCAAGCGCCTGCGCCGGGGATAAGAGTCTGATCTCTTCCAGCCAGACTGGTAAAGAACGATTTTCTGTCACCGAAAGCTCCGTGAAATTCTCAGCTGATATTTTCTGATGGCGCGCTGGGAATCGTGCCACAGCATGCAAGGGATAGTGGGTGTCCCAGATCGCTTCTCTCAAACTGCTCCTCCGTTTGGCACGTGCCGCTGTGCGAGCCGGCCTGGGAAGAGGGCGAAGGTCGGCGAGAACGCCCCTGGGCGCGCATCAAGGCCCCACGGCTCGTCCGGAACCGCTTCAATTCATGTCCGGGCGCGGGCGCGGCGCGCTCGGATTGCCCGCACTTTCCCGGCTACAAGACGCGCCTCTGACAGCGAGACCGAACCCCGGGCGGCATGCGGCTCAAGCTTGAACCACCCGGGGTATCTCCAGCAAACCGCACCCGGCGCGTTCAGCTGAAAAGGCCGCCGTATTGCTTGCGCAGCTCGCTCTTCTGCACCTTGCCCGTGCCGCCCACGGGCAGCGCGTCGAGGAAGACCACGTCGTCGGGCACCCACCACTTGGCCACGCGCTCGGCGAGGAAGGCGAGGACTTCTTCCTTCTCCAGCGTCTCGCCGGGCTTGCGCACCACGAACAGCAAAGGGCGTTCGTCCCATTTGGGGTGCTTCACGCCGATCACCGCCGCCATGGCAACCGCCGGGTGGGCGACCGCAGCACTTTCAAGGTCGATGGAGCTGATCCATTCGCCGCCGGTCTTGATGACGTCTTTGGTGCGATCGCGGATCTGCATCACGCCTTCGGCGTTGATGGTGGCGATGTCTCCGGTTGGGAACCACCCGTCGATCAGCGGCGAACGCTCGCCTTTGTAATAGGAAGAGACGATCCAGTGGCCACGCACCATGAGCTCGCCCTGGGAGATGCCGTCGCGCGGCAAGGTAGCGCCGGATTCGTCGACCACCTTGATCTCGACCCCGAAGGCGCTCTTGCCCTGCTTGGCCAGCAGCGCATGTCGCTCCTGCGGTGTCCAGCCTTGGCTCTTGGGGCTGAGCGTGCCGATGGTCGCCACCGCCGTGGTCTCGGTCATGCCCCAGCCATGGCGCACCTCGACTCCGTAAGTGTCCATGAACTTGGCGATCAGCGCCTGCGGCATGGCCGAACCACCCACGGCGGTGCGCCGCATCGTCGAAAACCTAAGGCTGTTTTGCTCCACGTGGGCCAACAGCGCTTGCCAGATGGTGGGCACGCCGGCGCTGATGGTCACGGCTTCGGACTCCATCAGTTCGTAGAGCGACTGCCCGTCGAGCTTTGGCCCGGGCAACACCAGCTTGGCGCCAGCGATGGGGGCAGCGTAGGGAATGCACCACGCGTTGATGTGGAACATCGGGACCACCGGCAAGATGGTCTGGTCAGGCGCCAGGCCCAGCACGCCGGGCAGGCAACCGGAGATGGCGTTGAGCACGATGGCGCGGTGCGAATAGAGCACACCCTTGGGGTTGCCGGTGGTGCCGGAGGTGTAGCAGAGCGCGGCGCCCGTGCGCTCGTCAAAGTCCGGCCAGTCGAAGGCATCGCTACAGGGCGCGATCAGGTCTTCGTAGGACAGGACGTTGGCAACGCCTTCGATGGCCGGCGTGTGCGCGGCCTCGGCCAGACACACCCAGGCACGGACATTCGGGCAATGGGGTGCAATACCTTTGATGAGCGGTGCAAAGGTCGCGTCAAACAACATCACGCGGTCGTCGGCGTGGTTGATGATATAAATCAGCTGCTGAGGGTGCAGGCGCGGGTTGCAGGTGTGCATGACCAAGCCGCTGCCGGACGCGGCGTAATACGCTTCCAGGTGGCGGTGGTTGTTCCAGGCGATGGAGCCGACCGCACTGCCCATTTCTAGGCCCAGGCCCACCAGCGCGTTGGCCAGCTTCCTCGCGCGCGCGGCGCAGTCGGTGTAGGTGTAGCGGAACAGCGGGCCATGGGTTTCGCGCGACACCACTTCCGCGTCGCCGAACTGCCGCGCGGCGTGTTCGATCACCTCGGACAACAACAAGGGCAGGTCCATCATCTGGCCGGCTTGCAGCATGGAAAGGCTCCTGTTCTCTGTCTGTGTGGTGGCGCCCGGATAGGACCGCGTTCAGCATAGCGTCAGGCGGCACAACGCGCCATACGGGGATATCAGCAGGGCTGCGACTGCATTTCTCCGAACGACAAGCGCGAGAACACCCAGCGCACCGTCGTGAACCGCAAGTGCTCGCCTCACTCGCGTGAGTCTCCTGGTTGACAAGCACGTTCACGGTATACCGCAAGCAGCGTGGATGATTCGTGCCCGTGCCAGGCCCGCGTATGAGCCTGCGCCGAGCGCGCGACAAAGCTCGTCGAAGTGATTGACCACGAAGTCATGCTGGGCGCCCGGCACGGGATCCGGGGGACCCGACGGGCCCCATTCATCCGGGCGGCGCACGAAAGCGGTTTTGAACCCGACCGCTTTGGCAGCGTCGAGGTCGAAGTTGTGGCAGGCGACCATCAGGCATTGTGCCGGCTCGAACTGCAGATAGCGGGCGGCCGTGCGATAGGCCTCAGGCAGAATCTTGTACTTGCCGATGCCTTCACAGGAGATCACCGCATCCCACACCAGCCCGTTGCGGCGCGCGGTATCGATAACGATGCGATAACTGAGCAGCGTGAATGACACGCAGAGGTAACGGGTGCGAAGAGTTGCGAGTGCCGCCGGAAAGCCAGGCCAACAGACCAGATTGTGGATCGCATCCCACCACACCGTGCGGCGCTCGGCCACGGTGAAGTCCTCGAGATCGTGCGCGGCGAGCGTTTCGTCGAGCGCAATCCGATGCGCATCATCGAAATTGATCAGCGGCGCTGTGTGTTCCCCGAGATTCACGACCTTCGCCAGCGAGCGCTTGCGCATCTCGTTCGCGAGGGCATGCCAGTCCCGCTCGACCCGGTGCACAGCGCCGAGCGTCGCGAGCGCGGACACGAAGCCCGTATGCCAGTCGAGTATCGTGCCACCGGTATCGAAGGTCAGCGCTTTGATGTCCGTGATCGCCATTCAGGTCTCCTTGTGCAGGCGTGATAGAGATGGGTTCAGGCGCGGCACACCTGCCATGGCCAGTGCCGCGATAAGACGCGGTTTCTGACGATTTCTGGAGCACCCACAATTCCACGCTTGCTGCGGCACGGTGGCTGATTCGACTGGTGGGTGTCCCCGCGGATCGCTCGCAGTTCGCCGTTCTGCGCCGTTCTGCGCCGTTCTGGGACACCCACCCTTCTAATAGGCCCTCGTGCCGCAGCATGCAAAGAGCAGTGAGTGTTCCAGTACTCGCCACCGAACTGCGGCCAGCAAGGCCGATCCGCCGGTGATGGCACCTGGCGAGCCGCTGCTCAGCTGTTCAGGATCAGCTCATCGTCCACGGTTCCCTCCTGGTCTTGCACGAAGCCCTTCCAGATTTTCATGTACTCGATAAAGCTTGTGCCCAGGCCTTCGGTGCGAAGGTGCGCGGGTGAAACAGGCAAATCCACCGGCATGAACAGTTTGTCGGCGTGCAGGCGATTCGGATAATCGTGATGCAGGATGGCTGCCCGGCCGAGCATCACCCAGTCCACGCCCTGGTCCATCGCGCGCTGGAGCTCGGCGGGGGTTCTGAGCTTGCCTGCGACACCCAGCCGAACCCCTTTCCGGTCAAGCTCGGTGAAATGGCTGAGCAGGGTTTTGCCGTTTGCTTCGCCGTCTTCCGGCAGCTTGAACACGTGCCACATCGACATATCGAGAAAGTCGATAAGTTCGTCGCGCATCAGAAGGTCGGCCAACAGCACGACTTCTTGCAGGTTCATGCCGAAGCGCTCGGGCGACAAACGCACGCCGATCATGAAATGGCTTCCGCAGCGCTGCCGGATCCCGT
>Ga0163144_10025271_pt1 | contig 11605 bp, 10 predicted proteins | sample OliLak19BULKMAT1_FD_123175 | JGI IMG/M metagenome (GOLD analysis project Ga0163144, IMG submission 123175) | Freshwater microbial mat bacterial communities from Lake Vanda, McMurdo Dry Valleys, Antarctica - Oligotrophic Lake LV.19.BULKMAT1 | ecosystem: Environmental > Aquatic > Freshwater >... | reverse complement strand
TGCTTCAAAGGCGATCGTCTCGCCCTCGGCGGCATGGGCCTCCGTTATCCCGCGAACGAGCGCGGCCAGATCCGTCGGAACCGGTTTCTCCCCCTCTCCACCTCGCGCGAACTCGAGGAACTGACCCAGGACCCGGTCGATCTCGACCACCTGGCGATGGGCTGTCTGGCCCTGGGCGTCGTCGCGGTCGGCCAGCATTGCGACGGCCAGGCGCAACTTGGCCAGGGGAGTCCGCACATCATGGGAAACGCCCGCCAGCATGACCGCGCGATTGCGTTCCATGGCAGCGACCCGCGCGCTCATCCGGTTGAACCCCCGGCTCAACGCTGCGATCTCGACATGGCCACCTTCCGCCACTGGAACGGGTGGCGTGTGGGGGTCGAACCTTTCCATCTGCGCCGCCAGATCGGCGAGCGGCCGAGACAGTCGCCGCTGCGTCAAAACCGCGACAGCGAGCGCGAGCGCAGATCGGCCTTACGACCCGTCACAGTCGCGGCGTATGGATCGCGCCATACTGGGCCGACAGGGCCGCGCCCCGGGCGTCTGACCGCAACACAACGTTGATCACACCGGCGATCGCGTCCGATCCGTATTGCGCCGCCGCTCCGTCGCGCAACACTTCGATCCGGGCGATCGCTGCGACCGGGATGGTGTTGATGTCGACCGGCACCGTGCCGCGACCGACGCCGCTGTTGAAGTTCAACACAGCCGAGGCATGTCGACGACGGCCGTTGACCAGCACCAGCACCTGATCCGGTCCAAGCCCTCGGAGCGAGAAACCGCGCGTACTCGCCGACGACGGAGCGGTCTGGGAGCGCGGATAGTTGAATGAGGGGGCCAGGAACCCGAGGATCTTGCCGAGGTCGGTGAAGCCGCGCTCGGCCAGTGCTGCGCCTGTGAACACATCCACAGGCGCAGCCGTCTCGGCGGCTAGGCGGCCGGGGACGCGCGATCCGACGACCAGCACCTTGTCCACTGTCGTCGGCTTCTGCCCTGCCGGCTCGGACGACTGTGCGTCCACCTGACCGGCACCCAGCGCCGTGGCCGCAACAATGCCCACGCCAAGCCAATTCAATGTCGTCATTACCGACCCCCGTCTTTGACCGGGCGCTTATTCATGAGAGCGAGCCGAGGGGCGAACGCAAAGAGCGCAACGCCGTTGCGTCGCGTGCAACGCGGCTCAACCCCTCGGTCTTTCAATAATATGCCGCTATCGTCCGGGCCGCCGGGCTTCCACCTGACCGAGCTCGATCGTCCAGTCGCCTGATGCATCAGGGCGAAGCCCGATGACGCGGTCTGCGTCGACAAGCCAGGACCTGTGGGCCCGCTCAGGACCGATCGGCCTGGGTTCCGTTTCGATGATCGCAAGCGTTGCTCGTCTGAGCGACCTGGCGAAGCCAACCTGTCGGCCGGTATGGCCTCGCTTCTTCGACGGGCGACTGAATGTGCCGCCTATGGCGACCTTCTGTCCGACCGGGACACGAAATCGGGTTTACTGAGAGTTCATTCGGCACTGGTACATAGCCGGGTATGTTTCGATTCATTCTGTTCCTTATTGCGTTCATGGCGCTCCCTGGCGCGACGCTGGCCGGACCTCTGACGGTCAGCGTGCGGGACGCCGCCGGACGGCCGGTGCGGGACGCGGTGGTCACGGTCAGACCCGACGCCGGCGTGCCGCGCGGGCCGATCCGCTTTTCCTGGCCCCTGCGCGTCGTGCAGCAGAACGTGCAGTTCCAGCCCTTTGTCCTGATTGCGCCCGTCGGTGCGCCCGTGTCCTTTCCGAACCTGGATCGCGTGCGCCACCAAGTCTATTCGTTCTCGCGTGGCAACCGGTTCGAGATCGAGCTGTTTGGCCAGGACCAGACCCGGACACACACCTTCACCACGACGGGCGTCGCGGCGCTGGGGTGCAACATTCACGACCAGATGCTGGCCTATGTCCGCATCGTCGATACGCCTTGGGCCGGAAAGACCGACGCCAGCGGCGACGTCACCATTCCCGACATCCCGGCGGGCGGGGCCTCCCTGAAGGTCTGGCACCCACGACTGAACGTGCCCGGGAACGAAAGCGCCTATGTGTTGACCATAGATGCGGGCGCAGGACGTCAGACCATGACCGGCGACTTCTCCTCCAGGGCAGGCGTGCGTTGACATGGTGAAGTTCCGCTATCTGCGCACGCGGATGACGGTCCTCTATGCGGGGCTGTTCGGCATCGCCCTGATGCTGGTCGCTGTGGCCGTATGGACGGCCATCAACAGCAGTGCGCGCGGTCTGGTTCGCGATGAGCTGACGGCGTCGGGGGCGGTCTATGGCCAGCTGTGGGAATCTCAGACCGCCCAGCTTGGTCAGGGAGCGGCCGTGCTGGCGCAGGATTACGGATTTCGTGAGGCGGTTGCCACCAACGATGAACCCACGGTCCGCTCCGCCCTGGACAACCTCAGGGCGCGCCAGAAGGTCGATGGCGCGCTCATACTCGGCATCGACGGCTACGCGACGTCCGCCGGCCTCCAGCCGGACGCCACCGCGATCGCTACGCTCTGGCAGGGCCTGAACGGCGGAAGCATCGAGGCGGGGGTTCTGACTATCGACGGTCAGCCCTATCAGGCGGTGTCGGCTCCGATCCTTGCCCCTGTCCTGATCGGCTGGGTCGTGTTCGTGGAGCGGCTGGACCAGACCCAGATGCGCAAGCTGGAGACCCTGTCGGCCATTCCTCTTTCGGCTTCGGTCCTGACGTCTTCGCGCGGGACATGGCGGGATATGGCGGGACCCCCCAGCCGTCTGGATGGTGCCGTGAACAAGGCGGTGCTGTCGGGCGGGCATCCCGTCAAAGCCCGCACGACCGAGGGCGAAACCATGGTCCTGGCGAGGCCCCTGCCCAGTTTCGACGCCGCCTCGCCCGCCGTCCTGACCCTGAGCTACCCTATGTCGCAGGCGTTGAAGCCCTTCGCGCCGATGTTCGCGGCCCTGGGCGGGATCGCCCTCACGGGTCTGGCGCTGCTGCTCGCAGGGACGTGGGTCCTGTCGCGCGGCCTGACCCGGCCGATAACCGCCCTGGACGAGGCTGTCCACAGACTGAAAGTGGGCGAGCACGCCGAGGTCGCCGTGTCCTCCTCCGATGAAATCGGCCGGCTCGCCGAAAGCTTCAATGCCATGGCCGGCGACATTCGTGACCGCGAGGCGCGCCTTACCCATATGGCGCTGCACGACCAGGAGACGGGTTTGCCCAACCGGCTGTGGCTCGAGCGTCAGGCGGCACTCGCCCCGGACGCCTGGGTCGTGCTGCTGGGGGTCGACCGGTTCGAGATTGTCCGAAACGCCATCGGCTACGATTCCATGGGTCAGCTGGTCGGGTCGCTGGGCTCGCGCCTTTCCAGAGCGGCCAATGACACCCGCGTGGCCCGAATCGCGGCCGGGGTGGTCGGACTGATCCTGGAGGCCGAAGACGAGGTCAACGCGCTGGAGACCGCCGCCAGGCTGTGTGCGGTCGCCGACCAGCCGATCAACCTGATCGGCGCCACAGTCGATGCTGTGCTGACCGCGGGAATCGCGACGACGCGACGCGAGACCGGGGGTGTGAATTCGGTCGTGGACCGGGCGGGCATTGCCCTGGATCAGGCGCGCGGGGCCCACTTGAAGGCGGCTCTGTTCGACGCCGCAGCCTATGGCGATCCGGTCGGCAACCTCAGCCTCATCAGCGACCTGATGGCCGCGCTGGAGAGCGACCAGGTCTGGATGGCCTATCAACCCAAGTTCGACCTGCGCGCCGATGCCATCACCGGGGTCGAGGCCCTGATGCGGTGGAACCACCCGCGACGGGGCTTTGTTTCGCCCGACCTCTTCATCACGATGGCCGAGGAGACGGGCCAGATACGGGCTCTGACCGAATGGGGCCTGCGCCACGCCATCGCGGACCAGAAGGCCCTGGAAGCTGCGGGTCATGTCCTGACCATGTCGGTCAACATCTCGGGCCGTCTTCTGTCCGACACCAGCTTCGCTGATTTTGCGCTGGCCGAGGTCGCGCGCTGCGGCGCGGACCTGTGTTTCGAGATCACCGAGACCGCTGTGATCGACAACCCGGAAATGGCGCTGGGCATCATCGACCGGTTCTCGGCGGCAGGCATCGCCGTCTCGATCGACGACTATGGCTCGGGGCTGTCGTCCCTGTCCTATCTGAAGCGGATCCGAGCCGACGAACTGAAGATCGACAAGGCCTTCATCCTGACCCTGGATGAAAGCTCTCGCGATGCCTTGCTGGTCAAGTCCACCATCGACCTGGCTCACAGCCTTGGAATGAAGGTCACCGCCGAGGGAGTGGAGACGCCGACGGCCCTGACCCTGTTGCGCGGCATGGGGTGCGACAAGGCCCAAGGCTATCTGATCGCGCGTCCGATGGCGTTGACCGGGTTGATCGAGCGACTGGACATGCCGGCCCTCGAAGGTGAGACGAAGGCGGCGTGAGACGGCGGATGCCTGCTCCATAGGGGGTACGCCTCAGCCGTTCCACCGTTGCAGCATTGTGCGGCACGCGTGGCCGAATCCCTTTCAGACACCGGTCCCTGTGGCGACGAGAGTTTAGAAACCGAACCTTATCGCCGTCTGGCCGGTAACGTCGCTCTGGTCGGGTTCCAACCCCAGGGCGGCCAGCCCCGGACGGCGGCTGTCGATGGTCTGAAGTTCGGCACGCAGCTGAACGCCCGGTCGCAGGTCCTGTATCCAGGCGGCGGTGACGGCCCAACCGTCTTCATCCTGGTCGTCGATGTCGCGGAAACTGTTGTCGCGGATGCGGAAGGTTTCGGTGCGCACGGTCAGCCTCCCGGGTCCGACGGCACGTCCCGCCATCAGATAGGCGGACGAAAAGTCGGCGTCGTAAAGGACCTGGGGCAGGGAAGGCCCCATCCGGGTTCGTCCAGCCAAAGCCTGGCCCGTGACCTCGATGGCACCCGGGGCCTGAAAGCGCACAGCCAGTTGGGTGAAGCGGGTCTCCCAGGCGTATTGACCATCCTGAAGGCCGGTCCTGTTGCCGGCATTGTCATAGTGACTGAGAGCCACCGACGTCCGGGTGCCGCGCCACTCCAGCTTGCCGAAATAGCCGGCGCGGCCATCGACCTCTGCGGTCGGTCGGGTGACGGCGGACTGCAGAGGCAATGACAGGCTGCGGCCGGGGGCGGGTGTCGGAAGGGGCAGGGTGGCGAACAGGCCCGCCTTCACATCGTGCAGGGCCCAGCCGCGAAAGGCGAGAAGAGCCCCTGCCGTGTCATTGGCTCCGAAGATCGCGCCGGTCATGGCGAAGGTGCCGACTGGTGTGCGGCGCCGAACGGTTGCCTCCATGCCGGTCAGCAACACCTCTTCGGTAGTCCAGCTGTTGATCGCAGAGGGCGTGATGGTGTCGGTCGTCGTCCAGAACAGGTCGTCGTGCTCGAGCGAGATCGACGGGAAGAAGGATCCGATCCGGGCTGATCCCTGGATTTCGCAGCCCGCCGGAGTCCGCGCGGTGACATAGGCCTCGACGACCTTTGGCGCGTCGCCGGTCTGGGGCTGATAGTCGAGGTTCACATGGGCCGAGAACATGTCGGACAGGCGCGGCCGCCAGACCAGGACCGCTTCTCCGAGCGTGGCACCCGCGGCGGATGCGAACCGTCCCCGGCCGTAGCCGCCATCGATCCAGGACGGCTGATCCGTTTCCGAGGCGAAAGCCCGCACGTCGATCAGCCCCGCAAAGTCGTTCGCTGAAAAAAGCGATTCCTGCGCCGTCACGGGGTTCGCCGATCCGGTCCATCCCAAAACCAGGCCGACAACTGCGGCCCAACCGTACGTGCCTCGATAGCAGAGCATGACAGCACGATGCCTCAGATTGGCAAAATCATCCTTAAGAACACCGGAACTCCCAGGTCATCCAGCAAGCTTGTTCCATCAGGTGCCTGACCTGACATGCCGGCTTCAGAATCCCTGGCGGTAGGCGGCCTGGAGCTGGAGGTCCGTCTGATCCGGATCGGCCCCGAGCCTCGTTCGCGATGGGCGGTGGCTGTCGATGCCCAAGGCTTCCAAAATGATGTCTGCACCCGGACGGAAATCCCAGCGATACGCAAGTGTCGAAGCCCACCCCGCTTCGTCATTGTTGTCCCCGATGGGACGGTTCAGGTCATCGACCGAGAACCGGTCCAGCCTGGCCGTAAAGGCTCCAGGACCCAGATCGCGCGTGATGGACACGTAAGCCGAGCCATATTCCACCCAGATCATAGAGAAACCGGGAGCCGCGCGCCCGACCTGCGTGTCACCGACAAGCACCTGAGCCCTGAGCCGCGTGCGGGGATCGGCTGTCCACCCGGCCCCCGCCGCGACGAAGCGGGTGTCCCAGGCTCCCTCCCGACGCACGCTGCTGGTCCGGTCGCCGGCGTTGTCGTAGCCGAAAGCGCTGAGGGTCACAGAAGGATCGGGACGCCATTCAAGTCTGCCATAGACACCCGCCCGGTCATCGATCTCCAGGACAGCGGTCGAGACAGGGTCGCCCCTGGCACGCCCGAAATCTCCGATCGGGGACAGGGGGTGTTTCATGGACACGGTCGATTTCAGATCATGCAGGGCCCAGCCGCGAAGGGCGAGCAGAGTTCCGCTCTTGTCATTGGAACCGAAGACGCCGAGCGTGATCGCGGCATCGCCCGTCCCAAGCGCGATGCGCCCGGTCGCTTCGGCACCGACAACTTTCAGCTCTTCGCCGACCCAGCTGTTGATTGCCGATGGCGTGAGCGTGTCGCTCATCGCCCAGTCCAGCCCGTCGTGCTCAAGGGAGATGAGGGGAAAATAGAGGCCCGCGCGCGCTGTAAACCTCACAGGCGCTCCGGGGGAACCGCGCCAGGTGATATAGGCCTCGCCGACATCCACGAATTGATCCTGTCCCTCCTGCACTTCCAGCGACAGGACGGCACCTAGCTGATCGGAGAGGCGGGGCGTCCAAACCAGCACGGCTTCTGCCGGAACGATGGCGAGGGCGCGATCGCCCTCGCCGAAGCGGGTCTTGCCGAACCCGGCCTCGATCCAGGATCGCTCTGCGTCACTGGCGACCATGCGGAGATCGATGGATCCGGAGAAGCGAGCGGGCGAAAACAGATCGATCCGGGCCTCCGCCATTGCCGCCGAAGCTCCCCAGATGAAGCAAGCCGTTAAGACAGATCTCAAGACGGAGGCGTACATCGCTGAACAATAGCAAGCCTTCTCTAAGGAGAACCTAACCTGTTGCTGAATGGCGTTGATCCTGTGGCGGTGGAGCGTGCATCAGACTGCTGCAACCGCGCGTCCTGCCTCGCCAACAGGCAAGCCTGTATGGGAAAGGGAGTCCAAAATTAATCACGACGGCCCGCCCGGGAAGTTTAAGTCATCTGACAACTCCGCCATCTGAAGCAAACAGGGAGTGACGATTTCTGAATTCCGTGACCCGGGTTTTTGCTGCGTCACTGCATGTGGTCTGGCTCATAGCCAGTGGTCGGGAGGATTGGCAACGTTCCCGCCAGGATGGCGACAGCGGCGAGCCAACTCGCCACGATTTTCACTCCCAGCCGCGCCGGCGTCCCCAGCAGAATAATCGCCGGGACGAAAACGAGCGTGCAGGGTAGTGCGAACAAAAGGTCGAGCGGCCGGCCCGCTACAGCCACCACTGCTCCGACCCAAACGCCCGTGTTGGCCGCGAAAGCGAGGACGCGGAGTTGACCCGGGGCCCGAGGAAAATGAAGTGACAGGCTGGTCACGACCACGCTGATCCAGCACCCCGCAAAGACGATTTCTTCCCACGCCGCTGGCACGCCGACGGCAAACACGCCGAGAGCGAGCATGGAAGCCAGACCAAGGGCCGGAGCGATCAGTCGACGGGGGGCATAGGCCAGCAACATGCCCAAGCCCAGGCAGAGCAGGGCGGGCGGAAGGGCGCCGCCTCTCATCCGGTCACCGCCTTGAACAGGAACCAGACTCCGGCGAGAGAGATCAGGCCGCCCAGGCCCCGGACAAGCCGCAGGCCTCCCCTGCGAAGGGCCATGAAACCGATGGCAATGCCGATCAGGTGCAGGAGACCGGTCGAAAGGACAAAACCGACGCTATAGCCGACAGGGTCGGCCGCAGAGGGCAGTTCCTGTCCGTGGGCATAGCCGTGGAACACGGCAAAGCCGGCGACGATCGCTATGGCCAACCAGTCGGCGGGCTTGATGGAGAAAGCGATGACGCCACCCAGAACCACGACGGACAGGCCGATCCCCAGTTCGACGGGCGGCACCGGCACGCCGACAATCCCCATTGCGCCCCCCACGGCCATCATTATGGGAAATACGATTGGAAGAGCCACCACCAGCGGGCGGCCCAGGATGGCTCCCCAAAGACCGACGGCCACCATGGCCAGCATATGGTCGGGCCCGTTCAGCGGATGCAGAAACCCCGAGATGAAGCCTCCGACCAGGCCCGTCCCGTCATGCGCTTGAGCGACCGTCGGCATTAGGCTGAGCGCGAGCAGGATACAGGCGGCCCACCATGGCGACTGTCCGGATCGATTGGGTGTCATGGGCATTTTCCTGACGACGGTGTCCTGCGGTGCCTCCGCAACGGGCAGCCCCTCGTATCTGACCAGATGGCTGGCCCGAGACTGGCCCAACAGCTACGCCGCTCCGGGACCGCCGGATGATCGGCGCGAAAGGGGAGACGACACCTTGCGAAAATCCTGGCTTGCCATCCTGGGGGCGTGCATCGCCCTGCCCGCCGCCGCCCACGACTTCTGGCTGCAACCGACGGGTTTCTGGGTCACCTCCGGCTCCACAACCGGCCTGTCACTCTTGGTGGGTCACGGTGCCAATCGACAACTCTGGGATGCCGACATCCGACGCTTGACCCGATTCTACAGCGTCGGGCCTGCCGCCACGACAGAGTTGCGCGGCGCAATCCGTCAGGGAGGGACGGGCCAGATCGCGCTGACGGCCCCTGGTGTACATGTGCTGGCCTTGGAAACCTCTCACGCCCAAAGCGACCTGCCTGCGATCAGGTTCGAAGACTATCTGAGGGTTGAAGGGCTGACGCCCGCCATAGACGCGCGTCGCCGGGCGGGCCAGACAGACCAGCCGGGTCAGGAAATCTACAGCCGCCGCGCGAAGGCGCTGATCCGGGTTGGTCCCGGGGCGGCCATGGAAGCGGCAAACGTGACCACTCCGCTGGGGCTGACACTCGAGATCGTGCCGGAGAGAAACCCCTATGCCGTGCCTGTGGGCCAGGCCCTGCCTTTTCGTATCTACTATCTTGGTCATCCCCTCCCGGGTGCGCTTGTCAAGCTGACCAACCTGGGCGCAGACGCGGAACCCACAGCGACGTCGATTTCAAACGCTTCGGGGCGAGTGGCCTTCACCATGCCGCGACGCGGAGCCTGGCAAGTGAACGTGGTCTGGACCCGGCCCATTGCGGGCAACCCTACGGCCCAGTTTGACACGACCTTCTCCAGCCTGACGTTCGGTTTTGACGCCGCCCCTGCAAGTTAAAGCCATGTGAGGGGCGCAGTAAAAAGCGGCGGACCCCTGCAGGTCCGCCGCTTGATCGCGTTGCCAACTTATCGTGCCAGCGCGCATGGCCCCAATCACGGCACCTCGAGCGGATCCGTCGAAAAGCTCGCAGCGATGATGTCTGCCTGCATCGGATCACGGGGATCGGTGTTTGTCCCCGCTTGAAACGCCGTGGCAAATCCCGTCCCGAACCGCACTGCGCCCATCGCGACCGGGGGCGGGGGCGGGGGCGGCTGGACGGTGGCGACGCCGTCGCCCCCGCTCGAACACCCCCCGAGGGCACCCAGGCCGCTGCTGATCGCTCCTGCGATCAGCAGCTTTCTTGTGATGAAACGAGCCATCAGCGGGCGGTCCTGGGCGAGCCCGGGATCGGGGTGTTCAGGTAGGGGAAGGTGTTGCGCAACTCACGGGCGTTGATCGGCGCGCCGTCGGTGAACGACACGGTTCCGACCGGAGCGTTGGACGGCTGGCAAAGGCCCAGCGCGGTCTGGACGCCGTTGATCGGCACGGGGTGGCAGAGCCGACCCATCGCGACGCGCAACGTGATGTCAACCGTGTCGTCGCCCGGACGACGGCCGTTGGGATAGCCCGCGAGGTCGTCCCCGACGACACCGAAGGTGCTTTGGGTGGCCTGCGGAGTCGGCGCGATCGCGGTGTTCAGCCGCATAATCTCGGCACCCCTGACCGTCGATTGCTGGTTCAGAGACGGAATGCCGGTCAGGAAGGTCGCCACCAGATCGTTGCGGGGAAAGTTGTTGGGCGCCAGGTCGGATATATTGGTGCCCAAGGTCGAGTTCACCGGACCGCGGAACAAAGCGTTCAGGATCGCCGGGAACGTCGGATTGGTCACATAGCTGGCCAGGGCCGCGTCACCGGGAGGCTCTGCCGCGTTGAACAGATCCTTTTGAGGCAGGCCGATCACCAGTTCGTTGACGAGCGGATGGGACAGGCGTGAAACCTGCACAAAGGCCCCGCCGTCAACGGTGGGATCGGCATAGGTTGGAGTCGGGTCGCGCAGCGTGGCCTGGGGCAGGCTGGCGGTGGTCCAGCCGCCGATCACCCCGTTCCCGGATCCGGTCAGACATGCGATCGGAACTTCGAGAGCGATGGTGGTCACGTTCAGCTTGCCGACGAGGTCGTCGTTGGCGCGGTTCTGGCGGATGCCGCCCGGGAAACCGCCAGTGTCATTGGCCCCCGGGGAGCTGGCACCTTCGATCGGCACATAGTTCACCAGATCGAACGACTCGCCCAGATTGACCGCGAAGGCCTCGGCGCGCTGGCCGACGAAAACACGGCCACCGGTGGCGCAGCCTGGAATCTCAACAGCCGTGACGAAGCTGTCCGCGTAGCTGGCGTACTGGGGCAGTGTCTTTAGGCCGATGTAGTCGATCGGTTTGGCGAAAGCGGTCGCTCCGGTGGCAGAGGCGGTGACATTCTGGCGGGTGCCGGTGCGGCGGTCGCCCCGGGTCACCGCAACCGTAAAGGTCTCAAGCTCGCCCAGATCGGGGTCGGCGAACGAGGTGATCGGTCCGATCGCCCGCAGAGCGATAGGCTGGATCACGCCGCCGACGTTGACTGTCGCGCCGGTCCCGGCCCGGAGGCTGTTCAGAAACTGGAACTGGAAGGTGATGTCCTCTGCGGCATCGCCGTTGTTGTCGACGTGGATCTCGTAAATCGCGTCTGGATCCATCGTGAAGTAGTTGGGCCCATAGTTGGGCCCCTGCAGCGGCTGATAGTTGGCGATAAGGGTCACGAAGCCTGCGCGGCCGGGTTCATAGCTTCGGAACATATAGAAGTCAGTGCCGTCGACCTTGGGGCTCTCGGTGATGGCTGGCGCTTCCCGGTGACTGGAGGCCAGAGCCGTTGGGGCTGCGGCGGAGACGAGCGCTGACAGCGCTACCGCCGCCATCTGGAGGTGCCGTGATTCTTGCATCTTGATTTCCCTTTGAGGATTCTGTCGAACAAAGAAGAAGCAAGAGCTGCCTGACCAGCGCATCGCCTGCAAAACCAGCAACGAGCGCCGCCCGGAAATAGATGCGACTGCGGCAGAAAACAGTCGGCTTTCCGGCCTGGTCGCGGCGTT
>Ga0163144_10025269_pt1 | contig 11606 bp, 9 predicted proteins | sample OliLak19BULKMAT1_FD_123175 | JGI IMG/M metagenome (GOLD analysis project Ga0163144, IMG submission 123175) | Freshwater microbial mat bacterial communities from Lake Vanda, McMurdo Dry Valleys, Antarctica - Oligotrophic Lake LV.19.BULKMAT1 | ecosystem: Environmental > Aquatic > Freshwater > Lake... | reverse complement strand
ATAATAATCAATAAGCAAACAAATTTAAAAAATGTTTTGTATATCATTTAAAATAAGTTTTTTATTCTATGATACGTATTTTTAAATCAAAAATGTTTATTTTACTTGGTAAATATTTAAGAAAATGAGTCTGAGCAAAATAAAATTTGCGTAAAGTGTTTTTAGTAGTTTGAATTCTTTTTTAATACTTTACTTACCTCCCAGGCAAATAATGTCCTAGATTTTTAAGCATATAAAGTTGTCCTCTGAGGTAGTTTATCTGATGAATTAGCACTTTGGCTTGGGCTACATTTTCCCCAAAATAGCCATAAGCTTGGCAGATATTAGGGTTTTTGGTAAATATCTGACGCTCATAACCTTGATTATCTTGGTAGCCATAATAGACATTTTGCTCCACAAAGATATTGTTATGACTACTTTCTTTATTCGTGCCTGTTCGGTAGATAAAAGGCTCACCTTCTACACCCTCATGCCAGTCTCTTAGCTCAAACATATCATTGCCCCACGGCACTACCATGTCTATCACGCTGATGTGCTGTGCTGAGAATTGGTCTTGCAGCCTTGTTTTGCGATAATACTGCACGCAAAAATCTCCTCTTTGAGCAAGGTCTAAATCAAGGGGTAAAAAGCCAAGTTTTTCAGAGCTTCTAATTACCTCTTGTACGTGGATGTATTTGGGTTTGGCTTGTCTGAGATTCGGCTTGGCTTTTTGTTGCTCTTTGGCGATTGTCCCTTCCATAAGTTTAATGTTTGCTCCCACCAAATCCTTTAACTGATACTGCCCTGTTTGTGCCATGACTTGGCACCAGCCATTGACACAAGTATTCACATCATCATTTTCTTTACTACCAGAGACAGCATAATCATGGTACAGGTTTAGTCCTTCCATTTGCTTGGCAACTTGCCATACACGGTATTGATAGCTAGGGTTACGCAAGACATTTAGTTCATGCAGTACTTGCCTGAGTTTATCTTCATAAGTCTGTGTTAATTTATTTTTATAATTGATGATGAGCGTGTGAAGATTATTCAAATCTTGTTGGGGAGATACTTGCAATATTCTTATGATTTCTTCTGCATTAAGTTGTTGTAGATATGTACTACCTTTTTTAGAAGAGCTAGTTTGGGCTTCGGAAGAGAGGCTTCCGAAGAGATGAATACCTACAAGAATTATCAGGAAATAGATAGTTTTTTGAGTCATTTTGTAAGATTTTTATTTTAATAATTAGAATTAGATGTAAATAGTATTAAGTTTTTTGATAGCCCTGCTTATATGTTTTGATATCTAAGGGTAATAATTAAATAAAGTGATAAGTTATTTTAGGTAAAACATTCATTATCAGATTATTAAAAGCTCATGATTTATAACTAATCTCTCACTTAATCAACTTTACGAAACCTAAAATTAGTATTAATTGGTTAATTTTAAAAATGAAATACAAATCATACACCAAAATTTATAAATAATGTCTTTTTATTCTAAAAAAATGATAGTAATAGAGCGTGCAAACCTTGAGGACGCACCTGCGATTGCCACACTTGCACGCTACGCGTTCTTAGATACCTATATCACACTTGCTCCTCATTACAGAGAAAATATAGAAAGCTATGTGGCACAAGCTTTTACACTTTCTCAGACAATGATAGACCTAGAAAACTCTCACATTCAATATCTTGTGATGAGAGAAGGGACGACAGAAGAAGAAACAATCATAGGGTATGCCAAGCTCGGTGACCAAAAAACTACTCCAAGCATTAGCCCAGAAAATATGACCTGTATTGAGCGATTTTATATACATCCTCAGCATAAAAAAAGAGGGCTTGGCTCAAAACTAATGGAAGCCGTTTTAGAAGAAATACAATTTCAAAATAAATCTTTGGTGTGGCTCAGTATATGGGAGATTAATATCTCTGTGATAGACTTTTATACTAAATTTGGATTTGAGCGGGCAGGTGTACATCCTTTTCAGATGGATGATAAAATAGACGAGGATATATTGATGGTCAGAAAGTTTTGAAAATAGGCTCTACTGTGTTAAACCATCTACAAAAAGGTAAATTTTGAGATGCTAAAATAGTGAGAGTAACTCTTTGTCATTGTCTGTATCCTCACAGGCTATTATTACGATGTTTTATAATACAGTTCAAGCGAGTAGTGGGGATACTTGATGTTTAATAATATAGTTGAAAAAAGTCCTTGATTGATGTGGCACTTTTTGTAGTCAAGTCAATTAAGGATTAATAATTGGTATAGTTCTAACAACTATATAAAATAGCCTGAAAGGCTTGAACATCAGAACTTGGGGAATCGCCCAAAGCTACTCAGTATTAGAATCTAACTGACTGTACTATCGCCCCAAGCTACTCAGTATTAGAATTTAACTGACTAGACGCTTGAATGAGGTAAATCCGATTTAGTGTATGTAAAAACTCGTTATCAGTTCATTATAAACTCATAATTTATAACTCACTTATCAGATTATTACAAACTTATAACCTATCTCTTATAATTGATATCTTCCTTAGTTATTTGTAAGCATAGGGTAATCAAATGGATCTACACAAGGGTCGCAATCATATCCTAGATAAATACCTAAACAAGTGGCATCCCACACATCTTTTCCTGTTATTTTATCTGTAAAACCCCCTGTACGGATATGCACATAAGCAATGTCTATTACGGATTCAAATTTCATATTTGTATCAGCATAGTTTTCAGGGCGTTGATTTTGGATATAAAAAGTACCGATTGTAGTTCCACGGGCATATATCTCAAAATAGCCCTTTTGATCTGTTGAGGGACGATAATTAATTTCGCTGATGTTTACAAGGCGTGCAATGTCATTGTTGGCACATCCTGCATAGACAATCATTTCGTTTTTGATAGAGAGATAGTTTACTGCTGCTTTAGCTTGTGCCTCAGTGAGGTAGCAAAGCTGACATTGTGCTTTTATGGAAAAACTAGTGATTCCTAAGAAGAGGAAAACTAGGAGGAAAATTATTTTAAATGCTTTCATATTGATTTTATTTTCTACCTCGAAGAAGTGTTTGTAAAGAAGATATTACATAAATGATACCAAGCCACTTATAACCTTCTAATAAAAATCTTATAAACGGCAGATAAACAGACCTAAGCAACTGATAATAAGCAACTAATGTGATTAAGAAAGTAATTGAAAAGCAAGTAAACTAGCAAGATAAGCCAGTCCCGTCATGTACAAAAATTGGAAAAATACCCACCTCCAACCTTTTGTTTCTCTATAAACGGCCGCCAATGTACTCATGCACTGCATTGCAAAGGCATAATAAATCATCAGCGAAATACCTACTGCCAGCGTAAAACGAGGCTTTCCTGTGATAGGATCTTTTTCATTTCTTAGTCTTTCTTTGAGAGAGGTGATATTTTCTTCTTCACTTCCGATGCTATAAATGGTAGAAATAGTACCCACAAAGACTTCTCTAGCCGCAAAAGAAGTAATCAAGGCGATGCCGATTTTCCAATCATAGCCCAAAGGTGCAATCACAGGCTCTATGACTTTGCCAAAATGTCCTGCATAAGAAGCTTCTAGTTTATAGGATGCCAATACATTCTCATAATTTTGAGTGCTATCTTGTTGAATGCTTTGTTTTGCTTTGATTTCTGCTGATTGCATTGCCTCCGAAGGCCCATAAGAAGCCAAGACCCAAAGAATGATAGAAACAGCTATAATAATTTTGCCTGCCTCAAAAATAAATACTTTCACTTTTTCGCTTACTTCATAGCCTACATTGCTCCATTTTGGGTATTTGTAGGAAGGTAATTCCATAATCAAAAAACTACGTTCGGGTGTTTTTAAGATAAGTTTCATCAGCCAAGCAGAGAACAGTGCCATCACAAAACCCAAAAGATACATCGCCATCAGTACCAAACCTTGTAGTGTAAAAATGCCTAAGACAGTCTTATTAGGAATCACAAGGGCAATCAAAATGGCATAAACAGGCAGACGAGCCGAGCAACTCATCAGAGGGGTTACGAAGATAGTGATGATTCTCTCTTTGTAATTATCTATGGTGCGAGTAGCCAAAATAGCAGGAATCGCACAAGCCACCCCTGAAATAAGGGGAACTACACTTCTGCCATTAAGCCCAAAAGGACGCATGACTTTATCCATCATATAGACCACACGAGCCATATAACCTGACTCTTCAAGCATTGCAATGAAGAAGAATAAAATCGCAATCTGAGGGATGAAAATAACTACACCTCCTATCCCTGCTATGATTCCATCTGCCAGCAAATCAGTCAATGCACCCGAAGGAAGTGATGACTTGACCCAACTTTGCAAAGTGCTAAAACCTGCATCTATCCAGTCCATAGGATAGCTTGCCCAACTAAAAATAGCCTGAAATATCAAAAATAATACGACCAAAAAAATCACATATCCCCCGATTCTATGTGTGAGAATAGCATCTACTTTTTCGTTGAAACTAATTTTTTCAGCTTGCTGTGGCGTTTGGCTCAGTGTTTCTTTGAGCAAATCATCAATGACTTCATAGCGAGCAAGTGTCTCACGAGACTGCCAATGTACGGAGTTAAATTTATGTTGTTGAGAGAGTGTATTGAGGGTGTTTTTCTGAGTATCACTTAGAAATTTTAGATGAGAAGAATGGTGTAAATACTGCCAAGCTTGGTAGCTATTGTTGAGAGTACATTCTTGCTTGATTTTATCAATGAGTTGTGGCTCAAAAAAATAAGGATTAACTACGTATTCTTGACTAGAATTTATATTCTTAGAAGTCAAAGTTTGGAGTAAAAACTGTTTAAACTTTTCTACTTGTTCGTGGCGACGTGCATTGAGACCTATTACAGGCACTCCCAAAAGATCAGAGAGTTTTATAGTATCTATAAAAATTCCTTTTTCTTCGGCTTGGTCTATTTGATTGAGGACTAAAATGATGGGCAAACCCAAATCTTTGATTTGAGTAAAAAGCAATAAATTTCTTTTGAGATTAGACGCATCCGCAACTACTATTACCCAGTCAGGATAATCTGAGTTTCGTGGATTGAGAAGTGTTTCTAATACAATCGTTTCATCAAGTGATTTGGGATATAAACTATAAGTGCCAGGCAAATCTACCAATTCGATGTTTAGCTGTGCATTGAGCTTGCACACACCCGTTTTTTTATCTACGGTTACTCCTGGAAAGTTTCCTACCTTTTGGTGTAAACCTGTGAGCTGATTAAATAAAGTTGATTTCCCTGCATTTGGGTTTCCTGCGAGCGCAATTTTCATCTTGGTTTATGGAGTATTTATAAGATGAACCCATGCGAGACAAATAAATCTATTTTGCTCACCCGTCTAATCAGTTCGTTTCCTACTCCTTAGCTTTTTTAATTTTAAGATTCTTTAATCAATGAGAGCCTACAAGCATCATCATATATTTAGGTCTGGATAATTTGATGAGAAGCAATTAAGACCCAAATACATTATTCACTTCATATTTAGACTTTGAGCATCACCGTAGCAGCTTCCGAAAGGCGTAAAGAAAGATTATAACCTCCCACACGAATACAGATAGGATCTCCAAGTGGAGCTTTTCCACACAAAGTGATTTCAGTATTAGGAAGGCATCCCATTTCTAATAGCTTTAATGACATCAAATCATCTGTAAATGCTTTGATAATTCCTTTCTCTCCCTTTTTTAAATCTGCTATGCTTCTCATATTTTAAGTTTAGTTTAGCTATTGGCTCTTATTCTTATTTAGATTAATTTCAAATAGACCTGCAATTTATAACAAAAACATAAATTTTCAGCAATAAATTCACAAAAAATAATTTACATTAAGGGCGATAAAGATGTTGCAACATTATAAAATCTATGAAGTAAAACTATAAAACTGAGTAAGAGCAAAATTTTATAACAATCATTTTATGAAAAGAAGAAAATTTATCAAAAGAGGAGCATTGGCATTGGGTGGTCTAAGTTTGGCTACGGGCTTCTATACTTGGCAAGTAGAGCCTTTTTGGTTAGAATTTGTCAAATTAAAAATGTCTATCCCAAATCTTCCTTCTCATTTTGAAGGGAAAATTTTGATGCAAATTAGTGATATGCACGTAGGCAATAGATTTGATAGGCAATATATCATTGATTCATTTAAAAAAGCACAAGCATTCAATCCTGATTTTGTGGTCTATACGGGTGATTTTGTAAGCTATGAGTCTAGTGAACAGCTAACACAATTGCAGGAAGTATTTCAGCATGTAGTCAAAGGAAAACTAGGAACAGTAGGTATTTTGGGTAACCATGATTATGGCAAAAACTGGTCTGAGGAAGAAGTTGCTCATCAAATCACAGATATTCTGACTCAAAAAGGTATCACAATGCTCAGAAATGAGCAAGTAACTTTTGAAGACCTAAACTTCATCGGCTTGGATGATTATTGGGGAACAAACTTTAATCCTCAGCAAGTCATGTCTAAAATAGACACACAAAAAGCCAATCTCGTACTTTGCCATAATCCTGATGTAGCAGATGAGCCTATCTGGAATCAATATGAAGGCTGGATTCTCTCTGGGCATACACATGGTGGGCAATGCAAACCTCCCTTTTTACCTCCTCTGATGCTTCCTGTCAAAAACAAACAATATAGTGCTGGTAAAATAATACTAGATGATAAGAGAACGCTCTACATCAATCGAGCTTTGGGCCATCTCTGGCAAGTAAGATTTAATGTAAGACCTGAAATTACTATTTTTGAACTTAGTAAATCATAAAGATAAATTATGCTCAATATATTTTGAGTCTTGGATTCAAGTGGATGAAATATATTTTGGAGAATAGTGTTGTTACTTATTGATTTTCAATGATTTACATCAATTTTTCATTTGGAAAACTTGGAATGATAAGCTAGTATAAAAGATTTTCGTAAGCAATTCCCTATGTGTTCTATGCATATATTTGGTTGTAAAAAAAGCTAAAGTGTTGGTAGTTTGTATGTAACAACTCTAATAGATAGTTTGCCATCATTTAAAAAAAGGCAACAGTAGTTATTATCACTGTTGCCAATACTTCTTACAAGTTATTCAAAGCCTTTTCCAACCTGTTGAGAGTTTCTGCTTTGCCTATTACTTCCATAATTCCCATCAAATCTGGCCCGCCACCTAGCCCAGTGATAGCTAGACGCAAGGCAGGCATAGTTTTGCCCATTTTGAGGTCATTTTGTTCTATGTATCCGTGTATGAGGTCATGCAAATTACTTGCATTCCAAGTGTCTGTGAAGCCTTCTATTTGGGCTTGAATGGCTTTGACAAAATCTTTAGCCTCTTCATTCCAGCGATTTTTGACTGTTTTTTCATCATATTCTTCAGGCGTTTTAAAGAAATACAAACCATCTTTCAGCACATCATTTAAGGAAGTAATACGTTCTTTCATCAGTTCGGCTACTTGGGTCAGTTTTGCTAAATCAAAATCAGTTGCAAAATTTTGTCTTTTGATTTCGGCTTGTAGCAGTTCGCCTAGTTTATGATTCTCTGTGTTTTTGAGGTACTGTTGGTTAAACCATTTTGCTTTCTCAAAATCAAAAATAGCATCTGATTTTACTACTCTATTGATGTCAAAAGATTCTATAAGTTCTTCCATACTAAAAATCTCTTGCTCTGTCCCAGGATTCCAGCCTAAGAAAGCCAAAAAGTTAAGCACAGCTTCTGGTAAAAACCCATCTTCACGAAAGCCTTGCATGGTCTGTTCTTCACCCGTTTTGTCATCTTTATCTTCCCAAGAAAGAGGGAAAATAGGAATCCCCAAGGCAATGCCATCACGCTTGCTAAGTTTGCCTTTGCCACTAGGTTTGAGGATGAGAGGAAGGTGTGCAAACTGAGGCATGACCTCTTTCCAGCCTAAAAACTCATACAATAAAACGTGTAAATAAGCCGAAGGAAGCCACTCTTTTCCACGAATAACGTGGGTAATTTTCATCAAATAATCATCCACCACATTGGCAAGGTGATAGGTCGGCAAGCCATCTTCTTTGAGTAAAACTTTATCATCTAAAGTAGAAGAATGAGCCTTCACCCAGCCTACTATCATATCTTGAAATCTGATTTCATCTTTTGGGGGAATCTTGATACGGATTATATAAGAATCTCCTCTCTCCATACGAGTCTTCACTTCTTCCTCAGAGAGTGTAAGAGAGTTGGTCATCTGCATGCGAGTTACGGCATTATAAGAAATTTGATTGGCTTTTGCTTCTTCTAGGCGGACTTTGAGGGCATCTATCTCTTCTTTGGTATCAAAGGCATAATACGCTTTGCCTTCATCTACTAGCTTTTGGGCGTATTGCTTGTACATTCCCTTGCGTTCAGACTGACGATAAGGAGCATATTCTCCTCCCTTTAGAGGTGACTCTGTGGACTCTAGTCCAAACCAATCAAGGCTTTCAAAGATATAATTTTCTGCCCCTTCTACGTAGCGATTTTGGTCAGTATCTTCAATTCTTAAAATAAAAGTCCCTTTATTTTGGCGAGCAAAAAGGTAATTATACAAAGCTGTACGCACACCGCCGATGTGCAGAGCTCCCGTAGGGCTAGGAGCAAAACGAACCCTTACATTCTGATTCATAGATTAGTATTCTCTTTTTTCTTTCAAAAATATTTTTACAAATTTAGGCAATATCTTATCCATTGCTAAATTCAATGTTAGAAATTAAGTGAGTGATGAGTGGAAAGGGAGGAGTGATGAGATTGTAAAAGCTTGTCAATGAGTTTTTTACACGTATTAAATTAGGTAATTATTTTGAAATAGTTACAGCATACTTCATCAAGAGTGAGGATTACTATTGAGAATTTATTTTTGATTTAAAATTATATTTTTATACTTGTAGTTAAGTAAAGTTACAAAAATAAAATAATCCAAAAAGGTCTATATCCTGCGTATATGAAGTACAAAAGTCATTTATTGAGAAGTTTATTTTTTCCTTTTTACTTAGTGTTTTATCATGACCTCCATTATGAGCTTGTAGAACTTTTTTCAAACTCCCTTCTTCATCAAATCCTATAAATTGAAATCCCGTATTTTTTTCTTCGTACTGTCTATGTTCGATATTTCCTCCCGTATTTTCAAAAGCTAGTTTAAAACTATTAATTGAATTAAATTCTGTGAATAGACTCTTAAAGTTAGTTTTTATTAACTCCTTAAAGTCTTCTGGTTTTATAATATCTTGAGCCAAGAAAAGTCTAATTACAGCTTCTTTAATGGAGTTTTTTTGATTTATTGGGATTAATTTTTTACCGATATCCATTGTAATTATTTGATTTTATATTACAAATATAAAACTTATACATAATCTAAAAAGTTTTTTGCCTTTAAAAGCGGAACATTTTCTCCTAGCATATCATTGTAGAATATCCTTTAAGGTTAAACAAAACAGTTTACATTTTTTTATTGATATGGAAGTAAAGTTCATTAAAAAACTGCAAAATTAAGTTTATTGATGAGAAAAATCCAAAAATTGTAAGAAATCCCCAAAAATTTACGATAATTGCAAGTTAAAATAATTCAATTTATTCAAATTCCCAAAAATCAATGGAACGTAGCGTAGCCCAAAAATTAGAAGCACTCCTAAAATTACAAGGTATAGATTCTCAATTAGATGAAATTAAAAAAATCAAGGGAGATTTGCCAGAAGAGGTGAGTGATTTGGAGGACGAAATTGTAGGTTATCAAACCCGTATTCAAAAATTTGATGACGAAATCAAAGCACTCAATGAAGAAATAGACGGAAAAAAACAGCGTAAAAAGGATGCTGATAAGCTCATTATCAAATACAATGAACAGCAAAAAAATGTACGCAACAACCGTGAGTATGAAGCTATTTTGAAAGAAGTAGAGTCTGAAGAGCTTGAAATTCAGTTAGCGGATAAAAAAATCAGAGAAGCTAACGAAAAGATTATCAAAAAAAATGAAGAGATTTCTGAAACCAAAGCTACTCTAGACGACCGTAAAAAAGACCTTGCCAACAAGCAAAAAGAGCTTGACAATCTTATGCAAGAAAGCCAAGGTGATGAGGATAAACTTAAGAAAGACAGAGAGAAGCAATCAAAACATATAGAAGAGCGTCTTTTGCGTTCTTATAATAAGATTCGCTCCAATGCCATCAATGGATTAGCCGTAGTAGAGGTAATAAGAGATGCTTGTGGAGGTTGTTTTGCAATAGTGCCACCTCAAAGACAAGCAGAAATTCGTGAGAAAAAGAAAATCATTGTTTGTGAACATTGCGGACGTGTTTTCGCAGGTGTAGAAGATATCATTGAGGAAGTAGAAGAAGTAGCACCTGCTAAGCGTACTCGCAAAACCAAAAAATAAGAAATATTCATAAAAAGGATGTTTTGATATTCAGAAGATGAATACCATAAAAAAATAGTCTCACATTATAGAATGTATTCATTTTCATATTTAGAAACGAAATCAATCAAATTGGTTTCGTTTCTAATTTTATTTCAAAGCAAAGAATTTTTAAGCCACTGATATCCATACAGCAGAGCATCATTTCAAGAAATATTCTAAAATCAATCTTAGTGTATTTCTATCTCAAGCAAAAAAATATCATTGCCGTCTAAACCAACACCATGATGCTTACTCAAGAGCGTATTTATACCCCCTCTTTTTTATTGTTATGCACTAGTTCTTTCTTTTTTTTTGCAAGTTTTGGGATGATTTTACCTGAGTTACCAGATTACCTGACCAGTTTAGGTGGTGCTGATTATAAAGGTTATATTATCTTCTTATTTACACTTGCGGCTGCATTTTCACGCCCTTTTAGTGGTAAACTAGCTGATACAATCGGGCGAACTCCAGTAATATTCTTTGGTATTTTTGTGTCTTTTTTGGCAGGTTTATTTTACCCAGTAGTGCTGACAGTAAGTGGATTTTTGCTCTTACGTTTTTTGCATGGTTTTTCTACAGGCTTCACACCCACAGGCACTTCGGCCTATGTAGCTGATATTGTGCCTATGAGTAGAAGAGGAGAAGCTATGGGGATTTTAGGTTTGATTAGCAACATTGGTACAGCTTTTGGCCCTGCACTTGGGAGCGAATTAGCCAATAGTTTTTCTACTACTGTGATGTTTTATTGTGCTTCTGGCTTTGCGATGTGTTCTATGATTTTACTATTGCGTCTTCCCGAAACCCTTGAAAACAGGCAACCTTTTCATCTTAAATTCTTGAAAGTAGGCTGGCATGAGATTATAGAAAAAAGAGTCTTAATGCCTTCATTGATTATGTTTCTGACCATCTTTGCCTTTGGGGCAGTCCTTACAATCGTACCTGACTTTAGTGTGCATTTAGGCTTACATAATAAGGGGATTTTTTTTAGTACTTATACCATTGCCTCTCTGGCTACTCGATTTTTTGCAGGAAAAGTTTCTGACCGTTTTGGGCGAGAGATAGTGATGAAGTGGGCTTTGGTAACGCTTATTATTTCTTTAGTTTATCTAGGATTTGCTTCAAGTATTTTTCATTTTTTGATGGCAGCCTCTATTTTTGGAATAGCTGCAGGGATGTCTTCCCCTACCTTGTTTGCTTGGACTATAGATTTAAGTCGAGATAAATATAGAGGAAGAGCCTTGGCT
>Ga0163144_10025268_pt1 | contig 11606 bp, 11 predicted proteins | sample OliLak19BULKMAT1_FD_123175 | JGI IMG/M metagenome (GOLD analysis project Ga0163144, IMG submission 123175) | Freshwater microbial mat bacterial communities from Lake Vanda, McMurdo Dry Valleys, Antarctica - Oligotrophic Lake LV.19.BULKMAT1 | ecosystem: Environmental > Aquatic > Freshwater >... | reverse complement strand
CACGGTCGGCATGGGTGAAGTTCGCCCGGTCGTGGTGGGCGCCGAGCGTGACATGCCGGGCGCGATGGCCAATCGCCGCGTCGTCTTCGTCATCGAGTCGAAGGGTGGCGAAGCGACGACTGCCGCGGTGCAGTAGATCTCTGAGTCAGCGGTAGAATGAAGCTAGAGCTCCGGCCGGTGGCCGGAGCTCTTCTTTATCATGCGCGACTCGTCTCATGGGCAAACCCACGGCACGAACTTCACGTGACGGCGAAGTCGGCGAGGGTGCGGGCGGGAAGGGTCACGCGGAAGGTGCTTCCGCGTGGGCCGCTCTCTCTCAGCCCCACCTCGCCACCATGAGCGCGGGCCACCCAACGTGCGATGGCCAGCCCGATGCCAGCCCCGCCTGAAGTGGAGGAAGCGCGCGCCGAATCTCCGCGAAAGAAGCGGTCGAAGATTCTGCCCTGCTCGCTCTCAGGAATACCTGCACCATTGTCTGAAACGTCGATCATGTACCCCGCGCCGTTCCGCGCGGCGCTGACTCGCACCCGACCACCCGGTTTCGAATACTTGATGGCGTTCTCGAGGAGATTGACGAAGAGGCGGCGCAACATCGCGTCGTCGCCCACGGTAGGCATGTCGTCCGGCCCCACTTCCAGGTCCAAGGCGAGCGAACGGGCGGCGGCGAGCGTTCGTACCGCGCGCGTGCTCTCCTCCAGCAGGTCGTGGAGATAGAGCGCTTCCGGTCGGAGCTGCTGCTCGCCGGCGTCGGAGCGGGCGAGGAGAAAGAGATCCTCCACGATGCCGCGTAGTCGCCGCCCTTCGGCGGCGACGATCTGCAGGGAAACTCGCAGTTCGGCGCTCGGACGGTCGTCACGAGAGAGGGCCAGTTCGCTCTCGGCACTGACGATCGCCACCGGAGTTCGGAGTTCGTGCGAGGCATCGGCCATGAATCGCCGCTGGCGCTCGAACGAGGATTCCAGCCTGCCTAACAACTCGTTGAAGACACCGGCCAGGCGTCCCAGTTCGTCGTCTGGATTGGTGACCGGAAGGCGCTCATGCAGGGTGGATGCACCGATGTCGGCGGCGCGCGACGACATCGTCATCACGGGGCGTAGGCTCTGCCGCGCCAGCAGATACCCTCCCGACGATGCCAGCAGGAGCATGACGGGAATTCCGAAGGCGAGCGCGATTTCGGCTTCGCCCAGCATCCCACGCTGCGCGCGAAGCGACTGCGCGACCCCGACCACGTACGCTCGGCTGCCTAACGTGTAGGGCATGGTGAAGAGACGAATGTCCTCCTGCTGAGCGACTGAGACCGTGCGAGCGTCCGGCGCGTCCGACGCCCGCTGCAGGAGCCGAGCGGGCGACGGAAGGGCGGGGGCGGCGGAGACACCGGCGCCGCGCGGGCCGACTTCGATGGCGAGCCGAGAACTCAGCGTGCGCCCGGTCGTGCGGTCGGTCACCAGAATGTCGATATCGCGCATCCGAAACTCGCGCACGACGACATTGATCGCGGCGCTGTCGGTCATGCCCGCCTTGCGTTGATACTCGATAGCCCCCGCCACCGCGCTGGCCGTCTCGGCCAGGAACTCGTCGACACGCGCGAGACTCGTGTGATCGAGGAAGATGTAGGCCCCGACCGAGAAGAGGGCCAGGAAGACCGCGAAGGCGCCGGCGTACCAGAGCGTGAGTCGAGCGCGAATGGAGCGCAGCACCTAACGAGCGCCGGGTTTCGCGGCGACCGACTCGTTGGCGGGTGGTGCATCGGGGGCCGCCAGCATGTAGCCCGCCCCGCGTCGCGTGTGGATAAGCGCGACCGGCGCTCCATCATCGACTTTCTTTCTCAGGCGATTGATGTACACCTCGATCGCGTTCGAAAAGGGATCGTGGTTTTCATCCCATACGTGTTCGCATAACTCCGCGCGCCCGACCACGCGTCCCGCGTGGCGTGCGAGATACTCGAGCATGACGAACTCCTTGGTGGTCAAGTCGATGTGGCGTCCGGCGCGCGCAACGCGCTGGGCGGCCGAGTCCACCGTGAGATCGGCCACCGTGAGCAGCGCGGGCAGCGTGGAGGGCATGCGGCGAAGGAGGGCGCGCAAGCGCGCGTGCAGCTCGTCGAGTTCGAATGGTTTGGTGAGGTAGTCGTCGGCCCCCGCGTCGAGGCCCGTGACGCGGTCACGCAAGCTGTCGCGTGCGGTGAGCATGAGAATCGGTACGTGCATTCCACGACGCCGAATCTCGAGACTGACATCGAGCCCGGTCTTTCGGGGGAGGCCGACGTCGAGGACGATGGCGTCATACGGATTGACGGCGGCCTGCACGATCGCCGAGTCGCCATCGGCGGTCTGGTCCACCGCGTAGCCGGCCTCGCGCAGGCTACGCACCAGCAGGTCGGCGAGGCGCGCATCATCCTCGGCAACAAGAATTCGCATAGATCGTCAACTCGTGCCAGGTGTTAATGCGGTGTATAGGAGCGCCACGTTAGCATCGTGTCGTGGAGCCCGACGAGGCGTGAAGTCGGCCACCGGTCGGTACTGCGTATCGGCCGTGCACTCACTCTACACAACGATGGGGTAAGGACATGAGAGCTCGCAATATGATCGGCGTCGCTGCGGTGACGCTATTGAGCGCGGTTTCCCTGCTGGCGCAGGATGGGACGGCGAAGCCGAAGGCGATGCGGAAGAAGCACGCTGCCACCGCACACGCGACCACCGACACGACCAAGGCCCACGCCGCGGGAGTAGTCCGCAAGGATTCCGCGAAGTTGAAGACTGCTGCCAAAAAGCCCTGACCGAAAAAAGGCAACCGGACGCCGTGGTCGCGACGTTGACGAAGCCGAGACCTTGGCGTCCGGCGCTTGCCCTTGCTGTGTCGTTGTCATGCATCGCGGTGGCGGCCGCGATGCTGCAGCACGAACTGCGTGGCTATGACTATCGCACGTTGCGGGACGCCGTACAGAGTGTGTCACCGACGCGAATCACGCTTGCGCTGGGACTCACGGTCGTTTGCTACCTGGCGTTGTTCGGCTACGACATGCTGGCGATTCGATACGTCGGCCGCCACATGTCGTGGCGACGTACCGCGCTGGCCTCGTTTATTGCGTACGCGTTCAGTCAATCGTTAGGCCTGTCGGCGTTGACGGGGGCGTCGATCCGGCTTCGGTTCTGGTCGACGTGGGGACTCACGACGCGTGAGATCGCCGAGGGTGTCGCCTTCACGACGTTATCCTTCTGGCTCGGTGTGCTGGCGATTGGTGGGGTGGCGCTGATTGTGGAGCCGGTCGCGCCGCATCGTGTGCCATTTCTTCCGATCGGCGCGCCGGCGTGGAGTGGACTGTTGCTCCTCGGGCCGGTCGTGGTGTACCTCGTTGCATGCTGGCGAGCCAAAGAGGCGTTGCAGGTGCGTGGACGGGTGCTGCGACTTCCGTCGCTGCGGATCGCCGTGGCGCAGGTGGCGGTGTCTACGCTGGATTGGGCGCTGGCGGGCGCGGTGTTGTGGACGCTCCTTCCGGCGGCCGGTGGCGTGAGCGTGGTGCGGCTGCTCGGATTCTTCGTGGTGGCGCAGGTTGTGTCGCTTGCCAGTCATGTGCCGGGAGGACTGGGTGTCTTCGAGTCGATGATGCTGGTCTTTCTGCGGCCCTATCTTCCGGCGTCCGATGTGGCGGCGGCCCTGATTGTCTATCGCGTCGTCTACTACCTCCTCCCGTTAGGCGTGGCGATCCTCACCCTTGGTGCGTACGAGGCAGGGCGAGGGACTGGGCTGGTCGGAAGGTCGCTGCGGGTGGTGGGACGAGTGGTACCGGCGGCGGCCCCTTACTGGTTGAGCGGGGCGACGTTCATCGCCGGTGGTGTCCTGCTGGTCTCCGGTTCGACGCCGTCCGTTCATTCGCGCATGCGCTGGCTGGATGCCATGCTCCCGCTGGTGGTGATCGAAGTGTCGCACTTCGCGGCGAGTGTCGCAGGGGTCGTGTTGCTGATTCTGGCCAACGGCCTGCGCCGGCGTCTTGACGCCGCGTACCACCTCTCGGTCGCCGTGCTTTCCGTTGGAATCGCGACCTCGCTGCTCAAGGGAGGCGACTTCGAGGAAGCCCTGATCCTCACCATCGTCCTGCTGGCACTGCTGCCGGCGCGACGCCATTTCTATCGCCGGTCGACCCTGTTGTCCGAGCCGATGTCGGCGGATTGGATGGTGGCCATCGTTCTCACGCTGTGCGGGACGGTCGCGTTAGGCATCTTCGCCTTCAAGCATGTCGACTATGGTAGTGCGCTCTGGTGGCGATTCGCCGTTCTGGCCGATGCGCCGCGGGTCAGCAGGGCAACGGTGGGGGTAAGCGTCTGTACGCTTGGCTTCGCCTTTGCCCGGCTACTCGCGCCTCGTGCCGTGCGGCCGAGCGCGACTTCTGTGGCGGATCGCGATCGGGTACGCCCGATGGTGCGGACGGCTACGAATTCGACCGCACATCTGGCGCTCCTGGGCGACAAGTCGCTGCTCTTCAGCGCCTCCGGCCAGTCATTCCTGATGTACGGCGTGCGGGGGCGGAGCTGGGTGGCGTTAGGCGATCCGGTGGGTCTTGCGTCCGAGGCCAGGGAGCTGGCCTGGATGTTCCGGGAGCGGGCCGACCGCGCGGGGGGGCGGGCCTCCTTTTACGAGGTGGGTGGCCAGAATCTTCCGCTGTATATCGACTTGGGCTTTTCGCTGATCAAGGTGGGAGAAGAGGCGCGCGTCCCGCTGACCAGCTTCACGGTGCAGGGGAACGCCCGCAAGAGCCTGCGCCGCGCCCTGCGGGACGCCGAGCAACAGGGAATCACTCTGGAAGTCGTCCCGCCGGCCGGGGTGGGAGCGATCCTGCCCGAGCTGCGCCGGATCTCGGACGAATGGAAGCGGTCCAAGTCCACCCGAGAGAAGGGATTCTCGTTAGGCTTCTTCGACGAGGCGTACCTGCGTGAGTGTCCGGTGGCCGCCATACGACAGGACGGACGGATGATCGCCTTCACCAACCTGTGGAGCGGCGACGCCCGCGAAGAGCTATCGGTGGATCTCATGCGTCATGCGGACGACGCGCCGCGCGGCGTGATGGACTACACGTTCATCACCCTCATGACGTGGGGGCGTGAGCAGGGCTATGCCTGGTTCAACCTGGGCATGGCCCCCTTGGCCGGACTCGAGCGGCGCGCGCTCGCCCCGGCTTGGAGCCGCATGGGGGCGCTGGTGTATGCGCACGGCGAACACTTCTACAATTTTCGCGGGCTTCGCCAGTACAAGGAGAAGTTCGATCCCGTCTGGTCACCGCGATATCTGGCGACTGGTGGCGGTCTCTCGGTCGCCACCACGCTCCTCGACGTGACGTCGCTCGTGTCCGGTGGGCTTCGAGGAGCGATCGCCAAGTGAGGGTGAGCATGACTGGCCTTCTCTGGTTAGGCAGCGTGCTGACGACGGAGGGGTGCGCCGGTTCGCCCGTCCGCCTCGTCGGCCGCGACGGGGCCACCCTCGTCGATTCCACGTTCTCCCTCCCATCGTTTGGGGAGTTGCACCTGGTGCGGTCGGGAAGCAGGAACGCGCCGCTCGCCATCTTCGTGTCTGGTGACGGGGGATGGGACGGAACCGCCGATCGCCTCGCGCGAGAGATCGCACATCGAGGCTTCGCGGTCGTCGGCGTCGACATGGAACAACTGCGCGACCGCGTAGAGGCGCAGGCGCCGCGCTGCGCCGACCTGGAGGCGCTCTTCGCGCTTCTCGCCAAGGCGGCGCACACACGCTTCAAGCTCTCTGCTGCACTTCCCGTACTGGTCGGGCATTCGGCGGGGGCGACGGCGGTCTTCGTGGCACTCGCGCAGAGTCGTCGCCGAGTTTTCGCCGGCGCGGTATCGCTGTCCTTCGCGCGGGAGCTTGTGTTTCCGGTACCTCCGTGCCAGGTCGCTGCGCTTCGCTTGGGTGTGGCGGTCGAGCATGCGCTGCACGAACTGGTACCCCCGGAGCGTCGACTTCACGCACCGTGGAGTGTGATTCTGGGCGATGCTGACGATGTGATCGCGCCTAACGACTCGCGCCTTTTTGTCGAGGCGGTACCGGGGACGCACCTCTGGTGGGTGGCCGGAGCGGGGCATGGGCTGGACGATTCAGACGCCACCGAACACGCGCTGGACGAAGCGCTGCGCACGATGTCGGCGCGCGATGACCGAAGACACACTTCCAACGTGCCGATGAGGCGGTTCCCGGAATGACCGACACAGGACTTCCGATGACAGGTCGTGGCGTCCGAAGCGCCTCTACTCGGGCTGTACTTGCACTCCTGATGTTGGTCACGTTGGGCTCCGGGACCTCTCGTGCCCAGCCGATTGCTATCGCCGCGCGAACCGCGCCGGATACCGACGCCGTTCGCGCCCTCGCCCTTCCGTTGACAGCAGTTCCATCGACCGTGAGTGGAAATCGCTTAGCACTCCTCATCACGGGTGACGGCGGCTTCGTGGAGGCCGACCGGCGACTGGCAGCGGCGCTGGCGCAGCAGGGTCTGAGCGTCGTCGCCCTCGACGCGCGCGCGTACCTCTCGCACAAACGCACTCCGGAGGAAGCGGCACGCGACGCCTCGCGTATCATCCGCGCGTACATGGACCGCTGGCAACGCGGGCGCGTGGTGCTCATTGGCTACTCGCGTGGGGCCGATATGATGGCGTTTATCGCCAACCGGATGGAGTCCGACCTGCGCTCGAGAATTGACCTCATTGCGTTCCTGGGGCTAGCCCCGCGCGCCTCGTTCGAGTTCCACTGGAAGGATCTGCTCTTCGAGACGTCGCGTCCGACCGATCTTCCCGTTCTGCCGGAGTTGGAGCGGCTGCGCGGTCAGAAGATGCTGTGTGTGTACGGTGCTGACGAGCGCGACCCGCTCTGCAAGGCGCTGGATGCCGCGTTGATGCAGGTGGTGGCGCGTGACGGGTCACACCGGATCGGGGCCAAGGACGCGCCGGAGCTGGCGCAGTTGATCGTGCGTGCGCTGCCGTAGGGCACAGCCGTGGGGCGCTGGCGTAGGGCGCTGGCGTAGGGCGCTGGCGTAGGGCGCTGCGGGGGACGAGGGTCGCTTCAATCCGGTGCAGACCAGATGATCGGGCTTGACGCACTCGGGGCGAAAAGCAGAGATGGTGGACGATGAGGCCCGGCGAAATGGGGCCGTGGGCCATCTCGTAGAACGCGCGATGGGCCGGGCGGCTATTCGTCATCTTGTATTTGCCGCCGTTGCTGGTGCCGTTGCTCAGCCGGCAACCGGTGTCGTCCTCGACAAACGCCGGGCGAGTCGGGTTGCCGTTGCGGCCCACGATCACCGTCTTGGGCGGCCTGCGTCTCGCCGTCCTTCTACTCGGCGTTACTACTCCCGCCCTGCGGTTGCGTCAGAGGCATCGACATACTCGGTCAACACGGTAGTAGCCGCCGCCGTCATGGTCAGCTCGCGACGGGCGGCAAGAGACTTGAGAGACGCGCGTAGCGACCGAGGGATACGTACTAGAAAAGCAACGAGTTCTTGGGACATGCGGGACCTCCGAGTGATGTGAAGAATCACTTTTAAGTCCTACAGAACCTTAACTCTTGTCAGACGCGCGGAAGCCGTCGATCAAAACGGTCGGTCTTGGCGGGGGAGAACCTCGGGCGATGCCCTATCTCGGCGGTGCTCGACGGGGACCCGTGACTGGACGGTGGGCGGCGCTCAGGCCTGACGGTCCACCGGTTGATCCGGGGAGCGTAGGGGTGCCAGCGTGCGGCTGACTGAGGATCGGCTGGAACGCAATCACTCCCGCAGAGGCGAGGTCATCATTCTTGTCGAAAATCATTCCTTGAATTGCCGAAACATCACTGGTGTTCCAGTAGTTGTTGGTTCCGCTCAGCAAGGCGCTGGTATATCCAGAAGGTAGACGCATGGCGACCTTTGATGTGGTCAGGAAGCTGTTGAACTCGACCACCGTCGCGCTACCGTTGTACGATGTCCAATTCTCTACGGCGTAGGTCGTGGTCTGATCGACAAAGAGATTGTTCCTGACGTAGACCTTGACGCCATCGCTGGTGCCTGTGCTAATACCGCCGGAACGGATAAACGTGTTGCGCTCGATGTAGCAATCAGCAGTCGGATACCAGACATAGAGATACCCCATGTCGGTAAGGGTTGAATTGCGCAGGATTAGACTGCCGTAGCTGGCGTTTCCCGTAGGCGAATAAATCGAACCACGGGACTGTCGGGCGAACGCCACGTCGATCAGGAACGGCTGACTCGGCGTGTTCGTCCCCCCGGTGACATGCAGGCTGTCAAACGACAGGCCAGAAGCGATTGTGCCGATCGCACTCAGCTTCCCGAAGATGACGAGCTTCTTGTTTGCGCCGTGAACCACAACACCGGGCTGTATGGTTAGCGTCGTCCCGTGCGCTACTTGAACGTCACCGATAAGCCGGTACGGAGAATTTGCAACAGTCCATGTCGTGCTTGACGACAGAATTCCGATCAGTGGCGTCGGGATCGCGACGTTAGCTGTGCCGCTCTGACCCTCACTGGTCGCCGTGATGGTCGCCGTCCCGACTGCGACCGCCGTTACCAACCCGCTCGCGGAAACGGTGGCCTTTGTCTGATCCGAGGAACTCCACGCGACGACGCGCCCGGTCAGTGTGTTGCCGGTGGCGTCCTTGGTCGTGGCGGATAGTTGCTGAGTCGCGCCCGTGATGATCGTTGGCGTGGTCGGGCTGACGGTGACCGTGGCGACCGGGATCGGCATGATCGTCGCGGTCGATGTTCCGCTCTGACCCTCACTCGTCGCCGTGATGGTCGCCGTCCCGACTGCGACCGCTGTGACCAGACCGCTCGCGGAAACGGTTGCCTTGGTCTGATCCGATGAACTCCATACGACGACGCGTCCGGTCAGCGTGTTGCCGTTGGCGTCCTTCGTGGTGGCGGTTAGCTGCTGCGTCGCGCCCGTGATGATCGTTACCGTCGTCGGGCTGACGGTGACTGTTGTCACGGTAACGACCGCTCTCGGGCCGGAACCGGAATCGCCTCCGCACCCGTTGAGCACGACTACGGTGGCTACGGCAAGGCCAAACGCCCTGAGGGCGATTCTGAGCGATTTCATCGAAAAATTCTCCATTCGTCGGCGCAGAAAGCCGCAGCCTCGCCACTCACGAATGGCGGCGACACCGCGTATCTTTCAATTCTTTGGTGGGGCCGTCTAGTCGCTGCTGAGCGATTGGGCTGGAGAGGAACCTGAGGGCAGAGGATTCAGGTCCGACTCAGAAGCGAGGAGAGAGTTTGCGGTACCGGTCGATGATAGCTCGGGATGTACGCCCCGACCAAGAAGGAGCACGGTAGCCGCGAATCGGCCTCTCAAGCGAGATTCAACAAAGTATAGTAGGTGCGGGGTACTAGCAATTCCCCAGGAGGTGGCTGAGTGCCCCGCCTGCGAATACGCCTCCGCCGAGCAGTTGAGCGGTACGAACATCCAACCGGCAAAACGCTCACCCACGCGCAACTGGCCAAGCGAGCGGGACTGAGCCCCGATACCGTGAAGGAGATTTCCAACACGCGGCGACGGTAGAACGCCACGCTCGATACCGTGGAGCGGATGGCGAAGGCGTTGGGAACTACTCCTTCGGAGCTGCTTGAGTGGCCCTAGCACGTTTAGGAATCGAGGCGAGAGGCTTAGATTCGGAGGGATCGAGGGATCGCGAAACCCAGCTGAGGCGGCTGTGACAAAGAATGTGACAAACACCCTTCCGTTAGGCTCCGCTCCACTCCGCACCACGCTGCTCTCCCCATAGGGGAGGCAGTCCAGACCCGGTAGCTCAGTTGGTAGAGCAACGGACTTTTAATCCGTAGGTCCCGGGTTCGAGACCCGGCCGGGTCATAGACTTACGCTTTGGCATGGGGTCCCCCCTGTGCGACAACCTGTGCGTCGGCGGGCGCCGCCGCGTCACCAAGAAGGGCTCGACCGACGGCGTTGGAGGCGTCGCCCTTCTCCTGCGTTTTCGTGTAGCGCCGGGTCATTGCTGCCGTCTTATGGCGGAGGGCTGTTTGCACCTTGGATTCCGGAACTCCTGCGTTGACCGCCCACTGCCCGTAACAATGGCGCAGATCATGAATTCGAACGGATAGCCCAACTTTCTTGCAGGCGGCCAGCCAGTGACGCCGAAGGGCCTTGTAGCCGATGGGGGAAGGGACGGCGCGTTCCACGAACGGCCAGAGCGCCGGGTACACCGACACATCTTCGCCGCTGGTGGCTGTCTTCGTGCCGACGCCAGCGATAGAGAACGTCGCTGGCTTCAGGTTGAATCGCGTTAGGCGAAGGTATTCGCTTTGGACTCTAAGGGCTTGTGATGAAATAACTGATTGATGTAGCGGTCGATGTTGTGTAGGTTGTGGTATGGATCTCAAGACGTTGCGGCGGAAGTATCGCGCGCTTCGGACGGTGTTGACCGAGCGATCGCGTCGCGTGTGGGCCGCGAGTGAAGCGATCGCCTTGGGTCACGGCGGGATCGGGCGTGTTGAAGCGGCTACGGGGATTTCGCGTTCGACGATCAGTCGAGGCATTCGCGAACTCGATGCCAAAGTGGCGGTGTCCCCCGATCGGACACGACGGCCAGGAGGTGGACGGAAACGGACGGTGGATATCGATGCCCGCCTCGTGGTGGATCTGGAGGCGTTGGTGGAGCCCACCGCGTCCGGCCATCCGGAGTCCGCGTTGCGGTGGACGTCGAAGAGCGTGCGGCATCTGGCGACCGCGTTGCAAGCGATGGGACATACGGTCAGTTACCGAGTGGTGATGCAGATGCTGCACGACGCCGGGTACAGCTTGCAGGCGAATCGCAAGACCCGAGAAGGGGCGCCGCATCCGGATCGCGATGCGCAGTTTCAGTATGTTGATGCGCAGGTGCGGCGCTTTCAACAGCAGCATCGGCCCGCGATCTCGGTGGACACGAAGAAGAAGGAACTGATTGGCGATTTCAAGAACGCGGGGCGCGAATGGCGCCCAACAGAGGATCCGGAACCGGTGCGGGTGCACGATTTCATCATCCCCGCGAATGGCAAGGCGGTCCCCTACGGTGTCTACGATCTGACGCGCAATGAAGGCTGGGTGAGTGTCGGCATCGACCACGATACGGCGAGTTTTGCGGTGCATGCCATTCGGCGCTGGTGGCGCGTGATGGGGCGCCCCGCGTACCCCGACACCACGGCGTTGTTGATCACGGCAGATGCCGGAGGCAGCAATGGATCACGGGTGCGGTTATGGAAATGGGAGCTGCAACAGTTTGCGAATCGCACCGGCTTGGCGATCACGGTCTGTCATTTTCCGCCGGGCACGAGCAAGTGGAACAAGATTGAGCATCGCTTGTTCTCGCACATCGCGATGAACTGGCGTGGCAAACCCCTGGTCGATCTCGCCACGATCGTCTCGCTCATCGGCGAGACCACTACGGAGACCGGCCTCCGCGTCCGCTCGGAGATCGACGAGGGCCGGTATCCAAACGCCGTCAAGATTACCGACGCGCAACTGGCCCAGCTGCGACTCGACCCGCACGCGTTTCACGGCGACTGGAACTACACACTCCAGCCGCGCACGCGAAAGATATGAGTCAGTTATTTAATCACAACTCCT
>Ga0163144_10025267_pt1 | contig 11606 bp, 12 predicted proteins | sample OliLak19BULKMAT1_FD_123175 | JGI IMG/M metagenome (GOLD analysis project Ga0163144, IMG submission 123175) | Freshwater microbial mat bacterial communities from Lake Vanda, McMurdo Dry Valleys, Antarctica - Oligotrophic Lake LV.19.BULKMAT1 | ecosystem: Environmental > Aquatic > Freshwater >... | reverse complement strand
TCCTTCAGACTAGGCTACGCGATCTCGGCCCTCGCCGACAGCACGCACGGTTCGACCTTGGCGTCCCGTGCACCGGTCTCCGCCATTGCGGGGTCGCGGCAGACATTGCAGCCTCAGTGGGCCGAGGAGCCCGACACTTCGTCGCGCTCGGCGAAGCGCTGCGCGTGCACGTACGCGGGCGGTGAAGGCCACGCACGACGCAGTCACACACCGTCGGTGGCGAACGTCGTGATCCCGGTCGTCGGCGGCTCGGTCGCAGTCACGCTGGTGTCAGCGGTCGGATCGATGCCGGTCGTCGCGGAGTCCGTGGCGCCCGTCACCGACGTGTCGGAGTCGGAGTCGGTGCCGGGCATCGACGTGCTCACCGTCGTGCTGGCCGAGGTGGTCTGACCCGAGGTCGCGGTCGGATCCGTCGTCGCGGTGGCCGAGCTGCCGGCGCCCCCGATCGTGACGCTGCCCGCCGACATGCCCGGTGGTGCGGGCTCGTTGCGCTCGTCGTCACCGCACCCGAGCCCCGCGATGATGACGATCACGAGGCCGATCACGGGACCAATCACGGGACCAATCACAGTTCTGGCTGCGCCGGCGAGGATGCGATTGGCGATCACGATCCGGATCCTCGCACGCCGGGCGGTGCTTCGGGAATCGCATACGCACCCGTGGCGTGGCAGACCGGATCGTCCGCACCTGCGCTGTAAATGCGGACGTCGCCGTGCACGAGCCTGCGGCCGGCCTTCAGGATCTCACAGCGAGCGACGAGCGCTGCCAGCGGCGGCCGGCGCAGGAAGTGGATCGTCAGATGAGCAGTGACCGCGAGCGGCTGCATGCCGATGACGCTCAGCACACCGGCCCACAGTGTGAGGTCGGCGAGCGTGAACATCGTCGGACCGCTGATGGTCCCGCCCGGGCGCACGAACGCGTCGTCGTAGGCGAGGTGCAGCTCGGCGCGACCACGCTGCAGCAACGCGGTGCGCCAGCGAAAACGCGGATCGATCGGCATCGTCGCCGCGACCATCCGCTCGAACGCGTCGAGATCGACGCACGATGCTTGCGCAACGGTGGTGGCCTCGGTCATCGGCCGGCAGGCTCGCACGGTGCCCAACGACGGAGCAAGGCACGGGCGGCCGCACAGCGATACATCGCTGGCCTCGCCTGCCGGTGCCATGATCGCGAAGGGGAGCCGCGCGCGGTGTAGCATCGCGCTCGTGCCCTCGCGTCCGCTGCCGTCGGTCGACAGCTTGCGTTGCTTCGTCGCCGCGGCGCAGCAGCTCAACTTTCGCCGGGCTTCGGCCGAGGTCGCGCTGACGCCCGCGGCGCTGAGCCAGCGCATCAAGCAGCTCGAGGATCAGCTCGGGTGCGTGCTGTTCGATCGTAGCTCGCGTCACGTCGCGCTCACGCCTGCAGGTACTGCGTTGCTCGAGCGCGCGCGACCGGCCCTCGATGCGCTGCGCGCGTGTGCCGAGGTCGCCGACTCGGCGCCGTCACGACTGCGGATCGTGATCGGCACGCGGTTCGAGCTCGGCATGTCGTTCCTCGTGCCGGTCGTGCTGGAGCTGCGCAGTGCCAAGCCGCAGTGGCGCATCGAGCTCGCGTTCGGCTCGGGCCCCGAGATCCTCGCGCGGCTCGAGCGGGGCGCGGTCGATGCCATCATCACCAGCGCTCCGGTCGCGGACGCCGACTGGGAATCCTTCGTGCTGCACCCCGAGGCGTACGTGATGGTCGCGGCGCCTTCGCTGGTCTCGCGCACACCGCTGCGCGTCGCCGCCGATGCCCAAGCGCACGTGCTGCTCGACATCGACGGTGATCTGCCGCTTGGTCGGTACGCACTGTCGGTATCGCCGGGCCTGTCGTTCGCCGACGTCTGGCGGGTCGGCACGGGCGCCGCGGTGCAGCAGCTCGCGATCGCCGGTCAGGGCATCGCCGTGTTGCCGCTGCACATGGTCGAGGTCGATCTCCGCGAGCAAAGGCTCGTCCGCGTGCTGCCGGAGCTCGCGCTGCTCGGCGACACGTTTCGCCTGATCCATCGCCGGGCCTCGCCACTCGCCGACGCACTCGCCCAGCTCGCAACCGAGCTGCGTGCTCGACCGCTGCGGTGACATGTCGCCGCGATCGTGGGCGTCGATGCGCGCGATCCCTCACTTTCGTCACGCTGAGGTTGGCGCGCGGCTCCCGTGGTGCATGCTGTTGCCGTGCGCGGCGGGCAGTGGCTGGCGTGGCTCGCTATCGCGATCGTAGGGCTCGTGTTGCTCCGCCTCGCGGCGCCGTTCGTCCTGGGGCCGTGGATCGAGTCGCGCATCGCGACCGCACTCGCCGCGCGCGTCGCCGGTGTCGACGTCGAGCTCCGACTCGCAGCGGGTGAGCTCATCGTGCACGGGATCGACGCCGCACCCACCGCCGCCGAGAGCAGCTCGCGGCTGCGGGTCGACGCGCTCTCGGTCCGCATCGGCTGGCGCGAGCTGGCCCGCGGCCTCCCGTTCCTCCATGCCCGCGCGTCCGGCGTCGATCTCACCCTCGACGTGAGCCGCCCGTGGCCGAAGCCGGACGACGGGCCCGGCGCCCCCGCGGGCTTGCTGCGCTCGATCGAGCTCGAGAGCGGGCGACTCTCGCTGGTCCTCGCTCCCGGCATGCCGGCCGTCGACGTGCTGACCGACATCCACGGCAGGTTGCTCGATACGTCGACGGGCCGACGAACGACGGCACTGACCACACGCATCTCGCTCGTGGCCGTCGCGGGTGACGCCGGATCGCTCGCAGTCGATGGCCTCGTCGCCCCCGTGGCCTCGGCCGCGGGTTGGAGCCTCTCGTTCACGCTCGATCGCCTCGACCTGCGGCCGTTCAATCCCCTCTTCCAGTCGTTCTTCGAGATGGATGTCGAGCAAGGGTGGCTGTCACTGCAAGGCGAGGTGAACGTCGGGCTCGGTCGGATGCGCGGCCGGATCCTGCCGCGGTTCGATGCACTTCAGCTCCTTGGTCGCGGCGAAGAGCGCGTGCGTCACCCGATGGCCGAGGCGTTGTTCGGGACGATGCTCGCGTCGGCCGACATCCCGATCGTGATCGACGAGCCGGCCCCCTTCGAGGGTGGCCTCGCGGTCGAGGACGTGACGCGGCTCGAGCCGATGCGGCTGCTCGAGGCGATCATCGCCCGCGGGTTCACGCGGCGGCTCGACACGATCGCGGGCTACGCGTCGAACGTCGGACGAGTCGAGCTCGACTTTCCCACCGGCCGACTCTCCTTCTTCGAAGTCACGCTCACGAAGACGGGTGGCGGAGTCGACACGCCGTTCGTCTCGGTGGCGAGGCTCGACATCGTCGTCGAGCAGAGCGCCACCGACAGCGAGATCCCGACCTACAAGGCAGTTACTCTGTACCAGCCGTCGCTCGTGTTCGTGACCGGTGCGAACGCCCAGACCAGCCAGCTCCAGTTCGATCCGCTGTGGCAGGACAAGGTATCCGTGCTGCCCTATCCGACCGATCGCGTCGTCGTGATCGGCGGCCGCGTCGAGTACCGCGACGACACGACCGATCCACCGACGAGTATCTACGCATCGAACATCGAGCTCCACGTCGACAATCTCGGCCGCGCGCGCGCCGACACCGTTCGCCGCGCGGCGCCTCTCGTGGCGAGCGCACGCGTGATGGACATCAGCGGCCTGCGCGTCGAGGCCGATCTATCGCCGGGCGCCATTCCCATCGACGCATCGGTGCGGCTGCACATGGATCCCCTGCCGCTGCACGAGCTGAACGATCTGCTGCGCGGACGCATGCAGATCGACGTCACCGGCGGCACGCTCGCCGTCGAGGCCGACCTCGATGCGTACGAGGGTCGGGTTCGCGGCACGGTGAGCCCGGCGTTGCCGGGCATCACGGTCATCGGCCCGAAGGAGACCGAGTTCCAGCGGCCGATCCGCGAGATCATGCTCGAGCGTCGCCTCCGCAAGCTCGACGGCAAGTCGCTCGCCGTCGACTACCAGGTCCAGGAGAGCCTGCTGCGCGAGCTCCCGGGTGCGTTGTTCTTCGCAGGACTGCACGCCGAGTGATGCTCAGCGACGGCGTCGCCGGGTCGCGCGATCGACCAGCGTACCGTCGCCGACCATCGCGTCGCGGCGGCCTCGCATCTTGGTGTACTCGCGATCGACGAAGCCGCGCAGCTCCCACGGTGGATCGTCGCGCGGCGACTTGTTCATGATGCTGGCCGGGTACGTCGAGTGCGGCAGCCCGAAGAAGTGGCCGAGCTCGTGCGCGAGCGTGCGATCGCCGGCGATCGACGAAAGGATCACGAACCGCCGGGTCGTGTCGGCACGGTCGCGCCAGTGCACACCGCGAATCTCGTCGCCTTCGATGTCGACGTCGGCGAGGCGTCGCACGACCCATACGTGAATGACGCCCGCGTCGTGCTCGCCGCGACCCAGATTGTCACGCTGCGCGCGGGTATCGATCCGCGCGTGCTCGGCCGCGACCTCGCGGATCTCGCCGACCTCGAAGGCGACCTCGATCTCCGCGAACAGTCGATTCGCCTGTGCGACCTGCTCAGCGAACCACAGCGGCGTCTGCACGGGCGCACCGGCGTCGACGACGACGTGCACGATGATCGCGAAGCACCGCGCCTCGCCGGTCGCACACTGCGGCGTCCCGGTGACGAACGCCCGCATCCCGAGCCCATCGCGACTCTGCAGCAGCGTGGCGGCGCCCATCGCCGGCGCCGTCGGCGACAGCGCGAGCATGCCGACGACCGCGAGCGTGCCGAGCACGTCAGAACCCCACGCGAGCGATTCGCAGGATCTCGAAGATCGCGCGCGCGGCCGGCGACTTGTTGAGCGTGTAGAAGTGCACGCCCGGCACGCCAGCGGGCGACTTGCCGAACGGCGCGCCCGCGGACGGTCGCAACAGCGCGCGGCACTGGTGCGCGGCATAGCTGACGCCGGTCCAGAACACTTCTTGCGGATCGCCCTCGACGGATCCGAGTCGGGTGCGCAGCACCTCGGGGAGCGTCGCGCCGCACATCTTCGAGAAGCGCTCGACCTGCGACACGTTCGTGACCGGCATGATGCCGGCGACGATTGGCACGGTGATGCCAGCAGCACGGGCCGCCGCCTCGAACTCGTGGAATTTCTGGTTGTCGAAGAAGAGCTGCGTGATGAGAAAGTCGGCGCCCGCGTTCACCTTCTCCACGAGGTGCTGCAGGTCGGCCGCGGCGGTGTGCGCCTCGGGGTGGACCTCGGGATAACAAGCCGCACCGACGCAGAACTCGCCGCGGCTGCGCACGAAATCGACGAGCTCCGTCGCGTGGCGGAAGCCGCCGCTCGTCGCGGTGAACGTCTGCTCGCCCTTCGGCGGATCGCCGCGCAGCGCGAGCACATTGTGTACGCCAGCGTGCGACAGCTGGTCGAGCACCGCCTTCAGATCCTCGCGCGTCGACCCGACACACGTGAGATGCACCATCGCCTCGATGCCGAACTCTTGCTTGATGCGCGACACTATCTCGATCATGCGCGCGCGCATGCTCCCGCCTGCCCCCCACGTGACCGACACGAAGTCCGGCTCGAGCGGCGCGAGGCGCTCGAGGCTACGCATTAGCGCATCCTCTCCCTCCGCAGTCTTGGGCGGAAAGAACTCGAAGCTGAACACCGGCCGCTTGTGCGCGAGGCGATCGCGGATGAGCATTGGCGCGAAGGGTAGCACGCGGGCCTCAGCCCGGCGCGAGCTCGCCGGCGTCCACGCGCACCAGCCCACCTTCACCGCGCACGAGCAGCGCGCCGTCGTGATCGAGCGCCTCCGCGAACACCCGCGTGCTCTCGCCACCCGGACGCGACACGACCACCTCGCGACCGAGCGATATGCACGCCGGCTCGTAGCTCGCGCGCACCGCCGCGAAGCCGTCCGTCGCGAACGCGTCGAGCACCGGCTCGAGCGCATCGAGCACCGCGATCAACACCGCCGACGGCGACACGTCGACACCCAGATCACCGAGCGCCACGGCGCTCGCGCGCAACTCCTCGGGCCACCCGACCGACTTCACGTTGATGCCGAAGCCGACGACGATCTGCGGCGCACTACCGATCCACCGCGCCTCGCACAGAATCCCCGCGAGCTTGCGACCACCGACGACGAGGTCGTTCGGCCACTTGAGCCCGATTCCATCACACCACCGCAGCAACCCCTCGCGCAGCCCGACACCGACCGCGAGCCCGAGCGCCGCCCACCGACCATCCGCAATCTCCGGCCGCAACACCACGCTCGCATAGACATGCGCGCCCGCAGGCGAGTGCCACACGCGACCGAATCGACCACGCCCTGCATCCTGCGCGTCCGCAGTCACCAACGCCCCATGCGGCGCGCCATCTCGAGCCCACGCCGCTGCATCGTCGTTCGTCGAGCCGATCCGCGCGTGGTGTAGATGCGCATGCCCGAGCCACTGCGTCGACAGCCCCAACGCGACCTCGGCAGCGAACATCCCGCTCACGGCATGTACTCGAACAGCAGCGACAGGTCCGCGGCCTTCACCGAGTGCGTCAGCGCGCCGACACTGACCAGATCGACCCCGAGCGATGCGACCCGATCGATCCGCTCGAGATCCACGTTACCCGAGACCTCCGACAGCGCACGCCCGCCGATCTCGAGCACCGCCTGACCGACCAGGTTGTCGTCCATGTTGTCGAGCAGGATCACGTCGGCGCGAGCGATGAGCGCCTGCCGCACCTCGTCGAGGTTCGTCACCTCGCACTCGATGCGCATGCCGTGCGGCGCATGGGCCCGCGCCGCGACGATCGCGGTCGCGATGCTGCCCGCACAACGGATGTGGTTCTCCTTGATGAGCACGCCGCTGCCGAGATCGTTGCGATGGTTGTGCCCACCGCCCGTACGCACCGCGTAGCGATCCAGCGAGCGCAGCCCCGGCGTCGTCTTACGCGTATCGGTCACCCGACAGCGCCCGGCCGCCGCGTCGACATACCGCCGCACCGTCGCCGCGATCCCGCACATCCGCTGCACGAGGTTCAGCGCCGTACGCTCCGCCGCCAGCAAAGCGCGCGCGTTGCCTTCGACCGTAGCGATCACCGTCTTCGCGGCGACCTTGGTGCCGTCGGCATGCACCGCCTTCCACGTCGCGCCCGCGTCGAGCCGCGTGAACACGCGCCCCGCGACCGCGAGCCCGCACACGACCGTGTCCGCCTTGGCGACCAGATCGGCCCGTGCGCGCAGCGTCGGTGCCACCGTCGCGCGCGCCGTCACGTCGCCCGCCGCGAGATCCTCGCGCAGCGCCCTGTCGATGATGTCGTCGACGTCACCCAGCTCTGGATCCCACATGCTGCACCTTCGTCGTGTTGTCGCGCGGCGGCGCCGTCCACATCTCGATGCTCCACCCCCGCGCCCGTGCGAGCCGGCGCAAGCGTGGATCGGGATTGACGACGCGCGGATTGCCGACCCGCTCGAGCATCGGCAGGTCGGAGAGACTATCGGAGTAGAAGTAACTCGCCGCGAGATCGATGTCGTGCTCGACCGCGAATGCCTCGGCCCAGTGCACCTTGCCGGCGCCGTAGCACGCCGGCTTGCGATAGGTGCCGGTGAAGCGCTCGCCGTCGGTGTCGATGCGCGTGCACAGCATGTGCTCGATCCCGAGGACGCTCGCGACCGGCTGCGTGAGGTACTGCGTCGCCGAGGTGAGCAGCACGATCACGTCGCCCGCCTCGCGATGCCTGGCGATGCGCGCGCGCGCCTCGGTGCAGATCGCCCACGCGACATCGTCGAGAAACCACTTCTCGATCTCCGCGGCGAGCGGCGCGACCTCGCGCCCCCTATAGCCCGCGAGCACGCGCGTCGCCATCGACTCGTAGTCGAGCAGCCCGAAGCGATACTGCGCGAGCCAAGCCAGCGCACGCGCGACGCCGAAGGCACCCATCTGCCCGGTCTTCCACATGTATCGGATCCACCGCGATCCCGAGTTGATCTCGAGCACCGTGTGATCGATGTCGAAAAACGCGGCAACGCGGCCGGACGTCACCCGAGCAACGTACTCGCGACCCACCACCGTCGGCAAGGGTCAGCGTCCGAACGTCGACGCGAGCAGCACGCTCATCAGCAGGTTCGATGCGGCGTGGAACAGCGCCGGGGCCCACAAGCTGCCGCTTCTGCGCCACAGCCACGAGAACACGAGCGACGGGAAGAACGTCGCGAGCCGCGCGAGCGCGAGCTCCCCGACCAAGTGGCCCATCGCGAAGACGAGCGACGCGAGCACCGCGGCGATCCCGATCTGCGCGCCGAGGATCCGCCGGCCCGGCGGCCACCGCTCCTCGAGCGCGCTCATCAGATAGCCGCGGTGGAACACCTCCTCGGGCAGCGCGATCGTGAACAGCTCCTTCGCAAGCTCGAGCAAGATGCCGAGGTACGCGTACGCGACCCATGAGTCCGGCAGGCGCACACCCGGCGGGAAGAGCCCGCCATCTTCGCCCGCGCCGAAGTAAGTCCGACAGAACCGACCGAGGTACCTCTCGAGACCCCCGGCTGCAGGCGTCAGCGACTCGGCCCACAAGACCGGTGACAGCACGCCGAGTCGCCCGTCGCACACCTCGGCGTAGAACCACAGGAAACCCAGCACGAACGGCGGGAAGACGACGAGCATCATGAGCGCCGCCCAGCTCGCGCCGCGCCACGACCACCTCGGGATCACGCCGTCGGGTCCGACGTCGTACGCACGTGCGCGCGCCGGATCGCGACGCAGCAACCAGCCGGGCAACAGATAGAACGCAGCGACGAGCGCGAGGTACCGCAGGTCACCCGGGAGCCCGACGAGACCGAGCAGCGCGTAGGTGCCGTACAGCGCCGCGGTGACGAGCAACGCCTGCTTCGCGAGCTCCGGCCGCCGCGGCAGACCGTCGCTCGGGCTCGGTGCGTCGGCGTTCGGTGCGGACATCGACGCCGGCATCATACAGCCGGGCGGCCGTCGGTCACTTCATCGTCGACGACAGCTTCGCGAGTCGGCGCCGCAGACTCTCGAGCGTCTCGGAGAGCCCATCGACATGATCGAGCACGCGGCGATCGATCGCCAGCGCGTGCACGTGCTCGCGGCGGATGTCGGTCTGCTCGAGCGTCTGCAGCGTGCGACCGAGGTAGTCCTCGATGCGCACCAGCGCAAGCGCGGTCTCGCGGAGATCGTCGTCGATGAACAGCAACGTGTTCTCGATGTCGCGGACGCGCGCGAGCTCTCCGGGCGGAATCTCGGTCGGCTGGCTGCCGCGATCGAGCAGGCGGTCACGCGACCGGTTGCGGCGACCGCTCGTCCGCCGCTCCGCCGCCCCGGTCGCCCCGGGGTCGACAAGGGGGGCCGTGGGGTCGGCAAGTCGGGCGTCGGCCTCGCCGGGCGGCACCTGCATCGTCGCACCTGGGTCGGTCATCGTTGCCAAGGGCTGCCACGGCAGGGCCCACCGAGGCAAATTCGCGACAATCTCCCCGCGTGGTTGCCCGGGAGGCCCCCGCGTCGTAGGGATCCGGTTCGCCCTCGGTGCCCGACTCTCGTCAGCGCGGCGATGTTCTCATGGCCTCGATCCCCGACGACAAGGTGCAAGAAGTCCGGGATCGGGCCGACATCGTCGACCTGATCGGCCGCTACATGGAGCTGCGCCGCGCGGGTCAGAACTACAAGGGCCTGTGTCCCTTCCACGGCGAGAAGACACCGAGCTTCAACGTCAACCCGGCGCGCAAAGGGTTCAAGTGCTTCGGGTGTGGACAGGGCGGCGATGCGATCCGCTTCGTGATGGAGATCGACGGCAAGAGCTTTCCCGAGGCGGTGCGCAAGCTCGCCGATCTGTATGGGGTGAGCCTGCCTGCCGACGCGCATCGCGATACCAAGCGCGAGTCGGAGAAGGACGAAGCGTATGCGCTGTGCTCGCTCGCGACGCAGACGTGGCAGGCGATCCTCGCGCAGGCGCCCGAGGGCGAGGCCGGTCGCGCCTATGTCGCAGCGCGCGGCTTGTCCGCCGAGAGCGTCGAGGCGTTTCGTCTCGGCTATGCGCCGGCGCCGAGCGAGGCGGGCTGGGATCGCCTCGCGTCGACGATCGCCGACAAGAAGCTGTCGATGCCGCTCGCCGAGCAGCTCGGGCTCGTCGGTCGCTCCGAACGTTCCGGCCAGTGGTATGACCGATTCCGCGGCCGCCTCGTGTTCCCGATCGTCGCGCCGGGCGGCGAAGTGATCGCGTTCTCGGCCCGCGCCGTACCGCCCCATGACGTCGCGACCGGCGACGCACCGGTGCCGAAGTACATCAACTCCGCGGAGTCGCTGCTCTACACCAAGGGCAAGACGCTGTTCGGCCTGCAGCAGGCCCGCGCCGCGCTCTCGGCGACGCGTCGCGCGATCTTGGTCGAGGGGAACCTCGATGTCGTGCGGATGCACCAGTGGGGTCAGCGCGAGACCGTGGCACCACTCGGCACCGCGATGACCGTCGACCAAGCGAAGCTGCTCGCGCGGTTCGCCGATCAGATCGTGCTCGCATTCGACGGCGACACGGCGGGCAAGAAGGCGGCCTGGGCGGCGCTGCCGCTGTTGCTCGAGGCGGATCTCGACGTGCGCATGGTGCTGCTGCCCGAGGGCGAGGATCCCGACAGCATCGGCCCGGATCGCATGAAGGCATTGCTCGCGAGGCCGGAAGCAGCACTGGTGGAGATGATGCTGCGCATGGCGGAGACCGCCGGCGACGCGGTCGACGCCCGCGCTCGCGCGCTGGATCGCATCTTGCCGCTCATCGCTCGTGCACCGCGAGAGAGCCAGCGACAGCTCTACGCAGACCGCGCGGCAACGCTCTTCAAGGTTCCAGCGAACCGCGTCGATGCATCGCTGCGCAAGTTGCTGGATGCCGCCCGCACGACTGGCACGAGCCGCCCGACCGCCGACGCGCGTGGGCGCGGTCCTGGGGGGGCCCATCGACCCGACAACGCGGGGTCGACCCCGGAAGAAAACTCTCGCCACTTTCACTCGACAACCGAGGGACCTGTGCCACTATCCGCGGCCGTGCGCCCCCTGCCGCAACTGCCAGCAGGCCAGAGTCGTCTGGCCATGCTGTTGGTGGACGCGCCCCATTTGGCGGGCGTTGCGGAGCGCAACGGAGCGCTCGAGTGGATCAAAGATCCGCGGCTGTCGCCGATCGCACAGGCCGTCGTCGATGGTGCGCGCCGCCGCGCCGGCGCCAGCGGGTCGCCGCGCTCTCCCCACCCCCTCGTCCCGCGTGCGCGTGCGCAGACGGCGCCGCGACAGCCTCGGCAGCCGCACCAGCGCCCGCGCCGGTGGTCGAGGCGGCCGTCGCGCCCGCGCCGGCACCGGCGCCGGAGCCCGCGGCCGCAGCCGCAGCGGTTGCAGCGCCCAGTACGGCGGTCGCCGCGGGTGGCGCCGGCGCGGGTGCGGGCGCAGCTGCGGACGGCGAGGACGGCGAGGAGGACGGCGAGGAGGACGGCGACGACGGCGTGGCGTTGGTGGAGGCGGACCCCCGCGAGCATTTGAACGTCATCTTCATCGGGCACGTGGACGCGGGCAAGTCGACGCTGGCGGGCTCCATCCTGTTCCACACGGGGCAGGTGGACGCGCGCGCCATCGAGAAGTTCGAGCGGGACGCCAAGGCGAAGGG
>Ga0163144_10025265_pt1 | contig 11607 bp, 13 predicted proteins | sample OliLak19BULKMAT1_FD_123175 | JGI IMG/M metagenome (GOLD analysis project Ga0163144, IMG submission 123175) | Freshwater microbial mat bacterial communities from Lake Vanda, McMurdo Dry Valleys, Antarctica - Oligotrophic Lake LV.19.BULKMAT1 | ecosystem: Environmental > Aquatic > Freshwater >... | reverse complement strand
GATATTTTTTGGGTGTGAATGGGAATGGGAATGGGAATGGGAATGGGAATGGGAATAGGAATAGGAATAGGAATAGGAATAGGAATAGGAATGGGAATGGGAATGATTTGATTTCTTATCATCAACATTCTTAATCGCTCGATCCACATTCAATTTGGCCGACCCCAAAGCAGCCGCGGCCGCTTTGAGCGAAGCTTTTTTGAGGCCTCTATCGAGCCCAAGTCCGATCAAACGAAAAAATCCGGAGCAAGCTCGGCCCCTGGAGTAACAGCGTAGTGGGAGAAGTCGGTTGTTCCTGCTGATTTTAGAACTTCTTCATCCACAAAAAATTGGCCCGTCTGCTCTCCTGGAGGTCGTGAGAGAATGATGTGCGCGGCGTCCGCAAGAATCTCGGGTTTGCGCGAGCGCTTCGCGATGGCCTCGCCTCCCAATAAGTTCATGATGGCGGCAGTAGCAATTGTCGTTTTGGGCCACAAGGCGTTCACCGAAATCTTGTGCGCCTTCAGCTCTCCTGCCATTCCTAGTACACAAAGACTCATTCCATATTTGGATATCGAATAGGCGACATGGGGAGCAAACCATCGAGTTTCAAAATTTAAGGGCGGCGAAAGATTTAAGATATGTCCACCCGATACCTTCAGCGCCGGAATGCAAAGCTTGGAAGTCATAAAGGTGGCGCGAACATTCACCTGAAGCATCAAATCAAAGCGCTTCATTTCTGTGGCCGTCGTGGGAGTGAGGGAAATCGCACTGGCGTTATTAATCAAAATGTCGATCTTCCCAAACTCCTTGAGAGTTTTTTCAACAGCCGATGCCACGCTCTCTTGCGATCGAACGTCTGTCACGATAGGAAGGGCCTTCCCTCCCGCCGCTCTAATCTCCTCTGCGGCTGTATGAATTGTTCCGTCTAGTTTTGGATGGGGTTCTGAGGTCTTGGCAGCAATCGCAATCATCGCGCCGTCGCGAGCCGCTCGAATGGCAATCGCTTTTCCAATTCCACGACTCGCCCCTGTAATAAAAAGCACTTTATCTTTGAGTGACATTCAGGCGAGCTTATTAGTATCGAACAGTAATGTCGATCGAAGCTCGATCGAGGTCGGCATCGGTGAAAGCCGCGGGAAGTAGGCGTACTTCTCGAGTTCCCAGATTGAAGGTATAGAGAGAAGGGTCCAGCAAAACTCCGTCTTTAAGAACTTCTATCGGATAATTCCCATCCGACTGACACGCAGTGTCCACAAGTTGTTCCGAAAAAACAATGCGAGTGCGAAGCTGATTGAGAACGCTTGCGTAATTAGGTGAGCGAATATCCGCAACGAGTCCGCCGGTGGCATTGGAAAGCGCGATATTATTCACACCCACTCTGTCAATATCCCCTACTGCGTTTGGGGGTGGAGTAGTGGAAGTTCCCGCAAATGAATGATAGTAAATCGGAGCAGACCCAGCCGCGGGAGCTAAGACTCGAGTAAACATATCCTTAACAATCTTGAGACCATCGCCAGGAAATCCCCCGCTGACGTTCAGATCATCATCAGTCATGCCAACAATATTGACTGAAGTGCCTGGCAGCAATCTACTCAAGGCATTGAATCCGGGTGCGGGTGAACTGAAGCAGGATGTGTTTACCTGCGAAGAACTCCCTGAGCGAGGTCGGAAATATTTACCAGCCCCAGAACAGTTGGCTTGAGTTTGAAGTCCACCTAGAAAATCATTCGGCCAGGTAGCCAAAAGATCTTGCATGAATGTTGGGGTTGAAAATGCTCTGAATATTCCCACATCGAGAGCGCGCGAACCTGTTCCAACAGGGTAATAAAAAACGTTTGGATTGTTGGCAATGTGAGTCGCGAATGGATTCACTGGAGGCACATTATTTTCCACAGGAAATGCCGTCCCGTTACCATCTCCGAACTCAAATCCACCAAGTCTAAACAGCAAAACCACGCGAAAATTATTTTGAGCATTCACGGCAAGATCCGTCAGAAACGCATTTAAACTATTGGATAAATTAACGATGTTATCAGTCATCGATTGACTATCATCAATTGCAAAAACAACATTGGCTCCGCGAATGCTTGAGGGGGTGATATCAAAATTTTCTTCCAAGGGACCATCTCGCTCGCACATAAGAGCAGTGCCGTCAGGATTGGTGAGGAGGCTGCCTGAATTAGAATTCTTGATGACGAACTCTGGAGCCCCCGCACATGAGACTGCGGCTACAGATAAAAAGCCCATCAATGCAAATTTGATTCCGAAGAATCTATGATTTAGCCTTTTTACTTGAACGCACTTCATGCTCCTTAAGGGCTGCAATTAGAATGCCGCAGTCAAAAAAGCTTTAAACCCCGCGGTTGGGCCCTCTATCTCAATCTCTATGAACGAAAGCGTCGGACTTCGCGCCCCAGGTCTGGCAATTTTGCCCGACTTAGGGTTTCGGCAAAACCCCTCTTAAACGCAGATAATCAAGGCTTGCCGAGGTCACTTGCGCTGGAATCTCATCTGGCAAAAACCACCTTAAACTCAAAATTTTATCAAGTTCCAGAATGCTAGGCTCATTGAGAATTCTGCCCACCTCAATCACGAATATTCGATATCGATTTCCGTTCTCCTTTAGATAAGACGTAGTGACAAGGGCGAGCGATAAATCGTCTACTTCGAGGCCAATTTCCTCTCTGAGCTCTCGCCTCAATGTCTGAGCAAGACTTTCGCCCCTTTCTCGTTTCCCCCCGAGTTGACCATAGAGACCTTTCAAAGGAGCTGCGCCGCGGAGGCCCATCAAATGCCTCCCATCTCTATAGATGGCTGCAGCAACGACATCGATGACCCCCAGGGGACTGCGAAAATCTTCATCCAACGAAACAACTCGTGTGCCAGGAGTTAAGTGTAGTCCCAACCAAGAAAGCAGCCGAGGACATGCCGCTTCAAGACTCTGAGAGCCTGCAAAAACTAAAATAAATAAGAATTTCCCCACCCTCATTTGATTCCACTTAGAAATATCTTAGCCCCTATGCTAGGTCCATTCTTATGTCGCGAAAGAAACTAATCGCTTCCGGAATTTCTCATTTAAAAAAATCCGACCCTGTGATGAAAAAACTGATCAACAAGGCGGGCCCTTTTGCGATGAAAATACAGAAGGCTCAATCAATCTATGCTGCACTTTTGAGAGCCATCGTCTATCAACAGCTCCATGGTAAAGCAGCGGAGACAATTTTTAACCGCTTTCAAAATATTTTTGATAAAAATACATTTCCAGATCCGGCTAGGGTTATCAAAACGCCCGATGCTAAACTTCGTTCGGCTGGACTCTCACGCGCAAAACTCGCCGCCATTAAAGATCTCTCGAAGTTTCAAAAAGAAAATAAGATTCCAGATATTCGAGCGGCCTCAAAATTAAGTGATCAAGCGCTGGTAGAAACCCTGACCCAGGTAAAAGGAATCGGGCCTTGGACGGTTGATATGTTGATGATTTTTAAACTCGGAAGGTTAAATATAATGCCCGTTACTGATTACGGTGTTCGAAATGGATTTAGAATTGCGTACAATAAAAGAATGCTTCCAAGCCCTTTAGCGCTAAAAAAACATTCAGCCGCCTGGAATCCCTACTGTTCGATTGCCGCATGGTATCTTTGGAGGGCTGCTGACTTAAGGAAGTCTGCGAAATAAAAAATTATAAAAGTCCGAATCAATTTTTTTGAATGCCTTCATAGACACATAGAGATCGGTTGTACCTGCACCAAGGAGCAAATTGTCGTTTGGTTTCAAAATATTGGCCAACCTATCGGCAAGATCATTTCTAATTTTTTCGGACTCTTCAATTTCATCTCGGACTTCAATTCCAAAGAGTGAAACCATGAGCGGCTCTGAAATCTTCAACTGAGCCAAATAAGTCACAAAATCAGATTTCACAAATTCCGAGCGAAAGGATCCCAGATTTGGAAATTCGTGATCAAAGGCAAAATCCCTCTCGTGACATATATCCACGCCAATATATTTCTGTGCACCAAAAACCTGAGCAAAAAGCCTTGGCATGACTGAAAGCTCAGAGCGACCTGAACCCAAATCGACAAAAACTTTACCCCTGATGGCCTTCGATAGACTTTTACCAAAGGGTTGGAGCTTCTTCAGTGCCCGACTAAGGAACTCGGCTTGGAGGCCGATATTCCCAGTCTCTCTCTCTAATAAATCACTTAGGTCGGGCAATACGCCCACATAAAATTCTGCTAAATCATCTACTCCGATTCCTAAAACCGAAGTCGCCAGCCAATCTGAAAAAACATGAGTTGAACCCTGATCGTAAAATGGAGTCGACAAGATAATAACCTGGCGAAAATTAAGTGAGAAATCTAACCTTTTGGCTATGATTTGGACACTCTATCTCGCTCTTCAAACCCTCGTCATGGTCGTCTTAGCCGTCTTCGTGATTGCCCATCGACGAAAAAATCGAATTTCTTTTGGAGTCGGCAACGACCCCACCATGGAAAGAAAAGTGCGCATCTTTGGAAATCATAATGAATATACACCCATGCACCTCATTCTTTTGGCTGCAATCGAGGGAAGTGGCGGTCCCATCCTTCTTATTCACTGCTTAGGGGGCAGCTTTCTATTGGGTAGGTTATTCCATATCCTCGCGCTCTCAACTAAGAAGGGGTATGGAAATTCGAGAGCGATTGGAATGATTCTCACTCTGACGGTTTTGATTATTTCAGCGGTGATTCTACTCGTGCGAGTTATTTGATTTCCCAGTCTTCTTATGAAATTTCTTGTGGCTGAGATCCGAGTGCCTTCAATTCAGCTGGGCTCAATACGGATTTCGGAACTACAACTGAAAAAACAAAGTTTTCAAACCAAGTTGGATAGAGATGAAACACATGATCTTCGCCCCAGGAATTCTCAACTCGGAATTTGATCACTCGATCCGAAGTCCTAGGCCAATCGTAGCCATTAATGACCATTGAGTGACCCTCGGACGTCGTTCCATAGAGTATCCGATCTTTGAGCGGTAGGCTGCCACCCTCGGGAGGAAAGCCATAGACATCATCGCTGCGAAAGATATCCGGGTGCATAATTCCGGACTCATGATGTACCGCCTGCCGAACATCGGCGCCGAACCATACGGGGACTCCCACATTGATTGAGGCGATCACCAACTCCATTAGTCTCGCGTTGGTTGAATTCAACATTCTCAAATTTTCTGGGCTTTTATTTGGCCCAGGAATCCCAATGCTCGAATCCTTAATTTCAAAATGGGTATTGATCGGCCGAAAGGGATTGGAAAAAATAGTGATAAAATTCCCCTGCTTTAAACGCAGGTGCCTCTTTGCAAATTGGATAGGCGTAAAGCTGCGAACAACAGCAGGGTTCGTGGGATCCATCGCTTCCGCGTTCGGCCCTTCGTTTAAATCCTTACGAAACTCAAATCTTTGATCCAATCCAATCGGAGTTCCCAGATGTGTTGTGAGCACTGTCCAAAGATCCTTTTGAGCTTCAGCAAGGGATACTCTGAGCACGGAGAATAAGTTCTTTCGCGTCTTCGCCTTCTCTGATTTGAGCATCATCTCGCGCACATGAAACATAATGAGCTCCTGAAGCTGCGAATTCAAAATCTCAGAATTAGTGGAGCTATGCGAATCGGGCATCACTTCACGAGGTACGAGACCATACTTATTTACCAAATATGAGAACCAGGCCCACCAACCACCGTCGTCCATTCCGGGATCTTCGAGATTGCGAATGAGGTTCGGGTTCGAACCTCGCTCAATTTCGGAGGCGACCTTATTCATATAAAAGTTGGCCTTCTCGAGCATGCTATAAAAATAAAGATAGGTTTCAGAAAATTGAAATCCTTGTGGAAGAAGTTTGCGGTTCAGGCTCATTGTCCGAACGGCATTGCAGCCTGCAAATATCCAACACCTCCCAGAATCCATTTGATCGGTGGGATCTCCCATAGAAAGCTGATGAGTATAATTTCCATTGTGGTCTCGAATAATTCGTCCGCTCGCGACACTTTCAAATCCAAGTTTTTGAACCATTCGATGAACGATGCGCAATTGCGGATTCGTCAAGTAAGTGGCGGCCTGAGCTTTATTCTGACCCCTAAGCCAGGCGGGTGATATATGTCGAACAATCTCGCAAGGATTCGCTGAGACAAGAGCGAACGAAAAAAGGAAACTCCCCACCACTTCCCAGATTTAGGCGACTAAGAGGGGGGCTGGTCAAGGCAAAACGCGCCAGGTAAATGAATTCATGGATGAATAGAACACTAGACTTAACTGGCAAGAGCTCGAAGATTCTGATCTCCGCAAAGAATCATCCGACCAACAACTGCTTCGGCCTTCTGGGTCAGTTTTTCGAGCGCTGGTTCAGCAACTCGCATCTGATGAAGTTGACCAATAAGGTGCTGGAAATACTCAATGCTCGTTCCTTTAGCCCCGTGACCCTTCACAATAAAATTTACTTTCTCGGCTTCGGTCATCGAATTCAAATACGACGGGCTTTTTTTATCGGCAATAAATGCAAGAGCCCGCTTTTCAGTGCGGCCCATCCGAATAGTCACCCAAGCTTCTTCATAGATTCCAGGGTTTCGAGGAATCTCTCGATTGGTTAGATACTCGATCACGGACGCTCGAAAGTTGGCATTAACAGTATAAACAACTCCATGGCATTCGCCTCCCTCATCCAGACCTACAACGAGTCCAGGTTGGTCATTCGTACCGCGAGCGACTTTCGAAAGTAGGCAGGCTGCGCGATGATATCCACGCAGCACAGAGGACTCACGACTTTCAAATTCAAAGCCGGGATCCCACATCAAAGATCCATAAGCAAAAACATGTAAGGGGGCCGAAGGCATGATGAGGAACTCATACTCAATTTAGGACAAGGCGGGAAGGGCCTCCTTAAAATTCCCAGGTGGGATCCCCAAAAATAGAGAGACTATGTAAATATTGCCCTACATCGTCCGACTTCGATGAGCCGGAAATCTGCGGCCAGAGCCACTTATTGCGCCAACCCGCTAAATTGAGGTTTAGACTCTCTTTTTGGCGATTTCCAAGGCTCTGCCCACTGAGGCCCTCGGTCGTCAAGGGACTCAGGAAAACATCAAAGGCGGTCGAGTCAGCTTGACCGACGGTCCTCAGGCTCTTGATGCCCTGACTTGCCACAAGAGCAACGGGCGGAGCACGCATCCCAAAGGTATGCGCAACCAAGGAATCACTCACCGATCGGGCATAGGCCCAAGCACCCGTGAGACAGGAGTCGTAATTCACCATCGGAGGCACCCAACCAATTTCATTCAGGTTGGGTGCTCGAATATTTCCAAAACCTTCGGGTTCTCCATGGTCCATCAAATTCAGAAACGTAAGTTGCGGGTTCAAAAATCGCATGACTTGTTGGAGGTCCGCTTCCGCAAAAAAATCAACTCGAGAATCATCACCAAGCGCGTCTTTCCAATGCCCCATGGCCTGCTTTAAATAATCATAAGTATCGTGTTCGCCAGGACGAAACATGAATCCCTGCGCCCCTCTCGCATAGAGAATATTTTGACCACGAGTTGGTTTGTAAGCTTTTCGTCGACTGACGAATCGAGCAAAATCTTGCTTCATGCGATGAGGATCCGATAGCCAACGACTCACCCATCTGTCTTGACTATACGGCCGCTTCGAATTCTCCTCTTGCGACTCCACCCAGTGGTCCAAATTATAGGCAATCTTGGTCGGTCGATCGAGAGTATAAATATAATCCACTGATTTATAGATGACTTCGCGCAGACCCGAGGAATATTTGGAAAGACCTTTTTCCCAATAGGGATCGTCAAAATTTCCGTAAGGCAAATCAGTCGTGCCGTATTTGTATGCCCCCCACGGCGCCTCCCAATTGGTCGCATAGTAAAATTCAAAAGGAGGAATATCCGATCCTACAATCAAAATTCCCTGAGTCTTTTTGGCCTCCAGCTGAATAATGGCGCGAATCTGTGATGGATTATTGTTCTGAATTGCAGTCGATGGGATACAGAGTCGACGTGAATCTTTACGCCCCTCATCTTTCCACAATTTGATGAGTTCATTTATTTCTTGATCGAGCGCTAAACATGTTTTTTCATCTGTTACCAAGAGAACGGACTCCCTTGAGACAAAATCGCGCGTGCTGCGAGCCGCCAGCCCTTCAGATGGATTGCTCTTAATTTCTTGGATTCGCGAATGGAGGCTGGAGCAGCTTTGTACTTCCTCTGTATGGCCCCCATTTATCGACTTCTGATCTAGAAAGATCTTTCCGGACTTCTCATAGATGAAAACAGATATATTATTTGAAAAATGGCAGGAGGCAGAGTCTATAAATGCGCTCTCCGTGGGTTGAGACATATCAACAAGCGTAAAGTCTCGACATCCGCCAGCTTCATTCTCCATTGAAAAGGAGGATTTAATCTCCTCACGACATTTGAGAGGCCAATAGGTCGAGTTTAATCCCGCGACCAAGAATAATAGCAGACTCCCCAAACACTCCCCCTCAACTTATATTGTTGACCTGGGGAAGGTAAAAATAAACAAATTTTATTTATTTGCCGCCGCCGCGAGACGCTAGGCCTATGACGCAGAGCTATCCCGCCGCTCAAGGAATTAAGCCACTGAGCCACTCAAACCCATTCTGGATTTCTCTAAAAAAAATTGTAGCTTCGTCTTGTGGCCAGGAATCGGCTTCGCTAGGCTCGCCAGCATGATAATAATTCTAAGTTTACTCGCCGCATTAAGTCTTCCAGATATTGAAATTCATGGGCATCGAGGAGCACGTGCATCCATGCCTGAGAATACAATTCCAGCGTTTGCTTTTGCGGTTGAGAATGGAGCTGACGTTCTCGAGATGGATGTTGTCGCAACGGCCGACGACATTTTGGTGGTTCACCATGACTTGAAAATTAATGCCAATCTCTGCCGAAACAGAGACGGATCAAGAATAGAAGAAAGTCTATGGATTCGCTCGCTGAGTTTCGAACAGGTTAAATCATTTGATTGTGGAAGCTCTTCTCACCCGCAGTTTCCAAAGCAACGACAAATCCCGGGAACAAAGATTCCGAGTCTGATGGAAGTCTTCGAATGGGTTAAAGGTTCAAAACTGGCAATGGCGGGTCAGGTTAAATTTAATATTGAACCCAAATCCGTTCCGGCCGATTCTATTCGATCCCCCTCTCCCAGTTCCTACGCTAGACTCTTGGTCGATGTTATTCATCAATTTGAATTCGAAAAGCGAGTGATTATCCAATCATTCGATCATCGAGTTCTGAGAGAGGTAAAGGAAATCCAACCTAAGATTCTTACTTCCGCGCTCATTGCTCAGAATTATTTGATCGACCTCGTGCGGGTTGCACGAATTGCCTCGGCTGACATTATTTCTCCAAACGCTGAATGGATAACGAGAGAGCAAGTCAAAACTTTGCGCGCGATCGGCCTCAAAGTGATTCCCTGGACAGTGAATGATCCGGAAGACTGGAGGCGAATGGCTGATTTTGACATCGATGGCATCATTACGGACGATCCAAAAGGCTTGAAGGCATTTCTCGACTCTCGAATACAAAAATAGTGAAGATCTACCCATGAAAAGATTTCTTATATTCGTCCTCTGCTTTGCTTCCGTCGGCGCCGTGATGACTTCCTGGCTCGCGCCCAAAATGATCGCATGGTATTTTGAGCCCCCGGTCGAGATCGGTGTGAACTGTCGACCAGCCGTGGAATGGGGCCTCGAAAAACTTCAGTGGTTTCAAACCGGAGGCCTTTTAGGTGGATGTCTGCTCGGAATTATCGCCTGGGCGACTTTCAGGCCGCGAAAACGAATAGTTGAGTCGTCAACAAAACCCCCTCTAAATTGAGTTTTTTATGATCGCCTATACGACCAAGCCAATTTATCTGGATCCTGAGCTTTCGGATTACTTCGCACGAAATCTAGATGGCAATACTGTCCACTTACCCGGAAACTCAAATGAAGTTTTGCCCTTGAATACGGTGCCCGGACTCTTTGCCGTCGCACTTTGCAGCAAAGCCGTTTTGGCATTGGCAGAATTCAAAGGAATTATTTGTGCGAAACAGGCGCTCGTTAAATTTATTTCGCCAATGCTCAAAGGCCAAACTTTAATTCTAAAGGGTGACTACGAAGATTCACCTCACCGCTCCCTTAAGAATGTGGTTTATCGAAAGTGTATCAATCATGTATTCATTCTAAACACTGACAATAAAGTGATGGAGTATGAAATTGTTCAGCTCGTTCGAAACTCAAACTGATTTCTTCGGACATGGCTTGGTAAAGTCGTCCATCTCTTTTTCTCCGCATGAGCTTAAGACAATGCGTCGAGCTCAGGTTCGCAGCCTAGGAAGAGAATGTGCGATGCGCGCAGTTCAAAGACTTAGTGGAACAAAGCCTGATTCACTTGAACGCGGCGCGTCTGGTGCTCCAGAATGGCCATCACATATTGTTGGATCAATTACACATTCGGCAGATTACGCATCCGCCCTGGTAGGCCTCTCGAAGGAATTTAGAAGTATCGGAATTGATTCCGAGAGAATCATCAGCTTGGAGAGAGCGCAGATTGTCCAAAAAAAGGTCCTTACAGAAAGTGAGCGATCTCTCGCCGAGCGGATCTCGCTTGAAGACTTTGCTGACTTCGTCACTTTAGTTTTTTCTGCAAAGGAATCTATTTTCAAGGCGCTTCATCCGCTTGTGAAAAAAATGTTTTGGTTTGATGCTGTAGAAATCTACCAAGTAAATGAAGCGTCAAATCGACTTGAGTTTAAACTCACCCAAGATTTGAATTCCGAATTTAAAGAAGGATTCTCCGGACTGATTTCATTTCACCGGCTGGACAAGAGACTCGAAACAGCATTTTGGCTTACAGCCTAGTCCTCAATTGCGCCAAAAATGACAAGTATAGCCCTTGGGATTTTTTTGCAGATAGTCTTGATGGTAGGATTCAGCATCGTAGAATTTTGAGGCGGCTGTGATCTCGGTCACAATGGGCTTGGGCCATTTCTTCGAAGCGGAAACCTCTGCCTTCACTTTCTCCGCTATTTTTTTCTGCCCTTCGTTCAAATAAAAAATCCCCGAGCGATACTGAGTTCCAACGTCATTTCCTTGGCGATCTGAAGTCGTTGGATCGTGAAGCATAAAAAACTTCTTTAAGATCTCCTCATACGATATTTTTTTCGGATCAAATTTGATCTGGAGTGCTTCAGCGTGACCAGTCGCACCAGTCGTCACATCCTCATAGGTTGGCTTCTCTGTAATTCCGCCCGTATAACCCACTTGAGTCTCCAAAACTCCCGGAAGGCTGCGAACAAGCTCTTCAACTCCCCAAAAACATCCGGCCGCTACAATCGCTATCTCTGCCAACATACAATGGCTGTATCGATGCTCCCCTATTTAATCAATGAAATAGCCATGGCCCCCTCCCTCCTGATTTAATTGCTCTATGCTTCTTGAGCCCTGGCTTCGATATTCAAAAAGACCCTTTGGAAAAATTTTATTTAATTGGATGCTCAGAAGAATGGTCCCGTATTCCGGAACCATCTTTCCCGAGATCGTGGAAATGTCGGCGGGATTTGTCCGCGTGAGAATCAAGGACCGACCTATCATACG
>Ga0163144_10025264_pt1 | contig 11608 bp, 5 predicted proteins | sample OliLak19BULKMAT1_FD_123175 | JGI IMG/M metagenome (GOLD analysis project Ga0163144, IMG submission 123175) | Freshwater microbial mat bacterial communities from Lake Vanda, McMurdo Dry Valleys, Antarctica - Oligotrophic Lake LV.19.BULKMAT1 | ecosystem: Environmental > Aquatic > Freshwater > Lake... | reverse complement strand
TATCGCGGCCTCACCACCGGCATCCCCGGACCCTGGAACGGTGAGCCAATGGATATCCCCGGGCTCCCCGACGAGTCGGCAACAAAACAATAAGAGCGCTTCATGTCCGTTCCATCATCCATAGCCACGGCCGAACGCGATTCTCAGCGGCAACTGCGCGAGATGAACGAGGCGCTGCTGGTGTCGTCGCTGCGCCAGCACGAGTTGGCCGATCTGGCCCGACAGGCCGAGGAGATATTGCATCAGCGCACCGATCAGTTCGAGACCCTGCTGAACGAATCGCCCATCGGCATTTTCCTTATCGATTTCGACTTCCGTGTGAGGCAGGTCAACCCGACCGCGCTTGCGGTCTTCGGACAGATTCCCAACTTCATCGGCCGGGACTTTGACGAAGTAATCCACATCCTGTGGCAAAAAGCGAAAGCGGATGACATTGTCCGGCGTTTCCGCCACACGTTGGAAACCGGCGAACCTTACCTGGTGCCGGAATTTATCGAGCAGCGCCTCGACCGCGGGGTGACGGAACTCTATCGGTGGCAGATCAGCCGGATCCCTCTGCCCGAAGGCCGCCATGGCGTTGTTTGTTATTTCTGGGACATCTCCCAATCCGTGATAACTCGAGAGGCGTTGCGCGAAAGTGAAGTCGAGTATCGGCGGCTCTTCGAGACTTCTCAGGAGCAGGCGGTTGCGCTGGCCGACCTGCACCGCCGCAAGGACGAGTTCTTGGCGATGCTTAGCCACGAACTCCGCAACCCGCTAGCTCCCATTCTTAACGCCGTGCAACTGCTGGGAATGCAACAGAACGAAGATCAGCTCCAGCAAACGGCACGCACAATCATCGAACGCCAGGTGGGGCAACTGACTCGTCTGGTCGATGACTTGCTGGAAGTGTCGCGGATCACCACCGGCAGAATTCATCTGCATCAAGATCGCGTCAATTTCAACGGGATTGTGGAACATGCGGTGGAAACGTGCGACTCGCTGATGAGGCAACGTCGGCACTCCGTCAAGGTGAGCTTGCCGCAGCAGCCAATCTGGCTATTCGCCGACGCCGCACGGTTGGAACAGGTGGTCGTGAACTTGCTCACCAATGCCGCTAAATACACCGACGAGCAAGGGCAGATCTGGTTGGGCGTCACACAGGAAGGGGAGGAGGCCGTGTTGAGCGTGCGGGACACGGGCGTGGGCATTGCCCCGGAACTGCTCCCTCGCATCTTCGATCTGTTCACGCAGGCGGAACGCTCCTTGGACCGCTCGCAAGGAGGCTTGGGGATCGGGTTGAGTTTGGTGCAACGGCTGGTGGAAATGCACCAAGGTCGGGTCGAAGCCCACAGTTCATTCGGGCAGGGGAGCGAGTTCGTCGTCCGTTTGCCGGTCATGTTATCTCCCGCGTCGCCGCCGGCCGCGGAAAAAGTCCGGCACGCCGGAGCATTGTTGCGCGTGCTGATTGTGGATGACGGCCGCGATGTGACTCACACGTTTTCGATGCTGCTGAAAGCGTACGGACATGAGGTGCGAACGGCCGCTGACGGCCTGGTCGCGCTGGAAACGGCACTCGCCTTTCGACCTCACGCGGCACTGTTGGACATTGGCCTGCCGGGCATGAGCGGGCTTGAGGTCGCGAAACGGATCCGTCAGCAGGCGACTCTTAAGAACGTCGTCTTGATCGCGATGACCGGGTACGGCCAAGAGACGGACCGCCAGCGTTCATTTGAAGCGGGCTTCGATCACCACCTGGTCAAACCGGCCGACATCCGGAAGGTGCAGGAAATCTTGGCGACCGTCAAGCCGCATGAGGCCGAGCGGAGTTAACGCCGGGGTAAGATTCCCGCGGTTTCGCCGCGTTCCGTCTTTAGAGCCGCTCACGTTCCATCAACCTCGTTCCGCGTTCACTTCTCCGCCGGCAGCGTTAACGTCAGCTTGCGGAACTCGACCGGGCCGTGATCTCCCTGGATCAACAGCGGGCCTGGCTCTCCTTCATGGCTGTCGAGCGCGCCGCCGGTGATGCCGGGGATGATCTGGCGGACGATGATCGGCCGGCCGTTAAGGGTGACATTCACCCGCCGGCCGATCAGCGTGATATCCACGGCCTGCCATTCCCCCGCCGGCTTGGCCGCGTTATCGGTCGGGGTCAGAAAGCCGTACACGCCACCGATCCGATGGCTGCTGGCTTCGCCTCCAAAGTTGTCCTCGACCTGCACTTCGTATCGCCCGCGGAGATAGATGCCGCTGTTACTTCCCTTGGGATAGCGAAACTCGGCGTGCAGCTTAAAATCGTCGAACTTTTGTTCGGTGATGACGTTATTCCCCGGCTCGACGTTGTTCAATGCGCCGTCGCGCACCTGCCAGCCGTTCTTGCGGTCGGAAAACTGCGTCTTCCACCCGGTCAGGTCGCGACCGTTGAACAGCTCGATGGGCTGGCCCCAGGCGATTTTTTCATCCCGGTCGAGCAACGGCGCACGCCGGGCTTCCCAGGTGATCCGCTTGCCGTTGTCGTCAGTCGTTTCCCCGCGAATCACATCGCCTTCGAGGCGGCCCGTGTAAGTGACGTCCGTCGTCCGTTTTTCCCACTGCGGCGGCACGGTGAAGCTGATCGTATTATTGTCATGCTCAACCTTGGCAATCGGCCGCGCGCTGCCGAACTGACCAACATAACGTCCGACGAGAGCGTTGTTGCCCGAATTTTCAATTTCGAACCACGAGGGATACGTCTGGCCGTCGGCCCCTTTCACCGTGACATCCCATCGCCCGATGATTGTCGGATCCCCGGCCATGATTGTCGCTCCTGGAGTTAGAAAGCTCGCCACGAGGACGTAGAATGTCAGTTGAATGAATGACGGATTGATCAGGTTGAGTCCGATGCTGCGTAGTGAGGTCATAGTTGACTCCAATTGCGAGTGTCGTTTTGGTTAGCTGCACTTTACGCTTTTCAATTTGCACTTTCCACTTACAACGTCCGGGAGACGCGCTCCGCTAGCGCGTCGCGGCTAACCAATTCGTGCCACCAATACCCCAATTCTGCATTCAACCAATCTTCCCAAACTTCGCCGGCAGCCGGAGCGCCGCGCTGAGTCTTCGTAAATAATCGCGCCGCGGGATTTCGTGCGCGCCCAGGCTGGCCGTGTGGCTAGTCAACTGTTGGATGTCGATAAACTCATAGCCGCTCGCCTTCAAATGCGGCAACAGCGTGGCGAGAGCGACCTTGGAGGCGTCGGTCACATAATGGAACATCGACTCGGCGCAAAACACTCCCCCCACCGCCACGCCATAAGTTCCCCCGACCAACCTTCTCCCTTGCCATACTTCGACGCTGTGGGCATAGCCAAGCATGTGCAATTCGTAATACGCCGCTTGCAGTTCGGGCGTTAGCCAGGTTTCGTGTTCGCGGTCCTGGGCCGTGGCGCAGCCATGCATCACCGCGCGAAACGCCAGGTCGCTGGTGACGCGGAACTTGCCGCTACGGCAAGTCCGGGCCAGCCGCCGCGAAACGTAAAACCGGTCGTATTCAAATATCGCCCGAGGGTCGGGGGACCACCAGAGCATTTGGGGAAAGTTGGGCAACAGGGGCCAAGGAAAAATCCCGTGGCGATAGGCGTCGATCAGCCACTCCGGCGCGAGCTTCCCCCCGATAAAGACCAATCCCTGGGGATCGGCCCATTCGGCGGGGGGAAAAAATCGTGAAGGCGTAAACAGGGCCATATTCTCACATTGTAACCCGCAGCGTCAGCAAGGGATGATTGCACCGAGATGGCAGGCATTTTAAAGCGTGGCAGGCCGCGAACACAAAACCCGTTTCCCAATCCCCGCGCTCCGCTAGCGCGTCGCGGCTAACCAATGTGCTCTCCTATCCGCTGCCACCCAAGACCCGCCACTCGCCGCCTACGACCCGAAAACTGCCGCAAACCGTAACCATTTATTCCATTCGTTCATATTATAGGCAATTCCCGAGCCTCCGGCTGCCTCGGAAATGGACGGAAAATTTTATGCCGCTTGGGGATAAGTTTGCTTGCATCTCCTGGAATAAATGAGGATAATCACAACTGATGCTACCGGGCACCGTCACCCTCGCATCAATCCCACCTGCTTGAACCTACCTGCGACTGACGGTCATGGACGTGTTTCCGCAGCGCCCCCACACTACCCTGGGAAGAGGATTGCTATGCCTCGATTCAATTACGGATTAAGCCGTTGGCAGTTATGCTTGGGTTTGGTCTTCTGCGTTTCAATACCAGCGATCTGGGCCGCTGAACCGGCCCCGGCAGTCAAACCGGCTGCTCAAACAACTGCGGCGGCTGAAACTGCTCCGGTCCCTGCCGCGGAACCTGCCCCAGTGCCTACCATGCCCGCGCCCCGTAAGGCACCTGGCCTGGGCGATCCGGGTGAAATCCAACGGCTAACTCTGGAATTCGGCCTGGCCAATTCCGCTGCCTTCACGCTCGCCGGGCGGGATTCGCGGCAGCAACTTGTCGCCACCGGCCATTACAATGGCGGCCAGCAACGCGACCACAGCCGTCTAGTCAATTACACGGCCGAACCGGCGGGGATCGTGAATATCGACTCGGCCGGTCTGGTCACTCCCGCCGCCGAAGGGCAAGCGACGATCACGATCAACCATTCCAGCGGACAAAAAGCTGCGGCCAAGGTAACCGTCACCCACCTGATTCAAGACACGCCGATCAATTTCGCCAACGATGTCGTGCCGGTATTTACCAAAAACTCGTGCAACAGCGGCGGGTGTCACGGCAAGGCGAGTGGGCAAAACGGCTTCAAGCTCTCGCTCTTGGGTTTTGAACCGCTGGAAGATTACGAACACCTTGTCAAAGAAGGGCGCGGACGGCGGCTCTTTCCAGCTGCCCCCGATCGCAGCTTGTTGCTCACGAAAGCGGCCGGCGTGGTTCCGCACGGCGGCGGCGCGCGGGTCGAACTTGGCACGCCCGGCTATCGCGTGTTGCGCCGCTGGGTCGAACAGGGGATGCCCCTGGGCAAGCCCGAAGACCCCACCGTGGTCAAGATCGAAGTTTTCCCCACGCAGCGCACGCTGGGCGGAAACAGCGAGCAACAGTTGATCTGCGTCGCCAGCTACAGCGACGGCTCGACGCGCGACGTGACGAACATGGCGCAGTTCGACCCCAATGATCCGGAAATGGCTTCGTGTTCGCCATTGGGCCTGGTCAAAACCAACGAACTGACCGGCGCGGTCGCCATCATGGCCCGCTTTCAAGGGCAAGTCTCGGTCTTTCGCGCGATGATTCCGCTCGGGGCGCCGGTCGAAAATCTGCCGTCGCCGAAAAACTTTATCGACGAGTTGGTCGCCGCGCAATGGAAGCAACTCGGCATTCCGCCGTCGAAAATCTGCGACGATAACACCTTCATCCGCCGCGTTTCGATCGACATCGCCGGGCGAATTCCCACAGTGACTGAAACGGAGCAATTCAGCGCCGATGCCGACCCCCAAAAGCGTGAAAAGCTGATCGACCGGCTGCTGGCCGACCCCAGTTACGCCGATTATTTCGCCAACAAATGGAGCTCGGTGCTGCGGAACAAAAAGCGGCAAGATTCGCAAACCCGCGGCACATATCTGTTCTATTCGTGGATTCGCCAGAGCCTGAACGAGAACAAGCCTTATGACCAATTCGTCCGCGAGATCATTGCCGCCAGCGGCGACGCGACCGATAACCCGCCAGTCATTTGGTATCGCGAAGTCAAAGATTCAATCCAACAACAGGAAGACGCAGCACAGCTCTTTTTGGGAATGCGGATCCAATGCGCCCACTGCCACCATCATCCGTTTGAAAAGTGGAGTCAACAGGATTATTTCAGCCTCAACGCGTTCTTTAGCCGCGTCGGACGAAAATCAGGTAGCAATCCCGGAGAGGACAAAATCTTCCATCAGCGCGGGATGCCGACATCGACCAACACCAAAACGGGCCAAGCGGTCAAACCGGCCGGACTCGACGCCGCGCCCATGGACCTCAGCCCCGAAGATGATCCCCGCCATGCCCTGGTCGATTGGATGTCCTCGCCTGAGAACAAATTCTTCGCTCCGGCGTTGGTCAACCGTTATTGGAAGCACTTCTTCAACCGCGGGCTGGTCGATCCGGAAGACGACATGCGGGTGACCAATCCGCCTTGCAATCCGCAACTGTTGGCGGTGCTGGCCGATCACTTTGTGAAGAGCGGTTTCGATTTGAAGAATCTGGTCCGCACGATTTGCAACTCCAATGCCTATCAGTTGAGCGCCGAGCCGAACGATTGGAACGGCGGCGATAAGCAAAGTTTCGCTCGTTATTATCCCAAGCGACTGCACGCCGAGGTGTTGCTTGATTCGGTCGATACCTTGACCGGCACTACGACTAAATTCGGCGGTATGCCCGAAGGATTGCGGGCCGTTCAATTGCCCGACACGGGAACGAACTCGTACTTTTTGCAAGTCTTTGGCAAGCCCGACGGAGCCAGCGCCTGCGAGTGCGAACGGACCAACGAGGCGAATCTGGCCCAGAGCCTGCACTTGCTGAATTCGGGCGAGTTACAGGGGAAGATCACTAATGGCGATGGCCGCGCCGCTTTGCTGGCCAACGACAAGAACCTCTCACCCGAACAAAAGATCGAGCAGCTTTACCTGACCGCCTACGCGCGCAAGCCCGACTCGCAAGAGATATCGATCGCCAAGGCGCACATCGCGAAGGTCAAGAACGACAAGTTGGCTTACGAGGATTTGGTCTGGGTGTTGTTGAACACCAAAGAGTTCTTGTTTAATCACTAATTGAGTGTGGCATTGGTCCGCATTTACGCTGAAAGCGTTCAAGATTTTAGCCCTGGGTTGGGAGCGTAGCGACCTACCCTGGGTAAGAAATTCATGACATAAGGGTTCGGGAGTCTTTGGCGATGTACGTCGAATGCATTGTCAAGAGTTTGCTCGCCAAAGACTCCCGACCCCCTCAGATTCAATCCCTTTGGGATTGAAATGGATTTGAGCTTGCTATCGGCAGCAATTAGCGCTGGCAACTCGTTACCAGTGGCAAACCATATTCCAAGCAGCTTGTGAGCATCCGTGATTCGCGGGTTTCACGGCCGGCCGTAATGGATTAGCAATAATCCAACGGCCGGCCGCGGAACTCGACACCAAAACGGTCCCGCCTGAATTGCCGTTTTGTCGGATTGGAACCGCCGAGACGCTCCAAGCATACTGAATCAAGACCGATTTGAGTCCGTGTTCGCGCGACGGTAGCGCGAACTTTTCCAACCGTGACCCACAAAGGATTTCCACGATGGCGGCACACCGATTCAACACCGCGACCGGCCATACGATTCGTTGCGGCGTTCTCTTGGCATGGGGCATTTTGACCTGCGGCTTGATTCGTCCGCTGGCGGCCCAATATCCCACCGCGCAGCTCAACTCCGTGTACCCTTTCGGGGGGAAGGCGGGGACGACCGTCGAGGTGGTGATCGCGGGAACCGATCTGGACGAAGTCAACGAACTGATCTGCTCGCATCCCGGCATCGCAATAGTCCCCAAGCTGGTCCCCGCCGTCGCTGGAAAACCGCCGCAACCGGTCGCCAATGCGTTTACGGTCACCATCGCCGCCGACGTGCCGCGCGGCCAATACGAAGCACGCGCGCGGGGTTATTTCGGGCTCTCCAATCCGCGGGCTTTCGCCGTCAATACTTTGAGTGAAATCACCGAGATCGAACCGAATGACAACCGCGAGAAAGCCCAGGAGTTTCCGCTCAACACGATTATCAACGGGCGGATCGAAGCTGAAAAGTCGGACTATTTTTCCGTTCAGCTCACCGCCGGGCAACGGATTTTGGTCGAATGTCTGGCGTATCGCGCCGATTCGCAGCTCGACGGGACATTGGTGGTCTTCAACGCCCAAGGGAACGAACTGGCCCGCGCCAATGATTCGCTCCGCCGCGACCCGCTGCTCGATTTCACCGCGGCGGCGGACGGCAAATACTTTATTCAACTTTATGACTTTCTGTACCGCGGCGGCGACACGCACGCCTATCGCCTGACGTTGAGCACCGCGCCGCGGATCGATTTTATCTTTCCCCCCAGCGGCCAACCGGGGAGCAAAGGGAAGTACGCGCTTTACGGCCGCAATCTGGCCGGCGGGACGAAGTGCGACGTGAAGAGCCTCGACGGCGCGATCCTCGACAAGCTCGAAGTCGAAATCGAACTCCCCGCCGCGAGCACTCCTTCCGCCGCCACGCAAGCCACGATGCTCGAACCGCAAGACGCCGCGCAGGATTGTTTTCTCTACAGCGCGAAGCTCGCCAACGGCGAAGCGAACGCCGTGCCGATTTACTTCGCGGCCGCTCCCCTCACGGTCGAGCAGGAGCCGAACTCCAAACCCGCCGAAGCCCAAAAATTGACCGTCCCGACCGAAGTCGCAGGCCAATTTCAGGCCCGCGGCGATCAGGATTATTTCGCCTTCGAAGCCCAAAAAGGGGAAACCTGGTGGATCGAGGTGATCTCAGAGCGAATGGGGCAAACGACCGATCCGTTTATGCTGGTTCAGCGCGTCGCCAAAAACGACAAAGGAGAGGAAACGGTCCAGGACCTTGCTGAATTTGATGATGCCAAAAAACCTTCTGATGAACAGATGCAGAATTCGGTCTTTGACCTTTCGCATGGCGACGCGGTCTATAAGTTGGTCGCTCCCGAGACAGGAACGTATCGCGTGTTGGTCCGCGATCTTTATTACCAATCGCGCGGCAACCCGCGGTATCTTTACCGCCTCGTGATCCGCAAACCGGCACCCGACTTTCGCCTGATCGCCGTGGCCGAACCGCCGCGGAATCAACAAAACGCCAATCAAGTTCCGCTCTGGTCCGCCTGCTTGCACAAAGGAGGAACCCAAGGCGTCCGCGTGTATGCCTTGCGGCAAGACGAGTTCGCGGGCGATATCCGCGTCACGGTCGAGGGCTTGCCCGCCGGCGTGACTTGCCCCGAGATTAACATTGGCGGCGGCGCAAGCTTGGGCACGTTGGTCTTCAGCGCAACCGAAGACGCCGCTTCTTGGAGCGGCAAAGTCAAGATCGTCGGCCGCGCTCAAACGGGCGAGCGCGAATCGACCCGCACGGCCGACACGGGCACGCTCGTCTGGGGCTCGCCCGACCGCAGTCAAACCGCGCTTCGCGCGCGGATGGCGGCCGATCTGATGCTTTCGGTCAGCGGCGGCGAAACTCAGCCGGTCACGATCGAAATGGGTCCGGGCGCAATGATGGAAACCAGCCTCGCGGGGAAGCTCGAAATTCCCGTCAAGATCAACCGCCGCGGAGAGTTTAAGGAACCGCTTAAGCTGCAAGCCATCGGCATGCCCAAGGATATTAAAATCAACGACATGGATGTGGCCGCTGACAAGAACGAAGCCAAGCTCGCGCTCGAAATCAAGAAAGACGCCGGACCCGGCACCTACACGTTCGTAATGCAAGCCGGGTGTAATCTGAAAAACTATCGCCGCAATCCGCAAGCGGCCGATGCGGCGGAAAAAGTGAAAGTCGAGGCGGAAAAATTCGCCAAGGAAATGGACGAACAGTTGAAGACCGCCCAAACGGCCAAACAGAACGCCGACAAGGCGGTCCAAGAGGCCGACAACTTGGTCAAGCAAACAGGTGACGCGCTCAACGCCGCGAACAAGACGCTACAAGAAGCCCAAGCCAAGCTGCAAACCGCCGTCAGCGCGCGCGACGCGGCCAAAAAAGCGGCCGACGAAAAAACCGACGACGAGAATCTCAAAAAGGCCGCGGAACAAGCCGCTGCCGACCTGTCCATCGCCGAGCCGGCCGTCAAAACCGAGACCGAAAAACAACAAGCCGCCGATAAAGTGGCCGCCGAGGCCAAAGCCAAAAAGCAAGCCGCCGACACGGCCCGCGGCGAGGCCGACAAGGCCCAAGCCGAAATGATGAACCGTAAAGCGGCCGCCGAGCAAGCCAAAAACGAAGCCGACAAAAAAGCGAAGGAAACGGCCGAAGCGGCTAAGCCCAAGAGCATCAATGTCGTCTTTTACACCATGCCCGTGACCGTCAAAATCGCCCCCGCTCCGTTCACCTTTGCGGCCGAGCAAACGTCGGTGGAATTAAAACCGGGCCAGAAGGTGGAGTTGTCGATCAAGGTGAACCGACTCTTCGGTTTCAATGACGAGATCAAAATCTCGCTTCACGAAGCGGAAAAGATCGGGCTGAAAAATGTCGAACTGACGATCCCCAAGGATCAATCCGAAGGGAAGCTAACTTTAGAAGTCGGCGGCGCTCCCAAGCCGGGTAATCACGCCGCAGCGCTCAAAGCCAAGATCAATTACAACGGCCAACAGTTGACCGTCGATCAGAACGTGACGGTCAACGTCACCGCGCCGTAATACTCAAAGGGGGTCGGGAGTCTTTGGCGTCGAATGACCAAATCATTTTGAGACGCTTGTCCGCCAAAGACTCCCGACCCTTTGGGCGTTGCCCAATCGATAACGCGAAGCGAAAATCATCACTCTCACTCCTGAAACAAATATTTCTCATGATTCGCAACTTTACCAATCAAATTGCTCTGGTTACTTGCGCCATACTTTGCGCCGCGCTCCCCCTTTCGGCAGCCGACGAAAAAGCCCCCACGCCGTTGCCCGTGGCCGAGGTGAAGCGCGACAAGCCGGTCGAATACGCCGAGGTCGCCAAGATCTTGCGGCAAAATTGCCTCGCTTGCCACAGCGGCTCCAAGGCCGAGGGGTCGTTGGTGCTAGAATCACCCCAGACGATGCTCAAGGGGGGCGATAGCGGCCCGGCCGTCATCGCCAAGAAGAGCGACGCGAGCCTGCTGTTCAAATTCGCCGGCCATGTCGAAAACCCGGTGATGCCACCGGCCGATAACAAAGTCAACGCCAAGAACTTCACGCCGGATGAACTCGGCCTGCTCAAATTGTGGATCGACCAGGGAGCGACCGGGTCGGCGTTGGCCGCCCTGGCGCCCCTCACCTGGCAGCCATTGCCCGCCGGAGTCGCACCGATTTATGCCGCGGCGATAACCGCCGAAGGGCAGCTCGCCGCCGCCGGGCGAGGGAACGAAATCGTGCTGATGGAAACAGCCGGCGGCCGTGAAGTAGGGCGGCTGATCGATCCGGCGCTTGCGGCGTTGGCTGGCGGACGCGGCGGCATCGCCCATCAAGATTTGGTCCAGGCATTGGCGTTTAACCCGGCCGGCGACCTGCTGGCCAGCGGCGGTTTCCGCGAAATAAAGCTCTGGCGGCGCACCGCGCCGCAAAAATTGAGCGATCTTCCCGCTGCCGCCGAACTCGTCAAAACCGTCGCCGTATCTCCCGACGGAAAATGGTGCGCGATGCCCGCGCCGGAGGGAAAAGTGTTGCTCGTCGAACTGGCCACGCATCAACTCAAGCAGACCCTCGCCGCACATACCGGCCCGGTCACCGGCCTGCAGTTTTCGCCCGATAGTGCGAAGCTGTACACGGCAGGCATGGACAAGCAACTGCGCGCCTGGAACGTCGCCGACGGCACCGAAGCGGGCAAGCTCGAAACGACGGCCCCGATCCACGGGCTGGCCGTGATCAACGAAGGGCGTGAACTGGCCACCGCTGAAGCCGATAACGTGATCCGCCTCTGGGCG
>Ga0163144_10025263_pt1 | contig 11608 bp, 7 predicted proteins | sample OliLak19BULKMAT1_FD_123175 | JGI IMG/M metagenome (GOLD analysis project Ga0163144, IMG submission 123175) | Freshwater microbial mat bacterial communities from Lake Vanda, McMurdo Dry Valleys, Antarctica - Oligotrophic Lake LV.19.BULKMAT1 | ecosystem: Environmental > Aquatic > Freshwater > Lake... | reverse complement strand
GGCATCATCGGAAGAGGAAACGACATCCAGCCGGGTGCCCGTAACGCTGATCTCCTCCCATTGGTAGGCCGGAGAGCTTTGGATGTAGTCCTTGTTGGCTTCCAATGGGGCAGTATTTCCCAAGAGCGCAATCGTGTAACTCACGGCTGCCGCAGTGTCGTTGTTGAGGATCAGCGGCGCGGGGGTGGTCTGGTTCCGGGTCAAGGTGGCGCTCCGGAGCGGAGGAAATGCCGAGAACTGCCCGGCGTACGCGGCTTCCCAGACATCCGGAAGCCCGTCCGAATCCGAATCCTTTTCCGCAGAGTTCGGGTCGGATCCCAGGTCGAATTCCATGGCATTCGGGATCCCGTCGCCATCGGTGTCCTCACCTCCGGAGTGGTCGAGGGTCGAGAAATAGAGCCACTCCCAGTTGTCATCCAGGCCGTCACCATCCGTGTCCGCATTGACCGGACTCCAGTCCGGGAAGGTCAGCGCGAAGACCGCCTTAAGCTGCCCGAGGTTCGCCGGTGCCTTGTTGGCGGGAGTGGCAGTGGTCGTCCACGGATAGGGATAATAGGTGAGCGGATTGCTCCCCGGCACTGGAATGCGAGTCCCGGCGGCGGTCATCTCGCTGTCAAGCCAGGCGGCGTCCAGCGTGCGGAGGTGGTCGTAGAACGGCTGGGCCAGGGCCTTGAGCTGGCCGACCGCCAGCACCGCTTGTTGTTTGTCGCGCTCTGCTTGAGTTGCCGGGACCGCGAGCGGCACGATTGCCGCCACATCGTCTTTCAGCGCCTGGAAGTCCGCGACCTCCAGCTTGTCCTGCAACTCGGCCAACGCCTGAATAGCCATCCATTTGGCTTGCCCGATGGTGGCGGGTGAGAGGTTGCTTGCAGGAGCTGCGGTGGTAACGCCACGCGCGGTCCACCATGCGGGATCGGCGGCGGAGGCGGCCGTCACGGTCACGAGAAGGAGGAGAGATCTGGAGATGCTGTTGAGGGATTTCATGAGGAAACGGGCATAGGGGTGCCATGGGGCGCTTTGCGCGCCTGGAGTAGGGGCAGGGAACTCGCGGCGACCGGTGATCGCCGCCACGTTGAGCTTATTGATAGTTGCCCATGGAGATGTCGCCTTGGGCACGGGCCAGAAGAACCGTCCCGCTACTCGAATTTCCGAGAACCACGGTAGCGTCATTCTTGACTTGCAAAGCGGTTTGACGATCTGCGGTGGAGCTGCCGGTTCCGGTTCCGACGACCAGCACGTCGTCGGTATCCATATCCGAGTTGTATCTCCCGAGGGCTGTTGAATCCGACCGCTTGGCCCGGCAACCTGAACCGATTGCCACTCCACGGACCCCAGAGACCTCATTGTTGTTGCCCATCGCCCAACCATAAGAAGTTGCGACCAAATTGGAGTATCCGATTGCAGAGGAGTGCCAAGCTTGGGCACCCACCGTAGCCCCGCGGATATTATTGTCCCAGCCCGCGGCAAAACTTGAATTCGCATCGACTGAGTTTGAATTTCCGGCTAACAATGCTGTTGACCTCCCGGCGCTAAAGATGTTGCCAGTACCTACAATCGCCGAGTTTAATGATGATACATAGGAGGTATTTGAGTTTCCCACCAGAAGCATTGGAAGAGCGAAATACATCCATGCCGTGTTGCTGATAGGAACTGATGATCTGATGCGGCGATTGATGAAAAAGGTTCACATCATCTTTTCCCTGAGATTGGTCATCAGCAAATGACGGATCACGGGTGGCTCGGCCAGTTGGTGAAATGCCACCACGGCCAGCTCGATTCTCTGATCATCGACGGTCGCGCGCTCGTGCTGGCGAAGGTGCTCCGCCCATGAGCCAACGAGGAAGGTTTCGCGATAGAGCGTGGCATCGTCGAGATCGACAAAGACCGAGCATCGGAAGGCACCGTCGCGCAAGCGGGTTTCCCGCAACAGGAGCATGGCGGCCCGGAACCGAGCGGCGTCAGACGGGTCGATGTGATACTCGATGGTCACCAAGATGGGACCGTCATCCGGGGCGGGCTCGTTGACGAGGGCGTGACCATGCCAGTGGTTCGAAGGGCTGAGATCCAGTTTCTCCACATGGCTGATAGGCAGCAGGCGGCTGAGGATCGCGCTCAGCAGTAAACCCACCGCCGCCACTCCGAGAGCCGTGGGCGCGTTGTAGTGGGTCGTCAGTTGCCCCCAGACGATCGCCCCGATGGCGGCGGATCCCTGCATCACGACCAGATAGATCGCCGAGCTGCGGGCGCGGACCCAGTTGGGAAACGCGCTCTGCGAGGCCACGCTGAAGGTGTTCATGCCGGTCATCCAACAGGCTCCCGCCAGAACGAGAACCATCCCCATGAAGATTTTTCCCGGCACCAGCGCGACCACGGCGGTGGTCATCGCAGACCCGATGCTCCCGCCGAAGAGCACCTGATCAAAAGTGAATCTGGCCCGAAGTTTCCCCAAGACAAAGATTGCCGTGAAAATGGCCCCCGCACCATAACAGCCCATCATCAACCCGAAGTCCGAGGCATTCCAGTTCCGGGAATGCACGATGATCGGCAGCAGCACGACCGGCGCGACCGCGGCGAATATGTGGACGCCGCCGCGGGCCAGCACCGACTGCATCGGCGCGGCATGGCGGACGTAGCGGATGGCCGCCGCCATCGCTCCTAACATTTGTTCGCGTTGGGCGCTGCGAGGCGTGGCGACGTAGCTTCCGGTGCACATCACCACGATCACCGCGATGAAGGATAGGGCGTTCAAAGCGAACACCGGAGCCGGCCCGAGCGCTGCCAGTAACAGCCCGCCCGCGATGGGTCCCAGAACCCGCGCGATGTTGTAACCCACGCCGCTCAGCGCGATGGCTGGCGCGAGATTCTTGCGTCCCACGACTTCCGGGATCAACGCCTGCCAGGCAGGCATGGTGAAAGCGGACGCGAGCCCGAGTTGGAACGTCGCCAGCAGCAGCAGCGATTGATTCAACATTCCATACCATGCCAGCAGCGCCATTCCCAACGCGGTCAGCAAGGCTCCGGCCTGGGCGAACAGGATCAACCGCCGCCGGTTCACCAGATCTGCCAGAGCTCCGGCGGGCAAGGCGAACAGGAATAGCGGCAGGCTCGACATCGTCTGCATCAGCGAAACCATCGTCGCCGATCCGGTCAGCGTGGTCATCGTCCACACCGCCGCCGTGTCATTCATCGTCGTCCCGATGTTAGAAACGATGCTGCCCAGCCACAATGCCCGGAACAACGGGTTGCGAAGCGGTGACGGAGCGTCGGACATCGCCGGGAGATTGGAAGCGAAGCCGCCCGCTGTCCAGCACGCGGAAATGCTTCGAACACCGGTTAAGTCAACTCACAAACAGTCACCCGAAAGGGTGAAATTTCCGTTAGGATTTCGTTTGACAAATCGACGCCATCTAGGGAATTTCCCTGCGCACTTTAAGTGATTGCAGGTGCGAACAAAAAAGCGTTCCCCGGGTGGGGAGCGCTTTTTTATTATTTTTGAAGGGACAGGAATGTCCCTTCTCCTTATTTCGCCTGGCGGGCGACGGCGCGGAGGCGGAGGGCGTTGAGGGCGATGAAGCCGGTGGCGTCGTCCTGGTTGTAGGCTTGCTCCTGGCCGCCTTCCATGGTGGCGATGGCTTCGGAATACATGCTGAACGGGCTGCGGCGGCCGGCTTGCATGACGTTACCTTTGTAGAGTTTCATGCGGACTTCGCCGGAGACGGTTTTCTGGGTTTCGGTGACGAGGGCCTGGATGGCGAGGCGCTCGGGGGCGAACCAGAATCCGTTATAGACGAGCTGGGCGTATTTCGGAATGAGGCTGTCACGGATGTGCATGGCCTCGCGATCGACGACGAGGGTTTCGAGGTCGCGGTGGGCGGCGAGCAGGATGGTGCCGCCGGGAGTTTCGTAGATGCCGCGGGATTTCATGCCGACGAAGCGGTTTTCCACGATGTCGATGCGACCGATGCCATTTCGACCGCCGAGGAGGTTGAGGACGCGCATGACGCCGTAGGGTGTTAGCAGCGCGTGACCGTCTTGCTGGCCGGTGGATTTCACGTCGCCAAGCTCGGTGAGGATGGCGTCGAGGTTTTCATGCTTGAGGCCGATGGCGTTGCCTTTTTCGAAGAGGATCTCGATGTATTCGGCTTTGTCAGGCGCATCTTCCGGGGAAACTGATAGGACATACATGTCGGTATCGGCCGGGGTGGTGGCGTCATACCATGGGTCTTCCATGGCTCCAGCTTCGAAGGAGATGTGGAGGAGGTTTCTATCCATCGAGTAGGGCTTTTTCACGGAGGCCTTGATCGGGATGTTGTTAGCCTCGGCATAGGCGATCATTTCGGCACGGCCGGGGAAGTCCTTGCGGAATTCCGCGTCGCGCCAGGGTGCGATGCATTTCACATTCGGAGCGAGGGCGGCGGCGGAGAGTTCGAAACGGACCTGGTCGTTGCCCTTGCCGGTGGCTCCGTGGGCGATGGCATCGGCACCTTCCGCGAGGGCGATCTTGATCATGTCCGCAGTGATGCAGGGACGGGCGATGGAGGTGCCTAGCAGGTAGCGGCCTTCATAAATCGCGCCGGCCTGGATCATCGGAAAGATGTAGTTGGCGGCGAAGTCTTCCTTGAGGTCGCCGATGAAGCACTTGGAGGCACCGGTGGAAAGGGCCTTGGCTTCGAGGCCGTCGAGTTCGTCACCTTGGCCGACGTCGGCACAGTAGGCGATGATTTCAGCGTTGTATTTGGCCTTGAGCCAGAGAAGGAGGACGGAGGTGTCAAGACCACCGGAGTATGCGACGACGATTTTCATGCGGGCGGGAGGCAATCATGAAGCGCCCGGAGAGCAAAGTGCAAAGAGCAGCGGGTCGGGAGAAAGAGAAACCGCGCAGCTTGTGCGAGGTGATGCTTGGCGCGGGATGGCAGGCGGGGCGAGACTGCGGGCGAATGGCAAGCTGCGAACACTGCGGGACTGAATTCACTCCACGATCCGGAGTGGTCCGGTTTTGTTGCAAAGGTTGTGAGTTCGTGGCGGAACTGATTTCGGAGAACGGGTTCGGGCAGTTCTATGACTTGAAACAGGGACTCGCGGTGGCTCCGGTGCGAAGCCGTCCATTCGAGGAACATGATTTTTCCTGGCTCCCTGCGAAGGTGGCTGCGGCGGAGGAAAAGGCCTCGGCAACGGGCGACGGGGCACGGCTGGATCTGGCGCTGGAGGGAATTTCCTGCGTCGGCTGCGTGTGGCTGGTGGAGAAACTTTTCGCGCGCCATCCAGGAAGCGTGCGGGCGGCGGCAAATCCGTCGAGCGGGCGGCTGCATCTGGAATGGATGCCGGGAAAATGCGAGCTGGAGCCGTTTTTGCGGGAACTCTGCCAGTTCGGATATGTGGCGGCTCCGGCCGGGACGGCAGGCGGCGATCACGAGCGGCGCAGGTTGGCCGCGAGGCTCGGGTTGTGCGGGGCATTTGCGCTGAACGCGATGGGGTTCTCGTTGCCGGTGTATCTGGGAATGCCTGCGGATTTTGAGTTCGCAGGGTTGTTCAAGCTGATCGCGTTTCTATCGGCCACCTTGTCGATGCTGGTGGGAGGCGGATACTTTCTGGAGCGGGCCTGGCGGGCGCTGCGGGCGGGAGCCATGCACATCGATCTGCCAATCGCGCTGGGGCTGGCAGCGGCTTACACGGGATCGATCGCCGGGTGGATCGTCGGGACCGATCGCCTGATGTATTTCGATTTCGTATCCGTCTTCGTGTTCCTGATGTTAGGAGGACGCTATTTGCAAACCGCGGCCGTGGACCGGAACCGCCAGCGCCTGGTGCGCCGACAACCGGTGCCCGAAGCCGTGCCTCGGGCGGATGACGGAGGTAAACCGGTCGGACGTGAGGAGATTCTACCAGGATTGAGGTTCTTGTTAGCTCCTGGTCAGGCGTTGCCGGTGTGCGGAGTCCTCACTGCGGGCGAGGCGGATTTCTCGCTCGAGTGGATCCATGGCGAGGCGGACCCCGTTAGGTTTTCGGCCGGGGCGAGATTGCCTGCGGGGGCGATCCTGCTGAGCCGGGCTCCGGCGACGATGGAGGCGGGCGAGCGCTGGGAAGATTCCCTGATCGCCAAGCTAACCGCGGCTTCAGGAGTGGATCGGGGGTCGCCGGGACTTGACCGCCTGCTGCGGGTCTATCTGGTCGCCGTGCTGATTTCAGGTGTGGCCGCGCTGGTATTTTGGGGAATGGTCCACGGAGATTGGCTGACCGGGTCGCAGGCGATGATTTCGGTCTTCGTGGTTTCATGCCCGTGTGCGCTCGGGGTCGCCATTCCCCTGGCGGACGACATGGCGGCATCGGCGATGGAACGGCTGGGAGTGTTCACCAGGACGGCGAGCCTGTGGCCGAGGTTGCGGAAAGTGCGGCAGGTGATTTTCGACAAGACCGGGACCATGACACTTGAGAGGCCGGTTCTGGAAAACCCCGATGCAGTTGCCAGCCTGGATGACGATGCCGCGCTGGCACTTGCCAGAGTGACACAGGGCTCGCTGCATCCGATCTCGCGCTCGCTTTTGGAGGCATTGGGATCGCGCGGGCAGAGACTTCTTTCCGCCCACCCGATCGTTGAAACACAGGAGTTTCCCGGTCTCGGTGTATCGGTGGAAAAGGAGGATGAATGCTGGTCGCTGGGCAAGGCTGGCTGGCGATCCAGCGAACCACTTGGCGAGACCGCAGGCAGCGAGTTGCGGCGAAATGGAGAACTGGTGGCCAAGTTTAATTTCAGCGAATCGCTGCGTCCGGGTGCCATCGCGATGCTGGGTAAACTCAAACGCAAACGCCTGCAGATCCATCTGCTCTCCGGCGATCATCCGGGGAAAGTCGCCACGATGGCGGAAAAACTGGGCCTGCCTCCGGCTCACGCCCACGGCGGGCTTTCGCCGGATGAAAAAGCGGATCGGGTGAAGGCGATGGATCAGCAAAGCACCCTCTATCTGGGAGATGGGGCCAATGATTCGCTGGCGTTCGACGCGGCCTTCGTGACCGGGACGCCGGTGGTGGACCGCAGCCTGCTCGAATCCAAGGCGGACTTCTACACCCTCGGAGCAGGTCTGGAATTCCTGCCTCGATTGCTGGAAACGGCGGCCGCCCGTTCGAATGCGGTCCGGGGGGCGTTTGGCTTCGCCCTGATTTATAACCTGACGGCGGTGGCGTTTTCCTTCTCCGGGAGAATGAGTCCGTTGCTGGCTGCGGTGCTGATGCCGCTGAGCTCGATCATCTCGATATTGATCGTGGCGGCCCTTTCCAAGAGGCAAACGCTGATCAAAGGTTGATCTCATCGATCATTGTCCCTATCTTCGGCTGGAAGCACCCGGAGAAAAAATGTCAGCCTACCCACATGCTCATCAGGAATTCGAAACCGCACTGCTGCACCGGCTTGCGGCTTCAGAGCGCTTTCACGTCTATCAGGACGCGTTCCGGACAGCGACCGGACTGCCCCTGAGATTGGTCTCGGCGGATCCCGACGGCTGGTGCCTCGACGACCAGCGGACCAACCGCAGCCCGTTTTGCGAGGCGTTAAACCTTTGCGAAAGCGCCTGCGGTGCCTGCATGGAAACCAACCGGAGGTTGATGGAGGAAGCCGAAGTCAATGGACCGACGACCTGCCATTGCTTCGCAGGCCTTATGGAAACCGCGATCCCGGTCAAGATGGGTGCCTCGGTGATCGGCTATTTGAAAACCGGACAAGTGTTCAAACAAACTCCAACGGAAGCCGAGTTTGAGAAACTCGCTGGCATGATTGGTCGAAAAACCCTTGATAAGCGATCACTCGGCATCTTGAAAGTCGCCTACATGCAAACCCGCTCGGTGGAGCCGGAGCGCTATCAGAGCATGGTCACCTTATTGCAGAGTTTTGCCGAGCAACTCGGCAACCATGCCGATTCACTGGCCATCATTGAGGAGGGCAGCGAACCGGCTGCCATCGCCAAGGCTCGCAAATACATCCATGCGAATCTCGACCAGCCGTTGCCACTTGGTCAGGTCGCCCGCCAGGCCGGTCTGAGTGAGTCGCACTTTTGCAGGCTTTTCAAGGAATCCGCCGGCCTAACACTTACTGACTACGTCAACCGCTGCCGGATCGACTGGGCAAAACGTGAACTGCTCAACCCCGAGGGCCGCATTTCAGAAATCGCATTTCTCATTGGTTACCAATCCCTTTCACAATTCAATCGAAGCTTCGCCCGCATCGTCGGCGTGTCCCCGACCCGCTACCGCAGGGAACAGCTCGCACTCGCCGCATCTTGATGGCTGGTTTTCGTGATTGCCGCCCCGGACAATATCTCACAACCTGAGGCACGTCGAAATCATGGAAGAACGCTACGAAATCCGCGGAAAAATCGGCCAAGGGGGCCTGGGTGCCGTTTACAAGGGGTATGACACGCGGATGAACCGGGAGGTGGCGATCAAACGCATCTCGGTTTCCAATGATGACCCGACCCTCCAGGAAGAATCCACCCGCCAATTGATCAAGGAAGCTGGCGCGCTGGCGTCGCTTCAACACCCGCATATCGTGACGGTTTACGACGTGGGATCCGACGAAGACGGACCCTATGTCGTGATGGAACTGATCAACGGCAAGACGCTTGACGAGTTGATCGAGCGAGCGCCGCTGACGTGGCCCGATTTCCGGGAGTTGGCCATCCAGACGCAAGAGGCCCTGATCGCAGCCCAGGAACTGGACCTGATCCACAGCGACATCAAGCCCTCGAACCTGATGCTCACCTGGCTGCCTTCAGGGAAATTCCAGATGAAGATCGTGGATTTCGGGCTGGCGACATTGACGCAGTCCCAGTCGAAGGAAGAGATTGAGGAAATGGAAGCGGTGTTCGGCTCCATCTTTTTCATGGCTCCGGAGCAGTTCGAACGCGTGCTGATCGACGCCCGGACGGACATCTACGCGATGGCTTGCGTTTACTATCAGGCACTGACCGGAACCTATCCGTTCAGGGGCGAAACCGGCAACCAAGTGATGACGGCCCATCTTCATCACACGGTCATCCCGATTCAGGAAATCCGCGCCGGTATTCCGATCTGGGCCTGCGACTGGATCATGTGGCAGCTCAACAGGATGCCGGCGGATCGTCCGGCATCCGCACGCGAATCCCTTCAGGTCTTTCTTCAGAACGACAGGGCATCGAACCCCACCTTGAGCACGGGCAAGCCGGCTCCGGAGAAACCGGCAGGTCCTGGAACGCGCTTGTTGACTCCAGGAGGTGGAGCGGTACCAGGCACCACTACCCGACGGATCATCGACCCGCGATTGGCACCTCCGGGATACGTCCCACCTCCAGCACCGGAAGCGGAACGAAGACCGGAGCCTCCTCTTACGACCACTGCCCCGCAGCCGCTGCTTCCGCCGGAAGGATCGAAGCCGAGCATTCACACGGGGCCTCAGGAGATTCCTCACGCTCACCCGACAGCCACGGTCAAAGCCATTCCCACCGCACTGGTCCTGCCGACGCCGAGCATGAGGATGATCCGAAGCAAAAAGACCAAGGGCAGCGGGATCAAGATCGCCATCGCAGCCGCCATGGGCATCATCATCGTGCTGCTCGGATTCATGCTCTATCAGCGGATTCAGGAGAGCAAGGGAAGCCATCGATATGAAGATGTCCTCGCCCTGGCGGTGCAATCGGGAACCACCGAAATCCCGATGACGGGGCCCGAGTTCGCCTACTTCCTCGAAGCCGCCAACTCCGCGGACACCGACGCCAAGCGGGACAACGCCATGAAGGTGTTAGCCATTGCCCAACCCACGGATTCCGCGGATCTTGACGCGACCGCGACGGAATTCATCACCAATAAGATCGAGATTCTCCCGGAGGACCGTGCCGCAATGATCCGGAAAGTCCTGGGGGCAAGAATGAATCCGGCAATGGTCGCTCCGTTGATAAAATTTGCCAGAGAGACCAACGATTTCGGATCCGCGGTGGCCGCCATGGAAGCGATCCGCCCGGTGGCAGGAAACGGTGAGTTCGAAATCTTGCTGGGAGTCGTGCAGTTTCACCCTAACGCTAACTTTCGCAAAGCGGCTGCAGAAACTGCGGCAGCGATCGTCAAGCGCAGCAGCAACAGTGGTGAACTGGTCAATCTGGTGGACGAGGCTCTCAAGGACCCTTCAAACCCCGACACCCGCAAGGTTCTGGAGCAGATCAAGGCCGGGGGCTGAGAGAAAACTTCGTTAGGAATGGCTCGGCGAGAAATCCGCATCTCGTGGGTTTTGTGGAAGTCGGGGGCCGGGCGATAGGATTTCCGAATCTCCCCCGAGGCAGAGTGTCCTGATTCGGGAAAATGGGATCGTAGGATGCGAGAGGCACAAGACAACAAGCTCGCCAATGTCTCGGTGTGGATCAAACCAACGACGGGTGCTGAAGTCGGTTGGGTTGAGGGTTCGGTTCAAGACTTTCTCCAGTTGTCCGACGCGGAGATGGAGTTCATCGAAACCCGGTTAGCCGCCAGTCGATTGCTGAAATCCACGCGACAAGCCAGAAAGCTGACCCAGCAGATGGCGGCCTCGAAATTGCACACCAGTCAGTCCCGGTTGGCGAAGATGGAGGCTGGGGATTCTTCCGTGTCTCTCGATCTGCTATTCCGTGCGCTGTTTTCTTTGGGTGTCTCAAGAAAGGATTTGTTCAAAGAACTTCAATGATCCGTCACTCCCGCATGAATGGGGAGCATACACCGGATGAAGTGACTACCTGATCGTCCAAAAGATTGTCGCCCCATCGACTTCTGATCATGTTCAAGTGATTTGTCACGGCGTGTAGATCATCACCGGACCGACGCCCGCGCCTTGCACCCGTCTCAGTTTCCCGACCGCCTTGACTACGGCGGCGGCAGCCGACAATGCCTCGTCCATCGTGCCCAGCCGGGAAAAACTGAAGCGTAGGCTGCTCTTCGCCCGCTCTTCCGGAATGCCCATCGCGAGCTGGACATGAGACGGGCGTTGCTTGCCGGTCATGCAGGCCGACCCTGCGGAACAGGCGACTCCAGCCTCGTCCAACAAGATGAGAAGGCCTGCCGAATCGCATTGATCGAACGAGAGATGGCTGGTGTTAGGAAGACGGTGGCAGGGATCGCCATTGGCCGTCACCCCGGAGACTCCGGTTAGAACGGTCTTCTCGAAAGCGTCGCGCAAGGATGCCATCGCCTCGCCGGAATGGCTCATCATCCATTCCGCCGCGGCCCCCATGCCGACGATTCCTGCGGTATTTTCCGTGCCACTGCGGCGTCCGGATTCCTGGCCGCCGCCGTGAAGCCAGGGTTCGAAGCGGAGTCCATTCCTCACGAAAAGTGCGCCAACGCCCTTGGGCCCGTGAAACTTGTGGGCGGATAGGGAAAGGAGATCCACACCGAGTTCACGGACATCGATTGGAATTTTCCCAGCGGCCTGGATCGCATCGGAATGAACGGGCACGCCGTGATCGCGAGCCAATGCCGCAGCCTCGCGCAGGGGCTGGATGACTCCGGTCTCGTTGTTCGCCGCCATCAGCGAAACGAACGCCGCGCCGTCCAGCGCCGCTGCAAATGCATCCATTTCAATCCGCCCTCCCGCTGTCACCGGCACCTTCACGACGCCTCT
>Ga0163144_10025261_pt1 | contig 11608 bp, 12 predicted proteins | sample OliLak19BULKMAT1_FD_123175 | JGI IMG/M metagenome (GOLD analysis project Ga0163144, IMG submission 123175) | Freshwater microbial mat bacterial communities from Lake Vanda, McMurdo Dry Valleys, Antarctica - Oligotrophic Lake LV.19.BULKMAT1 | ecosystem: Environmental > Aquatic > Freshwater >... | reverse complement strand
CGGATTGACCGGCCCCGGTCAGGCAAACGCATGGAGACTTGTAGGAGAGTGCCGCAGTCTTTGAAATCCGGGCCGGGCCTCAAAAAGTCTCTGTATCGACCTCTGAGGCAGACTGGGCGTTGTAGCGGGCACCCTGGACGCTGTGCTGATTGATCAGATTATCAAGCTGGTTGATTGTTTCAGTGCTGAGGACAACACGGGCAGCGCCCAGATCGTCCAGCAAATGCGCCACGCTGGTCGTGCCCGGGATCGGGATGATATGAGGTGCCTTGTGCAGCAGCCACGCTAGCGCCAATTGCGACGGACTGCATCCCGACTCTTGAGCCAGCGCGTGGTACGCAGGCAAAAGTTTTTGGTTGCCTGCAAAATTATCTGGTAAAAAGCGCGGCATGCTGCGACGAATGTCTTTTTCATCCAGAGCAGCCACATCAATCGGTGCGCCGCACAAAAAGCCCCGCGCTACCGGGCTGAAGGCGACAAATGCAGCGCCCAATTCCTTGCAGGCCTGCAACACCGCAATTTCAGGGTTGCGGGTCCACAGCGAATACTCGGTCTGTACCGCCGCTATTGGGTGGACTGCATGGGCTTTGCGCAGCGTGACGCTTGACACTTCTGACAAGCCAATGCTGCGGATATGGCCTTTTTTGACCATGTCTGCCAGCGCCCCCACGCTGTCTTCAATCGGTACGTTTTTGTCCCAGCGGTGCAGATAGTAGAGGTCAATCACGTCAGTCTGCAGGCGGCGCAGGCTGTCTTCCAGCGTCCTGGCAATCGTGGCCGGGCGGCCATCAATCACGCGCACCAGTTTGCCGTCCTGGTTGCTATCTACGCCTTGCATGCCGCCCTTGCTGGCCAATGTGAACTTGTTGCGATGCGGTCTCAAGACCTTGCCGATCAGCGTTTCGTTGGCGCCAAAGCCGTAAAGCGCGGCGGTATCAAACAGCGTCACGCCTGCGTCCAGCGCGTCCAGCAGCACGCGCTCGCCTTGCGCTGCGCTGACGGGTGAGCCGTAAGCGTGGCTCAGGTTCATACAGCCCAGGCCGATGGCCGAAACATCGAAAGGGCCGAGCTGGCGTGTGGGTAGCGTCATGATGGTGTCATGAGAGTTGAAGTTCCAGATCGTGCAGCACCTGGTAGCACGCCAGCACACTGGCCACGCTGCTGTTCGGCTCCCGGCCATCCCTGATTGCTGCAAAAAACTCCCGGTCTTGCAATTCGATGCCGTTCATGCTTACATCCACCCGGCTGACATCAATTTTTTCATCTTTGCCATTGAATAAATCGTCATATCTGGCGAGGTAAGTCGCGCTGTCGCCAATGTAGCGAAAGAACGTACCCAGCGGCCCGTCGTTGTTGAAGCTCAGGCTCAGTGTGCAGATTGCACCGTTGGCCGCTTTAAGCTGAATGCTCATGTCCATGGCAATACCAAGCCCCGGGTGAATCGGGCCTTGCAGGGCGTTTGCTTTGACAATGGGACTGCCGCACTGATAGGCAAACAGATCAACCGTATGCGCGGCATGATGCCAGAGCAAATGGTCCGTCCAGCTGCGTGCCTGGCCCAGCGCATTCATGTTGGTACGGCGAAAAAAGTAGGTCTGGACGTCCATCTGCTGGATGTTGAATTTGCCTGCTTTTATTTCTTGATGGATGTACTGGTGGCTGGGGTTAAAGCGGCGGGTGTGCCCACACATGGCAACCAGGCCACTGTTTTGGGCAGCAGCTACCACTGCAGTAGCACCCCGAATGCTGTCGGCCAAAGGAATCTCAACCTGCACATGTTTGCCCGCCTTCAGGCACGCCAATGTTTGGTCCGCGTGCATTTGGGTAGGCGTGCAAAGGATGACGGCATCGACTTCCTTGAGTGCCAGACTTTCTGCTAGATCAGTCGTCACGTGCGCGATGCCATATTTGGCAGCCACTGCTTTGGTTTTTTCAATATCGCGGCTGACGAGTGACACCACTTCAACACCGTCAATATTCTTGATTCCGTCAAGATGCTTGATGCCAAAAGCGCCTGCACCTGCTAGCGCAACCTTGATCGTCTTACTCATGTCAATTGTTCTCCAAAATCAGGTGGCCAACCGCCGTGTTGGAGGCAGGCACATGATAAAAGCGATGCTTGACCACGGGTTTGTCACCATCATTCAAATCATCCATCGCACCACGCGCAATGAGCCACATCACCAGTTCAATGCTTTCACTTCCCGCCTCTCGCACATAGTCAATGTGAGGGACGGCGGCCTGACGCTCGGGGTCATTGATCATCGTATCCATAAACGCCGCATCAAACTCTTTATTGATCAAACCGGCACGCGCGCCTTGCAGTTGGTGGCTCATGCCGCCAGTGCCCCAAATATGTACGTTCAGGTCTTCGTCATAAGACTCGATGGCCTTTCGAATCGCCTTGCCCAGGTTCAGGCAACGCTGGCCAGACGGCACGGGGTATTGCACCACGTTGACAGCAAACGGTATCACCGGGCACGGCCATTTGAAATTGGACTCGGGCGGCTGGCCACACATCAGGCTCAGCGGCACTGTCAGGCCGTGGTCAACGTCCATCCTGTTAACAATGGTCAGGTCAAAGTCCTGCTGAATCACCGACTGCGCAATATGTGCAGCGAGTTCCAGGTGACCTAGAACAACGGGTACTGGGCGTGCGCCCCAGCCTTCATCGGCAGGCAGGTAAGAAGCAGCCGTACCAATCGCAAAAGTCGGAATCATGTCCAGGCTGAACGCGGTCGCGTGATCGTTAAACACCAAAAAAATGACGTCGGGCGTGTTGTCCTTCATCCATTGTCTGGAGTATTCGTAGCCCTTGAACAAAGGCTGCCAGTAAGGTTCGTGCGTTTTACCCATGTCAAGCGCTGCGCCTATAGCTGGCACATGCGAGGTAAAAACACTGGCGGTAATTCTGGCCATTCAAACAACCCCCAGTTTTGAAGCGCTACCTTGCGGCTGTTGATGCGCCTGCGCCGAACCGTCTTCACCAACCACACGGTTGCCTTCAACGGAGCGCCCACCGCCAACCATCATGTCCCTGTATTCAAGCTCGGTCATCCCGGTCATGCTGCCCGCCATCTGCTGAAAGCTCTTGCCATGGGTTGCCCCCAGCTTGGCTAAAAAGTAAATGTTGCCGCCAAGGGAAATGGCACGGTTCAAATCCACATCCAGCACCGCCTGCTTTTGCGCTTCAGTCATTGGCCATTCGTCAACATAGGCTCGCTGATCAGCTTTAAAACGCGCACGATTTTCATGCTTCATGAGCGACATGCAAAACTGGTTCAGGTGATAGCCTTTGCGGCTTTCATCGGCATCAAAAATAGTGGTGCCGGGTACGTCCAGATAATTCTTGTTCAACGACACAGCGTCAGCTCCAATACAAACGGTTGGGGTTGTCCACCAGCAGCTTTTGCTGCAATTCAGCTGTGGTGGCAATCTGGGGAATGTAGTCCACCAGCAGGCCGTCATCAGGCATGTGGTCTTTCAAGTTCGGGTGTGGCCAATCGGTGCCCCACAGAACCCGGTCAGGAAAGGTCTCCACCAGTCGTCTTGCAAACGGCACCACGTCACGGTAAGCATGCTGCTCACCATTCAGGGCTTTTGGGCCGCTCACACTCAAGCGCTCGGGGCAGCTGACTTTGCTCCAGATGGTTGGGTGTTCGCGCATCATCCTGACGAACAACTCAAACTCAGGGCCATCAACAGGCTTCGTCACATCCGGTCGACCCATATGGTCGACCACCACCGTAGTTGGCAGTGCCGTAAAAAAATCATACAGCTCAGGCAAATCTGCCGCTTCAAAGTACACCACCACATGCCAGCCCAGCGGTGCAATGCGATTGGCAATCTCCAGCAACACGTCACGCGGCGTAAAGTCAGCCAGGCGTTTGACAAAATTAAACCGCGTACCGCGTACACCGGCGGCGTGCATGTCCTGCAACTCTGCATCTGTCACATGGCGGTTGACAGTTGCAACGCCACGCGCTTTGTTTTTGGACGCCTTCAAGGCGTCAACCAGAGCGCGGTTGTCACTGCCATGGCAGGTGGCTTGCACTATCACGTTTCTGTCTAAACCCAAGTGGTCGCGCAGCGCAAACAGCTGCTCTTTTGAAGCATCACAGGGGGTGTATTTGCGTTCTGGTGCATAAGGAAAGACATCGCCAGGGCCGAACACATGGCAGTGCGCATCGACCGCACCAGGTGGCAATTTGAGGGTGGGCTTGGCTGGGCTCCGATACCAATCAAGCCAGCCGGGAGTTTTAGTGAATTCCATTGTCAACCGATGCATCAATCTATTTACTAATCCACGTACCTGAGGCCCGCCTTTTCAAGCGGGTCGCGCATGTTGTACATGTCCAGGCCCAGCTCACCGGCGGCAAACCGGGCGCGCTTTTGCGCCTCAAAACTCTCACGCTTTTCCGCCGCATCAGCGACTTGTCCGGCCATGGCGGAGGGCACAACCACCACACCATCGATGTCGGCTATCACCACATCGCCAGGATTCACCAGCGCACCCGCGCAGACGATCGGGACATTCACCGAACCTAGCGTGGCCTTGATCGTGCCCTTGGCATGAATAGCTTTGCTGAACACCGCAAAGCCCATTTTTTCAAGCTCTGTCACATCCCGCACGCCGCCGTCAATGATCAGCCCCACCGCACCGCGCGCTTTAAACGACGTGGCCAGCAAATCGCCAAAAAAACCATCTTCGTTGTCAGTGGTGCAAGCCGCTACCGCCACATCTCCGGGTTGCAACTGCTCGGCAGCAACGTGCATCATCCAGTTGTCGCCAGGCTGCAACAAAATCGTGACGGCAGTGCCGCACATGTTGGCGCCTTTGTGTACCGGACGCATATAGGGTTTCATCAAACCGACGCGACCCATCGCTTCGTGGATAGTGGCTACGCCTAATTTGGACAGCCGTTCGACTGGAGCCTTCTCGGCCCGAATAATATTTCGCTTAACAATGCCCAGGTTGTTCATATCGGCCTTGAGAAAAGTTAAGCAAGGTGCGTGACGACAGACGGTGTCAAACGCATATAGCCTTCAGCGTACACAATATTTTTGGCTGCTGTGATGCCGATATTGCGTTTGGCTTGAACTCCGCGCTGCAGCGCAACCCGAGTGTAGTAATCCCACAAATGTTCTTGCCCAGCCATGCACTCGATGGCCTTGCGCTTTAAGTCCCACACGGCGGTGATGTCTAAAAAGGTGTTGGGTACCCATTCACACTGCTCGGTTTGGTGCGGTTCAAAGGCGTACACCGGCGGGGCATCGACTACTTTTTGACCGGGTTTGTAGCCCTCGGCTTGCCCAATGATTCGCGCTTCTTGCGCAACGTGCATGGCCAGTTGATGGTCAAAATTGTACGGGTCTTTGACGGAGTGACTGAGTACAAATGACGGCAACAAATCGCGAAACACATCTACCAATCGCATCAGCGTTTCATCATTCACACGCATCGGGTAGTCGCCAATGTCAAAAAATTCGACCTCGCAGCCTAGAGCGTCAGCCGCTTTTAAAGATTCTTCCCGCCTGGCTGCTTTGACTTTTTCAAGGGTCATGTCGCCTTTGCGCCAGAGCTTGGCTGACTCGCCGCGCTCGCCAAAAGACAAGCACACCACCTTCATCCTGTAGCCTTGTTTAACGTGGGCTGCAATCGCACCGCCCGAGCGCCACACAAAGTCAGCTGAATGTGCGCTGACGACGAGACCCGATTTTTTGGCCGCATCAAGAGTTGTCATAAAAATTGCCTCGGTTTAAAAAAAATGTATTGACCAATGATCACGCTGCTGCTGTTACTGGTGCGTCCATTCCGTGCCGCCGCTTGGCAGCCATTGTCTGCGGTGAGGCCAGAAAGGCGAGCAATTGCTCAAGAGTTTCGGCCTGCCTTGAGACCACACAGGTCGCTGCGGAAAAAACTGTGGTGATGGCGACAGCCTCGGGCAGCGTGCCGACGACAGCGATGCCGTCCAGGTGCATCAGCTCACTGAGTTGTTGAAAGCCTAGTGCCACTTCGCCGCGAACGATGAGCGTACCGACGGGCACGCCCGGCGGTGCTTGCACGATGCGCGATTGCACGGCTTTGGACAAGCCCCACCGCTCAAACAGCTTGACCAGCGCCACGCCACTGGGGCCGGTCGAATAACCAATGCTGGATGCCGCTTCAATAGCGCTGCGCAGTGCTGCTTCGCTGCTGATGTCTGGTATTGGCGCCCCCGATTTGACAGCCAATGCCACGCTTGATTGCACCAGGTCAACGCGGCTGCCCGCCACCAACTGGCCACCAGCGATGAGCTTGTCAATCGCATCACCTGCCAGCACCACGCCGTCAAACGCTTCGCCGGCCTGCACGCGTCTGGCAGCGTCCACACCGCCCACCGACTCAATGCCTACCTCGATACCCGAAGTAGCCTGCCACCGCGCTGCCAGCTCAGCCAGCAGTTGGCGGGTGGCCATTGAGGAAATCAGTTTCAGCATGCTGCAATTTTGCGCTGCAAAACCCAGGATTCAAAGCGCTGTGACCTGCTAACAGATAGAACGAACCGGCATAACTTGTCTACGGCTATGTAAAAATACCTACATCATGGATTTAAAGCAGCTGGAATACTTTGTGCGCGTGGCCGAGCTGGGCAGCTTTACCCGCGCCTCAATTGCTCTGGCTATCGCGCAGCCGGCATTGAGCCGCCAGGTTCGACTTTTAGAGGTTGAACTGCGGCAGAACCTGTTGATTCGCAATGGACGCGGCGCACAGCCAACCGAGGCGGGGCAACTGCTGCTCAAGCATGGGCGCGGCATTTTGCATCAGGTTGAGCTTGCGCGTGAAGAGCTGGGCGCCGTGCGGGGCGCACTCGCCGGGCGTGTGTCGATTGGCCTGCCGCCCAGCCTGTCACGCTTGATCAGCGTGCCATTGACACACGCCTTCAAGCTGGAATTGCCACAAGCGCACTTGACGCTGACCGAGGGCTTTTCGGTGCTGATGCTGGAAGCCATGCGGGTCGGTAACCTGGACATGGCGGTGCTTTACGATGCAGCACGTTCACCCGACGTAGAAATAACGACGCTCCATACCGAAGAGCTGGTGTTGATTTCAAAAGCCGCGAGCGCCAAAAAACCACCCGCTAAAGGCCAGCTGATTCAGCGCCAGTTGATTCAACGCCAGCCAATTCAATTGGCAGATGTTGCCGACTTGCCGCTGATTCTGCCCAGCCGCCCGAATGCCTTTCGCATATTGATTGAAAATCAGATGAGCGCGATGGGCAGCAAACCACGCATCGCACTTGAGGTTGACGGTCTGAACGCGATTCTGAGTCTGGTCAAAGAAGGTCTGGGGCACGCTGTGCTGCCCAGCTACACCCTGAGCAACTTTGACGACCCGACGCCGTTTACGCTGCGCAGCATTCGTGGGCCGCGCATCATGAGTGAGCTGATGCTGGTCCGTCCGTCACGGCGATCCAGCACCGAGACGCAAAAAATCGCTGTAGCTGTCGTGAAATCGGTTGTGCTGCAAGCCATGAAGGCGTACAGCTGAAACCAGGGTCGCGCATCAAGGCAAAATTGGGCTCTGGTTGAACTTTAAAAGAACCGAATCACCATGCATGAAACTACTTTTGGTCTGGCGGGCGTCATCGGTTGGCCCGTGGCGCACTCCCGCTCACCGCTGATTCATAACTACTGGCTGCAAAAGTATGGCTTGGCCGGCAGCTATGTGCAGCTTGCGGTACAGCCGGGGCAACTTGCAACGGCTTTGTCGGGCCTGGCAGCGTTGGGGTTCAAGGGTTGCAACGTGACAATTCCGCACAAGGTGGAAGCACTCAAACTTATGCAGGTTGTGGATACCAATGCCAGGCGGGTAGGCGCTATCAATACCGTGGTCGTGCAGCCTGGTGGCTCGCTCAAAGGCATGAACACCGATGGCTTTGGCTACATTCAAAGCCTGCTGGACGCGCAGCCTGGCTGGCGGGCAGACGCTGGCCCGGCAGTGGTGCTGGGCGCAGGCGGCGCTGCGCGGGCCGTGGTGCTGGCGCTGAGCGACCGTGGCGCCAAAGAGATTCGCCTGATCAACCGAACGCCTGAAAAAGCCGGGGCGATGGCGGCGGAATTCGGCTCTCCCGTCAAAGCCGTGCCGTGGGAACAGCGCCATGCGGCGCTAAAGAACGCGGCACTGCTGGTCAACACCACCAGCCAGGGCATGCAGGGCAACGAGCCGCTGGAGCTTGATTTGTCAGCCTTGCCATCAGATGCGCTGGTGTCAGACATCATCTACGTCCCTCTCGAAACGCCTCTGCTGCTAGCTGCCAAAGCTCGGGGCAACCCTACAGTCGGCGGACTGGGAATGCTGCTGAACCAGGCACGCCCGGCGTTTGAAGCCTGGTTTGGCGTGCTGCCTGACATCACGCCCGAGCTGCGACGGCTGGTTGAAGCGACGCTCAACTAAACTGTCAATTCACAAAAGCAGGAAAGAAACCACATCATGGGCGCACAATGGAAAGCCAAAGGCAAAGAACTCGCCGCCAACGCGCGGGGCCGGGTATTTGGCAAACTGGCCAAAGAAATCATGGTGGCGGCCCGAGGCGGGGCTGACCCCGCTGGTAACGCACGCTTGCGACTACTGGTAGAGCAGGCACGCAAAGTCAGCATGCCAAAAGACACGCTGGACCGGGCAATCAAAAAAGGCTCGGGTACAGGCAATGAAGCGGTGCACTTTGAACACGTCATTTACGAAAGCTTTGCACCGCACCGTGTACCGCTGATGGTTGAATGCCTGACCGATAACCTGAACCGTACCGCGTCAGAGGTGCGGGTGCTGTTTCGCAAAGGGCATCTCGGCACGTCCGGCTCGGTAGCATGGGACTTTGACCACGTCGGCATGATTGAAGCAGAGCCCACAGCCGGGGGCGCAGATGCCGAAACTGCAGCCATTGAAGCCGGTGCGCAAGACTTTGAGCCCGGTGAAGAAGAAGGCCACACCTTGTTCCTGACAGACCACGCCGACCTCGATCTGGTCAGCCGCGCCCTGCCCGCCCAAGGCTTTAACGTGCTGTCTGCCAAACTCGGCTACAAAGCCAAAAATCCAATCGACCCAGCCTCATTAAGCGATACTGACATGCACGAAGTGGAAGCCTTTTTGGCTGCGATAGACAGCAACGATGATGTACAAAATGTGTATGTCGGACTGGCAGGTTGAATTGGAAGGTTAGAACACCATGAAAAAATCATTCATCCACCTGCTGCTGGTTCTATCAGGTATTTTGTCGGGCGTTAATGCGCTTGCGCAAGAGGCGCTCACCACGGTGGCCAGCATCAACGTGCCGCGCTACATGGGCACGTGGTACGAGATTGCCAAATACCCCAACTTTTTTCAAAGAAAGTGCGTCAGTAACACCAGTGCTCAATATTCAGCGCAACCTGATGGCACGGTGCGGGTACAAAACCGCTGTACCAAAGAAGATGGCCAGATCAACGAAGCCATCGGCCAGGCCCGCCAGATTGGCGCCAGTACCTCCCCCAAGCTTGAAGTCAGGTTTGCGCCTGAGTGGCTGTCATTTCTGCCCTTCGTGTGGGGCAACTACTGGGTGATTGACCTGGATGCTGATTACCAGCTGGTCGCTGTGAGCGAGCCCAAACGCGAGTACCTGTGGATATTGGCAAGAACGCCAGAAGTCACCGCCAAGGCGTATGACGAACTGCTGGCTCGGCTGGAGAAAAAAGGGTTTGATTTAAAGAAGCTTGAAAAGTCCAGGCAAACTAAACCTTGAATTGCAGTAAAAAGGTCGCCTGAAGCCTTCCTCAGGAATGAAATGTGCCTTTAACGCATTAGATCAGGGCACAGGTAGCTCCTTAATCGGGAGCGCTCGATTATCAAACTTCAGCCCCGCCCACCTTTCCAAAATTGAATACGCCCGGATTCCGGATCGGATCGACATCGACCGGGATGATGCTCTTGGGTGGGAACCTGCCTTCAAGCAGCAATTTGCTGAGCGGGTTTTCAATCCGCTGCTGAATGGCACGTTTGAGCGGCCTGGCGCCAAACACCGGGTCAAAGCCCACTTTGGCCAGCTCGGCAATCGCTGTCTCTGAGACCTGCATGGTCAACTCCATCTTCTCCAGCCGAGCCATCAACACCTTGAGCTGGATGCGGGCAATGGATTCGATGTTTTTAGCGTCGAGTGCATGGAACACCACTGTCTCGTCAATGCGGTTTAAAAATTCCGGTCTGAAGTAGTTCTTCAGCTCATCCGTCACCGCGTCCTTGATCTCCTCATACGGCTTGCCGACCAGGGCCTGAATGATGGGCGAGCCAATGTTGCTGGTCATCACGATCACGGTGTTTTTGAAGTCCACGGTGCGGCCCTGGCCATCGGTCAGGCGACCATCGTCAAGCACTTGCAGCAGCACATTGAACACATCAGGGTGCGCTTTTTCGACTTCGTCAAGCAACAGGACGCTGTAAGGCTTGCGGCGTACGGCTTCAGTCAAATGGCCGCCCTCCTCGTAGCCCACGTAGCCTGGAGGCGCCCCAATCAGGCGGGCAACGCTGTGCTTTTCCATGAACTCGCTCATATCGACACGAATCAGGTGGTCCTCGCTGTCAAACAAAAAGCCCGCCAACGCTTTGCAAAGCTCGGTTTTACCGACGCCAGTGGGGCCGAGGAAGAGGAAGGAGCCAGTCGGACGATTCGGGTCTGACAGGCCGGAGCGCGCGCGGCGTATGGCGTTGGATACAGCGGCAATCGCCTCGTTCTGTCCGACGACACGGTCATGCAACTTGCCTTCCATCAGCAACAGTTTGTCGCGCTCGCCCTGCATGAGTTTGCTGACCGGGATACCGGTTGAGCGGGCCACGACTTCAGCAATCTCCTCAGCGCCGACTTGCGTGCGCAGCAGCTTGGGGGCGGCGTTTGCGTTCGGCGCAGCCTCGCTGTCTTGCGCTGCTTTCAGGCGCTTTTCCAGGTCAGGGAGTTTGCCGTACTGCAGTTCAGCAACTTTGTTGAAGTCGCCTTTTCTCGTTTGCTCCTCGATCTGGAACTTGATGCGGTCAATCTCTTCCATCACGTCTTTGCTACCGAGTGCCTGGGCTTTTTCGGCTTGCCAGATTTCGTCAAGGTCCGAGATTTCTTTTTGCAGTTTGATGATCTCGTCTTCAATCAAACCAAAACGTTTTTGTGAGGCTTCGTCTTTTTCACGGCGCACGGCTTCGCGTTCAATCTGGAGCTGAATCAGGCGGCGATCCAGTTTGTCCATGACCTCGGGTTTGCTATCACGCTCAATGCTGATTTTGCTCGCCGCTTCGTCGATCAGGTCAATGGCTTTGTCAGGCAAAAAGCGGTCGGTGATGTAGCGGTGGCTGAGTTCTGCTGCCGCCACGATAGCCGGGTCAGTGATTTGCACGCCGTGGTGCAGCTCGTACTTTTCTTTCAAGCCGCGCAAAATCGCAATCGTCGCTTCAACGGTCGGTTCGCCCACCAGAATCTTTTGAAAGCGGCGCTCCAGCGCAGCGTCTTTTTCAATGTACTTGCGGTATTCATCCAGGGTGGTTGCGCCCACACAATGCAGCTCGCCCCTCGCCAATGCGGGCTTGAGCATGTTGCCCGCATCCATGGCGCCT
>Ga0163144_10025260_pt1 | contig 11608 bp, 19 predicted proteins | sample OliLak19BULKMAT1_FD_123175 | JGI IMG/M metagenome (GOLD analysis project Ga0163144, IMG submission 123175) | Freshwater microbial mat bacterial communities from Lake Vanda, McMurdo Dry Valleys, Antarctica - Oligotrophic Lake LV.19.BULKMAT1 | ecosystem: Environmental > Aquatic > Freshwater >... | reverse complement strand
TAAATTTGTAAACACGAATTATTAGAAAATAAAAATGACTCAAACGAAAAAAGATTTAGAATTAATCTATAACCAAGGCGCATTTTTTGTGCGCTTTGAAGGTTTAAGATTTGACATTATAAAATTACTTAAAGATAATTGTTTTAAGTTTGATAAAAAAAATGGGTGGTTCACAACTAACCCACACAGCGCGCTTCTTTTACGTGATTTTGCGGATAACAAAACCAAAAACACATTAAACCGTTTGTTCATTTCACATCAACGTTGGAAGGGCGCGCTGCTTATTCCTAAGGGTGAAAAGCTTTTAAGTTTTCAACCTGGTGCTGTTCGGTATGCACTGTCACGAAATCGCTGTTATTTAGGCCTTGCACCAGGTTTAGGGAAAACGCCTATCGCTGCATTGATTGCTAAACATTATAACAAAAAAACAATTATAATTTGCCCGCCATTTTTGGCAATTAATACCAGGTGTGAATTTGAGCGTTGGAACAAATCCCAAAGCATTAGCATACTAGGGCCTAAAAATGATTGGTGCGATTCTGACATTTTGATTGTGCCGGATTCAATTTTAAACTCTGTTGGTGTGAAGGAACTTTTATTCACAAAACATTTCAAACTTTTAATTGTTGATGAGGCACACCGTTTTAAAAATTTAACTTCTGGGCGCACTCAAGCGTTGCTTGGTTATAAAAACAATTATAAAAATAAGTATGTTAAAGGTGTGACTGATATCCCGACTATGGAAAAAATGATAATGTTGTCAGGGACACCAATGCCTAACCGGCCAATGGAATTATTTTCTATCATTAAAAAACTTGCACCTCAATATATAGACTTCAAAGACAAAAAGGCATTTGGTTTAAAATACTGCGGGGGATTTTATGACGGTTGGGGTTATGATTTTACCGGGTGTGATGTTAGTCAATTAAAAAAACTTGCTGCTAATTTAGTTTCAAAAGGCGTTGATGATCCAAATGGTTTTATGCTGCGCCTAAGAAAAGAAGTTTTGGGCATGACTGCACCAACTATTGAAATTGTGGTTTTGGGCGGCCCTATGCCTCGCGAGTTAAATTCTATGTGCATACGCTTGTTAGAAAGTTATTCACCTGATGATTTTGTAAAAAAAGCAATCGCACAATCTCGGGGTGTGCAAGAGGATGAATTGCATTTGTCCACGTATAGACGGCTATTAGGTTTACATAAAGCTAAAATCTGCTCAGAGTTTATCAAATCAATTTTGGAAGAAACTGATGACAGCATAGTAATTTTTGGTGTTCATATTGAAGCAATTTTAGAGTTACACAAAATGCTAAAAAAATGGAACCCTATAACTGTGTTAAGTTCTGGCATGGAAACACGTCATAAACAAGTTCACGAATTTCAAAATGATAAAACAAAAAGAATTTTCCTGGGCAATATCGAAAAAATTGGCGTTGGTTTTACTTTAACAAAGGCCAACCGAGTTATTTTTTTTGAATGGTCATGGGTGCCAGGATCTAACCAGCAAGCAATTGATCGTGTACACAGGATTGGCTTGACACATACGCTTCATGTACAGTATTTAGCATTAGAAAATTCGATTGATAAAACAGTTTTAAATTCCCTTGATCGAAAAGGGAAAAACATACAACATGTCTAAGGAGGCATTTATGACAGAAAATTTAGTTACTATTACGGTTAGTGTAACCCCTGAAACTGCTACGAGTTTAATTAACATGCTGACCACCAAAGGCGCGGTTGCTGCTAAAACACCAGCTATCACGAGAGCAGCTAAAACACCAAAGGCCGTTAAAGACATTTCTTTTGATGATGCCGATGCTGAATTAGATGATAGTGATGCACCTGACTTCAACGAAGATGATGAAACTGAAACTGAAGTTGAAGATGATGAAACTGAAGTTGAAGTTGAAGATGATGAAACTGAAGAAGTTGCACCATCTAGAAAAGCAGTTGCTGTAAAAGGTCTAACTTTGGAATCGGTTATAAAAGAATTTCAGTTAACCAGCGTGGCACTTGAAAAGAAATTAAAATCAAAAGACAAGTCAAACGCGAAAATTAGTTTGCTTCTTAAAAAGTACGGTGCTAAAAATGCGCGTACACTTGATCCTAAAAAGTTCCCATTAGTTGTAAAAGAATTAAAAGCTATGCGCGGTTAATCTAAACGTTTCATTTTTTAAAAAATGGAATGTCTACACCGCTTTGTTTATTGAGTCATTCAAAGCGGTGTAGTTTTTTGGGGTATTTTATGAGTTTAATAATTACGTTAATATCATTTATAGCTTTTCTATTTCTTGTTATTCACGTCACTGGGAACACATGCCCAACATGTAAAAAAAATCTCAAATACACACAGTTTAAATTTAGAGATTTTAGGGATGGCCACTACTATTGTGAAAATTGTAACAAGATTTTTTTTGAAGAGGATCTATGAGAAAAAATAATGAATCAAAAGCACATGCAACTTTTAGCGCGTCAAGTTCCGAGCGTTGGCTTCAATGTCCTGGTTCTATAAAATTATCTAGGGGTATGCCAAACTATGAAACAACATATGCCCGCGAGGGAACAGAAGCACACAAATGTTTTGAAATTCTTTTATCCAGTGCTGACATAATCACAGCGGCCAAAAATTTAAAAAGAAGTTACCCCCCTGAAATGGTTGATCATGCGTTAACTTCAGTAGATGAATTTTTAGAGTTGTATAACCAGTTTAGTGAAAGTAAACTTTTTATCGAAAACAAAATTGACTCCTCACGTTTTACTTGCCCTGGTCAATTTGGTACGTTAGATGCCGCTGTTGCAAATTACAAATCGCGCCATCTAGTAATATGTGATTTCAAATATGGCGCAGGCATTGCTGTTGAGGTTGAACACAATACACAACTAATTTATTATGCTTTGGGTATGCTGAATAGACTGGGGTGGTCAAAATTTGACAGTGTTGAATTAGTGGTAATCCAACCACGTGCAGAACACCATAGTGGTAAAACAACCCGGAGTATAATATACCAGGCGAAGGAATTAATACCATATGGAGTGAGATTTAAAGCTGGGGTAAAAAAAGCACTAGGTGAAAACCCGCCTCTTAAATCCGGTGGTCATTGTAAATTTTGCCCAGCAAAAATAAAATGCCCCGAATTAAGAGATAAATCTTTTCAAGACGCTGTGATTGATTTCACACCAATGGAAAAAAAACTTGTAACAGTTCCGAGAATAGAAAAAGTTGAAAACATAGGCAGGCTTTTACAGGCCTGTGAAAAATTAGAAATATTTATAAGCGCGGTTAGGGAGCGGGCCTATAATGATTTGAAGTCAAATAAAAAAGTTGACGGTTATAAACTTGTTGAAAAAAGATCAACCCGTAAATGGATCAATGAAGAACGGTTTAAATTATATATTAATCGTTGGTTAGGCGACGAAGGTTACAGGCCGCAAGAAATACTTTCACCAGCACAGTTTGAAAAGAAATTTAAAAAAGAAAAAGAGATAATGAACGTTTTTGAGAAAAATATCACAAACAAGCCTGGGGGTGTTACAATCGCTCGCGCGGCAGATAAAAGAAAAAGCATTAATATTTTTGAAGCAACTTTTGGGGTACTTGACGATGACACATTTTAAGGGGGTTTTTATGGAAGAAGAATTTGGCACACCTAGAACCGAGTTCGGGGGTTTAGTTGTTATTGATCCTAGAAAAGTTTTAAGACTGGGGTTATCCATTGGTGCTAACCAAATTGACAGTTTAGAAAAACTTTGGGAATCAGCAGAAAAAGAACCCAGGTTTTTAAGCCTAAACGTTGGTGTACTAATTCACCAAAACAAAGTTACAATTAATGAAGTTTTATATTCATTCCGCTTTTACACACCAGAGAATAATATTTTAGCTAAACCAGAGTGTGCAATTTTGCCATTTAAAAAACATTAGGAGAAAATTTTTATGAACCAAGAAACGCTACTAAACCAAGAACTGCTACCAAATTTAACCATTAGAGTTCGTCTTAACGAACTTGAGTTAATCACAAAAACGCATCAAGTGGATTTTGGAGACATAGTAATAATCCTAGAAAAACATAACGCAAGAATTTTAAAATTAGAGGAGGTGAGTACCATGACTAAAACAGCAAAAAAAGTTTCTAAGAAAAAAGTTTCTAAGAAAAAAGTTTCTAAGAAATAATTCTTAGAAACTACAAAGCCAAAAGTTGATAAAAACGAAAAAACCGGAGAAAGATTTATGTCAGAAAAGAAAGTTTTGCAAATTGTTACTGGAAGAAAAATTGAATTTGATGATAAAAAGGTAACAACATGCACGTTTAGATTGAGCTACCCCCATTTATTTAAGGCCAAAGCTTATAAAAATAATGCACCTAAGTTTTCCTTGTCAATGCTGTTTAACAAATCAGATGATATTTCCCAAATTAAAATTGCGGCACACAATGCAGCAGTTGAAAAATGGGGTGCTGATAAAAAACAATGGCCGTCGAAAAAAGTTAGATCATCAAAAACAGGTTTGATTGTTAGCAAAACACTTGTTGTAATGCCATTCTATGATGGAGATATTGAACAACCGGATAAACCAGAGTACGAAGGAACAATTTACTTAAATGCGTCTTGTAACAAGCCACCTGTTATTGTTGATCAAGGTAGGCAACAAATTGTAGACGAAACAAAACTAAAAGCGGGTGACTATGTGCGCGCGTCTATAGTTGCATTTGCCTACGATATCGAAGGAGCGTTTGGTGTTTCTTTCGCGCTTTTAGGTGTGCAGAAAGTTAGAACTGGTGAAGCACTGGGTGGCGGGAACGCGCTCAAAGATTTTGATGAATTGGAAGTTGACGAGGATGATGAAATTGAAGTTGATGGTGATGCTACTGAATCCGATCTTTTTTAAAAACATGGCCGGTTAAAACCCGGCCACTTAATCCGAGGCATTTATGATTGATCCTTTAAGTGTACAAGTAGGTGGGCAACATTACAAAAATTTAAAAATCCAACCAGTTGAGTACGCCCACGCTAATAACATGGGGTATTGTGAAGGTGCAATTATAAAATATATTTCACGTTATAAACAAAAAAATGGCATTGAAGATTTAAAAAAAATAAAACACTTTGTTGATATACTGATAAAACTTGAATACGAAAAAACGACACCAATACAAACCAAGACACCAATTGTTTTAACTAACCATGTATAGCCCCAATCAGCTTTTTTTAATTTTAGATTACGAAACTTATTCAGAAGCTGATTTAAAAAAAGTTGGAGCGTTTGAGTATTCCCTACACGCGTCAACAGAGGTGCTTTGTGCAAGTTTTAGATTGGGAACCCGCGCTAGTTTACCCCAGGCAAAAGTCAAAACGTATGCGCCTCTACGAAACTGGAATATGAACACACCGGAACTTAGACGGCACAACGAACTACTATCACATTTACAAAACCCTAACGTTATAATAGTGGCGCACAACGCACGTTTTGAGCAAGCAATAACAAGAAACGTTTTTTGTCGGCATGTGCGAAAACTACTAAATTTTGATGGCCCTTTAATTTTACCGCATAAAAGGTTTATATGTACTGCTGCATTGGCACAGGTTCATGCGTTGCCGCGCTCGCTTGATGGTGCTTGCCAGGCACTAAGTTTGCCACACCAAAAAGACAAGGAAGGCCACAGGCTTATGTTAAAGTGGGCAAAGCCACGCAAGCCCACCAAAAATAATCCCGCTGTTAGACATTCATGTGAGATTGAATTTGTCAGGATGGTAAAATATTGTGAACGGGATATTCTTGCAGGGACAAGTTTATTTTTAAAACTGCCACCTTTAATTCCCAGTGAACGCGCGCTTTGGGAATTTGATCAAAAAATAAACTTCAGAGGTGTGCTTGTTGATCGTGATTTAGTTTCTAAAATTATTAGAATGATCGAAGAGGAAAAAAAATTATTGACCGTTAGGCTTCGATTTTTGACAAATGGTTTTGTCCAAACTGGTGGTCAAACTCTAGTTATTTTAAACTGGTTAAAAGGGCGAGGGATAATTTTAGAAAACCTACAAAAGAAAACTGTTGAGGATGCAATAATTGATGGCCTTGCAAGTGGTATTGAAAAAGAAGTTTTAGAGATTAGGCTTTTATTGAATAAAACTTCATTAAAAAAATACCCCAATTTTTTAAATCACACAACTTCAGATTCTCGCTTGCGTTTTAGTTTAAACTTCCACGCTGCCAGCACAGGGCGTTGGGGTGGTGCTGGTGTTCAACCGCACAATTTCCCACGTGGGACACTAAAATATAAAAACTTAAAAGGTGAAGAAATTGACCTTGCACCATTCGCTGCGCAGCTAATCAAAGACGGTGCTGACATAGAATTTTTACGAATCATGTTTAACTCTCCAATCGAGGTATTTGTTTCGTGTCTCAGAACAGTTCTAACCGCATCACCAGGGAATGAACTTTTTGTTGCAGATTATGCAGCGATTGAAGCACGTATTTTATTTTGGGTGGCCGACCACTTTGAAGGTTGCAAGGCCTTTGCGGAAGGCCGGAAAATGTACGAAGAAATGGCCATGTTGATTTATAATATTTCTGACATTTTAAGAGTTTCAAAAGACGAACGTTTTGTTGGGAAAGAAGCAATCCTCGGAAGTGGTTTTGGTATGGGATGGAAAAAATTCCAAATCGAGTGTAAAAAAAAGGGGCGTGAAATTGAAACAAGCGTGGCAAAAGGTGCAATCAGGTCGTACCGGGAAAAACACAAACCAGTTGTAGAACTATGGCGAAATTTAGAAAAAGCTGCGGTTAGTGCTGTTGAAAACCCAAATAGGACATTTAAAACAAATCATACAGAATGGTTTATGCTAAACAATTTTTTGCAATGTAAACTACCAAGCGGCAGGTGTTTATACTATTACAAACCACAAATAGCATATGAACGGACACCATGGGGTGCAACGCAAGCGGTTCTATATCATTGGGGTGTTGACTCAAAAACTAAAAAATGGGTGTTACAAAAGACTTGGGGTGGTGTACTAACTGAAAACGTTGTTCAAGCAATCGCGCGGGATCTTCTGGCCTTCGCTATGTTAGCACATGAAGCTGCGGGGTTTAAAGTTTTGTTAACCGTACATGATGAAATAATAGCACAACAAAAAATAGGTGCTGGTGATTTGACAGAATTTTGTGACATAATGAAACGCCTTCCAACTTGGGCACATGGTGCGCCTGTGAACGTTGAAGGTTGGAAAGGTTTAAGGTATAGAAAATAATTATGAAAGTTTTAAACGATAAAATGAAATTGGAAAAGACAAAAGAGTTATTTATATTTTTAGCAAAAGTAAACTTAAAACCAAGAACCGAAACTTTTGTTCTTAGTTTAGAAGAATGGTTTTTTGCGAAAGGCAAATTAACGGATAAACAATTTGAGGCGTTATGTGATGTATATGAGAATTTGTCATGAATGAAAACAAAGAAGAATCAAGAAATAGACATTTGTGGCTTTTGGCAGAATCGGCAAAAGCGTTTAAGCCCTACAAATTTATTTCTTATGGTGTTATGCTTTTAAAAATGTCACCAAAACAAATAAACGATGAATACTATTTAAAACTTCAAACAGGATTTAAACGTGGGATCTGAAACGTGCCAAATTTGTTTTGGGAAATTTAATTTGCCAGAAAATCAGGAAATGATTTTGTGTGAAAGTTGTATTGTTGATATAGAAAAATCGGGCATGTTTGCTGATGAACTAGAAGGAATAACCTGGGACTGGGCAAAGTCGCCCTATAAAAAATATAAAGGGGAAAATTAAATGAAAAAGAAAAGCGCGAAGGGTATTTTAACCCATGGAAGATTTCGGAAGCCTGTTAAGAAAAAAGGTAAACAATTTATTTTAATGATTCAACCAATCGGTGGTGAACCAGTAAACTTTTTTAAATTGCCGCTTGAATCGCAAACTAAACTAAGAAACGAAATCCCTTCCGTAGATAAGGCATTTAGAGAATTAAAAAGAAAATAAAAAAAGGCTTCACCTGGTCTAATACAACAAACACCAGGTGATGGCATTTCATCCGTAAAACGCCGCCTTTATAAAAATTTTAGTACAATTTTAATTAAAATATTCTGTTAACTTCTGACACTTTAAACGCGAAAACGCGCATCTATTTGGACATGAAGGTGCCGCCCAGAACCAGAATCGTGGTCTAAAATAAGTAAACGCTCTGCTTTTTTCCCGAGTGTGACAGCACCATATTGTGCAAATTTGCTAGTTAAATTCGCTTTAAATCTAGTAATGAAGTCTTCACTCCACCCCAAAATTGAAACGTCAAAAGCGCGCCCTTGACGGTGTGTAAATGATTTACGGTTGTCAATTAAATCAATTTCTAGTGTTGTTACCAGGGTAGAAAGTTGCAACTTTTGGCCATAAGAGAAACAAAAAAAATCTGCTTCACCAATGATCATTAATAAAACTGGGTGGCAATTCACAAACCCAGTTAAAGGAACCGATTTTTTTACTGTTACCATTTTTTATTCCTTCACAAAAATAAAACCACTGTTTCTAAAAAATGTAAAATCTGGTAAATCGCAGAAGTTTTTTTTGACAACTAACCGTTTGCCGTCTTTGGTTAAAGAACTGCACAGCTTGCCAGTTGCAACTTCACCAGCGTTTAGTTCTTTATCTTCACACGCGCGCCACAACTTGTTATTATCGGAGCGTTCCGGCCATTGTTGTGGGCGTTTTGCACCAGCACCGCAGGCATAAAATGTAAAAAATGTTAAGTTCAAAAATAAAAATACTAGGTTATATTTTTTCATGGGTTGCCCTTTTTCTTTTCTTCCGCTTGAATTTCAGCGGTGAAGGTGTTCACAAAGTTTAAAATTTCTTCTTTCAAAAACATTATTTTGTTATCATCCCTCGCGTACCTCTCCATTTTTATTTCAAGGTTAAATTGACTCAACAAATAAAAATAGTGTTCTTTTTTCTTCTGCGGGTAGTTTGGCATTTTGGCCAGCAATTGACCAGTAACACCAGCTAACGCGGTTACTAACCCAATAATTCCCTCAATCATTTTATACTCCTAAAATAAAAAACAAAATTAACTTTTTTATTTCATCATTAAAAAAAGGGGTGGAAGCCACCCCTATTAGAATTACTAATTTTATCCAAAAGTTTAAAGTTTTATAAAAAACTTTTTCCTTAGAACTTGGAAGCAAGCTTAATAGCTGCAACAGCAAGTTCCAAAGCAGCTTCAATTTTATCAACAATTTCAGCATCTGAAAAAACCCCGCCTAATTCTGTGCTGGCAAATAACATGAGATCTTTTGCTTCGTTGGTGTCCATGTCTTTTAATTCCGCTGGAACCATAGAAATGTTATCAAACGCAGGCCCTATGGAAGGGAACACAATCAAAAGATTTCCAATGTCCGCAGCGGTTATTGAACCATCATTTTCTTTTGACATTTTTAAAGCTTTTCCAAGTCTAAAACCAAGCGTTAAAACTTCTTTTGTGTTTTGTAAATCTAATTTTTTTACTTCCGTCATGTGACCACCTTTATGTAAAACGTTTATGTTACAAGTATTTTGCAACAATTGCAGTAACAAGTCCAGCACCCGCACCAAATAGGCTACCAAAAAAAGCAACTTTGACTTTTAAAGTTGCAATATCAATTTTGTTTGAAATGCTATCCTCTGTTAGTTTATCAAGTTGTAAAAGAATATGTTTTCTCCACGTTGATTCATTGCTGATAATCATTTGGATTTGTAGTTCACTCATACTATTTTTTTCCACTTGGAACCCTAACCGAAAATTTCAGTATGACAACTTTCATAAATGTCATTTAGTAAATAACAAATTGAAAATGGCCGTCTTGATGTTGATCTAAAATCATGCCCAAAGCCCAGTTTGTGACCGTACTCATGAAGTATGTTAGATCCGACTAATTTAGTTTCACGTTTATCAAAATATTTTGTATTGACGTAAATGGTGTCAATTGATCCCATGGTGTAACCAATAACCCTTTTCCAAGAAAAATAATCGTCAATAGTAACATCTAACTCATTATCAACTTGTGGGTGTAAAACTTCTGCACCTGACATAATCAAATCATAGATTTCTTGGTTACTGTAATTTTTAAATTTTGTTGTTTCGCCATGTTTAGACTTTATAGCAATAACTTTTTTTCTAAAGTTTTCACTGTTTAAAATTACTTCCATTTGCACAACTGTTTTCCGAACTTTATTTTTCCGATCTTCAGTGTTTAATTTTTCAACGTTGATATTTAGCTTCATTTATAACCACCCTTCATTTAAAACCACCCAGCATCTAGTGCTATTTTAGCACCAATAACAATTACACCAACTAAAATTGTGCAAATAATTGCCTCAAAAATTTTCATTTGCAAGAATTAATAAAAGCAACCAGAGCAGTTTTGTCAGATGCTATTACTAAAACACCATCGGGTGTCAAAACACTGATATCTAATAACGCTTGATCTAAGTTCCCAACTTGTAACATATTTTTAATTTCATCATAGGATTTTAGAACTGTTTTGCGTTGTGCGGGCGTTAGGCCTTTAACTGCATTTAGGCGAATCATTTCCGATATAGCTGAATCACCACAAGCGCGAGATTTTGCAATTGCTTTTCTCTGCAAAGATTTCGTTGCCTCAATCGCTTTATCAGCATTTACTTGACTTAGTTTAACTGAATCTACTTTCATTTGTTGCTCTGTTTTCTTGTCATAAGATAAAAACTTTGAGCAATAAATTTCTTTTAAATCAGTGTTTAGAATTGGTGATTCATCTTCATCAACACATTCTAAATCTCTGAATAAAACCACACAATCATCCGCGCATTGGCTAACTTGATTTTTTGAGTAATTAGGCTTTTTTGTGTCATCTACTTGTACCGGATTTTCTGAAAATGAAACTGAAGGATTATCGCCCACCTCATAACATTTTTCACCATACCTTAAACAATCTTTTTCAAAAGAGAACCCTTCAGTTGATCCCGCTTTAATCTTTGAATGTCTCATCCAGTTTTCTGCGTGGACATTAAAAGAAAAAAGTAAAAATAAAATAAATAAAATTTTCATAAAATTATTCTCCAATACAGTTAAGCGTATAAGGTTGAGCGTTTTGAGTTGCCACATTTGAATCCATAGAATAAACCTGTGCGCTAACGTTGCTAACTGTTCCAAGAGTCATCATCACCCTAGAAACGCCACTGTGCGAACTGGCCCAGCAGTTTGGAGTTCCAGAAAAAACACCCGACGTAAATGTGCAAACATTAGGATAAGCATTTGTACAATCCCCATTTATGAGATCACCTTTTTCATTACTAACAACCCCAGTAGGTGAAACATAGGCAGATAAAATTCTTAATTTATTTGTACCTGGTGAAGTGACTTGATCCCCTGATAAAATTGCTCTCGGTTGATTGAATCGACCTTGCATAACTTTTATATGAAAATCTCTACTTCCAAGCGCAGCGTTTCGATCTGCTAAAATTGAACCAGAACCCCCACCGTCTGCTTCATACATAAACCGTATAGTTTGTTCTGCAATCGCACTAAAATTAAATTCCGCACAATAGTTTGATAGTTGAAAAGGTGCTGTGTTTGGTGTGCTTGTTTG
>Ga0163144_10025258_pt1 | contig 11609 bp, 7 predicted proteins | sample OliLak19BULKMAT1_FD_123175 | JGI IMG/M metagenome (GOLD analysis project Ga0163144, IMG submission 123175) | Freshwater microbial mat bacterial communities from Lake Vanda, McMurdo Dry Valleys, Antarctica - Oligotrophic Lake LV.19.BULKMAT1 | ecosystem: Environmental > Aquatic > Freshwater > Lake... | reverse complement strand
TCCCAGGTAGAACCTAAGAAATCTCAAAATCTCAATCTCACGAGGGGGAGGGGGGGGTGCCCCCTCGCCAGTCCCAGCCCGCGTCCCACTCCACCCCCAACCCGCGTTCCTGCCTCAATATGGCGTCCCAGTCCCAGTCCCAATCCCACTTTTTCAATCGCGCTCCCTCCCGCCCTTCCGTCCCAACCGCCGTCTCAAAATCTCAGTCTCAATCAAAACCGGACCACCCCCCACCTCCCACCTCCTTCTGGGCCAGTCTCGGCCCGTCTGGATTTATCTGGGCAGGTCTGTGGCAAATTCTTCGCTTTTCTGCGGCCTCTACTTGTTGCTAAACGGCAACGGATCCTTCGCCCGCCCCTCAGCCCACGCCCTAAACCGCGGCCACACCACATCATGCAGCAGGATCTTCACGCAAGCCGCCACCGGAATCGCGATCAGAAGCCCGTAGAAGCCCGCCAGAACACCGCCCGCCAGCGAGGCGAACAGAATCGTCGGCGTGTCCATGCCGGTGGTCTTGCCCTGAATGGCAGGGCTCAGCACGTAGTCATCCAAAATCTGCGAGCCGCCGCTCACCAGCAGCGGACCCACGATGGCCCACCACCAATGCTCTTGAAACGCAAACATCGGTGAAATGCCAAAGTACAACAGGAAGAACGCAATCGGCAACCCGATGCTCGCTGCATACGGAACGATCGCCAGCACCCCAATCGCCGGGCCCAGAATGAGCGGCACGGGAATCCCGATCAGCCAGTAGGCCACGGTGTAGTACACAATAAGAATCGCGCAGATCGTCAGCCGCCCGCGGATGAATCCGCTGATGACCACATCCATCTTGCTCACAAGGTCAATCACCGGCCCCTTGCGCGCCTCAGGAATCAACCCCTCCCAGAACAGCCGCACCCGCCCGTAGCCGGTGCAAAAGAAGTAAAAGAAAAACGCCGTCAGGAACGCACCAAAGACCACAAACCCGATCGAGATCATCGAACCCACCACCCACCCCAGCGCGCCGGCTCCCGTATTCAAAGCCCGCTGCCCAATCGCCTGCGAGTTGTCCGTCAGCCACGCCACCACCCACTCAAATCCGCGGTAAATGCCCACCGCCGCCGCGTCATTGGGCTCCATCCGCGCCGCGATCTGCTCGCGGAGCGACTTGCTGCCTCCCTCATCGCTACCCACTCTCGAAGGCTCCACGCCGGCTGCGGCCGCCGTGGCCGCCGCGGCCGTCTTGGCCGCCGTGGCCGCCGTGGCCGCCGTGGCTTGGTCACCCTGGTCACCCTGGTCACTCTGGCCACTCTGGCCCTCGATCGGCTTCGCTGCGTCCTCCGCCAGATCAACCGGTTTGGGCCCATCGACCGGCTTCGGATCCGGCCCCCCCGGCCCCCCCGGCCCCCCCAACCCTGCCGGCTTGCCCGCCGCGCCCGGCGCGGCACTCTGCTGGCGAATCGCCCGCGCCCGCTCCGCCTGCGCCCGAATCTTCACTAACCAATCCGCCAAGTCCCGCCACGCCTGGTTTGGCAGCGCATCCCGCGCCTCCGACCCGCCCCCGCCGCGGCTCTGCACCACATCCACCACCAGTGTCGCATTCGTGCTCAAGCGCTGCACCACCGCTGCGCCCTGCACCACGCCAAAGCCCAGTCCCAACACCGCGGGCAGCCCGATGATGAGCCCTGCCCCGAAAATAATCGTGATCGCCGCCCCCTGCCGGCTCACCCACTTGAGCCGCAGCATCGACTTCACCACCGGCTCAGCCAGATAGGCCAGCAACATGGCCAGCAGCAGCGGCACCGTCACCAGCGAGAGCGCCTTGCCGATGTACAGCAGCCCGACCACCGTAAGCACAATCAGCGCATCGCGAAGCGGCTGAATCTGCCAAAGGTGAAGACGCGACCACTCCGTCGCGCCGGTCTTGATCGGCACCGTGACGACCTTCACAGTCGGCGCGTCTGAAGCGCCACCGGCGCGCTGCTGGGGGGGATCAAAGTCCGAAGGGGGAGGAGTAGGGGGGGGCGTCGATGCGTTGGCCATAGTCAGGAACCGTCCGTGATTTGTGTCGTACTCATCACTCAACGACTGCAAACGGGCGTTCTTCCTCGCCGCTCACGTGCTTGGTGCACCGGTTCAGCAAGGAGCCGCTGTTCCGCCGGTCGCGGCTGCCGGCTTCGCGGCTGCCGGAATGGTTACCGTCGGCACTCCAAACGCGTCATCAAACGCGTACACGTTCTTGAAGTCGACGAGGGTGTCGTCCTCGTTGCACCGCATGTCGCCGCGATCAATCATCGCGTACACGAGGGTCCCGAAGTCTTCCGTTTTGCGAATGCCCCAGCGCCCGAGCACGGTGGGGGCGAGTTGCCCATAACGCTCCATCGCCATCTCGCGAATACCCATGCACAGGTCGCGCCCCGTCACATGCCGCGACGGCCCGGCCGTTTGGCCGCCATCCTCATCAAGCGTCTGGGCATCCATCGCACCCGGGCCGTGCACGCTCCGCACCGTGTGCGCCAGTCCCTCCTGCACGAAGACAAAGGCCCCATCAGGAAACCGCGCCGCTTCGCGACGCAGCGCTTCCCAGTCGGGCGTTGCCGAGTTGCCGCCATCAGAGCCGCGGCGGTGCGGGGGGGTCGGAGGGTTCAATGCCATCGTTGCTCTTCTTCAGGTGCGGGGCTCGCACCGGTTGTTGGGAGACCGGAGGGGGTGATTGTATATCGGTTCTACCCAAGCGGCCCGCTCACACATCGTGAGGCACCCACCAGCCACCGCAGCGGCAGATCCGCCCATTCAGCCGACGAACGCACCCCGACCCGTGCCGTTCGCCGGATCGAAGCTCGCTCGTCGTCGGTCAGCGTCCCGTCCACAAGCCGAATCACATCACTTGTGCACAGATCGCCCCCTGTCAGATCGAGCCCGAGTGCGAGCGCCCGGCACAGCGACGCCGGTCCGCGGCACAGGTCATCATCCTTGGGAAGCATCTTCTGGGGAACCGACTTCCCCTTCCCCGAAGGCCGCGTCGATCGATGCACCCGCATCGCGTCAACGCCTGCCACCGGCTCGAGCGCTCGCAGCAGCACCGCCACCGGCTCACCGGGTGCGCCACAAACGACGTTCATGCACGTGTGCATGCCATACGTGAAGTACAAATAGGCCGTTCCCGCCGGTCCATACATCGGCTCAACCCGCACCGTTCGCCGCCCGCCGAACGAATGGCAAGCTTTGTCCGGCACGCCCAGATACGCCTCTGTCTCCACGATCCGGCCAGCCACAATCCGTCCGTCGCCGAGGGTGCGTTCAATGATACAGCCGAGCAGGCGCTCAGCCAACGCATTGGCGCTGAGCGCCAGATCACGCCGCGAAAGCCGCCGTCCCTTGCCTGGCACGAAGGGCTTCATCAGGCGTACGCATGCAGGCCCGGCAGCAGCAGATTGACCCCGAAGTAGCACCACAGCATCACGATGAACCCCAGCACGCTGAGCCACGCCGTGACCAGGCCCTTGCTCTTAATGCTCGAGAACCGCAGGTGAACCACCACGAGATAGACAAGCCACGTCAGCAACGCCCACAGTTCCTTGGGGTCAAAGGCCCACCAGCGGCCCCACGAGTGGTCCGCCCACCAAGCACCGAGCAGAATGCCTACGCCCAAGGTCCAGAACGCCATTTGCAGCACCGTCATCAGCGCCGAGTCAAGATCCGCCAGCACCCGGGCCCGGCCCATCGTGCCAGCGCCGCCACCCAGAGCGCTGGCCATCACCGAATCCACCTCGCCGCCGTCGGTCACATTCACCTGCATCGAGCCGCCGCCGGGCATCGCCACCGTCGCCACCTGCGAACGCGCCGCCGAACGCTTGGTTAGATAGTGCATCGCCAGATGGAACAAACTGATCACAAAGCCCAGCGAAATGAGCCCGTACGACAGCAGCACGATCGTCACGTGATACTTCAGCAGCACCGAGGTGTTGAGAATCGCCGCCTCGCGGCCGATCGAGTATCCGGGAATGCCCGTCTTGGTCGCCGTGATGAGCACCAGGAAGCCCACCGCCGCTACGGCCGCGCCGTAGATGAGCTGCCGCGTGAAGATCGCAAGCCCCAGGCCCACAATGGCCGCAAACAGCGACACGCCCGTCATCGACTCAAACTGATTCTGAATCGCAAATCGTTCAGCGATATAGCACCGCGTGGCAAAGCCGAACAGGTGCATGCCGGCCGCCAAGGTGAGGAACGAAATGCCCGTCCACTTCAGCCACGGCCGCTGCACGGCGAATGCCATCAGCAGCGTGATGAGCGCCAGGGCATAGAACCAGAATCCCCATTCAAACGGGTTAGCCGCGTTGTACGCCGCTTCCATCGTCCGCTTGGTCGTCGGATAGATCGTCGGCTGTATCGCCGGGATTGACGACGCCAGCGTCTTGATGGCGATATTCACCGCCGCCGCATCACCCGCCCGCCACGCAGAGCCCATGGTCTTCACGGCGGCCGCCGTTGTCGAGGCCGGGTCGAGCGTCGACAGGTGCTGCCACGGCTTGTCTACCGAATCAGGCGGCACCATCAGGAAGTTCCGCGCCCCCAGCGAGTAGAGCATCACGCTCTCGTGCACCTTGCTCAGCGCCTTCTGGAACACGTCGGTCATGTTCGCGCTCGAAACCTTCGAGTAGTACCGCGCTACCAACGCGGGCGGAATCCGCCCGATCTTGCGGTAGCTCTCACGCATCTCCGCGGTGCTCAGCACCGTCGCCATCTGCTTGTCGTTGTAGATGAACTCAAGGAACGCCTCTCGCGCGGGCAGATAATCCACGCTGATGATCGGCCGCATCTCGTAGTACGACGGGTCAATGACGACATCGAGGAACGTAAACAGCGGGTCATACTTGAGCTTCTCACCGCCCCCGCCTGTCTTGGATGGCCGGAAGTCGATGTAGTCCTTGCGACCGGTGATATCGCCCACCGTTTCGCGGGCCAGCGTGTCGAGGATCTTCACCCGCCCGTTGTGAAACACCGCCAGGTTTCGCAGCTGCGTGATATCCACCTTCTGCGCAAACGCCCACTTCTCATCCACGTGCACGCTCTGCGTGCTCGGCTCGCCAAACGGGTTCACGGACCCCGCCTGCGAGAGCATCACCGACTGCGGGTGCGAGTTCCCCTCCGGCTGCGCCGTAGCGCTCGAAGGAGTCATCAGAGCCGCCGTCCAAGCCATCATCGCCACCAACATCATGCTTAACTTGGTCATTTGGTCGCTCCAGTCTTCGCTTGGCCATTCGCCCGCGCCATCGTCACGCCCGGGCCTCCGGCACCCACACCCGCACCATCTTCAGCGCTCGGCCCAGTCGAACCGCCCTTTGGAACAGGCTTGATCGACTCACCCCGCGCCACCTTTTCCGCAAGTTCACGCTGAATCTGCCGCTTCTTGGCCCGCAGCAGCATCGGTTTCACATAAAACGCCCACGGAATGCCCGAGCCCATCATGATCGCGCCCGCCGCGATGACATAAATGCCCGGGTTGTTGCCCACGCCCAGAATCGTAAACGACACGATCGGTTTGGTCAGCCCCTGCGCCTGCCCCGAGTCGATTGCCTGTTTGGTCCGGAACCAAGTATTCGGATCCCAGCCCACCTGGCTGATCTTGTACTGATTCGGAGCGACAAGCGACACCACCCGCCCCAGCGCATTGGCCACCAGCGAACGGTCGGGGCTCGATTGATACGGCACGCTCAGCAGCAGCGGGTTGTTCATGCTCGTGCTGTACCGCTCGGCGGTCGGCTCACGCCCCTCCTCATCGCGCTCCACAATGAGTTCGGATCGATAATCCCGCGGCACATCGCTGTGCGGGAACGGCGTCATCTCAAAGTCGGCAAACTTCAGCGCAAAGCCCGGGAACTCAAAGTACTTGCGCCCAAAGCCGATCGTGAGCTCACGCCCATCGGGCAGCACCACGCGCCGCCCGTTGCTTTCGGTGTTCTCTACCGGGAAGTATTCTTCGTGCGGAATCCACATCGTCTTGCTGAACGCCGGCCTGTTGTTCTTGGCCGGGGCTGAAACCTCAAGTGCGATCGCCGCCCGCCGGTGCGTGCCGATGCCCTCGCGCTGCCGATCGCGCTCGGGCGTGATCTCCGGCACCTGCACCCGCTGGAACGCCGGCCACCGCTGCGCCAACCGAAGCGTGTCAAACTGCGAAATGGGAATCTTTGAGCCGGTGGCCAGATTCTCAAACATCCGGACGCCAGAATCCTGGAGCCGCATGAGCAACCGAACCGGCGGCTCCCCGCCCGGCAGCGTGCGCTCGGGCTGCTCATCAAAGAACAACCGCACACCCGCCGCATCGATATAGCTCACCTTGATCGCCGCGTCCGGAGCCACCCGCTTGGGCATGCCCCGCTCGTTCTTCTGATCGAGCATGTCCTGCGCGATCTCCGGGAACCGGTGATAGCAGTACCGCTCAAACGCCCCCTTCTCGAGCACGTCGCCCGACGCGTCCTGGGGCGGCGTGATCCGCACAATCGCCACGCTTGACGGTGCGTTCTCATACCCCTTGGTGATGATCGGGAACGGCGGCTGGGGCAAAAGCTGCTTCACCTCAATGCGGTAGCCGCCCGGCGTTACCTCAAAGCTGCTGCCCTCGGTAATGGGGAATACATGCTTGAACGACAACGCGGGAATTTCGACGTGCAGTGCATGCTGAATGCCCTTGTCGAGCGTGCTCGACAGCACTTCCCACCGCTCGGCGCTCATGCCGCTCGTGTATTCAATCTCAAGCTCCGGAAACGGGATCGAGATGCGATCCGCCGGCACTGCCGTCACCATCCGAATCGCCCCCAGCAGCAGTTCGCCCGCGCCCAGCGCGTCAATCCGCTCGCCCTTCGCCGGAGGTCCCGGCGCTGCCGGGACGTCGTTGACGTTCGCGCTGCGAATTGCCTCAATCAGCCGCACCGGCGACGGCACCGCGCCGGGCATATCTGCCAGGGCCGGCACGATCTCATCGCGAAGCTGGCAATACGACGCGTAGCCCACCACGCGGAACTTGATGTCGTCGTCAACGATCATCGTCTGCGTCCGCGGCGCAACCGGGAAGTCGAGCTTGCGCCCACGATCCTGGGCCGCATATTCGTCCGCCAGATCACCCGTCGGCTTCCACACCGCGCTCAGGTCATACTCGTTGTACCGCGGCAGGCCGAACAGCGAACGCTGGTTCCAACCCTTGTTGCCTTCCTGATGAATCCACAGTGCCGGCTGCTCGCGCGAGAAGAACCCCCGCACTTCGTCGCCCGCAATCGGCCGCCCATCCGTTCCCGAGGCCGTGCCCGACCGCAGCCGCGCATCACCTTCCTGCTTCAGAGCCGTGTAGTACACGCTGCCCAGCGAGATCGTGATGATCCCCGTATGCACCGTCAGCACACCGATATTGACAAACTTGAACTCAATCCGCCGCAGAGTCGCGATGGTGAGGGTCGTCACAAATGTCAGTAGCACCACGCTCAGCGGCCACCACGCGTAGAACTCCATCTCGCTCATTTCCATGCCGGGAATGCGCCGCAGAGTGGTGGCGCGATATTCAGCACAGAACTGCGGAAACAGCCGCCAAGTGGAGGAGAGCGTCGTGATCGTGCCGCGCTCCAGGATCCCCGTCGCCAAGCCAAACTTGTAGAGTCCGACGCAAAGCAGCACAAAAAGCGTCACGAACATGAAAAGCGACGCCGCCATCCGCGTCCCCATCGTCGCCCTGCGCAGCGCCCGATGCGTCAAGTAGGTGGGCCCGCCGGCGCACACGGCAATCACCAATCCGGCGACCCCAAACATGATCAGGTACGAAGGAATCGCCGCGATCATCCCGACGGGGATACTGGCCAAAGTGCCGTATACCGCCACCAGCGAAAGCAGCGTCACCGCCAGCCAGATCGACGAAAGCGCGCGCAGCACGAACTTCGCTGGCCACGCCCACGCGGGAAAGACCTCATCATCCCATCTTTGACTTCTGACCCACTTAGCGCTCATTCGGTTCTGGCTCCCAAAATCGCACCCAGCTTCCGCACCGGGCACACGTTCACAGCTCTTGACGTCCCAGCGACACAACGTGACCTTCACACTGTACCAGTCGCGATTTCCCAAGTTCCGCCGAGACCCGCCATATTGTACTATTTAACAGCAATGATTGCGAGCCCACAAGAAATCGTTCCTCGAATCGGCCCCATGGCGCGCAAAACAGCCATTCCGATCTGTTCGCAAACTGTACGAACGAGCGTCCATCCGGTTCGTCCAAGCGTTCCCCGCACCTAAGAATCTCCTGTGACAACCGCTCGCCCCGCCTATTCCCTGACATCCTTCGACCCCGCCCTCGATACCGACGCCGTCGCGCGAATGCTCCAGATCGGCTTCGCCGGCACCGTCGAGGGCATCAGATCCTGGGTTGAAAAGGCCGGTGCCGACAACTTTCGGGTCCTCCGCCCCGCCGAAGCAGCCTCAAATCCCCAAACCAGCCCGCCCGAGGCCTGCCTCCTGCGTGTTCCCATGGCTCACTACTTCGGCGGCCGCCCAGTTCCCGTCGTCGGCATCGCCGGCGTGGCCGTTCCGCCCGAGCACCGTGGCGGCGGGCGCGCTCTCGCACTTATGCGCAGCGGAATCCAGGAAATCGCCGCTGAGGGCATCGCGCTTTCTTCGCTCTACGCGTCGACTCAGGCGCTTTACCGCCAAGTCGGCTACGAACAGGCCGGTCATGCCTGCGCCGTTCGTCTCCCCGTCGCCAATATTGATGTCGGCGACCGCGCCCGTCCCGGTTCCAGCCCTGAGACGGCCCCGTTCGTCCCCCTCACCGATGCCGACGCCCCCGCCATCGAGGATTGCTACCGCGCTTTCGCCTCAAACTCCTGCGGAGCCCTCGACCGCGGCTCCTACATCTGGAACCGCATTCGCGCCAATCGCGACAAGACCTACATGCCCTTCGGCCTCCGCAACGCCACTGGCGGCCTCGATGCCTATGTCTTTCTCTCGCAAGACCGCAAACCCGACACCGGCCGCCATGACCTCACCCTCTCCGACCTCGCCTTTCTCACCCACGCGTCCGGCCGCCGCCTACTCGGCTTCCTCCGCGACTTCGCCTCCATGGCCGACGATGTCACCTTCCAGGCCGGCCCATGGCACCCGCTCCTCGCCCTTCTTTCGCTCCAGCGCTTTGAGATCAAACGCAAAGAATGGTGGATGCTCCGGATCACCAGCGTCAAAGCCGCCCTCGAAGAGCGTGGCTATTCCCCTGCTCTCGCCGGCACCGTCCATCTCCGCATCGCCGATGATCTGGTTGCAGCCAATAACGGTGATTTCGTGCTCAGCGTCAGCACCGGCCGCGCCACCCTCACCCGTGGCGGCACGGGCGCGGTCTCCCTCAGCATTCGCGCCCTCGCCGCGATCTATTCAGGAATGTGGTCGGCGCGCGACGCAGCGTTGCTCGGCCAGGCAAGCGGCGACTCCGTCCAACTTGATCTTCTTTCCGCGCTCCTCGCAACGGGCACGCCATGGCTCGCTGATTTCTTTTGATCGTGTCCGGCCCTACTGCCGCTTCTTCTTCAGCCAGCCATGCAGCTTCGCTGCCGTCCACGTATTGATGCACTGCTCCGGCGTCAGCCACCCGCGCCTTGCGGTCGTCACGCCGTAGAGAAGGTTGTCGGCATCCTCCTTCGCGTGCACATCGCAGTTGATGGCAATCAGGCATCCCGCCTCCACCGCCGCCTTCACGTGTGTGTCGCGAAGGTCAAGCCGCATCCAGTGGGCGTTGATCTCAAGCGCCACGTCATGCTCCTTCGCCGCCGCAATCACCGCTGCCATATCCGGCTCCAGCCCGCGCCGGCGGTTGATGAGGCGGCCGGTGGGGTGGCCGAGAATGTGGACGAGCGGGTGGGCGATGGCTTTGAGGAGCCGTTTGGTGGCGGTTTCGGAATCCTGCGAAAGCCCCGAGTGGGGCGAGGCGACGACGATGTCGAGTTCGGCGAGCAGATCGTCCTGGTAATCGAGTTCGCCACTGGCCAGAATATCGACTTCGCTGCCCGCCAAAAGAGTGATGCCCTTGACGGCCTTCTGCGCCTGGGCAATGGCGGCGATGTGCTCGCGCAGGGCCTTGGGCTTGAGCCCGCCGGCGATCGCCGATGATTGCGAGTGGTCCGTCACGGCGATGGTGTGCATGCCGCGGGACTTCATGTGCTCGGCCAGTTCAACGATGCTCATCGAGCCATCACTCGCCGTTGTGTGGGCGTGCAGTTCGGATGTTATATCGGCCACTTCAATAAGCCGGGGCGTGGCTTTGAGTTCGGTCTCGCCACGATCCTCGCGCAGTTCTGGCGGCACAAACGCCAGGCCGAGTGCCGTAAAGATGCTCTCTTCGGTCGCGCTGGCGACGGCCTTCACGCCCCGCTGCTGCGGGGGCTTGTCGGCCGCTTTATCGTCAGGAAACAGGCCATATTCATTGAGCGTGAGGCCCATTTTCTGGGCCCGCTCGCGGAGTTTGATATTGTGTTCTTTGGACCCGGTGAAGTACATGAGCGCCGCGCCCCATGAGGATGCCGGAATCACCCGCAGATCGACCTGCACCGTCGGCCGCTTGACCGCATCCGCTACCGCCGCCTTGGTCTCTGACCCCGCCATTTCCGGGTCCCCGCTCCACCGCGATTCATCCAGATCAATGCTCATCCGCACCGAGCATTTGTTCTCACCTTTGGCAATCACCTGCCGCACGCCCGGCATCGTGCAAAACGCCTCCGCCGCCTTCTGCGCATCCGCCGCCACCACCAGAATATCAATGTCCCCGATCGTCTCTTTCCCGCGCCGCAATGACCCCGCAAACGCGGCCCGCTTCACGCCAGCACCTTTGGCATTGTGCATCTGCGCCGCCACCCGCTGCGCAATCGGCATCGCGATCCCCAGCCGCAAGCGCCCGGCCGACTGCGCGAGCATTTCAATCGCCATCTTGATCTTCCCGACCGCTTTTTCTCCCATCCGCGGCAGCGTCAGAAGCCGCCCATCAGCAATCGCCGCCTTCAATCCCGCAAGGTCCACCACCCCCAGGTCCTTCCAGACCAGCGCCACCGTCTTGGGGCCCATGCCGGGAATGGCCAGCACCTCAAGCAATCCCGCCGGCACTTTGGCCTTCAACTCCTCAAGTTCCGTCATGGTGCCGGTGGTCACAAACTCTATGAGTTTGTCGGCCGTCTTGGGACCGATGCCATCAATCTTCAAGAGTTCGGCCCCCCCCCATTTGCTTTGGGCCAAAGTCGTCAGGTCCTGCGTCATGGCCTCAACCGCCCGCGCCGCCTTCTGATGAGCGAAAACGCGGAACTTGTCTTCGCCGAGAATCTCAAGCAGGGTGGCGATGGTGCTCAGGCGCTCAGCCGCGGCGGCGTTGGTGCTCATGGGGGATGATATTGGCCGGAGCGCTGGCGCGGCGAGGGCACCGGCACCGGCCTCACCGCGAGTTGGCGATCAGCACGGCGCGTCCCGCGACACGGGCCACGCCGACACTTTCGCCACGGGCCGCGAACGATTCCACGAGCGCGGCATCGTCGATCAGTTCGACGCGCGAGGGTGCATCGGCGGGGACGGCGAGCCGCGCCATAATGCCCAGGTCCGCCGCGACGATTTCAATCCGC
>Ga0163144_10025256_pt1 | contig 11611 bp, 9 predicted proteins | sample OliLak19BULKMAT1_FD_123175 | JGI IMG/M metagenome (GOLD analysis project Ga0163144, IMG submission 123175) | Freshwater microbial mat bacterial communities from Lake Vanda, McMurdo Dry Valleys, Antarctica - Oligotrophic Lake LV.19.BULKMAT1 | ecosystem: Environmental > Aquatic > Freshwater > Lake... | reverse complement strand
CATCTGGTCATTGATTATGTCCCGGCAGCGACGATCGTCGAATCGAAATCGCTGAAACTCTTTCTCGGCAGTTTCCGCAACCATCAGGCATTTCATGAGGATTGCACCGTGGGCATTGCCGAGCGGCTGATGGCGGAGATGCAGCCCGTCTGGCTTAGGATCGGCGGCTATTGGTATCCGCGCGGCGGCATCCCCATCGACGTCTTCTGGCAATCAGCCGCGCCGCCTGCGGGCGTGTGGATTCCCGATCAGGACGTCCCGGGCTATCGCGGGCGGGGGTAATTGGTCGCCACCTGCCGCCATCGTCGCCCCGGGCTTGACCCAGGGTCCCGCTGCTACTTGTTGGTTGCGCTGATAAAGGTGATTGGTTTGAACAGTTCAGGTCCGCCTGGTCTGTTTGGTTTACAAGCGAGCCAAGGCAGCGAGACCCTGGCTCGAGGCCGGGGAGACGATGTTCGGGTCAGGTGTCAAGACTGCGCCTTGCCTCGTTACCGCCCCTTAAACAACCCGCCCAGCACCCCGCGCACTATGCCACCGATCAGGCCACCGCCGCTGCTCGCACCCCGCCTGGAACCCGTGCCAAACACCTGCTTGGCAACCTCATTTGCCACCGTCCGGCCGATTGTTGATGAGGCGGATCGTGCCGCCGTCGTCGCAATCTTGTTCCACGGATTATTTGCTGCTGCCCGTGTTGCCTCGCGTTCTGCGGCGATCCGGGCGCGTTCGGATTCCTTGGCGGCGCGGGCGTCAACCTTGGCTTGCAGCGCGGCGGATTTTTCCGTCTCGCCTTGTGCCTTTGCCTCGGCGGCGGCAGCGGATGCTTCCTCCGCCTTGCTTGACAGCAGTTCCTCCGCCGACTCAGCGTCGATCAGCGTGTCATATTTTGCGCCAATCGCATCGGTCTGGATAATAACGCCGCGCTCAATTGCGGTTACCGGCCCGACGCGTGACGCCGGCGGCTTGATCAAGGTGCGCTCGACGGGGGAGGGCGCACCATCGGGCTGGAGCAGCGACACCAACGCCTCGCCAACTTTCAGCTCAGTGATGACGGTTTCAACGTCCACCCCGGGGTTCGCGCGGAACGTGGTCGCGGCTGCTCGCACAGCTGCCTGATCGCGCGGAGTAAAGGCGCGCAGTGCGTGCTGCACGCGGTTGCCGAGCTGGCCCGCGACGGTATCGGGAATATCAATCGGGTTTTGCGTAATGAAATAAATGCCGACGCCCTTTGATCGGATCAGTCGGACTACCTGCGTGATCTTTTCCAGCAACGCCTTGGGCGCATCGGCAAACAGCAGATGCGCCTCGTCAAAGAAAAAGACGATCGTCGGTTTGTCGGGATCGCCAATCTCGGGCAAATGCTCAAACAACTCGCTCATCAGCCAGAGCAGGAAGGTTGAATAGAGCTTGGGGCTCGCCATCAGCTTGTCAGCGGCCAAAATGTTGACGATGCCGCGTCCCCTGTCGTCGCAGCCGATGAAATCGCCCATCGCAAGCGCTGGCTCGCCAAAGAAATTGGCCCCGCCCTGTGATCGCAATTGCAGCAGCGACCGCTGGATCGCGCCAACCGATTGCCTTGAGACATTCCCATAGGTCGTGGTCAGTTCCTCCGCGCGCCCGGCACAATGGACCAGCATCGCTTGCAGATCATCCAGATCGAGCAGCAACAGGCCTTCTGTGTCAGCGACCGCAAAGGCAATCGCGAGCACGCCCTCCTGCACTTCATTGAGGTCCATCAGCCGCGCGAGCATCAGCGGCCCCATTTCGGACACGGTCGTGCGGATCGGATGGCCTTGTTCACCAAACAAGTCCCAGCACTGCACGGGGTTGTCGCTATAGGCCCAGCCTTCATAGCCGATTTCGCTGGCGCGCGCGGCAAAAATGTCGTGCATCTTGGTCGTCGGTGAGCCCGACATGGCGAGACCCGACAAATCACCCTTCACGTCAGCGACAAAGCACGGCACGCCAACTGCGGAAAACCCCTCGATAATCCCCTGGATCGTCACCGTCTTGCCGGTGCCGGTCGCGCCCGCGATCAGCCCGTGGCGATTGGCGCGTTTAAGCTCCAATGCTTGCGGTTTAGCGCCGCCTGCGCCTGCGCCAATAAAGATTTTGCTGGTGTCTGCCATGGTGCCTCCCCAAAAACCCGGTTCCCGCTATTGCGCGTTTGGCGGCGCGACGGAAGAGAGCAAAACGCCGCCCGGTCGTCAGAAACCGGGCGGCGTTTTGTTTGTGCTGGCGAGGCTTACTTCTTCAACTTCAGCGCAAAGAAGCCACCTGGAGCCCGGCCACGCTGGACAAAGACCAACACAGCTTCGCGCCCGGCGGCCTTGGCTTGTGTTGCGGCCTTGGCAACGTCGGCGGCGGTCATGACAGGCGCGCGGTTGATCGAAACGATGACATCGCCGCGCCGCAGGCCCTTTTGCGCTGCATCGCTTGAGGCATCGACCGTCGTAACCACGACACCGTGGGTTGCGGTGTCCAGCCCAAGACTGCGGGCGATGGCGGGCGTCATTTCAGTAACGCCGACGCCCAGGGCATTGGCGGTCGCACCCGGTTCAACCTTACCGTCTTCATCGGGCATTGCGCCTTCGCCCTGGCCGAGGCTCGCCAGCGCTTCTTCGGAAGGGCGCGTCCCCGAAACGACCGTAACCGTCATCGGCCTGCCATCGCGGATGATGTCCAGGCGGACTTGCGATCCGGGCTGTGCCTTGGCGACGAGATAGCTGAGCGTGTCGTCGGGGGTGACGTCCCGGCTATTCACCCGGACGACGACGTCGCCCTGTTTCACGCCGGCCTTATCGGCGGCTTGCCCCGGCTCAACACGCGAGATTAACTCGCCTCTGTCCTTGGGCAGGCCAAGCGCGGCTGCAATATCTTCGGTTACTGCCTGAATCCCGACACCCAGATAGCCGCGCTTGACTGCAATGCCCTTCATCAACGTATCGATGATTGGCTTGGCTTCTTCGGCCGGGATCGCAAAACCAATGCCGACATTGCCGCCCGTCGGCGACAGGATCTGCGAATTGATCCCGATCACATTGCCGCTCAGATCAAACATCGGTCCGCCCGAATTGCCCTGATTGATCGACGCATCGGTTTGAATGAAGCGATCATAAGCGCCAGCACCCGTCACCCGGTGAAGCGCGGAGACAATGCCCGCCGTCACCGTTGAGCCGAGGCCAAACGGATTGCCAATCGCGATCACCCAGTCACCGACCCGCGCCTTGGTTGAATCGCCAAACTTCACAAATGGCAGGTTGGTCGCCTCAATCTTCAACAGCGCAAGGTCAGATGATGGGTCCTTCCCGACCAGCTTGGCTTTATATTCCTTACGGTCTGGCAAGGTCACCGTGATCGAATCGACCGTTGCGGTCTTGGCGCCTGCTGAGATCACATGGTTGTTGGTCACAACATACCCGTCAGCCGAGACCAAAAATCCTGAACCCAGCGATTGCGCCTCACGCACAATTGGCGCGCCGCCGCCCTGCTGGGGTTGCTGACCGTTAAACTGGTTGAACAGCTCACCAAAGGGGGTGCCTGCAAACGGGTTGGTCTGTTGCTGGACGCGCACGCTCTGCTTGGTCGAGATATTGACAACGGCGGGCTGCAACTTTGCAACAAGATCAGCAAAGCTCAACGGTGCTCCGGCGCGGGGGGCGAGCGCCGCCATGACCGCTGGTTCGTTCTGCGCCGTCTGGGCACCCGCCGGGGGCTGGAGCGCCATCGTGGCGACGGCACCGCCCATCAACAGGGCCCCGGTAATTGCGTAAGCGTAGCGCACGTTAGTGTGTTCCTCTCGTTTCCACCGCAAAACATGGCCTTTTTGCCAACGCCCGATGAACGGTGATTGAATATGAACCGATCGTCAGCGTTTGCGGCCCATGAATTGCTTCAGATATTCGTTATTGGGCGACAGAATGATTGATGTCTCGCCCTGCGTGGTGGTCCCGTCGGTGCCAAAGGTTTGGCGATAGGACTGCATCGCGCGGTAGAAATCGTAGAAATCGGCATCCTTGTTGAAGCTGTCGGCATAAATGCGCGACGCATTTGCCTCTGCCTCGGCGCGGATGATCTGTGCTGATTTCTGGCCCTGCGCGATGATTGTCGCCGCCTGCTGCTGGCGCGCCGACTTCATTCGGTTCAGCGCGCTTTCGAGCGGGCTGCCATCGGGCAGATCGGCATGCTTGATCCGCACATCGACAATCTGGACGCCATATTGCGAAGCCAGCGTCTGCAACCCGGCCTGGATATTGTCCATCACCTGGCCCCGTTCCGGGCTGAGCAACGCGGCGAATTGCCGCTTGCCAAGCTCGTTACGCAAAGCAGAGCCAAGCAGCGGACGGAGCTGATCTGCGACGCGTTCTTCGGTTGCCGATGTGCTGCCAGTTGAAACGACGGCCTTGAGCGGATCGATAATGCGGAACCGCGCAAAAGCATCGACTTCCAGCCGCAACTGATCAGTCGACAGCACCTGCTGATTATCAAGATCGACGTCGAGCACGCGCTTGTCGATCCACACGATCTTGTCGATGAACGGAATCCGCGCGATCAACCCTGCGCCGGTCTGGCCAAAGGGCTGGTTCGGCCGCCAGACATTGACCGTCCGGATCGGCTGTTCAAAGCGCAGGATGACGACCTGTTCAGTCTCGGGGATGATCGCCACACTGCTCGCGGCGACGATCAGCGCAAAGAGCGCGATGATCCCGAGCGTGATGGGGTTGCGAAAAAGCGCGGCGTTCATTGCGAGCCTCCCGTGGCGATAACGGGAGCGGGCGCATCAGGTGCTTTCCGCTCGCTAGAAGGCAGCGGCAAATAGGGCACGACACCTGGCGTCTCGACAATCGTCTTGTTGGTCTTGGCGAGCACGGCTTCCATCGTTTCATAATACATACGGCGGCGGGTTACCTCGGGCGCAAGCTTGTATTGCGTATAGGCAAGGTCGAACTGCGCCGCCTCGGCCTGCGCGCGCGCAGTAATTTGCTGGGCAAAGGTGCGCGCCTGGTTGAGCGCCGATTGCGCTTCCTGTTGTGCCGCACTCACCCGCTTGAACTCATCGATCACCTTGGCGGGGGGATCGGCCTGTTTGATCGCGATACCCTGCACGCGCACACCCGCGCGATATTCGTTGAGGATATTTTGCATCACTTCCTGCACGCGCGACTCAATCCGGCTGCGGCCCTCGCCCAGCGCCTCGTCAAGCGTCACCGTGGCGACCACCGCGCGCATCGCGCTTTCCGCCGTCGCGCGCACCGTCTCTTGCGGGTTGCCGATCTGATAAATGAAGTTTTGCGGATCAACGATGTCCCAGCGCACTGAATAGGCCAGATCGATGATGTTCTGGTCACCCGTCAGCATCAGGTTTTCGCCAGTGGCTCCGTCTGGAAAATCCTCGGTGCGAATCGCCTGAACGTCAACCTTGGTCACCGTTGCGATGGGCGCAGGCAGGGTCAGACGGATACCCGGATCAAGCGTCCCGGCATAGCGACCGAAATAGGTCACAACGCCGCGCTGTTGCGGCGAGATGGGGTGGATGCTCGTAAACGCAATCCACAAGCCGATAATCAGCCCAGACCCGATCAGCCAGATCGTGCGGCTGCCGCCGCCGCTTGGCCAGCCCGTCGGGAAGCCGCCACCGCCGCCGCCAACGCCACCGCCGTTGCCGCGCGCCTTGCGCAAAAATTCATCGAGCGCGCTTGGTTTGGCATCGCGCGAACGCCCGCCACCCGGTGGCACCGCCCAGGGATTACGCGGACCTTCAGGTTCTTCGCCGCCGCCCCCCCAGGGGTTTTTAGGCTTGTCATTGTTCAGGATGGAGAGGCGCTGGAGCCAGGCCGGAAGAGTGATCATCACCCCATTATAAGGATGCAAAGCCGGAAAAACAGTGGCAACCGCGCATGATGTCCCTATCTGGGCGTTGATGACTGATATTGCCGCCCTGCAAGCCGCTCTGAAAGCCGCCCTTGCGCCCGTCGCAGGTGACCGCGCCACCCCCCGTTTGGACGGCGCGCGGGCGAGTATCATCCTTGATGTCACCGGGCTTGATGCAGACGATCGTTACGCGCTGGAAGGATTGGTGCGCGAGACGGCGGTGGCGCTGCCCGGCATTGATGAAGTCCGCGTCGCCCAAACGAGCCAACGCATCCGCCGCCTGACGATTGCGGTGGCAAGCGGCAAGGGCGGCGTTGGCAAATCGACCGTCTCGGCCAATCTGGCGATTGCGCTCCAGCAGCTTGGCCGCCGCGTCGGGCTGGTCGATGCCGACATTTACGGCCCGTCGCAGCCCAAGCTCATGGGAGTTGAAGGCACCAAGCCGACCGCGCGCGACAAGGTGTTGCAGCCCGTGCCCACCCCTTATGGCGTTTCATTGCTCTCGATGGGGCAATTGGTGGCAGACGATCAGGCGATTGCCTGGCGCGGGCCGATGGCGGCGGGTGCGCTTGGTCAATTGATGGACGCGAATTGGGGCCTTGCCGATACCATCGTCATCGATTTGCCACCGGGGACGGGCGATGTGCAGTTGACGATGATCCAGAAACACCGGCCGACCGGCGCGGTCATCGTCTCCACCCCGCAGGATCTTGCGCTCATCGATGCCCGCCGCGCGATCGATCTTTTCGCCAAGGCCGGGGTGCCCGTGATCGGCATTGTCGAAAATATGGCGGGCTATGCCTGCCCTGCTTGCGGCGAGGTCTCCGATCCGTTCGGGCGCGGCGGGGCCGAGGCGGCAGCAGCCGAGCTCGACCTCCCTTTCCTGGGCCGCATTCCGCTCGACATCGCAATTCGGACAGCGTCGGATGGTGGCATGCCCCCGGTCACGGGAACCGGTCCGGAACGCGATGCGTTTATGGTGGTCGCTACCCATGTAAAGACCTGGCTTGATCGTGGAGGCAATAATGCCACTTACCAATGATGCAGATATTCGCGCGCTGCTCGAACGCGTCAGGACGATCGCGCTGGTGGGTGCCTCTGATCGCCCCGACCGGCCATCCTATGAGGTGATGCACACGCTCCAGCAGCACGGCTACCGCGTCATCCCGATCAACCCGCAAATCACCGGCGAACATATCCACGGCGAATTCGTCTTCCATGATCTCGCGCAATTGGGCGATCCGATCGACATGGTCGATATCTTCCGTAAGTCATCGGCAGCGGGCGAGGCGGTTGATCAGGCGATTGCGGCGGGTGCGAAATCGGTCTGGATGCAGCTTGGCGTGATCAACGACGCAGCGGCGGCGCGGGCGGAGGCGGCAGGCTTGCAGGTGGTGATGGATCGCTGCCCCGCGATTGAACTTCGCCGATTGGCAATCGCGCGAGTCGGTTAAGGAAGGGGCGTGCCGCATGCTTGGCACTCATGGATAAGCCCCACCCGCATCGCTTCCCCCGAAGGGAAGGGGGCAAGAGCAGAGCGCAACGAGCCCAGGGTATGACCGTTCTGCGGTTGCGAGAAGTGATTGGCCGTTAAACCCAGCCCGGCCTCACGCCAGGATATGCATCCACAAAGGCTGTCCGGTCAGGCTTGTCGATCCTTGCAACGCGGCAATCGCCTGCGCCACCGCGCGTTCCGGCCCTTCGTGCGTGACGATGGCGACGAGCACGCTGCCGTCGCCGTTGCGGCCACGCTGCATCAGGCTCTCGATTGAAACGCCAGCATCGCGCATTGCCGCTGCAATCTCGGCGAGCACACCCAGCTTGTCGGCGACGGTAAAGCGCAGATAGGCGCGGCCCAGCCGATCACTGGTGTCGGCGGCGGGCTGGGCGACGAGCGACCCGGCGGGCATCGCGTAGGCCGGGCCAAATTCGCCGCGCGCAATGTCAATGAGATCAGCGACCACAGCGGATGCCGTCGGGCCATCGCCCGCACCCGCGCCCTGAAACAATAGCCGCCCGACAAAATTGCCCTCCGCCACCACGGCATTGGTCGCGCCGGTGACGTGCGCGAGCGGGTGGCTGATCGGCACGAGATGCGGGTGCACGCGCTGCAACAGGCCAGCGCTGCTTGATTCTGCAACGCCAATCAGCCTGATGCGATAACCCAGTGCCGCAGCCTCGGCGATATCTGCGGCCAGGACTTGGCGAATGCCGCTGATCTCAACCGCGCCAAAGGCGGGCTGTGTGCCAAAGGAAATGCTCGCGAGAATAGACAGCTTGTGCGCTGCATCGACGCCGTCAATGTCGAAGCTGGGGTCAGCCTCGGCAAAGCCAAGCGCCTGTGCTTCGCCCAGCACATCGGCAAAGTCGCGGCCTTCGGCTTCCATCTTGCTCAGGATGAAATTGCAGGTGCCGTTGAGGATGCCATAAACGCGCGCGATCTCATTGGCGGCAGCGCCCTCGCGCAGGCCCTTGATCACCGGGATGCCACCCGCCACCGCCGCCTCAAACTTGAGCGGCGCGGCGGCTTGTTCAGCGGCGCTGGCAAGCTCCAGCCCGTGATGTGCGATCATCGCCTTATTGGCGGTGACAAACCCCTTGCCCCCGGCGAGCGTCGCGCGGGCGAGCGTCAGCGCGGGGCCATCCGATCCGCCGATCAGTTCCACGACGACATCGGCATCATCGCGGTCTGCCAAAGCGCGCGTATCATCCTCCCAGGCAAAGCGCGTGATATCAACGCCGCGATCCTTGGCGCGGTCGCGCGCAGAAACCGCGACGATCTCGATAGGGCGGCCAGCACGGCGCGCAATCAGATCGCGATTGGTATCGAGCAGCCGGATAACGCCGCCACCAACGGTGCCAAGCCCGGCAAGGGCAATACGAAGGGGTTTTGCGTGGGTCATGCTGTGGTGCCTAGCAAATCCCGCGCGTCGAGCAAGCCGGAGCTGATCAGGCTTTCACCAACCCAATTTCAACGAGCCGTTCGTGCAGATAGTCATGCGCATTGATCGGCGTGGGATAGCGGTTGGGGTTCGCTGCACTGATGCAGCCCGGCAGCGTCTCAATCAGGAAATCAGGCGCGGGGTGCAGAAAGAACGGCATCGAATAACGCGCATGCCCACGTCGTTCGGGTGGCGGGTTGACGACGCGGTGCGTGGTCGATGGCAGGACGTGGTTGGTCAGCCGTTGCAACATATCGCCAACATTGACGACCAGCGCATTTTCGGGCGGCTTGATCGCCAGCCACCGGCCGTCGCGGTCGAGCAGTTCCAGCCCCGCTTCTTCAGCGCCGAGCAGCAGCGTGATCAGGTTGATATCCTCATGCGCGCCTGCCCGCACACCCTTGGCATCAGGCGCGATTGGCGGATAATGCAGCAGGCGCAGGATGCTGTTGCCGTCCTTCACCGCCGGGTCGAACCAGTCCACCGCGAGCCCCAGATACCGCGCAATCGCCGACAACAAGACATCGCCTGCCCGGTCGAATGCTGCAAACATCTCCAGGAATGTAACCCTGAACCCCTCGGGCCGTGTCGGCCAGATATTGGGCGGCATCACATCGCCAAAACCGTGTCCCGCTGGCAATTCGCGCCCGACGTGCCAGAACTCTTTAAGATCGACGATGGCCGCGCCCTTGGCAATCTCCGTCCGGAACGGGGTATAACCGCGCTGGCCGCCGCCTTCTGCGTTAAAATAGCCGCGCTTTTCGGCATCGGGCAGTGCGAACAACGCGCTCGTCTCCGCCCATCCGCGCGCGATCAGGTCAAGCGGCACACCGTGATCAGTGACGACGGCAAAACCAAAACGCTCAAACGATCGGCCCAGTGCCGTCGCAAACCCTGCGGGGTCATCGGCATTTTGCCGCAGTGAAATCGGCGGCACCTGAGCATTGGGGGTATCTGGCATCGTTGCACCATCCATCAAAGACATCATCCCCCATAAGCAATGGTCCCGCACACGAACAGGGCCGCTGACCGCCGCCCAGAACCTGATCCCTTGAAGTCGAAACGCCATTGCTTCGCTGCGCGCGGCAAGACGGCGCATCCTTCAACCCTCGGTGTGTTGCATGTGTAATTCGCACGATATTTTCGGCGTCAAGCAGAACTGGGATGACGCTGCGCAGTTGATCGGGCATGGCCCCGCGCATGTCCGTCATTGAAGCCCAGGCCGAAATACCCCCCGCCGAAAGCAACGCCCCGTTGGGGTTTGCCGAATTTGTCAGCCTGGTCGCGGCGTTAATGGCGCTGACCGCGCTTGGCATTGATGCGATGCTCCCGGCCTTGCCCGCAATTGGCGTCGCGCTGGGTGTGGTGCAGGAGAATGACCGGCAACTGGTGATCTCCGCCTTCCTGCTCGGCTTTGGCATTGCGCAGCTTGTCCACGGCCCGCTGGCCGACCGGTTCGGGCGGCGACCGATATTGATCTGGGCGCTGGCCGCTTATGTGCTCGTCAATCTGATCGCTGCGTTTTCAAGCAGTTTCACGCTGCTGCTGGTCGCGCGGTTCATCGGTGGCACGGCGATTGCGGCGTCGCGGGTGGTGACGGTGGCGCTCGTGCGCGATTGCTTTTCAGGTCGGGCAATGGCGCGGGTGATGAGCCTTGTGTTCATGGTGTTCATGGCGACCCCGGTGCTCGCGCCGGCCTTTGGGCAGGTCATCCTGTTGTTTGCCAGCTGGCGGCTGATTTTCGTGATGATCGCGTTTGTGTCGGCACTGGTGCTGATCTGGTTCGTGGTGCGTATGCCGGAAACCTTGCCGCCTGAAGCAAAGCTGCCGCTGTCGGTTGCCCGGTTGGTTGACGGCTGGCGGGTGGTCGTCTCAGACCGCTGTTCGCTTGGCTACACGCTTGCCGCCACCGCGCTGATGGGTGCGCTTTACGGTTTCCTCAATTCGGTGCAGCAAATCGTGGTCGGCCTGACGGATGATGACCGATTGCTGATCCCGGTCTTCATCAGCATTGCCGGGGTGATGGCGCTCGCCAATCTGCTCAACTCGCGGATTGTGATGCGCATCGGGACCCGGCGAATTTCGCATAGCGCGCTGGTGGCATTCATCCTGGTTTCGGGGCTGCATCTGCTGATCGCAGCGGCGGGAAACGAAAATGTCGTCACGTTCGCCGTGCTGCAGGCGCTGGCCATGGGGTGCTTCGGCCTTGCCACGTCAAATTTTTCCGCAATGGCGATGGACAAGATGGGGGCAATCGCTGGCACCGCTTCAAGCGTCCAGGGCTTTGTGACGGTGACGGTCGGCGCGGTCATCGGTGCGGCGATCGGGCGGGCCTATGATGGGACGACTGTCCCGCTTTTTGCCGGATTTCTGACCGCTGGCCTTGTCGCGCTTGTTATCGTCGCCGTGACCGAGCGGGGGCAATTGTTTGCCCCCACCTGAGGGCACCGCTTATCCCCACGTCATCACAGAGTCGCGGGAACCAGCGATCATCCCGCTTGTTGTGGAGTCGGTCCGCAACCGAGCGCGATGGAGACAAGCAATGATGACGGGTGGTGAGCAGATTTCAGGTGATGGTCCGGCCGGCGAAGGCTATGACGAAGACGGCTATGATGAAAGCCAGCGCGCCGAAATCCTTGAAGCAACGCGCGAAGGCCCGACCGACGGCACGGTCTTAACCGATATTGCGCCAGACCTTGGTGTTGAGGATGATGACGACGGCGAAGCGCTTGATGGCGGCGAGGGCGAAGAAGTCGGCGACGATGCTGATGATGACGACGATGATGACGACGATGACGATG
>Ga0163144_10025255_pt1 | contig 11611 bp, 9 predicted proteins | sample OliLak19BULKMAT1_FD_123175 | JGI IMG/M metagenome (GOLD analysis project Ga0163144, IMG submission 123175) | Freshwater microbial mat bacterial communities from Lake Vanda, McMurdo Dry Valleys, Antarctica - Oligotrophic Lake LV.19.BULKMAT1 | ecosystem: Environmental > Aquatic > Freshwater > Lake... | reverse complement strand
GAGCGCGATGTGCTTCGCCCACGGCTGATCGGCGCCCTTCGGGTTCTCAAACCAGAACGATTCCTTGCCGGGAAAACCGAGCACGAGCACGTCAATCCAGCCGTCGGCGTTGAAGTCGTAGGTGTAGGTGAGGAAGTTGTCCGAGTAGCCGTTTTCGTAACCGAGCGCGCCTTTGAAGCCGGCGATTTCCGTTTCCGTGCCGTCTTCCTTCTTCACCTTGGAGCGGAGGGTGTCGGGGTAAATGGTGCGCCGCGTTTTGAAATCCGGCCCCGCCCACCAGTAGGGTCCATAGACGATGTCGTGCTGGCCATCCTTGTTGAAGTCTCCGAACGCCGCGCCCTCGGCCCAAAACTGATCGGTAAGCTGGGTCTTGGTGAATTCGCCGGACGGAACAATCTGCGCGCGGGCACCGGCGAGGATGAGAGAAAGCGGGAGCGCCGCGGCGAGGATGGGGAGTTTCATAGTTGGGGAACGGTCGAGGAGTTGGCGGACATTCATCCGGCAGGCCGGATGGGAACGAAAGGAGAAACACACCTTTCGCTCGCTGCAAAAATGACCCTCGAGTCCGCCGGATGATGAGCGGAATGTTCGGACAAATTTTGTTGGGAATCGGCCACCGGGGCCGAGCGACACCTACTTGCGCGTCTCGGGCGTCACGGTCAATTCCACCCGCTTTCCTTCGCGTTCGACGATGAGTTTTACCGGCACGCCGATTTTCACCGCGTCGAGCGCATAGGTGTAGTCGTAAATGTTCTGAATTTTCTGACCGGCGAATTCCACCAGAACGTCGCCGCCTTTCAACCCGCCTTTCTCTGCGGGGCTGCCGCCGCGCACGCCACTGAGCTTCACGCCCTTGATGTCGGTCGCGTAGTCGGGAATTGAGCCGAGGTAAGCCCGCAGATTGTCCCGCGAACCGCCACCCTGGTCGCTCCGCTCCACGCGCGCGAAATCCGGCCGCTCCGGTGTGTTGGTGAGGTCGAGCAGGATCTGCTGGGCAAACTTCGTGATCCGCTCGAGGCCTTCGATGTTCAGCTTGTCGGCGGTATCGGTCGGGCGGTGATAGTCCTCGTGCGCGCCGGTGAAGAAATTCAGCACGGGCACGCGCTTGGGATAAAAGCTCGTCGTGTCCGTCGGCAGATATGGATCGTCCTGCAAAGAGAGGTTGAAGCCGGCCGCGACGTTGCGTTTCTCGATCAGGCGCCGCCAGAGTTTCGACGAGCCGATGCCTTGCAACGTGAGCTTGTCATCGCGCATCCGCCCGACCATGTCGAAGTTCAGGTAGGCGGCGATTTTCTCCATCGGGACCGGCGGTTTCTCCGCGAACGCTGCGGAACCGATCAGGCCCATTTCTTCGCCGGACCAAAGGGCGAAGATGAGACCCCGGCGTGGGTTGATCGCCGGCTGCCCACTCCAGCCGAGCTTCGCGGCGAAATGCGCGGCGAGTTCCATCACCACAGCGGTCCCGGAGGCGTTGTCGTCGGCCCCGTAGTGGATTTTCCCTTCCTCACCCGAACGCGCCATCGAACTCCCGGCGGCGCCCACCCCGAGGTGATCGTAGTGCGCGCCGACGAGGATGTATTCGTCGCTCCCGCCGCTCGGCGGGATCACCGCGACGACATTGCGATCGGTCTTCTTGAGATGCTCGATCCCGACGCTGAACTTTGCGCGGACCTTGGGCAAAACGAGACCGCCCTCGGCGTGCGGATTTTCGTTATCCAGTCCGGACTGGAGGTCCTTGAGCTTCTTCCCGCTCGGGGCGAGCAGCGCATCCGCCACCGCGGTGCTGATCGAGGCCGCAACGATGCCGCTTCCCGAGTGGCTGCCGTCGTTGGTCAGCGCCTGCAATTGTCCGGGGCTCGGCGAGTTCGGTCCGCTGACCACGAGCACACCTTTGGCGCCACGTTCGCGGGCCATCATCGCCTTGTAGCGCAGGCCGGCGTAGCGGTTGAGCTGCGCGCGGCGCGCGGGCGCCACGCTCTCCGGCACATAGCGGAAAAGCAGCACGATCTTATCCTTCACATCGAGCCCATCGTAGCTGTTGTAGCGCGTGTTTTTCCCATCCTCCGGCACGCTCAATCCGTAACCGGCAAAGACGACTTCACCTTCGACGTCGCCGTTTTCGCTAAAGGCCAGCGGGCGAAAATCCTTCTCCAGCGCAAACGGCTGCTCCTGGTTCTCCGCGATCACGGCCAGCTTCGATTTGTTCGCGTCGATGTTCGCGCCCGCGTTGAAAATGAACGCGTTGTAGTAGTCGTCGCCGAGTGGCTTCAGACCGTAGGCGCGGAAGTAATCGCGCAAAAATGCGGCAGCGGCCTCGATGCCGGGCGATCCCGTCTGCCGGCCCGCTCGTGCCGGATCGGCCAGCCACTCCGCCTGCGCGCGCAGATCGGCCGACGTAATTTCCGGGGCGAGCGCCGACTTCATGCCGCCCAACCCGACCAACTGGCCATCGCCGGTTGCCGCAACCGCGGCCTTCGCCGGCAGTGGCGAGAGCTTGGATTGCTCCTCGCCGAGAGTCTTTTCCGCCGTCCGCGCTTTGTCGTCGCGTGCCTTCTTTTCCTCGTCGCTCAACTCCCGCTTGGGCGCATCGCCGAGCGCTTTCAAAGCGGCGGCGTGATTCCAGCTCGCTAGGAAAATCTGCGACTTGCCGTCGCTCGTCCGCCCGCTCGTCCAGCTCAGGCGCTTGCCATCCGGCGCGAAGACCGGCAGGCCATCGAAGCCATCGGTGAACGTGACCCGCACCGGCTCGCGCTCGCCGCGCACATCGACGAGGTAGAGCTCAAAGTTCGAGAAGCCGAGCTTGTTGGTCGTGAAGATGAGGTACTGCCCACTCGGGTGAAAGAACGGCGCCCACGACATCGATTTGAAATTCGTGATCCGCTGCTTGTCGGAGCCGTCTGTTTTCATCGTCCAGACATCGGCGACCATCCCGCTCTCATCGAAGTGCCGCCAGACGATGCGCTCGCCATCGGGCGAAAAGAACGGCCCTCCATCGTAACCGGGCGCCTCGGTGAGCCGGCGGACGTTCGAGCCGTCGGCATTCATGAGGTAGATGTCGCCAAACCACGCGGGGTCTTTTTCGTAAAGCGCGCGCTTTTCCGGAGCGAGCTGGTCGGTCGGAAACGCGCCCCGAAGCGAGCAGAACACGATCTGCTTACCATCGGGCGAGAAGCCCGCCTCGGCGTCGTAACCGGGCGCATTGGTGAGATTCACGACCTGCGTGCCGTCCTGATTCGCAGAGTAGATTTCCATCGCCGCGTCGTAGTCCCACGCGTAACGCCGCTGTTTGCCGCTCGCGCGAAATTCGAGCTCTGCTTTCTGCTTCGCCGCCGACTCCGGATCGGCGTGGGTCGAGGCGTAGAGCACGCGGCTCGTGCCGGGTTGAAAAAATCCGCAAGTCGTTTTGCCCCCGCCCGACGACACGCGCGCCGTTTCCCCGGAGAGCAGATCGAGCAGATACATCTGGTAGTACGGATTGCCCTCCTCGCGCTCGCTTTGAAAAATGAGGAGGTTGCCGTCTGGGTGGAAGTAACCTTCGCCGCTTCGTTTGCCCTCGAAGATGAGTTGGCGCGGGTTGCTCAGGAAACGGGATTCCTGAGCGGCGTCATCAGCGATGGCGGCGGCGGTGAGGAGGGCGAAGATGGGGAGCAGGCGGCGCATGGGGAGATTGGATGGAGTAGGCGGGGAAATGTTCGATGTTGTGCCGGAGATTGGACGCACGGCAAGCTTGCCCACCTCTTTCATCCCACGACCCGCTATTTCTTATGAGCCTCACGATTTATCAGATGGATTACAGCCCCTTCTGCATCCCGATCACCGCCGCCCTGCAGGCCTGCGGCGCGGAATTCGAGACGCGAGAGATTCCCAACTGGGACCGGAGTGAACTGCTCCGCCTGACGAATGGCGCCTACTACCAGGTGCCTCTGCTCGTTCACGACGGGCAGACGATCTACGAGTCAAGCGGAGACAGCGAAGACATCGCACGCTACATCGACCCGCATTTCGCCGGCGGGCGGCTTTTCCCGGCACGCCTCGACGGCCTGCAAAAGATCGTCATCGATTTCCTGAGTGACGACGTCGAGTTCCACACATTCCGGCTGCAGGACCCCTACACGCTCGACCGCATCACCGATCCCGTGGCGCGCGGACTTTTTCTGCGGCACAAGGAACGCAAATTTGGCCGCGGCTGCGTGGAGCAGTGGCGCCGCGACGCCAGGCAAATCCGCGCGGAAGCAGACCACCTGCTGGAGCGTTGTGAAACCACCCTGCGGCACTCCCCTTTCCTCTTCGGCAACAGCCCGGTCTACAGCGATTTCCTGCTCTACGGCATTCTCGGCAACCTGACCTATCGCAGCGGCAATCCGCTCAGCGCCGAGCAAAACGCGCTCGCCAAATTCGTCAGCGCCCTTGGCAGCTACCGCTCCTGAACGACTACCAGTTTTTCAGCCACTTACCCTTGTCGTTGTCCGACGAACCGGTGGCCCCACCCGTGGACCAGAGGTCGAAAGTGGAATTGTAACCCTTGGATGCCGCCGCGCGCGTCGCCTGGTCATCGGTCGCCAACTGCGTCCGGAAATCCTGCTCGGCCTTCAATCCCGCCGTGGAATAACCGTAGCTGTTGCCGAAAGGATCGGTAATGAAAGCGACCTTCCCGTTGGCCTTGAAACTGGAATTAAAGCGAGCTGGCTTGAAGAAATCCGTGGCGTAAACCTTGCCAGTTTCGTTGACGTTCGAGTTGGGCTTGCCATCCAAATCCGTATCGCCGCTCAGTGCCTTGTAGAGCGCCAGACTCGCGGCTTGGTAAGACGAGGGAGCGGTTGCAGATCGCGCGTCGAGACTATCGGTCGCGGTTTCCTGCGGATAACTACCGAGGTCGGCCTTGTAGGCTTCGCAAGCCGCCGAGAGCGCATTGATTTCAGCCTGCGCTTTGCTCCGAGTTCCCTTGTTCTGGACCAGCCCGGCGATCGAGAGGACAAGACCAGTCAGGATGGCGATGATCGTGATGACCGTAATCATCTCGATCAAGGTGAAGGCGTGGCGCGAGGGGGAGCGTTTCATGGCGGAAAATAGCGCGGGTTTTCGACGTGAGCGAATGGAAACTAGGCTCCGCTGCCGCCCATCTGCTTGATGATTTCGATCAGCGGCATGAAGAGCGCGATGACGATCGTGCCGACGATCAGCGCGAGGAAAACAATCATGATCGGCTCGAGCAGCGAGGTCAGGCCTTCGACCGCGTTGTCCACTTCATCGTCATACACTTCCGCGATCTTGAGCAGCATCTCCGGGAGCTGGCCGGTCTCTTCACCGACGTCCACCATCGAGATCACCATTGGGGGGAAGACCCCGCTCGCCTCCAACGGCTGGACGATCGATTCACCTTCCTTGACGGCGTCATGCACCTTGGTCACGGCTTCGGAAATAACGACGTTGCCCGCCGTATCGCGCGTGATGTTCAGCGCCTGCAAAATCGGCACGCCGGAAGTCACAAGTGTTCCCAGCGTCCGGCTGAAACGCGAGATGGCGCTCTTGCGCAGCAAGTCACCGAAGAGCGGCGTCTTCAGCTTGATTTTATCGAGCGCTACTCGTCCCCCCTGACTCGAACTGAGGGCCTTGAAGCCAAAAATGAGTGCGAGCGTGCCGCCAATCGTGAACCACAAGTAAGGGGGCGCGAACATATTCTGGATGGTGTTGCTGACCACGATGACCCACTGCGTGATGAGCGGGAGCGGCTTGCCCCCGAGCATGTCCTTAAAGATCGCCTCGAACCGCGGGACGATGAACGCCATCAGGAAGAGCATGATCAGGATGGCGATGATCAGCACGATCACGGGATAGGCCATCGCCGACACCACCTTGTTCTTCACCTTCTGGGCCTTCTCCTGAAACTCCGCCAAGCGGTTGAGCACCAGTTCGAGCACACCACCCAGCTCACCGGCCTTCACCATGTTGATGTAAAGCTTGTTGAAAATAAGGGGGTGCTGCGCCATCGACTCGCTGAAGGTCGAGCCGCCCTGCACGGCGTCCGCCAGGGAGTTGATCGTCTTCTGGAGCACCGGATCTTTCTCCTGCTTGGCCAACACCGTGAGCGAGCGAAGTAGCGGCAGGCCGGCATCGATCAGCGTGGCCAATTGGCGCGTGAAGATCATCAGGATCTTGCTCTTCACCGTCTTCTTCTCAAAGAGCACGATGCCTTTCTTGGCACCCTTTGGCGCGGAGACGGCCTTGGCTTGTTTGGCGACCGCTTTGGCCGCTTTCGGAGCTTTGGCCGCTTTGCCTTCTTCCACGACGCTCGTGGGGAAATATCCGGACTGCCGGAGCTGACCTACAGCGTCATTGGAGGACGACGCCTCGATGACTCCGGTGGATTCCTGGCCGCGCGCATCCAGCGCAATGTAATTGAATCGAGGCATACTTTGGGGGTGCGAGATTTCTTAAACGGAAAGAAAGCGGTGCATGAAAGGTTGTCGATAAAGAATTCGCCGCCGCGACGATTTTTCGCCTGAAAAAGTCGGCGAAGCTCCACGAGAGGACACGCACCCGACAACCGGACGAGCCCGGCCGATCACGTGTATTTGAGCACTTCTTCGATCGTCGTCTCGCCGTCGTAAATGCTCCGCAGGCCGTCCTGGCGCAGGGTGGTCATGCCGAGCTCGATCGCCTTCTGCTTCAAGACGACCGAAGGCGCCCGCTTGTTGATGAGCTCACGCAGGGGATCGGTGATATTGAGCAACTCGTAGATGCCTTTGCGGCCCTTGTAGCCGGTGTTGTTGCAGGCCTCGCAGCCGACGCCGTAGTAGAAAGTCTTGTCGCCGATTTCGTGCGGCGAAAGCCCGAGTTGCGCGAGCGTCGCTTCGTTTGGCTCGTAGGCTGTTTTGCAGCCCGTGCAAATCTTACGAATGAGCCGCTGACCGAGCACGCCTTCGAGCGACGACGAAATCATGAACGGCTCCACGCCCATGTCGATGAGACGCGTCACCGCACCGGGCGCGTCGTTCGTGTGGAGTGTCGTGAAGACCAAGTGACCCGTGAGCGACGCCTGGATCGCGATTTGCGCCGTCTCCACGTCCCGCGTTTCCCCGACCATGATGCGGTCCGGATCCTGACGAAGAAAGGCCCGCAGCGTCCGCGCAAAAGTCAGCCCGATCGCTTCGTTCATCGGCACTTGGATGATTCCCTCGATGTCGTATTCCACCGGGTCCTCCGCGGTCAGCACCTTCGAGTCGATCGTGTTGATCTCGTTCAGGCAGGCGTAAAGCGTCGTCGTTTTACCCGAGCCCGTCGGCCCCGTGACGATGAAAATGCCATTCGGCTTCTCGATCGTCTTGAGCAGGTAGTTGTGAATGAAGGGAGGCATCCCGAGCGCATCCAGGTTCAGGTTCACCGTCGAGCGATCGAGCACGCGCAGCACCACGCTCTCGCCAAACTGCGTCGGCAGCGTCGAGACACGGAGATCGACCTGACGCCCCGCGATATTCTTTTGGATCCGACCATCCTGCGGCAGACGGCGCTCGGCGATGTTCAAGTTCGACATCACCTTCACGCGCGAAATCACCGGCAGCGCTAGGTGCCGCGGCGGCGGCGACATTTCGTAAAGCGCACCGTCCACGCGGTAGCGAATCTTAAACTCCGTCTCGAACGGCTCGAAGTGAATGTCCGAAGCGCGATCCTGAATCGCCTGATACAGGATCAGATCCACATAGCGAATGATCGGCGTGGCATTCGCCTCCGCCTCCAGCGCCTTCATGTCGAGCCCGCTGCCATCCGCGCCAAACTCCAACTCCCCGCCGAGCTGAGCGAGGATGTCGTCCATGCTCCCGATGTCGGTGCCGTAGTGCTTCTTGATCAGCTCATCGATCTGATAGACCGGCGCGACCACCGGCTGGATTTCCTTGCCCAGCGAAAAGCGCAGCGACTCCGCCGTATCCGGATTCAGCGGGTCGGCAAAGACCGCCTGAATCGTCCCCGCATCCACCCCGATCGGGAAGACGCGATTCATCAGCGCGAGACCCGCGGGGATGAGGCGGATGATTTCCGTCGGCGGCTCAAAGCCCGTCAGGTCCACGAAGTCGAGCCCGAGGTAATTGGCGATCGTATGGTAAAACTGCGTCTCGTCGCAGATCTGGAAATCGCCCAGCACCTCGGTGAGCGTTTTCCCGGTCGAGGAAACCTCCTGCGCGATGTCATCCACTTGCGCGCGGTCGACGACGCCTTGATCGACAAAAATCTCGAGGACTTGTTTGATGTTCATGGGGTTTGCGAAGGCCTGTAAAAAAGACCGTCGCCACGCAACATGCAACCCTGACGCGCGACCAAGCGTGAAAAATGTGCCGGCTCAGCGCGTCACCCGCCGCTCGCTAGAAGTCCGTATTTGCTTCCTTGAGATCGAGCTCCTTGATCCACCCGTTGCGGTAGCGGACGTCGTGGCCTTCGCACTGGAGTTTCAGGCCCTGCGGGCTGTCGGTGATGCCTTTGCCCTTGTCATTGCCGCCATCCACGCCGGACTTCGGTCCGCCCCATACCTGGTTGATCGGCACGTTGGTGTGGACCTTCTGGCCGTTGAAATACATGGAGACGAGCGGCTTCTCGACGAGCTTGCCGTCCTGGAAACGCGCGGCGCGGAAGACAATGTCGTAGGCGTTCCATTTGCCGGTGCCGTTGTAGGCGTGGTAGGGCGATTCGGTTTCGTTGATCACGGCGCCCATGCCGTGTTTGGTCTTGTCGCCATCGAGCACCTGGATCTCGAAGCGGTTTTGCAAATAGACACCGCTGTTGCCGCGCTCCTTGGCGATCCAGAATTCGATGTGCAGCCGGAAGTCGCGATACGGCTTTTTGGTGACGATGTCGGCGGTGCCAAACTTCCCGCCATCGGCCGCGCGGTCGTCGGTCATGAGTGTGGTGCCTTTGTCCACGGGGTCGGCGACGATCTGCCACTTGATCGGCATGGCGGATTTGAAACCGGGGCCTTCCCAATAAATCCACTTCGCATCGAGCATTTCGCGCGAGCCGTCGATGATGACCTCGGCGCCGTCGATTGGCTTCGTGCCCACGCCGACATCGGCGGCCAGGGCGGCGGAAGCGGACAAACAGAGGAGGGTGAGCGGGAGGAAGTGGCGAATCATAGGAGGTTGTGTTTTAAACCGGGGGAGCGGCGCTTTCGCAGGGAAATTCTGCGCGGTCGCGCGATTCTCCCGCGGCGTTCAGTCGACCAGCTTCACCGACTCGATCATGCGATCGATCTTGGCCTTCGTCGCGTCGCTGCGGTCGGTATTGCTCGTGAAGATGATCTCCAGCAACTGGCCCTGATAGGAAGTGGCGAGGATGCGCGTGTAGAGCAGGCCTTCTTTGGTGTCCTTGGCGTCGGGCATCTGGCCGATGAAGCGCAGGTCCGCCCACTGCCGCCCGCGCAGCGTAATGGTGTCCTTCTTCAGCCAAGTGAGCTTGGGCAGCCACGCGAGGCCTTTCGTGTATTCGGCGGATTTGCGGGTGAGGTAGTCGCCGATCGCCGCGGGATCGAGGCCATGCGTGCCCCGGACAACCGTGCCCCAGGCATCGCCTTTCTTGGGCTTGAAGGCTGCGATGGTTTGTTTGGCGATGCGGCTTTTATCCGGCCCCCAGCCGTCCTCGATGTCGATCGTGAGCTTGCCATCGAGGAGCTCGACCGGGGTGAAAGCGAGGCTCTTCGCCGGTGCGGCGAACACGACCACGACGGTGAGGCAGAGCGTAAAAAGAAAGTCGCGAGCCGAGGGCATGCGGGCCATTTAACGAATCCACGCACCGATGACCAGCCCGCGCTCCGCCACTTGCCAGCGCCGCGATTTTCCCGAAACTGCGCGCTTCCATGTCCGGCCTCGAAATCATCACCCTCGCCGCCGCCGCCGCCGCCGCCGGGCTGATCAACGCCATCGCCGGCGGAGGCACCCTCATCACCTTCCCCGCCCTGCTCCTCTTCGGCACCGCGCCGATCGTGGCCAATGCCACCAGTTGCCTCGCCCTCGTCATCGGCACCGCCGGGAGCATCTTCGGCTTCCGCTCGCAGGTCGCCGCGGTGAAGCCGTGGCTCGGGCGGTTCGTCCCCGTCAGCCTGCTCGGCGGCCTCCTCGGCAGCATCCTCCTCACCCGCACCAGCAACGAAGTCTTCGCCGCCCTCGTCCCCTTCCTCATCCTCTTCGCCACCGTGCTCTTCCTGCTCCAGGGCGTCTTCCGCCGCCTGGCCGGACGCGAAGCCGACGCGCACGCCGGGCATCCCTCCGTCTGGATCGCCGTCACCTTTCAATTCGCCGTCGCCCTCTACGGCGGCTTCTTCGGCGCCGGCATCGGCATCCTCATGCTCGCCTCGCTCGGCTTCCTCGGCCTGCGCGACATCCACGAGATGAATGCGCTGAAGAACATCCTCGGCTCACTGATCAACCTCGTCGCCGCCGCGTGGTTCGTAGCCAGCGGCCTCATCGACTGGCCGAAGATGGCGGTCATGACCCTCGGCGCACTCGCCGGCTACTACCTCGGCGCGCATTTCTCCCAACGCCTGCCGCAGCAGCGCGTGCGCTCGCTGATCACCATCATCGGCCTCGCGGCTGCGGCGTGGACGTTCTGGAAGCAGTTCCATCGCGCGTGAAAAAAGTCCTGTCGCTCCGGGGGTGGCCGGGTTGAAACTTGCCGCATGTCCGCCACCACGCCCCTTTCCGCCAAGGCCAACTACGAAGTCGTGCAACTCGACGAACTCGATCCGACGCGCTGCCCGTGCGGGTGGAGCCGGCGAGCGTTTGCCGATCCGGACAATTCCAAGGCGAGTGTGCATCTCGTGGAAATTTTGGAGGACGCGCGCACGCATTATCACAAGACGCTGACGGAGACCTACGTGGTGCTGGAGGGCGAGGGCTGGCTGGAACTCGATGGCGAACGCATCCCGCTGAAGCCGCTGACGACGGTGAAGATCCTGCCCGGCTGCCGGCATCGCGCCGTGGGCAAGCTGAAGGTATTGAACATCGTGCTGCCGGTCTTCGATCCGGCGGATGAGTGGTTTGACTAGCGGACGTGCCCCCGGAATTCCGGGCTGGATTTGAGCCACGGATCAACACGGATGACGGAAGAAATCCGTGTTTCCTCCGTGCCCATCCGTGGCCCAAAAACATCCTAGTCCCCGGAGTGAATCCGGCTATGTTTTCGCCATGAAAATCATCCATTGGGGTGCGCTTCTCATGTCTCTCCTGCTCGCCGCATCGGCCCACGCGCGCGATCTGAAGACCTTCAACGGCGAGGTTTTCAAAAACATCGCGATCAACAAAATTGACGCGACGGGGATCAACATCACCCACGACGACGGCGTATCGTTCATCGACTTCCGCAACCTCGCCGAGGCGCAGCAGAAGGAGTTTGGCTACGACCCCGCCGCGTATGTGGTGGGCTGGAAGCTGAAGCTCGAAGAAGACAATGCGCGGCGCGAACAGGCGCTGGCCGCGCAACAGGCGCGGGCGAAAGCGCTCGCCGCCGCGACGCCCACGCCGCGCGATCTCGCGCCACGCACTTACACGCCGACGCATCAGACGAGCATCGAAGTCACGGTGGACGCGCCCGGTTTCAAATACGGCCCCTACGACTACACGGGCCGCGGCTT
>Ga0163144_10025252_pt1 | contig 11612 bp, 12 predicted proteins | sample OliLak19BULKMAT1_FD_123175 | JGI IMG/M metagenome (GOLD analysis project Ga0163144, IMG submission 123175) | Freshwater microbial mat bacterial communities from Lake Vanda, McMurdo Dry Valleys, Antarctica - Oligotrophic Lake LV.19.BULKMAT1 | ecosystem: Environmental > Aquatic > Freshwater >... | reverse complement strand
GCCTGGGGTTCAACCGCATCAGCCTCGGCATCCAGGATTTCGACCCGCGGGTGCAAGTGGCGGTCAATCGCGTGCAGCGCGAGTCGGCGACAGTGGCCGTGGTGGCGGCGGCGCGCGAGGCGGGCTTCGGGTCGATCAGTTTCGATCTGATCTATGCCCTGCCGCTGCAGTCGCTGGAAAGCTTTGGCCGGACCATCGCCAAAGCCATCGCGCTGCGGCCGAACCGGCTGTCGCTGTTCAACTACGCGCATCACCCCCACTGGGGATGAGCGCCATCAGCTCGTTCGATGACTGCTTCGTGCAGAATGCCAAGGAACTCGACGACTATCAGGCCCGCGTCGATCGTGGCGAACTGCCGGTGATGCGCGGTTATGCGCTGTCCGATGACGACCGCCTGCGGCGCGAGATCATCATGGCGCTTGCCTGTCAGGGCGTGGTCGACTGTGCGGCTGTCGAATGTCGCTGGGTGTCGACTTCGACGCTTATTTCGTACACGAGATGGCCGGCCTGGCCGGCCTGGCTGCCGACGGCCTCGTCGCCATCGACGCGCGATGGATCACGGTGCTGAAGCCGGGCATGCTGTTGCTGCGTTACATCTGCATGAACTTCGACCACCATCTGCGCCACAGCGACACGCAGCGTCGCTTTTCGCGCGCCATCTGAACGTTGCCTGTCGGATTCGGCCAGGCTTGCGGGCGTGGCCACCGTGCCGCCCGCCGGAGTGTTCGTAATATGACTGAAGCCCAATTTCTCGCCGCTGACGAGGCGTTGCCCGTGCTGCCGCTGCAGCCGGCCTCGCTCGATATCTGGTCGCGCAAGTATCGACTGACGCGCGCCGATGGCACGGCGATCGATCTCACGCCCGACGATAGCCTGCAGCGGGTGGCACGGGCACTGGCCGCGCAGGAAGCGACCGACGCGCTGCAGGCGCTGTGGTACCGCAAGTTCCTGTGGGCGCTACACAACGGCGCGATCCCCGCCGGACGTATCCTGGCCAATGCCGGTGCGGGTGACTGGCGCGGCGCGGTGTCGACGATCAACTGCACCGTGTCCGGCAGCATCCGCGATTCCATGGATGACATCCTGGGCAAGCTGCACGAGGCCGGGCTGACCCTCAAAGCGGGCGCCGGTATCGGCTACGAGTTTTCGACCTTGCGGCCGCGTGACGCCTGGGTCGCCGGCGCGGGCTCGCGGACCTCCGGGCCGCTGTCGTTCATGGATATCTTCGATCGCATGTGCATGACGATTTCCTCCGCCGGCGGGCGGCGCGGCGCACAGATGGCAACTTTCGACATCGGCCACCCCGATGTGCGAAGTTTCATCGCCGCGAAACGCGAAGACGGAAGGCTGCGGCAGTTCAATCTGTCGCTGCTGGTGACGGACGCTTTCATGCGCGCGGTCGAGGACGATGCCAGGTGGCCGCTGGTGTTTCCGCTGACGGCGCGCGAGATGGAACTGGAGGGCCTGAACGCACAGGATCCGGCCCAGGTGGTGTGGCGGCCAGGCCCGCCCGATGCCGGCTATCTGCAGAATACGGAAGGACTCGTTGCCCATCGGGTTTACGCGCAGCTGCCGGCCCGCAGCCTGTGGAACGAGATCATGCGCGCCACTTACGACTACGCCGAGCCGGGCATTATTCTTATCGATCGCTACAACGAACTGAACAACAACTGGTTCTGCGAGCGGATCCGCGCGACCAACCCCTGTGGTGAGCAAGGGCTGCCGCCCTATGGCGCCTGTCTGCTCGGCTCGATTGACCTGACACGCTTCGTGATCGACCCCTTCACCGAGACCGCACGCTTCGACTGGCCGCGCTACCGCGAGGTCATCGCGGTGTTCACGCGCATGCTCGATAACGTGGTTGGCATCAACCAGTTGCCGCTGCCTGAACAGCGTGACGAACTGCGGCGCAAGCGGCGTCACGGCATGGGTTTTCTGGGGCTGGGTTCGATGCTCACGATGCTCAAGCTGCGCTACGGCGCGCCGGACGCTATCGGGATGACCGGTGATCTGACGCGTGAACTCGCGCTCGTCGGTTGGCGCACCGGGCTGGCACTCGCGCGCGAGAAGGGCCCGGCACCGATCATGGACGAAGACTTCGAGGTCACCCGCGAAATGTTGCTGCAGCGGCCGGAAATGGCGGGCGACGGCTGGCGGCCGGGCGACGTCGTCAAGGGGCGAGTGCTGCATGCGAAGTACAGCCGCTACATGCAGCGGCTGGCCGATGAGGATCGCGACTTGCTCGAGGCGCTGGCGACCGTCGGCGCGCGCTTCACGCATCATTCGTCGATCGCGCCGACGGGCACCATTGCGCTGTCGTTCGCCAACAACGCGAGCAACGGTATCGAACCCAGCTTCTCCCAGCGCTATGTCCGCAACGTGATCCGGGAGGGGCGCAACGCCAAGGAATCGGTGGCGGTGCTCTCTTACGAGTATCTGGCGTATCTGGCGCTGGTAGACCGGGACGCCGTGGCTGACGCGCTGCCGGATTATTTCGTGACGGCTGAGGGCGTGCCGCCAAGCCAGCACCTCGCGATGCAGGCGGCCGCGCAGCGCTGGATCGACTCCTCGATTTCCAAGACCGTCAATGTGCCGACCGACTTGCCGTTTGCCGACTTTCAGGGCATCTACCTCGAGGCTTGGCGGCTCGGGCTTAAGGGCTGCACGACGTTCCGCTTCAACCCTGCCGCTTTCCAGGGGGTGCTGGTGCGGCCTGAGGAGCTCGCGAACACGCGTTACCGATTTACCCTGGACGATGGCACGACGCTTGAGTTCGCCGGCGACGACGAAGTCGAGTACGAAGGTCAGGTGCATACCGCGGCAAATCTGTACGATGCCCTCAAGGAAGGCTACTACGGGAAATATTGAGAAAGCGCATGGCCGCACGTATCAACAGCAAGATCACGCGAGTGGAAGTGGTGAGCCCGGTGCCGGCGCAAGCGCCCGGTCTTGCGCCATTGGTGCTGCAGGAAATGCACGAAAGCGTCGAGCGGCCGGAACTCCTGCTGGGCTCGACCTACAAGATCAAAACGCCCCTTTCCCCGCACGCGCTGTACGTGACCGTCAACGATATCGTGCTGAACCCGGACACCCCGTTCGAGCAGCGACGTCCGTTCGAGATCTTCATCAACTCGAAGAGCATGGAACACTTTCAGTGGATCGTCGCCCTGACGCGCATCGTGTCCGCGGTGTTCCGCAAAGGGGGCGACGTCACCTTTCTGGTGGATGAGCTGCGCAGCGTGTTCGACCCGAAGGGCGGTTACTTCAAGAAGGGCGGGCGCTACATGCCGTCACTGGTGGCCGAGATCGGCGACGTGATTGAAACCCACCTGCGTCATATTGGTTTGATTCCAGCGGCGGCTGCGCCGCATGCCAGCGCAAAACCGGCTGACGGCATGCCGGCGTCGGCGGGCTTCTGCAAGGTCTGTCACAGCAAGGCAGTCGTCAGTCTCGACAACTGTCTGACCTGCCTCGACTGTGGTGATTCGAAGTGCGGATGAGCGCATCCGCCACGTGAAAGCCCGGGGCCGACTGCCCGGTTTGCATCGTGCGCGAGGCCCGGGCGACTGACGCATCGTCGCGCGGGGACCGTACTTGGGGCTCTGGCGCTGTTCCCGGCGTTCCCGCAGATCTGTAGCGCTGTTCTGTGCGCGAACAGTCGACGCAGCCCCCGTCATCGTCTGTGCACCCACCATGCACGATCACGGCGAGGGTGAGACGCCGGGTCAGTCCAGAAGAACCTCGAATGAGGCCTCAGTCCGGGCCTTGATGTCGGCGAGCGTCACGCCGTCGGCGAGTTCAATGAGACGCGCGCCGCCACCCTTGCGATCAATCTCGAACACCGCCAGATCAGTGATCAGCAGATCGACCACGCCTTTGCCGGTCAACGGCAGGCTGCACTGGTGCTTGAACTTGGATTCCCCGCTCTTCTCGCAGTGTTCCATCACCACGACGACGCGTCGGACGCCGGCGACCAGGTCCATCGCCCCGCCCATGCCCTTGACCATCTTGCCCGGCACCATCCAGTTCGCGAGGTCGCCGTTCTCGGCCACCTGCATGCCGCCCAGGATTGACAGGTTGATGTGCCCGCCGCGAATCATGCCGAAGCTGTCGGCGCTGGAGAAGTAGCTGGTCTGTGGCAGCTCGGTGATGGTCTGCTTGCCGGCGTTGATGAGATCGGCGTCCTCCTCGCCCTCGTAGGGGAAGGGCCCCATGCCCAGCATGCCGTTCTCGCTTTGCAAAGTCACGGTCATACCGTCCGGGATCACGTTCGCCACCAGCGTCGGGATGCCGATGCCGAGGTTGACGTAGTAGCCGTCGCGGAGTTCGCGCGCTGCGCGCGCCGCCATCTGTTCGCGTGTCCAGGCCATCAGTGCTTCTCCCGCGAGCGCGTGGTGCGCCGCTCGATGTGCTTGACGTAGTTTGTACCGGCGAACAGCCGCTGGACGAAAATCCCGGGCGTGTGGATCTGATCGGGATCCAGTTCGCCGGCCGGTACCAGTTCTTCGACTTCAGCCACCGTCACTTTACCGGCGGTTGCCATCATCGGATTGAAATTGCGCGCCGTCTTGCGATAGACCAGATTGCCTTCGGTATCGCCTTTCCAGGCCTTCACCAGCGCGAGATCGGCGGTCAGGCCCGTTTCCATCACGTACCAGTCGCCGTTGAACTGCCGCGATTCCTTGCCCTCCGCGACGGCGGTGCCGTAGCCCGTGCGGGTATAGAACGCGGGGATGCCGGCGCCGCCGGCGCGGATCCGCTCAGCGAGCGTGCCTTGCGGATTGAATTCGATTTCAATCTCGCCGTGCATGAAGCGGCTTTCCAGAATCTTGTTCTCGCCGACGTAACTCGCCAGCACTTTTCTGATCTGGTTGTTGGCCAGCACCAGCCACATCCCATGGTCGTCGCAACCGACGTTGTTGCCGATCACGGTAAGCTGCCTCGCGCCTGAATCGCGCAGGGCCGTGATCAGGTTTTCGGGGATGCCGCAGAGACCAAAGCCGCCGGACATCACGGTGATGCCGTCGGCAGTCAGTCCCGCCAGCGCACTTGCGGCATCCGGGTAAATCTTGGAAGACATTAAGGACTCCGGTTGTTGCTCAAAAGGGTGGATTCCTGGCACGGGCCCCAGGTCGGCGGACTGGCGGACGTTGCCCGTGCCGTCAGCACGCAGGGGCGCAGTGGCCACGGCATGTCGCCGCCGTGACCCATGCGCCGCGGCGGTGCGCTACGACGGCCAATCCTAGCTTATTCGCGCAGAGGCGACGACCGGGCGCCGGGTGGCAAGTAAGGGGCCGCGGGAGATGGGGAGTGGCGCATGAGATTTGCTCGCATGTCGCGCGGAAGACCTCGCCGCTGCGGCATTCAGGGCAACACAGGGCTGACGCGATGGCAGCCACGCACTGCGCCAAGCAGCGGTAGCTGCGCGAACAGGTCGCTGAAAATGCGGCGAGGTGAGGAGCGCAGAGAGCGCCGCGATGGGCCACCCTCGCCGAGGGTGCCCTGACCCAGAACAAGCCGTTGCTGGGCTGATCCGGTGCACAAGCGCATCGGGGCCTGCGTCCAGGGCGCGGACGGAAAGCAGTTCGAGAGGGCCAATGGGTACGCCACCGCACGGTACCGGCCGCCCATTCGGCGTAGTACGCATCGATTGAGTCCCCAGCCGGAAATTCCCGGATCCAAAGGAGTACGACACATGCTACGCAGGGTGAAGGATCGCGAGGACCACGCCATCCGCGCCGCTGACGGCGTAGTTGGTCGCGTGAAGGATCTCCATTTTGACGACGAAGCAGGGGTTATCCGCTATTTCGCAGTCGACGCCGGCGGCTGGCTTTCGAACCGCAAAGTGCTGATCGCGCCGATCGCGACCGGCCACCCGGATTGGGCGAAGCAGGCGCTGCCCGTGTCGATCACGAACGAGCAGGTAACGAACAGCCCCCTCATCGACACCGCCAAGCCGGTCTCGCGCCAGCGCGAGATGCGCGACATCGGGTACTGCGGCTATCCCGCCTATTGGGGGAGCGCCGCGCACTCCCGGGCTGTGCGGCGGCGGCGCGTACCCGGACATGATGCTGACCGTCTACGCCGGCTTTCCTGTGGCGCCGTATCCCGCAGATCCAAAAGCGCAGGCGGCCTACGCACAAGCCGACGAGGCGCGGTATCGGGGCGACGGCCTCCATCTGCGCAAGTTGCAAGGCGGTCATGGCCTATCACATCGAGGCGAGCGATGGCGACATCGGCCACGTGCAGGACCCGCTCGTCGATGAGCAGACATCAGGTCCCTAGTCATCAATATCTTTACATTCGGCTGTTCCTGAGCGACTGCCGCGACGTTGCGCTGCTGGGCAATAGCCCGGCTATTGCCTGCGCATCGCGCCTTGCCGCAGCCACTCAGGAACACCCTCGAGGTTGACAAGATAATGCTGACCAGGGTCCTCACGAAACTCGATACATGATCGTGAACACCAGCAAGGGGCGGCTCGGTCACCAGGTGCTGGTCGCGCCGCAATGGATCAAGCACGTCAGCCGGCCCGAAGCCACCGTCTTGATCGACCGGACCCGGCGGGTTCTGAAAGACGCCCGCTTAGCGACTCGACGGCGCCGTTAGATCGAACGCAGGAAATGGGCATTCACAAACACTACGGTGATCCTGGCTATGGAGTGGCCGAGTTGAAGCGCGAAATGCGCGCCGTTGCACTCTGAAAGCCCTCCGGGCGATGCCTTCAATCCCGAAAACGGCCAGCTTGTGAGATAGCCATGGAGGTAACGTGACCTTTTCGGAAATCAATTGGGAGTAGCAATGCAAACCAGCACGATTGAAGTAGGCGGGATGCTCTCAGCGCTGAGCGCACGCGGCGTCGAGAAACAGCTTATGAAGCTGCCAGGCGTTGAGAAGGCCGAGGTCAACTACGTCGGCGGCAGCGCAACTGTGATCTATGACGAGAAGGTGATAGGCCTCAAGGAAATGAAACTCAGGATTCATGCGTGCGGCTATCACTGTGGCGGCGAGTCGCTACCAAAGCATGTGTGTCAAGCGCGCGCGAATTAGTGAGACGGCCAGTTGGCAAAGTAACCAGAGATGTAAGCACATGTTGGAAATGAAGCCGACGAGGGAGGCACGATGAAAACGAGCGTCATTGAAGTGCACGAAATGCTTTCGGTATGGAATGTGGATGAAGTCGAAAAGCAAATGAGCGAGGTGCCGCCCGCAACGCCTGTACCGAAACCTTCCCCGGACGCCACTACGGCCGCGCCTGCGGCTAAAGATAAACAGCAAGACAAGACGCATGAAGCAACAACATCCAAGTAGGAGACGACCATGACAAGTCCGAATGTTGCACAAGAAGCCGCCCGTGGATTGCCGCAAGTCTTGAGAACTGCTCAGAAGGCGATCCGTCTTCCGAAAGTGGAGAAAATGCTTCTCAGGCTGTCTGAATACCACCTCGGCATCTGCATGCCGCACATACATGACGATCGAACTGGCGGATTCCAGCCGCTTGCGGATGAAGTCATACAGGGGGGAATCCGGTTTGGCAGTGTCCTGCCGGCCGGTGGCAGAAATTGCAGGCCAGACAGGTCGCTTTCCCCACGTGGGATGGTTCTGGCGCGCCGGTGCGTCGACACCCTCGGCCGTGTGCGAAATGGTTCGGGCGGAAGGACCCGGCGATACACAGCGCTACGACAAACACACGATGTAAAGGGAAACCGCGGGGGTGCTTCATTTTTTCGGCAGACCTTAGGGCTCTGGTCAACATTATCTTTACATTCGGCTGTTCCTGAGCGGCTGCCGCGGCGTTGCGTTGCTGGGCAATAGCCCTGCTATTGCCTGCGAATTGCGCCTTGCCGCATCCACTCAGGAACACCCTCGAGGTTGACAAGATAATGCTGACCCAGGGTCCTCACGCAAGATATTAAGGAAGCGCGATGAAAACGAGCGTCATCGAAGTCCACGACTTGCTGTCCGTGTTGAGCGTGGACGAAGTGGAAAGACGGGTCGGCGAGGTGCCGGGTGTCGCAAGCGTTACCGTGAATTTCGCGGCGGAAAGCGCCACCGTGCGCTACGACGAAACCCGGCTCAAGGTCGCCGATATCAAGTCGGTCGTGCGCCAACGCGGCTATGAGTCCGCCGCGCCCGCCGCCGATGGTCAAGAAGGTCACACAGCACTGGGCGCGCCGCCTGCTACCCCCGCACCCCCTGTGTCGAAACCATCCCCGGCTGCTCCGGCCTCTGATCCTGCGACCGCGACTGCGCCAATGCCGGACGCTGCGCCTGCCGCGGCTCCCAAGCCTGATGCTGCGCCATCGGCGTCTGCAGCCGCCGCTCACAAAGGGCACGCGGGGCCTGACGGGAAGCCGGCCAAGTCAGCGCAGATGGCGCATGAGATGGGTCATAGCGGGGGTAAGGATTTGCCGGCGATGGTGCGCGACATGCGCAACCGATTCTGGATTTGCTTCGCGTTCAGCGTGCCGATTTTTGTCTACGCGCCAATGGGGGGGCTGTTCGCGCCGCCCGCGCCGCCATTTGGCCTGAACCTCAACCTTTGGCTGTTCTTCCTCGCCAGTGCCGCCGTTCTTTATCCGAGTTGGCCGTTTTTCGTCGCCGCGTGGCGTGCGCTCAGGAACGGCGTGCTCAATATGGCAGTCCTGGTCGTGCTGTCGGTGGGCACCGGGTACCTGTTCAGCGTCGGCGCCACATTCTTTTTCAAGAGCGATCAGTTCTTCGAAGCCGTTGCCGTGCTGCTGGTTTTCATCCTGCTCGGCCACTGGCTGGAAATGCGCGCCCGCGCCGGCGCTTCGTCCGCGATTACGGCGCTGATGGATCTTGCGCCGCCGAAGGCCAATGTCATTCGCGAAGGTGCCGAGGTAGAGGTGCCGACCGCAGAAGTGGTGGCGGGTGACATTGTGGTGATCCGGCCGGGCAACAAAATACCGGTTGACGGCACGGTGGAGCAGGGCGAATCGCAGGTTGACGAGTCCATGCTGACCGGCGAGTCGATGCCGGTCCAGAAGGGCCCTGGCGCCATGGTGATCGGCGCGACGATCAACATCAGCGGCAGCTTTCGCTACCAGGCAACCAAGGTCGGCGCTGACACTGCACTGGCGCAGATCGTGAAACTCGTGCAAGCGGCACAGAACTCAAAAGCCCCGGCGCAATTGCTTGCGGACAAGGCCGCCCAGTGGTTGGTCATTGCTGCGATTGTCATCGGTCTTGGGACCTTTGCGGTGTGGTTCTGGTGGATCGGACAGTCGCTGCTGTTCGCGGTAACGCTGACCATCACGGTCTTCGTCATCGCCTGCCCGGATGCATTGGGGCTCGCTACGCCCATGGCGGTGATGATAGGTACTGGCCTCGGCGCCACCAACGGCATTCTGTTCAAGAATGCCTCGGCGCTGGAAGACGCCACCAAGCTCAACGTCATCATTTTCGACAAGACCGGCACCCTCACCATCGGCAAGCCAGAGGTCGTTGAGATAGTGACGGCGGAAGGCATCACGGACGACGCACTGCTGATCGCCGCCGCCGCCGTCGAACAGGGCTCTGCCCACCCGCTCGCGCAGGCCATCCTGCGACGGGCATCGAAGCTGACCGTGGTCGCGCCGACGGGTTTCAAAAGCATCACGGGCATGGGCGCACAAGCAGAAACTATCGGGGGTGCGGTATTCCTCGGCAACCGTTTGCTGATGGATACGCAGAAGCTCGCGCTGGGGCGCCTTGAGGCTGACGCCACCCGGCTGCAGGGCGAAGGCCGAACCGTGGTTCACGTGGCCCAAAACGCTCGCGTGATCGGGTTAATCGCTATCGCCGACGCCGCAAGGCCAACCGCCAAGGCCGCCGTGGCAAAGCTGCGCGAGCGCGGTATCGAGGTGGTGATGCTGACCGGCGACAACGCCGGCACCGCCAAGCGTATCGCCGCTGACCTCGGCATCGACAGCGTGCTGGCTGACGTGCTGCCAAGCCCCCCGCGTCAGAATAGTTGTCGCCTCTTTAGAACCTGAACCCCGGGGGCGATAAGGACTGAAATGGCACGATACGGACAAGCATTTAAGGACAGAGCGGTAGCACGGTTGTTGCCGCCAGAGAGCGCGACGGTGGAAGTCGTTGCGCGTGAGATTGGGGTTGCAACGGGAACGCTGCAACGGTGGCGCGAGGATGCGCAGACCAGGCCCGCCCGAGGGCGGGCCTGGTCTGCGACGGCCCGACTCGAAGCCGTGATCACGGCGGCGGCGATGGACGAAGCCGGCAAGAGTGCGTGGTGCCGCGAACATGGCGTGTATCCAGTCGATCTGGACAAGTGGCGTTCGAGCGCCACCACGGCGCTGGCCGATCCGCAGGACGCACGCGCCAGCCCGCAGGCAACACGGGCCGACAAGAAGCGGATTAAGAAACTGGAACGCGAGCTGCTACGCAAAGATCGGGCACTGGCCGAGACAGCTGCATTGCTGGTGCTGTCAAAAAAAGTTGCGGCGATCTTCAACAAGGGAGAGGCCGAATGATTGACCTCGACGATCGCCTGAATTTGTCCCGAAACATCCACCTCGCGCATGTCGCTGGTGCGCGGCTCAGGTTGGCCTGCGAGACCGCCGGCATCGACGTGCGCACGTTGCAGCGCTGGAAAGCCGATGACGGTGCCATCCATGGCGATCGGCGGCCCCAGGCGGTGCGGCCAACGCCGTGCCACGCCCTCTCCGAGGCTGAGCGTGCGCAGGTGTTGGCCGTCGCCAACGAGCCGCGCTTTGCCGCCGTGCCGCCCGCACGCATCGTACCCATGCTGGCCGACGAGGGCGTCTATCTGGCCAGCGAGTCCACCTTCAGCCGCCTACTGAAAGCGCAGGGACAAACCGCCCACCGCGGACGGGCCAAGGCGCCTAAGGCGGTCAGGCCGCCCACCACGCACATGGCGACCGCACCCCGTCAGGTGTGGTGCTGGGACATGACGTATCTGCCCGCGCAGGTGATGGGCCGCTGGTTCTACTTGTATCTGATCCTTGACCTGTACAGCCGCAAGATCGTCGGCTGGGAGGTCCACGACATCGATCACGCCGATCACGCCGCACATCTGGTGCGGCGTACCGCGCTCGCCGAGGGTATTGCCGCGATGGGCACCAAGCCGGTATTGCACGGCGACAACGGTTCCACACTCAAGGCCACGACAGTATTGGCGATGCTGAACTGGCTGGGCGTCAAGCCCTCGTACTCGCGGCCCCGGGTGAGTGACGACAACGCCTACGCTGAGTCGCTGTTCCGTACCGCCAAGTATCGGCCCGAGTTTCCCACCAAGGGCTTCGCTGAGCTTGACCAGGCCCGCACCTGGGCAGCCAGCTTCGTGCGCTGGTACAACTTTGATCATCGTCACAGCGGCATTCGTTATGTCAGCCCGGCTCAGCGCCATGCAGGGGAGGATCATGCGATCCTGGCTACCCGACATGCCTTGTACCTCCGGGCTCGCGAACTCAATCCGGCGCGCTGGTCTGGCAACACCCGAAACTGGTCGCCCATCGGCGTCGTGACGCTCAACCCCGAACGCGACTCCATCATAAAGGCGCATTTGGCTCGCCACGATATTCAGCCGTTGGCTGCATGATTGACGCGACAACTACCTTGACACGCGCCG
>Ga0163144_10025250_pt1 | contig 11613 bp, 9 predicted proteins | sample OliLak19BULKMAT1_FD_123175 | JGI IMG/M metagenome (GOLD analysis project Ga0163144, IMG submission 123175) | Freshwater microbial mat bacterial communities from Lake Vanda, McMurdo Dry Valleys, Antarctica - Oligotrophic Lake LV.19.BULKMAT1 | ecosystem: Environmental > Aquatic > Freshwater > Lake... | reverse complement strand
TATGCAAAATCTACACAAATACAGACAACATTCCTTTCCTATTATTGTAGAAATATAACTATAAGCGAGAAGTATCTTTCTAATATCTCTGAATTAACAAATCAATCAAAAAGCCACTAAACCAATGAAAACCCAGTCAAATACAGATAATTGGAAATATAGTTCAAATTGTGGAAAACAATTATCAAAAAAAATCACTTATTTTCAATTTATTTTCATAAAAAGTGTAACTTTTTAAATTTTGATTTGTCTATATAGAAGTAAGATATGACATTATGAATAATTTAATTTTAATATTCATAATAAATAGATAAATATAACAAAATATGAAAAAAATAATAATTTTAATATTATTAACATTAAATGTAAATTTAATATTTAGTTACCAAACAAAATTAATTGACACAATTCTATTTGATAAAATTGATTTACCAATTAAATCAAGATTTATGGATGCAAATGTAGATAATTTTGGAAATTATTATATTTGTGCTTTAAATACAATTGATAATCGAAACAAGTCAATAGTTCTAAAAACTAATGACTTGTTAAATTGGGAAACAGTAATTGATAGCAACACTACAATATTTGACGAAAATAATAATCAAATAGATAAAAATACTAATTATAGTTTTCAAGAAATTCATATATTTAATTCAAAAAAAATGTTTATTCAAAACATTCAAGGAAATTATTTATTTTCACCTGATTTTGGTAAAACATGGTTTTCAAAGAAGATTGACTACGAAATAAGTATAAAATTTCCAAAAGCAACAATTAATTCTGATTACTCATTTAATGAGAATGGAGTTGGTTTTGTTGTTTTATCTTTCGTGCAAAGGGACGAAATAAACAATACTGTAAAAGATAGCCTGTTTTTTTATAAAACCAGCAACGGAGGCGAATCGTGGATTAATATACAAGATTCGACTTTAAATACAACTAATATAAATAACCGATTCTATTTTGAGTTTATAAAAGTCACCGAGAAAGGTAATTTTATTTTGCAGGTAAATAGTTACTATGATAAAAATGTAGATAGTATAGTTTATAATCCTTCTTGGTTCATTAGTAACGATTTTGGAAATACTTGGACATTTTGGAAAGATTTTCAAAATGTTATAGTTAAACAACTGAAAGTCAAGTATAATGTGTTTAACAATTACGACAAGTTTAAATTTTGGGATATCAAAATAATTGATGAAAACAAAGTATTAATTTTCTCTCAAATGTTTAGTAAAAGCAAATATGTTCCTGGATTTCCAGACTTTAATCAAGAGTACCCATTATTATTTGAGTTAGACTTAACTGATTTTTCTGAAATCAAGTTATTAATGATAGATACTAATTTCTATTCTTCAAGAATTGATTTTGTTGAAAACTATAAAGATAAAAAAATAATTTTTCGTGAATCTTGGTTAGATGCGCATTTGTCTATCTTTGAAGATAAGAATAATATTAAAGATTGGTTCTTTGATGATAAAATCAATGATTTTCCATTAGGTTTTAATTCATTTTTTATATTTAAAAATAATTTAATTTTAACTGCTTATTTTTATACTCAATTATATTCAATTAATCTTGACTTTTACACTTCAATTACAAAAGAGAATACAGAAGATTTTGAGACAAGTAAAAACTCCATTACTTTTATCTTCCCCAACCCATCATCTGACAAAATTTCCATTGATTTGGGTGAAGTTATTGGTATCGTTGGCGTGGCAGATTTAAGTATTTATGATATTTTGGGTAATGAAATTATAACTATTCCAAATTATACAAATAAGACAGAAATAGATATAAGCAATTTATCCATCGGCACCTACACAATCCAAATCCAAACACCCACTGGTAGCGTTAGCCAGAGACTGTTGGTAAATAGATAGTATTTTATAAATCAACCGTTGGGTTAACCCTACGGTTGATTTCCCTATATCGCTTTCTCCCCCAAAACTTCTCTCAATTTCACTGATTTTTCATTTTTAATCTCTTAAATACCTGCCTCGGGGCGGATCGTGAAAATTCATTTTCACGGGGTGGGGTCAACAGGACTTTTATTAAAATTCCAAAACACAATAAAAAAAATGGGACAAGAATATTGTCCCATTTTTATATAGATATATAGATTTTAAAATCCAACTCTATCTCAATTTAAACAGCATCTTTGAAGAATTTTGCTGCCATAAATTCTTTGTTTAGTTTATTAATAAACTTCACAGATATAGATTTCGGACAAGCCGCCTCACATTCATAGTGATTAGAACAGCCACCAAAACCCTCGTCATCCATAGTTTTTAGCATATTAACTACTCTTTTCTTTCTTTCTGCTTGCCCTTGCGGCAATAAAGCAAATTGACTCACCTTCGCAGCAACAAAAAGCATCGCCGAACCATTTGGACACGCCGCCACACAAGCACCACAGCCAATACACGCCGCAGCATCCATTGCCAAATCAGCTGCAACCTTTGATATAGGCAAAGAGTTTGCATCTTGTGCTTGACCTGTGCGTACGCTAATGTAACCGCCAGCTTGAATAATCTTATCAAATGCGCCACGATTTACAACTAAGTCTTTTATCACAGGAAAAGCCGTTGCTCTAAATGGTTCGATGAAAATATCATCGCCATCAGAAAAGCTTCTCATGTGTAATTGGCAAGTTGTAATTGCTCTTTTGGGGCTGTGTGGTACTCCATTAATAGTCAATGAACATGTCCCACAAATTCCTTCACGACAATCGTGGTCAAAAGCAACAGGGTCAGATCCTTTTATAATTAGTCCTTCATTCAGAATATCCAACATCTCTAAAAAAGACATATCTGGACTAATATCATCAATAACAAAATCTTCCATTCTTCCTTGAGAAGTAGAATTTTTTTGACGCCATATATGTAATTTGAATTTCATTTTAATTAAGCCTTAAATTTATTTTTCTTATTTATAACTTCTAACACTAAATTGAACATTATCGTAAACTAACTCTTCAGTGTTTCTAATAGGTTTGTTTCCTTCTCCAGTATATTCCCAAGCAGCAACGTGAGCAAAATTCTCGTCATCTCTTTTTGCTTCACCATCAGGATGAACATGTTCTTCTCTATAATGTGCCCCACATGATTCATCTCTTTCGAGTGCATCCCAAGCCAATACCTCAGCAAATTCAATAAAATCAGCCACTCTATTTGCCTTTTCCAAAGCGATATTATATTCCGCTCCAGAGCCAGTAACTTTAAGATTTGACCAAAACTCTTCTTTGATTTGAGGAATAGCTTCCAAGGCAGTTCTGATAGATTTTTCACTTCTACCCATACCCACATTATCCCACATTACTTTACCTAATTCTCTATGGAATGACGTAGGAGTTCTTTTGCCATTAATTCTAATAAGGCTATTTATTCTCTCTTCAGCGTCTTTTTCAGCTTTTTTGAATTCACCGTGTGAAGTATCCAATTTTTCTAAATTTGCTTGAGCCAAATAGTTACCAATTGTATAAGGCAAAATAAAGTAGCCATCAGCAAGACCTTGCATAAGTGCAGATGCACCAAGTCTGTTTGCTCCATGGTCAGAGAAATTTGCTTCACCAATTACGTGCAATCCAGGTACATTTGACATTAAGTTATAATCTACCCAAAGCCCACCCATTGTATAGTGAGAAGCCGGGAATATTCTCATTGGCATTTGATATGGATTCTCACCAGTAATTTGTTGATACATTTCAAACAAATTTCCGTATCTTTCAGTAATTACATTTTCGCCAAGTCTTTTGATTGCGTCAGCAAAATCTAAATACACACCATAACCAGTAGAACCGATACCACGACCTTCATCACAAACTTCTTTTGCAGCACGGGAAGCAATATCTCTTGGTGATAAATTACCAAAAGATGGGTATTTTCTTTCTAAATAATAATCTCTTTCATTTTCTGGAATTTCATTGGCAGCACGCATGTCACCTTTTTGGTTTGGCACCCAAATTCTACCATCATTTCTTAATGATTCAGACATCAAAGTTAATTTTGATTGGTGGTCTCCACTTACTGGAATACAAGTAGGGTGAATTTGTGTAAAACAAGGATTAGCAAACGTTGCTCCTTTTTTGTATGCTCTAAATGTTGATGTAACATTACAACCTTGTGCATTAGTTGACAAGAAAAATACATTGCCATAACCACCAGTTGCTAATACGACTGCATCGCCCCAATGAGACTCAATTTTACCAGTAACCAAATCTCTTGTTACAATTCCTCTTGCTTTGCCATCGACAATAATTACATCCATCATCTCTTTACGAGTGTGTAATTTAATAGCTTTACGACCAATTTCTTTCGAAAGTGAAGAGTAGGCACCTAATAATAATTGTTGCCCTGTTTGTCCTCTAGCATAAAATGTTCTCGATACCTGTGCACCACCAAACGAACGATTAGCCAAAAGTCCACCATATTCTCTTGCAAAAGGAACACCTTGAGCAACACATTGGTCGATAATATTTGCACTAACCTCTGCTAATCTATAAACATTACCTTCTCTTGCTCGAAAGTCGCCACCTTTGATAGTATCATAAAAAAGTCTCCAAACACTATCACCATCATTTTGATAATTTTTGGCAGCGTTAATTCCACCTTGAGCAGCAATTGAGTGGGCTCTTCTTGGGGTATCGTGAAAAGTAAATGTTTCTACTTGATAACCTAATTCAGACATTGTTGCAGATGCCGAAGCACCAGCAAGTCCACTTCCAACAACCAATACTTTAAATTTTCTTTTATTTGCTGGGCTTATTAATTTCATCTCAAAACGATGTTTTTCCCATTTTCCTTTTAAATCACCACTTGGTATTTTACTATCCAAAATCATTATAAATTACCTCCTATGTAACCTAATAATATTGCTATCGGTACTATCATATAACCTACCGTTATAAATAAAGAAGCTACTAAAGAAAGTAATTCAAACTTACTTCTTCTTGAGTCTTTATTCAATCCCAAAGTTTGAAAAACACTTTTTATCCCGTGATTAAGATGCAATCCCAAAAATCCAACAGCTAATAAATATACAACAGCAATAATAGGATTTTTGAAACTCATAATCATCATAGTATATACGTCGTGCCTTTGCATCGAATCAAAAGTGTTATAGTAATCTGCATTAACTACACCCAAAGTAAAATGCAATAAATGATATATAACAAAAAATAAAATTGCCAAACCTGCATAAATCATAAATCTTGAGCTGAATGTAGAGTTTTGATATTTTTTGACATTGTAACCCACAGCTTTCGCATTTTTGTTTTTATTTGTTATGTTGATTGTTCCAATTATATGAAGAACTGCACATACTAGCAAAAAAATTCGAATCCCCCACAATAACGGACCCAAACTTTGTAGATTTTGTGCATAGGTATTATAAGCATCTTGACCTACAAACATCAGTAAATGCCCCAACATATGACCACTTACAAACCCAACTAAAACTAAACCGGTTACAGCGACCACTATTTTGTTCAAAACTGAAGAACTCAAAAAAGATAACATAGTTTACCGTTCCTTTTATTAATTTATATCTTTGTTTATTTTCTATTTAATTTGTAGTAATTTCTAACAAACAAACTTGTTGATAATACTATTTCAATTTTGTTTGTTTATTTTTTTACTTTTTCATTTAAGTAATATGTCAAGTAATTTATATTGCTTTTTTTGCAAAAAAATCAATATAAGTCAATTATAGTCTTATTTTAAATGTAAAAAATTAGTATTTTTCACTACTTAATATTTACAAGTTACAAAATTTTAATATTATTGACAAACCTTAATTTTATTATGTTAATTAAATTATTTTAAAATAACATTTTTATTAAAAAAATAGTAATTAATTTTTAGTTTATCAAAATATATATTATATTTAAAATTACTTAAAATAGTTATTTTAAAAAAAATAAATTGAGATTTATCAACGGGAACTGATGACAATGGAACAAAAAAGAGAACAATGGGCGTCAAGATGGGGATTGATTTTGGCAATGGCTGGTAATGCTGTTGGATTAGGTAATTTTTTACGTTTTCCAGTACAAGCTACTACAAATGGTGGTGGTGCATTTATGATACCATATTTTATTGCCTTTATTTTGTTAGCAATTCCACTTATGTGGGTAGAATGGACAATCGGAAGGCACGGTGGTAGATATAATCACGGTTCCTTACCCGGTATGTTTGATTCTATGTGGAATCACCCCATTTCTAAATATATTGGTGCATTTGGTTTGTTTATATCGGCATCAGTTATGATTTATTATTCTGTTTTAGTGTCCTGGACTTTGGCATTTAGTTATTTCTCACTTACTGGTGAATTTAATGGAATGAATGACCTAACAATGATGAAAGACTTTTTACTCAACTTTCAAGGTATTAATAGTAATTCGTTTTCAGATATTATTCCTTCGTATATTTTTTTAATAATTACACTATTATTTACTTTTTATATTTTATCCAAAGGATTGAGCGGGGGGATTGAAAAGTTTGCTCTTGTAGCAATGCCGTTATTACTATTTTTTGCAATTGCAATTGCAATAGTTGTATTATTTATTGGTACTCCAGACCCCACCAAGCCAGAATTTAGCGTTTGGAAAGGTATTGCATATACCTGGAATCCAGATTATTCACTACTTTCAAATCCAAAGGTTTGGCTCGCCGCTGCAGGTCAGGTTTTCTTTACTTTGAGTGTCGGAATGGGAACTCTCCAAGCCTATGCAAGTTATCTAAAACCAAAAGATGATGTTGTACTTAATGGGATTGCGACTGCTTCAATTAATGAATTTGCAGAAGTGATTTTAGGTGGTTTGATTGCAATTCCTATCGCTGTTGCCTTCTTTGGCATTGCCGAAACTCAAGTTATTGCCTCAGGTGGCTCATTTAATCTTGGATTTGTATCAATGGGTGTAATTTTTCAAAAACTTCCATTTGGTAATTTCTTAGGTTTTGCATGGTTCTTTTTGTTGTTTTTTGCAGGTGCTACATCAGCTGTCGCTATGGTGCAACCGGTAATTTCATTTTTAACCGAAAATTTTGGCTATTCGCGAAAAAAAGCTACCGTATTTGTTGGAATTGCAATTTTAATTTCAGTTCATTTTGTAATATTTAATCTTAAATATGGTTTCTTAGATGAAATGGATTATTGGTCTGGTACTTTTGGATTAGTTTTAATTGCATTAATCGAAATCATTATATTTGGTTGGATATTTGGGATTGACAAAGGTTGGAAAGAATTAAATGAAGGTGCTGAGCTAAAAATTCCCGTTATTTTTAAATACATCATAAAATATGTTACTCCACTTTATTTAATTTTTATACTTGGTTTTTGGACTATACAAGAAGCTCTACCAACTTTATTTATGGAAGGCAAAGATCCAAGCACGCACTCTACATTGTGGGGGGCAAGAATATTTATGGTTGTCTTATACAGTCTATTATGCTTTATGGTCTATAAAGGTTGGCAAAGAAGAAAATTAGATAAGTTAGATAAATTAAATACATTAGATTAAGTTAAATTTAAAGTTATTTTAGAAATATTAAAAAATATTTAATAAGATTAAAAGGGAAATAAAATGTTTAAATTTTTAACAATAGACGGTTTAATATTTTTGATACTTGGATGGGGATTTGTTTTTGGTTTATTAGGATTTAGTTTATTAAGAATTTTGAAAAATGAAAGTAAATCTAAATCTAAATCTAAATAAGATTTTTAAGTTATGATTGTATTTATTCAAGACCCTATTAATATAATAAATTGATAAGGTCTTGTTATTTGTAAAAATTTACCAAAAGTATTTTAAAAAGTATTTAGAAATTATGCCTTGATTTTTTCTGCTAATGTAATAACAGAATTTACATAATCTTTGCTGTTATTATAATGAAAAATTGCTTTGTAACGACCGTCTTCATTATTCTCCCAGCCATTTTTCATTAAGTAATTACCAACACTAAAAATTGCATCTTCTTTATCAAATAAATCAATTTTTTCATCATTATTCCCATCAATTGCCCAACTATTATAACTCGAAGGCAAAAACTGAGACCACCCAAATGCACCAGCATAAGAACCTTCTAACTCAAAAATATTAATAGTATTTTTGGAATTTATTTTTTCTAATGCATTTAGCTCACCCAAAGCCCATTTTGCTTTTTTGTTTGCTCTTGTAATATATTTGTCAAGATAATAATCTAAGTCCTTATTTTTTTCAATTTTATCTTTATTTTTTTGATAATATTCTGTTAGTTTCATTATATTTTCTTCTACTATCTCAGAATTATTACTCAAAGCAGTAGTCAAAAATACAGATACAACATGATTATTGCCAGTATAATTACCGTGCCTTGTCTCAATATACAGAATTGAAACTATATATTCTTTTGGTATATTATACTTTGCTTCGACTAAACTCAAAATATCGAAATTGTCTTTCAAAAAATCTTTTGACTTCTTGATTGCAATATCATTATAATTTTTTGAATAATCTGCTTTGCCAGAACTAGTAAATAAATTAGTTACATTCAAATTTATATATTTTTCATTAAATTCTGTTTTATCAAAATTTAACATTTTATCAAAAAAATCCTCTTTAATACCTGATTTGAGTGCTGTTTCTCTCAATTTCTCAAATTGTTTTTTGGATTCTTTCGTTTTCGCACTTTTTTTAAGATTTAAAACTGCCAAGTCTTCCTCTTTAGATATTTCCACCTTACTGTCTGTTTTGTTAGGTTTAATATTTAATTCAGAATTCTTAGGATTTTCTTTATTTTCTGGAATTTTATTATTTTTATTTGTTTCCATCTCTGATTTGCAAGAGGTATAAAACAAACAAACTATTAATATCAACATTATTTTTTTGGCTTTCATATTCACTTAATTAAAAATTTATTAATTAAAATTAAAATATTTGTAGATTTTTAGTTAAATTAGAGATTATTTCAATAAGTTAAAAATTTACATACTTTAAATCATAATTCTATAATAAAATAAAAATAATATTAAAAACAAAATATTATTGAAAATAATATCAATTTTTATTATAAAAAACAAAATTATTACAACTATATGCCAATTTTAAATGTTTCACAATTAGTAACTTTAGAACACTACATAGCAAGAGAAGAATATAAATACCCAGGTGCGACTGGAGAATTTACCCACTTACTTCATGATTTGTCTTTTGCTATTAAAATCGTTTCTAGAGATGTCAGAAGAGCAGGGCTAAATGATATTTTGGGTCTTGCTAATAAAGAAAATGTTCACGGTGAAGAAGTAAAAAAATTAGATGAATTTGCACACGAAATTATTGTTAGTGCAATGGAAAGAAGTGGAAGATTAGCCCTACTTGCTTCCGAAGAGAGTGAAGATATCATATTACCTCAAAAAAAATATAGCTATGGCAAATATGTAATGGTATTTGACCCATTAGATGGTTCGTCTAATATAGATGTAAATGTTACCATTGGTACAATTTTTTCTTTTTACAAAAGAATTGACGAAAGCTCAAAAGAACCTGGTACTTTAGAAGACGTTTTACAACCTGGCTACAAACAAGTTGCAGCAGGATATGCCTTATTTGGTAGTAGTACTGTATTTGTTTATACTACCGGGCACGGTGTTAATGTTTTTACTTATGACCCAACTGTTGGCGAATTCTTACTTACAAATCAGAATGTAAAAATTCCTAAAAAAGGTAAGTATTATTCAACAAATGAAGGCTATTACAACAAATGGGAACCTAATCTTCAACAATATTTTCAATTTATAAAAGAAGATAATAAAGTAAATGGTAAAGAAGATAACAAAGATGATATGAGACCTTATGGATTGAGGTATATCGGTACTGGTGTAGCCGATATACATAGAACACTAATTTACGGCGGTCTTTACCTTTACCCTGCAGACAATTCTATGCCACAAGGTAAATTGAGATTAGTTTACGAAGCAAATCCATTAGCAATGGTTATAGAACAAGCTGGTGGCAGAGCAACTGATGGCAAAACCCGTATTATGGATATTGAGCCAACAAGTTTGCACCAACGTATTCCTTTGTTTATAGGTAGCGAAGACAATGTTTTAGAAGTTGAAAGATTTTTAGATGGCACACACCCTTATCTATCAAAATAAATATTGATTGACTAATTTGTATTTATTAAATAGATTCACTTAAATAGATTCATTAACAAGATAAAATTAAATTGGCAAAAAGTAATATATATATTATATTTTTTATTTTTAATATATATTTTATAAATATTATTAATTTTAATAGTGCTATTTCATTAGAATTAATCGATGAAAATACTTTCGTCGATCCTACTACTTCTACTAATAATCAAAATCAAATAAGATATAAAAATTCTTTTTTATTTTCGATAGGTAGAGAAATTATATATAATGATAATAATTTTTATCAATTACCTGATGTCTCCTCTTGTTGTGACGGAAATTTCGACAATGGTATCGGAAAAGCGTTTAATTTTAGTTTGGGTGGTAAAATTTATTTAGATAATTTACTTTTTGAAGAAATTGGATTAAATTCACCAATATTTTTGATTACAAAATTAGGGTTGTCTTCTGCCGACGTAGAGCTTAGAAGAGAGCAGGCGACTTTGTTAAGCTTTGATGATGAATTATTAGATGGAAAGTTTGAGCACTTAGCTAATTTTAAGTATGTTTATTATTATGTTGATTTCAATGTCCAAACAGAATTGTTCTATAATTTCAACTTTATAACAGGTATTGAGTTAGGCAAAATTAATACTTTGAATTTCAGTCAGATAGAAAGAATAATTGAGCCAGTTGATAGGGGAGTTTTTATCAATGATAAAAATGATCCAAATTATGACCCCAAAAATGATTTTAAAAGAAGTAGAAATGAAGTAAATAAAACCCTAAATTCAAACACAAATATTTTAGTTTATTATAATATTGGACTCAGTTATAAATTACCATTCTTTGAAAAATTATTTGATAATTATCTTGAAGTAAATTATCAACAAGGCTTCTCTAATATTATTAATCAAATTAACTGGACCAATAATAGAATATTGATAAATTACGTTATAAATTTTGATTTTTTTAAATAGTCAAAATATCATAGAACTTAAGCATTATTATGAAGATAAGTATAGTTATTTTTACTCGAAACAGAAAAGAAATATTAGAATTTGCTTTAAATAAATACAAAGAACAAACTTATCAAAATTTTGAAATTATACTTTTAGATAATGCCTCTGATGACGGCACTGACCTAATGATAAAATCAAAATTCCCTGAAATTACTTATATCTATTTTCCAGATAATATCTTTTTGTATGCATTTAATTACGGAGTTAGTTTAGCTACCGGTGATTTGATTTGGCGAACTGATGACGACGCTTATCCTCAAACAAACGATTTATTCAAAAAATTGGTTTTTCAATTTGAAAATAATTCTAAAATTGATATAATTGGATGTGAAATATTTGAAACAAAAACACAAAGTTTGAGTTATTGGTACAATCACATTGTCGACAAAAGCGAAAATTATAATGAAAATTATTCCTTTAAAACTAACACTTTTTTGGGTCCTGGAACAATGATTAAAAAAAATGTTTT
>Ga0163144_10025249_pt1 | contig 11613 bp, 15 predicted proteins | sample OliLak19BULKMAT1_FD_123175 | JGI IMG/M metagenome (GOLD analysis project Ga0163144, IMG submission 123175) | Freshwater microbial mat bacterial communities from Lake Vanda, McMurdo Dry Valleys, Antarctica - Oligotrophic Lake LV.19.BULKMAT1 | ecosystem: Environmental > Aquatic > Freshwater >... | reverse complement strand
TTGCGGAGCGCCTTACAGTCGAAACACACGGCGCCGTAAGCTTTCAGGTGTCTCTATGCGATCGCGATCCACTGCGGGTTCTCTGAAGCGTCGCCTGGGCGCTGTGGCTAGCCTGGCACTCGGCGCGTGCCTCTGGCTGCTGGCCGCCCCCCAGTGCGCGAGCCACCCGAGCAGCGTTTTCGTAGTCCCCGAGCCCTACGTTCCACCAGCGCAGAGCTCCCTGCGGGCCGCGCCGCTGTCGGTCAGCGCTAGCATCCCAGCAGTCCCGGCCGCCCCCGTTCCCGAATCGGTGGGCGTGCCTGAAGCGGACGTGATTGCAACCGGCGGTCCCAGCGGCGAGCCGGGCAGCGCTCCCGCCGAAGTTCCGGTCGCGTCCTCGCCGATCGATTCGGCGCGTTGCGCTGGGGTTCCTCCGCTGGGACCCGATGGTAGCCCGCCGCCCGCGCCGCCGCATGCGCCCCTCGGCGAAGATCTGGAGGTGCCAGGAGACCGACCGCTTTACTGGCTCGCGGGCGACGCGGGCGACTCGCGCGTGCTCGTCTACCTTCACGGCATGTGCGGCGACGTCACCGCCGCCGACTTCTTCCGGGAGGCTGTCCGCGCTCACGGCACATTGGTCGCGCTCCGCGGCGATAAGCACTGCACTTCTGATCGCTTCAAATGGCGCGATGAGCCGTCCAAGATGCATCAGCGCATACGCAAAGCTCTAGACGTGGTGCAAGCGAGGCGCGGCGGTGAGCTGAACCTGGAAAGCGTGGTGCTCTTCGGCTATTCGCAAGGGGCGGAGCGAGCCGAAAAGCTGGCGGAACGCTACCCCAAGCTGTTCCCGCGTGTGGTGTTGGGCGGGCCGCCCATGCGTGCCTCGCCCGTGCGGCTTAGGGGGGTGTCGGCTGTCGCCGTGCTAGGTGGCGAGCTAGAGACGACGGAGAACATGCGGGCCGGAGCGGACGCGCTCTTGGCGGCCGGCATTCGCAGTCGCTTCTTCAGTATCGAGTGCGCTTACCATGGCTGGTACGGCACCAATGCCGAAGCCCAAATGTCCGAGGTCCTGGCTTGGATAGCGGCCCCATAGGCCTCCAAAGCGAGTTGCAAGATAAATCGAGTGAGAGCAGGCGGGGCTGGGGCTGGCCAGCGCGTCTGCGTCGGGAGCGACTTTTCCGCGTAGTCCGTTGTGGGCGTTGCCAGCGGCAGCGGCTTCCGGACAGGATTGGGTTCCATGACACGCAACACTCGTCGCCCTCCCACGCCGGAAGCCGAAGTCTCCGAATTTCAGTCGCTCCGTGACGAGCTGCGCGTGCGACTCCACTTGGCTAGCAAAGAAGCGCAGCGCCAGTGGGAAACTGTCGAGACGCATTTGGTCGAGCTCGAGCACTCGCTCGAACAGCAGGGCGGTTCCGTTCGCGCTACCGCCAGCGACGTTGCGGTTTCGGTGGCCCGAGTCTTTCGCGACTTCATGGTCCGCCACTTGCCCGAGACTGGTCCGTCCAAGGCGCCCGTGCACGATGCCATGCGCACGCGAGTCTACATTTGCTCGCCTGAGGACTCGCTAGCGCGCGCCGCGCAACTGATGTGGGAGAAGGACGTGGGCGCATTGCCGGTGTGTGGGCCCGGTCGAAAGGTCGTGGCCATGCTGACCGATCGGGACATCTCGATGGCCGCCTTCATGCAGTGGAAGCACCTGGCAGAGGCCAGCGTAGCTAGCGCCATGTCGCGCAACGTCTACACGTGCTCGCCGGATGACGAGCTCGACCGCGCCGAAGACATCATGCGCTTGAACCAAGTGCGGCGCCTACCCGTGGTCGACGACAGCGGCACGCTAGTCGGGCTGCTTTCTCTGGGCGACGTCGCGCGTTACGTTCGCCAGCACTCCCCACGCGGCAACGGCAGCCTGGCCCAGCAGCGGCTGGCAGAAACGCTCGCGGTCATCTGCGAGCCGCGTTTTCACTCCATCCCGCCCCCGCCCCCGTCCGCGCCCACTGCGGCGCCGCCACCTGCGCCGCCATCTGCGCCCGAACCGTAAACGGAGTTTAGCTCACCGCGGGCGTACGGGGATTGTAGCGAAAGCCGCCTTGAGCCGCGTACTCGCTGAGCACACTGCCGGCGAGCTCGACCAATAGCCCCACCACGACCGGCGTTCCGCGCGCCGCTAGTTGCTCTTTCCAATCGTTGGCCCGCGGCCCTTCGTCGAAACCGGCCGCTTCGGCGGCCTCCACCGGTGCTCCGCACACTAGCCGCGAAAGGCCTGCCCAGTAGCAGACCCCCAAGCACTGCACGCAGGGCTCCGAGCTGGTCACGAGCTCACAATTATTACCTGAGAGCGTGAAGTTCTTCAGGCGTGCCTGGGCAAAGGTGATGGCCACGACCTCCGCATGCAGGAGCGAACACGCATGCGGCATGACGAGGTTCGTGCCGGGCGCGATCACTTCGCCGGTTTCGCGCTCGAACACCACCGCGCCGAATGGCCCGCCACCATGCTCGACGTTGCGACGCGCCAGCTCGATGGCGAGCTTCATGCGCTCCTCGTCGGTCTTGCCGGAACCCGTGGGACCCACGCACAACACCAAGCCGTAGGGTTTGCTGATCCCCGACGTTTCGGTGGATACCAACATAAGCAATGCGTTCCGAAGCAAATGTCGCTTTGGCCGCGGGCGCCTTTGGCAAGTTCAACGTCAGATCCGCAACCGCCGGCGTGAAGCGTCCCACCTGCCCGGTGTGAATTTGCCCATCGACCAGTGCCACCGTCACGGTCGCTGGCACAGTACCGAAGTTTCGTTCTAAAGACATTTGGGCCCTGCCCCCGCCCAACGGCCAGTGCCGGCGGCGAATTCAGGGCACCGAACCGGGGTAAAAACCTGCTCTGTGACAGCCAGCCGAGGTACTAGAACGCGCGCCATGGACCGAACGGCCGTATTCGTCGACGCAGGGTACCTGTTTGCATCGGGCTCGCGGCTGATCGCAGGAGAGCGACTTGCGCGAGGCGACCTTCATCTTGATCACGAGGGGGTGCTCGAGCTCTTGGCGAACCTCACGCGCGAGCTCACTCGACTCCCGCTGCTTCGCGTCTATTGGTACGACGGTGCTTCCGCGGGACCCACCCCCCAGCAGGTAGCGCTAGCTTATCGGCCGAACGTGAAACTGCGCCTGGGGCTGGTGGACGAGCAAGGGCAGCAGCAGGGCGTCGACTCACTCATCGTCGCGGACCTAATCCACTTGTCGCGCAACCGGGCGATGTCGGAGGCAATACTGCTGACCGGCGACGAAGACCTTCGCGTTGCTGTTGGGCAGGCGCAAGCCTTCGGCGTCCGAGTTCACTTGATTGGAATTGCTCCTGCTCGCGACAACCAATCGGCGTTGCTGGTGCAGGAAGCAGACACCGTTAAAGAGCTTTCCGAACCCCAAGTCCGGACCTTCTTGACTCTGGCGCCCTCCGCGCAATTAGGCTCCCCGTCTTCCTCCCCGCCCGGCGCTAGTCCCAGTCTCCATTCCGACCTCTCCGCAGTAGCGAAGCGCATCGCCGAGTCATTGGCAGCCGAGGAGCTAGCCGCCGTTCCCCGCGAATCGAACGGCGGCAGCGTACCGGGCCACATCGATCGCCGCCTGCTTGTCGCCGCTTCCTCAGCCCAAAACGGCGCCGAGCTCAGCGCCGACCAGAAGCGCCACCTGCGCGCCTCGTTCCTAGAAGCATGCCGCGCGCTCCACATCCAGGCGCACGCGGCTCAGCGCTCGTGACGCCTGACCAGACCCCCGGTGTGCGATGGTGGGCCAGCGATTCACGAATCAGCAACAAACAAACAGGGCGTCCCCAAGGGGATTCGAAGGCGGGGTTTGGTGCACGATCGAGCCTATTTCAGCTGCGAATTGCGAGCGCACACCCCTCACCTTGGTGCATGACAGCGACGCTAAGCGCGCGATCGTAGGTGGCGCCGGACGACTGCCGGACGATTCGCCAGCCGAAGATCTGGAGCTTGGCAACGTGACGGCGCCGGCCCTCGCCTTGGCGCTACAAGCCGCTGTGAGCGCTCAGCGTTGGGGCGTGGCCGCCAGCATCGCCGCGGAGCTGCAAGCGCGCCAGCGGCGGGTAGCGGGCCCGCAATCACCGGCTACTCTCGATAGACCTCTTTGCGGTGGCCGACGTGCTCAACCATGACCATCGACTTCCCATCGGCGTACATGTAGGTGAAGATCGCGCGGTAGTCGCCAATTCGTAGGCGCAGCCTGCTGGGGTGGCCTTTCAGGCGCTTCACGTCTCCCGCACCAGTCGTAACGAACCGTTCCAACCCGGCCAAGATTGCCTCACGGGTCGCGAAATCGAAACGTTTCAGGTCTTTGACGACGCGGCTGCCCAAATGAAGCAGCGAGTTCACTCTGCCAGCGCCGCGCGCAGCTGCTGCAAGGATATAAACGGCGTTTCATCCGGCTCGTGGATATAGTCAGCTTCTTCCTCGTCGGGTGCCTCTCGGCAGGCTGACAGGACGGCGGCCAACACCGGGTCCGTTGCAGCGCGTTCGGTCAGTTCCCGCATGATCAGCGTTGCGCGTTGGCTAATTTCGTCAGCGGTGTACATGTAGCCGAGGCAGGCGGCAGCCAGCTCGTCTGCACTCCGAGGCAGCATCTTGTGCAGCCGCGGCAACGTGGGGATGATTTCGCCCACCAAGCGGGTTACATCCGCCCCAATCCGCATCAGGCCAAGCAGAAAGGTCGGGCTACTCGCCACCTCGTTGGTGAGTTCTGCGATCAAGCGCATCATGGGCGCTCTTCGGCGGAGCCGCTCCGTGAGGCTTGCGATTTGGCCTTCGACCTCGGCAAGCTCTCCCGCGCCACCAGGGAGCGCGCGCAACACGACGACGGCGGCCGCAATCGGGGCGCGCAAGTCGTCGTAGTCAATTTCCTTCGCCAGGCCCATGCATCCAGCTTAGCCGTTCTCGGCGCATTTTCTACCTGCAGGGAAAAGGTCGCTGAAATCGCACGGATGCGTGCCCCCGGCAGGCATCAAATGAGCAAAGACACCGACACGCGCCTATCCGTCAGCGCGAGCCTTTGGGCGACTGCAGCATAACGAAGGGTATGGCGATCATTGTCACGAGCGACGAGGAGCTGACGGAGCTGGTGCGTGCGGCAGTGCGCGAGGAGCTGGAGCGCGCCCGCGGGGGCGACCTGGTGGACGCCAAGGGCAGCGGCTTAGGAATCATCACCTTCCGGCGCCTGGTGCGCGTAGGCGCGCTGCAAGGCACCAAGGTGGGCCGGCGGCTGGTGGTGCAGCGGAGCGAGCTGGACCGCTACCTGGCGCAGCAGAGGGCCAAGCAGAGCGCTGCAAAGCCTGCGGCGACTCCCACCGCCGAGCACGACCCGCTCAAGGCCATGCTCGACGCGGGTCGCCTGCGCGTCGTCGAACGCAAGTGAAGTTGACACATCATGCCGTTTTCGGTCAGGTGATGACGGGTCCGAATTTCGGAAGAAGGACCCAATGAGAAAATCTAAAACTCACACACGCGCTCAGGTTCTGGCGCTCGCGGGCAAGTCCTATTGCGACGTGAGAACCGTGCTCAGGTGGATCGACGGCGTCCAGCCGGTGCGCCCGACGGTGCGTGAGCGCCTGGAGCAGGCCGCCCGCGAGCTTGGCATTCCCCTACCGGGGGCCGCGTGAATGGCCGCTTTGAACTATGTCGTGATGAACGCGGGCATTCTAGACGCTGCCATCGCGAAGCTGGGGCTCCCGCCGCCTACGCAGAAAACGATCCCAGCCAAAGCCATCGCACTGAAGCGGCACTTTGCCGACGTGGAAAAAGGCATGGCCGACCAGCCTGGCGTGGAGCTACTCAAGTGCAGCAACTGCAAGGGTGAGAGCACCGAAGATCTCGACGCTTGCCCCTACTGCGGCGACATCGAGACGAACGTGGGAACGGCAAACGCCCCAGCCCCAGCCCCAGCCCCAGCCCCAGCCGACACAACGCCGGCAGACGCCCCAGCTCCAGCTCCAGCCGAGCCAGAGGAGCCCGAGCCCGACGGCATATGCGACTGGCCAGGGCTCTGCGAGCGCCTGGCTGAAACGAACCAGGACACACGCCACGCAACCGGCATCACCGAGCTGGACGCGCTGCTACGCGGCGGCTTGCCAGCTGGCAAGCTGCTTGTGATTGGCGGCGAGCCTGGAGCGGGCAAGACGATGCTGGGCGCACAGGTAGCGCGCCACATGGCCCGCGCGGGCGCCTACGTCGTGTTTTTGGAACCGGACGACCCTGGAGGCTTTGATACGCGCTGGCTCATGAGCGCTGGCGCTAGCCGTGCCGAAGTGGACGCCAGGAGCCCGCACGCTAAGGCCGAGGCGCAGCGACTAGCGCGCGAGCCAATCAAGGTGGCGCCGGCCCGGACCACCCTGGCCGAAGCGGAGAAAGTGCTAGGGCGTCTTGCCGAGAGGTACCCCAGTCGCCAGCTAGTGCTCGTCGTTGACTCACTGCAGAAAGTGAAGAATGTAGAGGATTGTGATGGCGGCGACGACGACAACCCGCGAACCAGGGTGGACGCCGCCGTGGAAAAGCTCAAGGGCATCCGGCAGGACTACGACGCGATCGTGATTGCCACCAGCGAAGTGGCACGGGCCGCTTACGGGTCGAAGCAAGCGTTTCGAAACGTGAGGGGGCTGGCAGCTTTTAAAGAAAGCGGAAGCATCGAGTACGGGGCCACCGTGGCGATCGTTCTGCACAAAGGCGCCAGCGGCGAAGTCGAAGCCGAAGTCTGCAAGAACAAGCTGGGGCCGACAGCCTCGCTTACGCTAAGGCTGGGCAGCGATCGAGCCACGTTCGAAGGCGTCGAACCGGCGGCCGAGGAAGAGCCGGAGGCATTGGACGCCAGGGTGTTCGCCGCAATTGAGGCCAATCCCAGCAAGTCCGGCAAAGCCTTGCTCAAATTAGTGAAAGGCGATCGCAACGCCTTCTATGAAGCCCTCGACAGGCTGAGGGACTCCGGCCAAGTCGTCAACGTCGGCACAAAGACTTGGGCCAAGTATCTCACTAGCGATGCTTACAAGGCCGAGCGGTCTGAGCGGTCTGGAGTGGTCTGATGGTCTCCACCGTTAGGTGGAAGACCACTCATGCAGACCAGCTCGGGGCAGGTATAGAATTAAGAGAGTGGTCTGCAGACCGTTTCAGCAAAAAGGAAATTGAAATGCCAAGGGTGAGAAAGTCTGAGCTGCTGCAGGTGGAGCACTTGGCCGCAGGCTTTGCCGCCACGCCCCAGCCCCTGAACGAAGCGGCGGCAATCGCCTTGGCCGGCTTGTGCGTTCGCTGGGAAGTGGCCCCGGCCGCAGCCATGCAGCGCGCCCTGGAGCTTGCAGCAATTGTGAGCGGTGCGATTCCCGGCCGTGAAGTGCCAAGGCGCAAGTAACCCTAGACTGTATATCTGGTCTGGGGTTAGGGCTGAAAGCATGCCCCGCAGCGTAAAGAGTAAAGCCACCCAGACGTTTCGTATATCCGTTTGGCATGAACGTGGCGATAGGCGCAGCGTTCAAAAACTGGTGAAAATGAAGCCAAACGAGGCCAGCGCCCTCCTGGAATTGGCAAAGGCCGACCACACCACACAAAGTGAAGTGGTGCGCACGTTGTTACGCCGAGAGTACGAAAGCCGCAGGCAGCAAGCCGAAGCGCACAACGCCAAGGCGGCCAAGGCGCACGCCACGAACGGTCATCCGCCAAAGGGGGAGCGCTTCCCTATTGCCACCCAAGCCCGCTCCAACCCAAGCCGCCGACACCCAAGGCGCCCCCACCCCCCAAACAGAAAAAAACGCCCGCCTCCCGAACCCACGCGCAAGGCCCCGGAACCCAGCGCCGGAGGTTATTTCCACGGCGGCAACAACCCCTTCACGCGCAGCTCGACAGACGCGCAAGTACGCGAAGCCACGCACCGCCAAAGTCCCGGTTTCGTCCAGCACGCCGAGCAGCACGAAAGAACGCCGAGCAAAGCAGCCGTGCCAATCGGGTAACGTACCCGCTGCCGCGCCGCATGAAAAAAGCCGAGCACGACGGCGAGATATACACTTTGCGCTTGTAAAAAATCGCGTCTGGGGTCAGGTGAACGAGGGTGCTGAAAGCGCCCAACACAAGCCGCCAAGTCGCCATCGGTGCCCAGTGACGCTAGAGCGCAGTCACGGCAAGCAGCGCTCGACCCGCAAGCGCGCCAGCGACCTGCGCCTAGTCGGGGCCGTGGGCGAGCCGGCCGGAACCAGGGCTGCGGGCGGCCTATTCGCCAAGGGCAACGCCGTCGGCAGGAACCGCGGTATCAAGGCGCAGCTCAGGCGCAACCTAGGCCGCGACGCCACCAACCCGCTGGTGGAGCGCCTGGCGCGTGAGGTGCGCGTGGTCGAGAACGCGGTGCTGCGGGACCTCCCGTCAACCGCGCCCAGCGTGCTGTTGCTGGTGCAGGGGCTCGCCACGTGGGCAGTGCTGCGGCAGCAAGTCACCACCCTGGCCCTGGACGCCGGCCTCACCACGCCAGCGGGCCGCGAGTACCTTGAGCTAGCCCTCAAGCTCGACCAGCGCTGCGAGCGTTTGGCCATCACGAGCTTGGACGTCGCGACGTCGCTGGCCGAAGCCGAGCGCAAGCGCACGCCGCAGGCCTGGCCATGGCTCACGCAAGGCATCGAACCCGACGACGCGGCCGACACCACGGCCAGCGTCGAGCCCAGCGCCACGCCAGCGAGCGCAGAGCAGTCGGCACAGGCCGACGACGCACCCGGCGAGGCGGGCGCGTCACAAGGGCAGCCAGGCGCCGCCCCGCGCGAGCACGCGCCCAAAGTTTTCGGCGGGGCTCGGTGACGGCCGTTGACGGCAATTCGGCCGTTGCCGGTCGAACCACGGGAAACGGGCCCCGTCGGAATCAAACTTTCGAGGCGGGTGGGCGGCGCCGACTGCGTCTGTTCTGTGCGCGGTCCCACAATCCGGTGGTCTCCGGCTCCCGCCCACCCGCCTCGGATCTAACGAGAGTGATACCAATGACCAACACCGTACGCTGCACTTCTTCCGTTAGCATTCCTCCCGCCGCTGCCACCGAGGCGACCGCAGCACCCGTTTGGGTGCAGGTGACGCAGGAGATCGACGCCAAGGGCTACGGCGGCGGTCCCTTCCGCTTCACGTCGGAGACGTTCGGTCAGATCGTGCGGAACTTCCGCGCGCATCCGAGCTACGTCAACGGTCAGAGCGACGTCATTGCCTGGGACTTTCACCACGCGTCCGACATGTCGCCAGCAGACGTTGCGACCAGCGGCGCGCCGGCTCAGGGCTGGGTGCAGGACCTAGACATCAGGCCCGGCGCCGACGGCAAGGCGCAGCTCTGGGCGAAGACGCGCTGGCTCGAACCCGCACGCAGCTACGTCAAGAACTGGCAATACAAGTGGGCCAGCGTGGTCGTGCTGTTCGACGCGCGCGACCCAGTTACAAATCAGAACGTAGGCGCCGTGCTCACCAGCGTTGCGCTCACGAATCAACCGTTCGTCGAAGGCATGGCGCCGTTGATTGCAGCGAGCCGTCAGGCCCAAGGCCTGCGAGTGGCCGCGGCGCGTCCGATGCGCCACCTGGTCTCCCCCAACAGCCCAGCAGCACGCCAGCTGCGCGCGCAGCTCAGCAAGCAGCTTGCTGGGCAAGTCGCAGAGACCGAGCAAGAGCAGCGACTTCCGGCAAAGCTCGACGCAACGTCATGCGCCGGCCGCAACAGCGTCGAGCGGGCCATCACCGCGCTTCGCCAGCATAGCCCCGGCTTCGCGAAGCTCGGTTGGGACGAACAGTTCACGCGCGCCAGCGAAGCCATCCGGCTCGGCGCCGTGCGCGCCTAGCGCTTCACGAAAGGAACCATCATGGCGACCAATCAATCCGAAAAGTTTTGGAGTAAGACCGCGGCGCACGCCGCACCCGCGCCGGGCTTTCGAGTCGCAGCGCCCAAGCCCGACGCTGTGTTTGATGCGCAGGCATCGGCAAGGCGCACGCTCGACCCGAGCGACCCGGTCGCGTGGAACGTGGCGCACGGTCGCACGGTGATGCGCGACTCGGACGGCACGCTAATCGAGACGACAACGCCACCGCCAGCGCCACGCGCGCCCGAGCCAGCACCGCCCGGCTTGAAGCGCGTGCAGAGCTTGGTGGACGCACAAGGCGAGCGCGCTCGCTCTGCTTACGTACGGCGGAGGCACTCGTCCGCGCCACCGCCAAGCGCGACGAGATCGCGACGGCCGTTGCGCGCGACCCGTTCGCGCACGCATCGGATGCGCTCGAAGCGGCTGAGCGCGAACGGAGCCTGTCCCAACTCACGGCCGCAGCTGCGGAAACGGAATGGCGCCGCGTGGGTTTACTGCAAAAGACCGCGAGCGCTGATCTACGTTACGACCGCTTGGCGCAGCTCGAAACGCAACAGAGTGACGAGTCTTGGGCACTCGAAAAGGTAGCGCTCGCTCAGGCCGCGAGCGAAGCAGCGAAAGCCCTCGGTGCGCTGCTCACCCAGCAACGCCAGCGCGCGGAGGAAGTCGCACAGGCGCGCAGCGCGGCCCGTGCGATTGCGCGCGGCGTGGAGCTTGATTGGCAAGCCGCACGCCACGACGCGCACGATCGCCAGCTGCTCGTCGCCCATGCCTTCCGCAAGGGATTGATCGAAGCTGGCTTGTCGGTCGGTGAGGTTGCTTCGCTCACGCGCGGCTGACATGAAGCCGGACGCCGACAAGCTGCGCGCCATTGCGCAAGAAGCCGATCGCGCCGGTGCGCTACTCGCTTCGGCACTCTTGCGCGCAGAAGGCTTTGTCGATGCGCTGGAGCAACTCGACCGCGAGAACGCGGAGCAGCATCGCGTCGAGATCATCGGCGCCGTGTCGGCCGCGTTCCTTCGCCACGCGCCGGGCAATGGCCTTGGGCGTGTGCTGCTCCGGAGATTTCTTCCCCGATGACGAGCGCCGACTTCAAACGCTATTTTAACTTGGACAGCGCGCTAGTGCGTGCAGGCTTCCACCCAACGCCACGCTGCCGCTGTATCGGCAGCTTCTGCGACGAGCTGGCCAAGTGGCGCAGCGGCGACGACGCCGCCAACCCAGCCGACTGGGTGGACGCCTCGCTCAAAGCGATGCAAGTGACGCACTCGCTCGTCGCGCGTCGCAGCTACTTCAGCTCTCCTGTTTGGGTTGGCGACTATCATTCCGAGCTGGTCGCGCGCGGGGAAACGAAAGAACAGATCGTCAGCTCGGCGCCGACGTGGATCGCAAACCCGAGCATCACCGAGCAGCAGACGCGCGACCTAGAACCCGACGATCGCGTATGGCGCAGAGAGTACGCGGCGCAAGCTGCGGCAGCTTCGTCAGCGGCTTTCGAGGAGCCCGACATCCTGCGCGCTTTCGAGCCGCGAGGCGACGTGGTGAAGGACTACCCGCGCATGTTGGTGGTTGACGTAGCCAGCGGCGGAAAGAGCAGCGCCGACCGCTTCACATGGGGTTTCGTTGGCTGGAGCGAAACCGAGACCGGGCGCATTCTCATGGTGGACTCGGTCCACTCCTTCGAGTCGGCCGATCTGCGCAGCATGGGCGGTGATGCCGTGGTCGCTCACGTTGCAGCGGACGCCAAGGCGAAGGGTATCAAGGCGGGCGTGGGC
>Ga0163144_10025247_pt1 | contig 11613 bp, 7 predicted proteins | sample OliLak19BULKMAT1_FD_123175 | JGI IMG/M metagenome (GOLD analysis project Ga0163144, IMG submission 123175) | Freshwater microbial mat bacterial communities from Lake Vanda, McMurdo Dry Valleys, Antarctica - Oligotrophic Lake LV.19.BULKMAT1 | ecosystem: Environmental > Aquatic > Freshwater > Lake... | reverse complement strand
GTCTTAAGGTCACGATGTACCAGCGTGCTAAATTTGCTAACGGCGTGTTGCATCCCTAACGCAATGTGAATGCCAAACAGCACCGATTGCGCCAATGTGAGCCGATTGTGGTCAATCCAGCTTCGCAGGTCGGCACCGCTGCCTTCCATCCCACTAATGTGTTCTAGGATGATGTGCGGGCGGTTGACGATATTACGTACCAAACGCGCTTGCACAATGTGCGTGTGCTTTTCCATCTCAATCCACGTATACGCCTCTTGTTCAAAGCGGGCAACGGCGCGTTCATTTTCTAGGAATTTGCGCTGAAAGCACTTAATGGCAACCGCTTCGTGTTGTTCATGGTCATAGCACAAGTAAACAATGCCCATGCCCCCTAGCTTAATGTCTGCCACTTCATAGCGTCCATCCATCCGCTCGCCCACCGCAAAATCGGTGGTTTGCGTTGCCTTTGATACCGATATCGCCGACGCGCCATAACTGCTTGCCGAGTGTGACGCATTATCATTTGGCGTGGGGTCGTCATCATTTTGGCTATCTAGCGCAGAGAACGCGCTTTCTTGCGTTTCTTCGGGGGCGGGGCGGATAGAAATGCCCGTTTCGGTTAGATACTCGCTAGAAAAGTCATCTGTGTTATTGGCGCGTGTGGCAGACGCATCTTCGGTGAGGATGCGATAGGTGGGCGCAGAATTAGGGCGTTTAAGGGGTGAGTCGCCTTCTTCTGTTCCAACGCCATTCGTCCCTGCGTCTTGGCTTGCTATCATGGTTTCGTCTTCTGCAGAGGGCGTAAATGAGCGCGGTTGACGGCTGTATAACGCCAAAATGCGCGTTACTAAGGTTAGGCTGGCGGGGAGTTTGGGCAAGTTTTCGTCATTGTCATCGGCAATTGCCCACAGCACCACCGCCAAATTGCGCTGTGTGGGAAAAGCATCCACTACCTCAATGAGCCACCCTAAGAACGTATCAAGGGCGCGGGTGGAAAGCGTGCGATTAACGGTGTGCTGTGCCAGTAAAGCCGCCCTTTGATAGGCGATGAGCGTTTTGCCCACATAAAAAACCCGCAGGCGGTTATCTGGGCTAATGGCACGCTCCGCACACAAATCACCCAAGTAAAACGCATAGTCTGCTGCAATTTCTTGGGTGGCACGTAACGCCAGCTTGCCTAACTCGCTAATGTCGGGGTTGGGGTCGGTGGCGAAGGGGTCGGTTTTATCACCCTCATTGCGCCTTCTTAGCCAGCTTCGGCGTTCATCTGAGGTTAGAGATGGGGGCTTGCGCCCCGTTTGTGGGGGTTTCATGATAGACATTATACGCTCTCAAATGTTATGGCATCGCCTTCACGGATGGCGCGGATGGTTGTGCCTTTGGCAAATGTTTCTGCTAACAACCAATGGCTAAGTGGGCGTGTGAGTAGGCGTTCTACGGCACGCTTTAGCGGTCTTGCCCCATTTACGGGGTCATAGCCGTTTTGCAATACCACGTCTTGCGCTTCTGGCGTTAGCTCTAGCATCATGCCCTGTTTGGTCAGGCGCAGGCGCAAATCACGCAATTGTAGGTCTAAAATTTGGCTCATAACAACACGGCTTAAAGAACGGAACGTCACCACCTCATCAAGGCGATTCAAAAATTCAGGACGAAAGAACTGCCGAAGGTGCGGTGAGTAATCTAGCTCAACGCCGTTTTCTGTTCCACCAAAGCCCAAAACTTTCGCACTTTCCTTTGTGCCAATGTTGCTGGTCATAATAAAGACCGCGTGGCGTGCGTCTACGTGCCGTCCGTGGGCATCTGATAAACGCCCCTCATCAAAAATCTGCAAGAACAAATCAAACACTTCGGGCGCGGCTTTTTCTACTTCGTCCATCAGTACCACACTATACGGGCGACGACGCAAGCCATCTGTGAGTTGCCCACCCTTATTCGCCTCTTTATAGCCGGGGGGTGATCCAATGAGCCGCGATACCGTATGTGCATCGTGGAACTCGGACATATCTAAGCGCAACATGGCATCTTCACTGCCAAAGAGGAACTCGGCGAGGGCGCGAGCAAGCTCTGTTTTGCCCACACCACTGGGGCCCAAAAACAAGAAAACACCAATGGGGCGGTTGGGGTCATTTAAGCCCGCGCGCGCTGTTTTGATAGTATCTGCCACAATGCGGACGGCGTGTTCTTGCCCCAGCACTCTTGCCCTTAGCGCATCGTTAAGCGTGGCAAGTCGCCGTTTTTCGTCTACGGTGAGTTCCGTAATGGGGATGCCCGTCCATTCGGCTAAAACCGCGACCACATCTGTGGCTAAAACTTCGTTGACGGTTTCTTCGGCATCAGGATGAATGGTGCGAATCGTCACCCGTGTGCAGGCTTCGTCTAGTAAGTCCAGTGCTTTGTCGGGCAGGCGTTTATCGGGCATATAGCGGATGGAAAGCTGGACTGCTGCTTCTACTGTGTTTTGCCCAATAAGAACGGTGTGATGCTTTTCTAGGCGTTCCCGTTGGTTCATCAAAATCTTGATGGTATCGACTTCGCTAGGTTCTTCTACGTCAATAGTACGGAAACGGCGGGCTAGTGCAGGGTCAGAGGCAATCGCTCGGCGGTATTCTTCGTGGGTGGTTGCGCCAATGCAATTAATTTCACCGCGTGCGAGGGCGGGCTTTAAGATGTTCGCTGCGTCTAGGTTACTGTCAATCGTGTCGCCTGCGCCCACAATGGTATGAATTTCGTCAATAAACAGCACCACATTCGCTGCGCGTTTAATTTCTTCAATAATCCCAATCAGGCGTTCCTCAAATTGCCCTCTTAGGCTGGTGCCTGCCACCAATGTGCCAATTTCAATTTGCACAATGCGCTTATTCAAAAGGGGTTTAGGCGCGGTTTGTTGGGTAATGGCATATGCTAACCCTTCAACAATGGCTGTTTTGCCCACGCCGGCATCGCCCAGCAGTAATGGATTGTTCTTTTTACTGCGTGCCAGCGTCCGCGCTAGGGTGCGAATTTCACGGTCACGGGCAATGGCGGGTGCAAGCCTGCCTTCACGCGCTTGTTCGGTTAGGTCGCGCCCGTAGCGGTCAAGCAGGGGGGTATTGACAGAACCATCGCTACTACGGCTGGGGGGTAATGAAAAATTAAAATCATCGCTATCTAGTAAAAAGTCAACCACACTGCTATCAAGGTCATCATCGTCCCAATGGTCGCTGTCAAAATTAGGGCTTTCTTGGATGGGCGCAAGCATCCCTAAATCTTGTTCACTAATGAGCTGTTGTAGCCAACGATTGACATCGAAGCCCATATCTGATAATTTGCGAACTGGCACATTTTCGCCCTCTTGCAGCAATGCCATTAGGAACTGATACTCATTCACTTGCCCATCTTGCGTATCTGCCAGAAAAATAGCTAATGACATCACCATGACACTACGGGGTGTAAGGGGCAACACATCACCCAGCAGGTCATCAGACATGCCCACTTCTCGCCGAATGGCTTGGCGCACTTCACGCGGATTTAAGCCTGCACGCTTTAGCAGCTGGCAAGTGGGACTGTTGTCATCCCGTGTGGTTGCAATAAAAATATGTTCCGTTCCGATGTAATTATGCCCTAGCCGAGAGGCTTCTTCGGCAGCTTTTGTTAGCAAAACGCTACATCTCTCACGGATTTCTTTTTCGGGAATATCGGGTGAATGACTCAAGCGAACACTCTCTTTTTTCTGTGTGAACTCATTACAACGCAAAGTATAACGCAAGTTGGGTGCTTTGCACCAAACCAATTGTTTTTTTTACGACTTTGGTAGGATAATTGGGTCTATTTGCGTTACTTCGCGTTATAATATGGGGCTGTCAAACCAGTGTGTAGCGTGTATCATAAAGACGCGCTACAATCAGGACTTTCATAATCATAAACGCACGCGGATAAGTGAGCATGTCTTCAACAGACCCCATCATTGGCAAACGACTAGGAGATTACGCTATCCAAGACCTGTTAGGTACAGGCGGGATGGCGCGTGTTTATCGTGGTTACGATGAACGCTTAGACCGTCATGCGGCGGTTAAGGTAATAGAACCTCATCTTATCGCCAGTGCCGATGAGCCTGAGTATCGAGAACGCTTCTTAAGAGAAGCCCGCGCCATTGCCCGCTTAAGCCACCCCAACATTGTCGGGGTGTACCAGTTTGGGCAATTAGATAACATGTACTACATTGCGATGGAATACATCGAGGGCGATAACCTACGCGAAATGCTAAAGGCACGCCTAAAACAAAGTGAGCTAATGCCCGTTAAACAGGTGCTTAGCCTGTTGGGTGATATTGCCAGTTCCTTAGATTACGCCCATGAACGGGGCATTATTCATCGTGACGTTAAACCCTCTAATATCATCGTCACCAACAACAAGGGCGGTGTACTCACCGACTTTGGGCTGGCGTTAAACGCCGTTGAAGGCACCATTGGCAATACCTTTGGGAGCGTGCATTACATCGCCCCCGAACAAGCCATTTCTTCTGCCCAAGCTGTGCCTCAAAGTGACCAATACTCTATGGGCATTGTGGCGTATGAAATGCTAACAGGGCGTGTGCCGTTCGATGATGCTAGTGCCATGAGCGTTGCGCTAAAGCACATCAGCGATTTGCCCCCCTCATTGTCACTCATTAACCCTGTTGTGTCAGCTGCCGTAGAAGCGGTGGTCTTGCGGGCTTTAGATAAAGACCACACCAAACGCTATTCTAATTGTCGCGCGTTTGTTTCGGCATTAGAGTCGGCTTTTAATGAGGACGGTGATATTTCGTCTAAACCACGAAACCTTAATGTGGCATTGCCTGCGCCCGCCCCTAGCCTAGACCTAGAATCACCCACACTAACAGACGCAAAACGCGCCTACAATGAAATGAAGACGGCTATCCAAGCCCGTGAAGGCACACAAGCCAGCCCCCTTGTAATGGGCGGTAGAAACGGCGTTTGGATTTTAGTGGCTGTCTTGGTGTTTGCGCTCATTGTGGGGTCATTCTTGTTTGCGCAAGCCACATCTGTAAATGCGGATGCCACCGCCACCGCCCAAACGATTGCCCTGAATGCTAATGAACGACAAACAGCGATTGCCGCCACAGTGGACGCAGAATTTAACGCCACCAACTTGGCACAAGCTGCTCTAACAATTCAGGCAGCGACCAACCGCGCCATTGACCGCCAAACAAGCACCGCAGAAGCAGAGCTTTTGGCAACCAATGTTTCTGACAACGCCACGCAAACCGCCGAAGCGATTCCAACGGAAACAAGCACGCCTACCGAAACACCTGTACCCACCGAAACCAATACACCCACAGAAACACCCGTTCTAACGGACACAGCAACGCGCCGCCCTTCTAGCACGCCTCGCGTGACAACGACACCTAGCACTAGCGCACAAGTCGTTGATGTGACCGGAGAACCGACAGAAATAGTGACTGAAGAAGCTACTGAAGAAGAAACCAACGTTGCCAGCGTAGAAGCTACTGAAGAAGAAACCGACGTTGCCAGCGTAGAAGCTACACCCACAAACACCGCCACACGCCGTCCCAGCAACACGCCCACCAGCACCAATACACCAACGCCAACGAATACCGCAACTAGCACCAAGACCCCCACACCAACCGACACACCAACGAAAACCAACACCCCCACGCCAACATTTACGCCATCGCCTACGCCCACCCCTGACCTTGTGTTAGAAGAAGGGGAAAGCGAAGCCTTAGTGTTGCGTTATGACGGGCGCACAATGGTTCTCATTAACCTAAGTAGCGAAACACAACCCGTAGACCTGCTACAGTTTACGCTCTTTGTGCCTAATGAAGCCGGTGATGGCTTTGTGGCTACGAACCAATTCTTCCGCGCTACAGAGTGGGGCAATGTGTCTAATGGGCTAGGCGGTGGTGGACGTTGCTTGCAATTGTGGACAACCAACTATAGTAATTTGCCTTCCACAGAAGAAATTGCCGAAGCCTGTTCGTCACGGTCATTCTTCCGCCAAACCACCCGTCCTTTCTGGATTAGTGAGTCGCCAGGCGCGTACTTTGAGGTAAAGCGTGGGGCGCGTGATGTCATTGCCACTTGTCCCGCCAATGTACCCGATACCTTTGATGAGCTACGCTGTGCTTTTGTCCCTGGCAGATAGCAAAAAGGGGCTGATATGACAGATACGCCAAAATCATTGGCTCTTGTGGGCATGCCGGGTAGTGGAAAAACGGTCTGCGCCCTTCACCTAGAAGCGCGTGGGCTGTTTCAGTTTCGCTTTGGTAGCATCATCGTGGACGAAGTGGCGCGACGTGGCTTGCCCATTAATCCCGAAAATGAGCGCGTGGTGCGTGAAGAATTTCGCGCCCAAGATGGCATGGATGCCATTGCCAAGCGTGCGCTACCCTTGCTTAAAAACGCGCTTGCTCGCCAATCACGTATTGTCATTGATGGCTTGTATAGCTTTAGTGAGTATAAAACGCTTCGCACAGAGCTAGGCGCAGAGATGATTGTGGTGGCAATTGTGGCAGAACGCGCCTTGCGTTATCACCGCCTAAACACGCGCCCCGAACGCCCCCTGACCCACGAAGAAGCCGAACAACGCGATTGGCTAGAAATCGAGCGCATCGAAAAGGGCGGTTCTATTGCCATTGCCGATTACACACTCCTCAATAACGACACACAGGACGCGCTCCTTGCGTCTTTAGATGCCCTCTTGGAACGCATTGGGTTTTAGCCCGATGAAGCGACCTCTTCTGATTGCCTTACTTGGGGCATTTTTCCTTACGATAATCACTTTTGCCCAAACACGCCCCCTCACTTTTAACGGAGAGGTGGCGTTTGGGCGTGGTAACGTGGTGGGTGAAGGCAATCTTTCGCTGGCAGATGACGGGTTTTCTGCCACCTTAGACGCGCTGTTTACGTTGCCTAATGCCAATTTGTCGCTGGATTATGCGTTTTCGGGGGTGCTGGGCGTGCGCCACATTGCCGATGCCCAAGACCGCCCGCTTGTGCTGGGGCGCGACAATGACACGCCGACCTTCCTCACGTATACCGATGATGAAGGGTTGCCTGTGCTAGGCGTGTTGCCGTATGAAGCCCTCATTGCAACTGCCTCACCCCAATCACCCATAGCCAACCCAGAAGCCCTCGAACTTGCCGTATCACTGACATTTGCGCCTAGTAACATAGACGTATTGGGTTTGACGGATGGCGTGTATGCGCTGTACGTGCTAGGTGAAGCTCGCGTGGGCGATAGCACACCTTTTGATTGGTACGCGAACATCGTCTTTGGGGCATCCGATGATGGCTTAACCCCCACGCCTAACGAAAGCCAACGTGCCTTCTTTGTACAAGGGGTGACCGTGCGCGTGCATGATGGGCAAGCCTCTCTATCCGATGGAGCATTAGGCGACTATCGCCTAGAAGGGGGCGCGTGGTGGACACAAGATGACACCGAAGCCCGCGCCGAGATTACTTTGCCCAAAATTGACACACCCGAAACTGCCTTTATTCCGACAGGTGCAATGGCGTATGGGCAACGGGGCGTTGTGGGCTATACTCGCCATCCCCAAACCTACTTTAACACGGCAAACTACCCGTTTGATGCACCCGATACCCTCAACTCCCAAACGTTGCGCGTTCACTTGCCATTTTTATCGGCGGATACGCTCTTTGCGCCCACCAACGCCCTTATCGACTTGTCATTAACGTATTGGGACGAAGCCACGCCCCTTTTTACATTGCCCAAAGATGTGCTGTATCCTGCGAGTGTGGCGGATGTGCGCGTGTATAACGCCCAAAACACGCTTATTAAGCGCGTGCTAGTGGGGGGGCAAGCCCTAAACGATGACGCACACCTTAACCTTAGCGCGTTTGCTGTGGGCGATAAACTCACTGTAAGGGGTTATGTACTAGGTGAAGAAATTTATGCCTATAGCGCACAAATTGAAGTGATTGACGGCGAACACGCCCAAGTGTTATCAAACACCGCACGGGGCTTTACGCTGTATGATGGCACAGGCTTGGCGGTGTATAGCCTGCCCAATCCATCTGTGTATCCCGTCTACACGCCTAGTACAATTTTACTATCGCCACGCGGACGGCTGATTGTTAGCAATCCTTTGCTGGATAGCGTGAGCCTGATTACACCCTCCACGGCAACATTGGATGCTGAATATAGCACAGGCGAAACACCCTATTTTGTCGCGTTGTCGGATGGGGTGATTGTAACAGCAAATCGGGGCGATAACACGCTATCGCTGGTGGATGTTGCGCTCCCTAACCCCGAAGTGGAAACGCGCCCCGCCCCTTTTCTGCCAATGGGCATGACGCTTAGGGACGCAACAAGCCTGCTTTTATGGGGGCAACAAGTGGCGTTTGCGCCTGTTTCGCTAGAAAACGAAACTACGCTTGCCCCTAGATTTGCAGTAGATGCGCCCGTAAACGCGCTGGCGGTTTGGGGGGATGTGGCGTATCTCCTTAGTGATAGAGGGCTATCGCTGGTTTATTTGCCCACGTCCGCACAAATTACAGAGCAAGCCTATTTGCCATCAGGAGGGCAATACCACGCCTTAGCCATTGATGCCAATCGCGCCCGTTTATACGTGGTGGCAAGCGTTGTTTTGCTTAACGCGCCCCTTGATATACGCTATCAGCCTTATTTGCTGGTAATAGACCTTAAAACGTTGGGTTTGCTGGATGCGATGCCGTTGGATACGCTGTCACGCGCGGGGCATTTGCCTTCAGCGATTGCGCTTAATCCGCAACGCACGCACCTTTACATCGTGTTTAGTGCCAGCGAAAGCGTGATGGTGTTTAACCTACAAACGCGGTCGGCGGATGATTTCTTTGCCAGCGATGCCAACCCCATTGGCATTGCGTTTAACCGTGATGGCACGCGGGTTTTTGTGCATAATGGCGCATCACACACGCTCACAGTGCGGGATACGCGTTTCTTTGGGCTAGTGGATACGATACCCACAACATCCCAAACCCTGCCTGCGGACGTGCAAAAGGGCGCAACCCTGTTTTATAGCGCAGAGGACAGCCGTTTAGCGTGGAACAATAGCATTTCTTGTGCCACTTGCCATCAAAACACCCCTAACCCCACGCTTTTAGCGAGTGCGCTAAACGACCACATCCGCACGCAACAAGGGGGCGATGGGCTAGATGCCATAGACACACAAGCCCTGATTGCGTTCATGCAATCGCATTTTTCGCCGTAGGCAACTTAAAGTTTAACCCTTGAAAACTTTTCGCCATATCAGGTATATTATAGATGGTGGTCTGTTTTATTAGGATTGGGGCGCGTGAATGTCAACAGATGCAATGCGTGAATACTTGGCAGAAGCGTATCGCTTGGCGTACTACCAAGTTAATGACCCCTATATTAGCACGTCTGCGTTAGCCGACGCGAAGGGGGTTTCTGCGCCTGCGGTAACGCGCATGGTGCAACGCCTGCGCGAGAGTGGCTATTTAGAACATGAACCCTATAAGGGCATTCGGCTTACCCCACAGGGCGAGCGTGAAGCCTTACTAGAAATTCGTAAGCATCGCTTAGTGGAGCGTTTTTTGGTGGATGTGATGGGCTTTGGTTGGCATGAAGTGCATGACCACGCCGATGACTTTGGCGCAAATGCTAGCGAAATGTTGGTAGAGCGCATGAATATTTTGTCGGGCAAGCCGCGCCGTTGCCCACATGGTGAGCCTATTCCCGCGTTGGATGGCAAAATGCCCCGCGTGATTGATTATCCCCTTAATGATGTGGCGGTGGGGCAAGAGTACCTCATTAGCCGCGCCAATACGCACGATAGCGACAAACTGCGCTATTTAGATGCGATGGGCTTAAAGCCGAGTATGCGTATGGTTTTGGTAGAGCGTGCGCCGTTTCATGGGCCCCTTCAGGTGCGCGCGGGGGATGCGCTTCACTTTATTGGTTATGAACTGGCGGAAGTGTTGCGGGTGTGTAACGAACAAGAATTTGAAATGGCATAAGGGGCAAACACCCCTTTTTTTGTGGTTATTCCCAGTCAATATGCCCGTTGATATTATGCTTATCATACACCGATAAGACTTCTAAACAGAAGTTCTCCATATGGGTATCCCCTACCTTACGTGCGATTCGTAGGAGGTTGATAAACATGCGTTTACCCGATTCTGTTTGGCTATAGGTCTTTTTACGAAAGTTGTGGGTGGAACATAAAGTTTGCCCGTTATCTACTGTTGCCTCACCCCCTCTACTCATCGGTACGATGTGGTCAACATGAATTTCCACACCATCCCTGCGTCCTATACCACAAAAAACGCACCGATAATCGTCTCGCTCGAAGATTTCTTCTCTTTGCTGGGCATTAAACACGAATAGTTCACGTTTTTGCACCATTTCGGGGTCATAGCGATACACCCCCTTGCCTATCTTTTGTAGAAATCCTTCTTCATGTAGCTTACGAATCCCTCTATCGGGGTCACGGAACACACCACCTGTCCGCTTGCGATATTCTTCTGTTAGCCAATCTACCGCCTCTTGATGTGGAATATCGCGGTTTGGATGCTTCATGTAGTATTCTTGGATTAAATCAGTTTGGGAGATTGCCATAATGTTCTTAACCTCTTTTCTGCGAGTTCGCAATATTCTATAGAAACATCAAAACCAATGCTGTGACGGTTGTTATTCCACGATTCTAGAAGGGTTGTGCCACTGCCAGCAAATGGGTCTAACACTGTGTCACCAACGAAACTGAACAATTTTACACAACGCCTAGGCAATTCTCTTGGGAACGGGGCAGGGTGTCCGATACGTTTTTTGCTTTCGCCGTTAAATGTCCAAACACCATTTGTCCAAGCCATAAACTCATCGCGTGTAATATCATTTTCGGGTGTTTTACGTTTTGTTTTTTTCCAGTGCTTTTTGTATAGCACCAATATAAGCTCAACAGGAGCAATAACATAAGGCGCAGACGCGCTCATCCAAGACCCCCAAGCCGTGCGCCTAGAGATGTTGCCTTCATTCCAGATAATTGTAGAGTGATATTGCCAACCAATTTCTTTTGCGAGTATGGTTAAATCTGCACCAACACTCTGTTGCCCCCCCTTATTTTTATCAAGAGGGATGTTTAAGCACATACGCCCATCATCACGCATCACATCAAAGGCTTTTTGTAGCCAATCCCTAGAAAATTTAAGATATTGGGCATATTCATGAGTATCATCATGCGTGTTGTACTCAATCCCTACGTTGTAGGGGGGCGAGGTGACTAGCAAATCAATACTATTCTCTTGGATATGCTGGCTGGTTAAAAAATCGTCGTGATAGAGCTTTACACGATTTTCATCCATTACAAGACCTGTGTAATCATCAGATAACAGTTGTGTCGTTTCATCCGGAGGAATAAGTTTTGCTTTTTCTTGTGGAGATAAGTTCAATTGTAGGGCTAGTTTATCAATATCAACGAAATTTGCCATTAGATACTCAATTCTGTTTGTCTCTGTATAAGATAGAGCAAGCGTTCTAGTTTGTCAATTGCTTTGGTGTACCGGTGTCCATTCAGATTGCCTCCAGATAAGGTTTTATGACGTTTGAGACACGGCACACTTTGGCTGCCTTCCAAATGTCGTCTACTGTGGCACGTTTACCACGAAGCGCATC
>Ga0163144_10025246_pt1 | contig 11614 bp, 9 predicted proteins | sample OliLak19BULKMAT1_FD_123175 | JGI IMG/M metagenome (GOLD analysis project Ga0163144, IMG submission 123175) | Freshwater microbial mat bacterial communities from Lake Vanda, McMurdo Dry Valleys, Antarctica - Oligotrophic Lake LV.19.BULKMAT1 | ecosystem: Environmental > Aquatic > Freshwater > Lake... | reverse complement strand
GCCCCGCATGAAAAGTGCGCCATTATAAATAAACTCGCTGCCGCCACAAGCCCGGATTCACGGCAGTTTTTAGCCCAACCAGCGCCGGGCATTACGGAACAGCCGCAGCCAAGGGCCATCCTCAGGCCACTGTGCAGGCGCCCAGGAGTGCTGCACCGTGCGATAAACCCGCTCCGGGTGCGGCATCATGATCGTGGCGCGCCCGTCGTCGCTGGTCAGCCCGGCAATGCCGTTGGGCGAGCCGTTGGGATTGGCAGGATATCGATCCGCCACCGATAGGTCGTTTTCAAGATAGCGCAGGACCACGGTGCCACTGGCGTCACAGGCGGCCTGCGCGCGCGCATCAGCGAACTGGGCGCGACCTTCGCCGTGCGCCACGACGATGGGCAGGTGAGAACCCGCCATATCCGACATCAACACCGACGGACTGGACTCCACCCTGACCAGTACCATGCGGGCCTCGAATTGTTCCGATCGATTGCGCACAAAGCGAGGCCAGTGCGCCGCTCCAGGAATCAACTCCTTGAGTGCGGAGACCATCTGGCAGCCATTGCAGACACCCAGTGTGAAGGTGTCTTCGCGCTGGAAAAAGTCATTAAAGCGCGCGCGCACCAATTCATTGAACAGTATGCTCTTGGCCCAGCCTTCACCCGCGCCCAGCACATCGCCGTAGGAAAAACCGCCACAGGCCACCAGACCCCTGAATTGCGCAAGATCAGTGCGACCGCTAAGAATATCGCTCATGTGTACATCAAACGGGGCAAAGCCCGCGCGGTGAAAAGCCGCCGCCATTTCCACATGGCCGTTGACACCCTGCTCGCGCAGGATCGCTACTCCCGGGCGCACGCCGGTGGCGATAAAGGGGGCACTGATGTCTGCAGTCGCATCGTAGCTGAGGACTGCGGACAATCCAGGATCATCGACTATGGGGCGCTCGTACTCTTCCCGCGCACAGTCAGGATGGTCGCGCAGAGCCTGGATTTCATAACTGGTACGCGCCCAGAGCTGCTGCAAGCGCGCCCGACTATCGCGCAGCACCACCTGCGCTGCGTCCGCCACACTGACTGCGTCGCCACTGACCGCCTTCCCTATCACATGCAAACAGTCTGCAAGCCCCAATTCTGCCGCGCGTGCGCGAAAGGCGCTTAACTGCAAAGCGGCGATCTGCAGTACGGCACCGACCTCTTCATTAAAGAGTGTATCCAGCGCAGCGCCGGGCAGCCCGGACAGTTCGACCCCCAGGCCACAACGACCGGCGAAGGCCATTTCCAGCAGGGTCACCAACAGGCCACCGTCAGAGCGATCGTGGTAGGCCAGTACCTCGCCCCGTGCCAGGAACTCCTGCACCAGCGTAAAAAACGCCTTCAGGTCAGCCGCACTGTCCATGTCCGGCACGGTAGTGCCAGTCTGGCCGCAGGTCTGGGCCAGGGCTGAGCCTCCCAGTCGATTGGCACCGCGCCCCAGGTCCAGCAGTACGAGCACCGCATCCGCCGCAGGTTGCAGCTGCGGAGTGACTGACAGGCGGGCATCGACTACCGGAGAAAACGCAGAGACAATCAGCGACATTGGGGCGGTCACGGATTTCTCGCGGTCGCCGTCGCGCCAGGTGGTGCGCATGGACATGGAGTCCTTCCCCACTGGAATCGTAATTCCCAGTGCCGGGCAAAATTCCATGCCCACTGCCCGCACTGTATCAAACAGGGTCTCATCCTCTGCGCCGTAGCCAGCAGCGCACATCCAGTTGGCCGACAACTTGATATCCCGAATATCCCCGATTGCGGCGGCAGCAATATTGGTGATGGCTTCGGCCACCGCCATGCGACCGGAGGCAGGGCCATCGATCAGGGCCAGCGGGGTGCGCTCGCCCATGGCCATGGCCTCCCCGGCAAAGGAATCATAGGACACCGTCGTCACCGCGCAATCCGCCACCGGCACCTGCCACGGCCCTACCATCTGGTCGCGGGCCACCATGCCCGTCACCGAGCGGTCGCCAATCGTAATCAGGAAACTTTTACTCGCGACACTCGGCATTTGCAGTACCCGCTCGGTCGCCTCCGGCACAGTAATGTCCAGATGTAGTGCAGGGTGCGCGACTGACTTGCGTCGAATCTCCCGACGCATGCGCGGTGCCTTGCCGAACAGCACGGACATCGGCATATCAACGGGTACGTTACCAAAGTTGCTGTCGGTGAGTTGCAGGTGCATTGCCTCCGTGGCCTCGCCCACCACGGCGCAGGGACAGCGCTCCCGCTGGCAAATGGCTTCGAATCGCGCCAGGTGTTCCGGCTCCACCGCCAGCACATAACGCTCCTGGGACTCGTTACACCAGATCTCCAGGGGCGACATGCCTGGCTCGTCATTGGGTACGTTGCGCAATTCAAAGCGCCCGCCGCGGCCGCCGTCCTTCACCAGCTCGGGAAAGGCATTGGATAATCCGCCGGCACCCACATCGTGGATAAAGGCGATGGGGTTATCTTCCCCGAGTTGCCAGCAGCGGTCGATCACCTCCTGGCAGCGGCGCTCCATCTCCGGGTTCTGGCGCTGCACAGACGCAAAATCCAGGTCCGCGTGGCTCTGCCCGCTGGCCATGGACGACGCGGCCCCTCCGCCCAGCCCGATTAGCATCGCCGGGCCGCCCAGCACGATCAGTTTGGCTCCCGGGCGGTAGTTGCCCTTTGCCACATGCTCCTGCCGTATATTGCCGTAGCCACCGGCGATCATGATGGGTTTGTGGTAGCCACGCACTTCCGGGCCATTGGCACCCGGTGCTACCATTTCAAAGCTGCGGAAATAGCCGCAAAGATTGGGTCGGCCGAATTCGTTATTGAATGCCGCGGCCCCGATCGGACCCTCCAACATAATATCCAGGGCGCTGACAATTCGATCAGGCTTGCCATAAGCAAACTCCCAAGGCTGGTCGAAACCGGGAATATTCAGGTTGGATACGGAAAACCCGGTGAGGCCGACTTTGGGTTTGGAACCGCGCCCCACGGCGCCCTCGTCGCGAATTTCCCCACCGGCACCCGTGCCCGCACCGGAGAAAGGCGCAATCGCGGTCGGGTGATTGTGAGTTTCCACCTTCATCAACAGGTGAATAGGCTCACGGGAGAAATTGTATTCACCGGACTGCGGATCGGGATAAAAACGACCCGCGACAGGTCCGGCCACTACTGCGGCGTTATCAGAATAGGCTGAAAGTACATTCTCGCCGCCGCGCTCGTGGGTATTGCGAATCATGTTGAACAACGAATGCGCCTGCGGTTGTCCATCAATGGTCCAGTCCGCGTTGAAGATCTTGTGCCGACAGTGCTCGGAGTTGGCCTGTGCGAACATCATCAGCTCAATATCGCCGGGATTACGACCGAGGGCGGTAAAGCTGTCCAGGAGGTAGTCGATTTCATCACTGGCCAGGGCGAGGCCCAGGGAGCGGTCTGCATCCACCAGGGCCTGGCGACCACCGCTAAGCACATCCACGCTCGCGACGGGTCGCGGCGCCGCGTGTTCGAACAACTGCTGCGCACTTTCCAGCGCTGACACAATGGTCTGTGTCATCCGGTCATGGAGCAGCGCCTCAAGTGCTTGCCGCGCAGACTCTGCCAGGTTCTCGGGCAAGCGCACATACCAGGCAACGCCGCGCTCCAGACGCTCAATCTCATCAAGACCGCAATTGTGGGCGATGTCGGTGGCCTTGCTGGACCAGGGCGAAATCGTGCCCGGTCGCGGTACAACCAGCAACAGCGTGGCAGTGGTTAGCGTTGCCGTGCTGCCGACCGACAACTGCGGGCCATAGGCAAGCAGGCTGGCAAGTATTTTCTCGCGTTCGGCCGTCAGCGGCCGCCGCAACTGCACAAAGTGTGCATATTCGGTGCATAGAAGCTGGATGTCGGGATGGATGTTGGAGATTTTTTGCGTCAGTTTTTCCAGGCGAAATTCGGAGAGAGCGGGGGCGCCGCGCAGGGATAACATGCTGTGAAGAACTCCAGGAGGGGGTATTTCAGGGAGGCGCCATTGTACTGTATTTGAGCGCCCGCCGTTAACCGAAATTGCCCCCTATTGCCATAGTAATTGTGACTGTGAGCGCTTGCGGAGCAGCGCTACAATAGCCACCATGAGACTTTGCACACTGCTACTCTCCGCGGCGTTACTGTCCCTGTTGTGTGGCTGTGAACAGCCCGATGCCCTGGCGCGGATCCACGCACGGGGAGAACTGGTTGTGGTGAGCCGCAACAGTCCCACCACCTACTACCTGGACAGGAACGGGCCTACCGGATTTGAGTATGCCCTGGCCGAACGATTGGCACAGGAGTTAGGCGTCGATCTGCGCATGGAGTCTGCCTTCAATCTGCCCGACATTTTCAGCAAACTGCAACGTCATCAAGCGGATATCGCGGCGGCAGGCCTGACCCTGACGGAACAACGCGCGGCCAGCTACCCCCACACGTCGCCCTACTTAAAAACCACACCACAGGTGGTGTCTGTGGTGGGCAGTTCTCAACCGCGCAGTATCCCCGATCTAGGGGGATTGAAAATTGTGGTGCTGGCGGGCTCCAGTCACGCGGAAATGTTGCGCGCACTGCAAAGCAGCGAGGCCCCGGACCTGCAATGGGAAGAAATCGACGAGGCCGACACCATGCAATTGCTGGAACTGCTCGATGCGGGGCAGGCAGATCTGGCCATTCTCGACTCCAATGAATTTACCGCCCAGCAGAGCCTGTACCCGCGTCTGCAGGTTGCTTTCGACCTGGCCTCTGAGCAGGAACTCGTCTGGTACCTGCCCCCTGACTTCGACAATGCGCGACTGCTGACCGTTATCGATGAGTTTACACACCGCCTGCAGGAGGATGGCACGCTGGCGCGGTTGCGCGAGCAGTACTTTGGACACACACCGCGGATATCACTTCGAGGTGCCGATGAGTTTGCGCTTGACATCCGTGACACCCTGCCAGCCTATGAGCCTCTCATCAAACAAGTTGCCAAGGAGTACCAGATGGACTGGCAACTGCTGGCAGCCCTGGCATACAAGGAGTCACAGTGGGACCCCAAAGCCACCTCCCCCACCGGTGTACGCGGCATGATGATGTTGACCGAACCCACCGCCAGGGAATTAGGCGTGGACAATCGCCTCGATGCGGCGCAGAGCCTGCGCGGTGGCGCCCGCTACCTGAAGGATATCGTGCGACGCCTGCCCAAACGTATCCAGGAACCGGACCGCACCTGGATGGCCCTGGCCGCCTACAACATCGGCCTGGCTCACCTGGAAGATGCGCGGGTGCTGACACAGCGCCAGGGCGGGGACCCGAATCTGTGGCCGGATGTCATGGAGCGACTGCCGCTGCTGCAAAAAACCAAGTATTACAAAGATGCCCGCTACGGGTACGCACGAGGCCTGGAAGCCGTCACCCTGGTGCAAAATATCCGGCATTACCGCAGCATCCTGGCCTTGCAAGAGATTCCAGACCACCAGCCCCTGCCACCACTGCGGACCGAGGACTATCTACCTGAGGTGCTGCGCGACATTGAACTGCTGGCGCTTTAGCGCGGTCCTATTGCGGTCAGGCGAGCGCCACCACGGAATACAAGTACTAGCGTCGCGCCTGGAAAAAAGTCTGCAGGCGAGCACCGGATTCCTCCGCCAGCACATCCCCCTGCCAACTCACCTGGTGGTTAAACCAGGGTTCATCCAGCAGCGCGCAGGTACTGCAAATCACGCCCGCCCGGGGTTCCCTGGCGCCAAACACCAACTGTGCGACACGAGCATGTACCAGCGCCCCGGCACACATGGTGCAGGGTTCCAGTGTGACGAAGAGGATTGTTCCTGGAAGACGGTAGTTTCCGACCACGCGAGCGGCGTCGCGCAGGGCGACAATCTCCGCGTGGCCGCTCGGATCCTGTGTTGCAATCATCTGGTTCCAACCCTCCCCCAGCAACACGCCATCGCGCACCACCACAGCACCCACCGGCACCTCGCCTTCTAGGGCCGCGCGATCAGCCAGTGCCAGAGCGCGGCGCATCCAGTCCACATGACTCATAAGTGAGGGCATCTGGATTATCTCAATTTTTCCAGCACCGCCTTCGCCGCCAGTTCTGATGACGCCGGATTCTGGCCGGTGATCAGGTTGCCATCCGTAACGGCATGGGGCTGCCAGTCGTCCGCTCTGGAATAGTGTGCGCCTTTCGCCTTCAACTCGTCTTCCAACATAAAGGGCACAACATTGGAAAGTTGCACCGCATCTTCTTCAGTATTGCTAAAGCCGGTGACAGACTTCCCGCTTATCAGGGGAGAACCATCCGGGGCTTTAGCGTGCCGCAGAACTGCAGGCGCGTGACACACAGCAGCAACCGGCTTGCCAGCGGCATACATGTCTTCAATTAGCGTTATGGAGTGACGATCCTCCGCCAAATCCCACAGTGGTCCATGCCCGCCAGGATAAAATACCGCATCGTAATCATCGGATGAAATGTCTGACAACTTTAGCGTATTGGCCAGCGCGGTTTGTGCGCCGCTATCTCGCTTGAAGCGCTGCGTTGCTGCTGTCTGCGCGCCAGGCTCATCACTTTTCGGATCCAGCGGTGGCTGACCTCCAGCGGGTGAAGCCAGGGTGATCACCGCGCCAGCATCGGCCAGCACATAATAAGGAGCAGCAAACTCTTCCAGCCAGAAACCGGTTTTTTTTCCGGTGTTGCCGAGTTGGTCATGAGACGTTAGAACAAGCAGAATTTTCAATTGGGTTTTCCCTTTTTGCTTCGAAAACTTTGAACAGACGCTGGAATATCTCTTCCACCAGCCGGGTCGCGACGTCTTTCAACCCTTGTTCAACGTACCAGACCTGCACCTCTTCGAGATCACGGACGCCGGATTCGGCGAAGCTGATGATCGCCTGCGACATCATTCCATTTCAGCCCAAGCCGAGCCCTGGCTTCATCAGGCGATACTTCGCGCCCCGCCTACAAATCCGCCAGGGCAACCATATCTTCAGAAAACTTGATAGGCATAGACAACTCCAAAAAGCGCTCTATATGGACCATTAAATAATAGCTGTTCAGAGGTCCTTAAACAGGTCGACCGTTTGGGAGAATACCCAAACAACACTTTTGTCGCAAGCTGCCGGAGCGCGTAAATACAACCGATCGTGGTGATCATCGTCGCCTGCAACTGCCCCAGCCGGTAATCGCGAAAACACTGGTCAACGTCGTAGCCCTCTATAGCGCGGCGCAGCAGCTCGCAGTGATAGCCGGCAACCAGCTCCTGCTCGGCCTCGCTGCGCAGTTCTGCCGTCAGGCCGGCACCGAGAAAGTAAGCGAGGTCACGCGCTGGCGGACCCACCCCAATGGTTTGCCAGTCCAGTGCGACGACATCCTGCGGGTCATCGCCAAACATCAGGTTGTCCAGGCGGTAGTCGCCGTGCAGCAGCGCAAAAGGCTTGGGTGACACCAGCACCCACGTGCGGATTACAGCGGCCGCAGCGTGCAGGGTTGCGGCGTCTGCCGCTCCCAATTTCAGAAGACGCAAGGCGTCGACGACCAGCGAGAGCGCTGCGGATGAACGACGGCTCGCGTAGTAGAGGTGATAGCCGGGATACGTGACCGAGAACTTCTAGTTCAGGAGCCCGCCATGGGTCAGAAGCCAAAGCGCAAGGCAATCGTGATCAGCAAGATCACGCGGCTCCATTCTGGACAGTTTTGCACGCCTATCCAAACGGGCGTATGTGCCAGTGTGTTTGATGGGTGAAGAAAGGTGGTTGTCGAAAGAACGAGGTCAGAATACTTTGATCGACTGCTCTATGTGTGAGGATGGCCATGTCCGCTACCCTTATTATGGCCTGGCCAAGGAAGTAAACTTGGCCGAATTTGATCGTAGGCGATTTTTCAATCTGGTATTCACCTTATCTCGCTAGATTTTCAAATCAGACACTAATTGTACAAGCCTGGGGGGGCTTGAAACCTGCCCACTGTATCCAGGGCATGGCAGTCGATCAGGCAGTTCGCTATGGATGCTGGGACCCTGCGAGGTGTAAAGTAATTTGGAGACTAGTATGAAAGGTTTTCCGATGTTGTGTAATGGTGTTGTGTGGACATGAGCCCCGTCTAAACCATATGATGATAATAGTTTGCAGGTCAGGGGGTAACTATGACGCGGTTGATCGAATGGCTACGGGGCAGTAGTCGCGCACATGCAGTCTCGAGCCCAAGCGAAAAGACTGCCGAGGAGGCGGTTATAGGTGAAGCTAGAGGTCTCGCTGATGCGGGCCGCTACAATGAAGCGATTGAGCTTCTTACCATAGCAAACCGAAGGAACAGGCGACGCGAAATCGATAGGATGCTGTTGGTGCTGCGATCCGAGGGGTTCCTCGCAGGCGCCTGGAGGACAGAATCCCCTGAATGGCCCCGCCACGTGGCCGACCAATTCGGTGGAGAAGGGATTCCCGAAATCAGGGCCGATAAGCTCAGTGCTTCATCGATTCGCAGTGGGATTGAAAATCATGGGTCCCTGATTGTTCGGGAAATCATTACATCGCGTCAGGTGGAAATGTTGCGGAACAACATCGAACGAGTCCTGGAGGCTTACGATGCGGTCGAGTCGGATTCAGTGAGTCCAGAGAATGAGGGTTGGTATGAGCCATTCGATCGAGACACCACCGTTAGAGACCGTGTTACAAAACGGTCGAAAGGCGCGATATTAACCGCCGACTCCCCACCTGCGTTATTCGATCTGCTTGAGACCTTCGATTCATGCGGTCTCAGCGCAGCTATACGGGATTTTTTTGGCGAGCCTCCGGTGCTAGTGACGCGCAAGGGAACGCTTCGGCGCGTTCGTCACGACGTAAACCCTTTCGGCGGATGGCATCAGGACGGTGCGTTTATGGGGGAGAATATTCGATCGCTGAATATCTGGATTGCACTGAGCGACTGTGGTGTTAATGCGCCTGGGCTGGATATAGTGGCAAAGCGACTGCCCGGAATCGTCAAAACCGGCAGTAAGTTCGCCGCGTGGACGACAAATCCGGAAGCCGCGAAAGAAGTCTCTGAGGGCCATACCGTGCGGCCGGTATTTGCTGCCGGAGACGCTATTATTTTTGATCATCTCTGTCTGCATCGAACTGCTGCAGACCATGGTATGACCAACACACGCTACGCCATCGAGACGTGGCTGGTGGCACCGTCGACATATGGAGAAGCGGGGACCCCAATCCTTTTCTAACGATAACTGGCAGCGTGCAGTTTGATTACCTGCGTTTTCCCCTCAGGGGCTGATGGTCCAGATGGGGCGATACCTGATTGCTGGCCATAGGGAGACCTCTCTCATTTATTGTGCCTGTCCATTTTTGTGCCTACGACTTTCTGCGTGGAGAAGACAATAGACTATGCCCAACACTGGCTACCGCAAGGAAATCGATGGCCTCAGGGCAATAGCGGTGCTGGTTATCATTTTTTTCCACATGAAGATACCCGGGTTCCGTGGTGGATTTATCGGTGTTGACGTGTTCTTCGTGGTTTCGGGTTTCCTTATTACTCAGATAATTGTATCGAGTCTCGAGACCGGACAGTTCTCTTTCCGGGACTTTTATATCCGCCGCGTCACTCGCATCATTCCGGCCCTGGCGTTTACAGTAGCGGCCGTATTGCTGTGCTCTCTATATCTGCAGCCGCCTCAGGCACTCGTGCACACCGCGCAACAAAGTATTTTTGCACTTTTGTCCGTCAGTAATGTGTTTTTTTGGATGGAATCCAATTACTGGGCGCCCTCTGCCGAAAAATTCACCCTGCTACATACCTGGTCGTTGGGTGTCGAGGAGCAATTTTACCTTGTCTATCCGCTCATACTTTTCGCGGCGCATCGCCTAGGGGGTTTGCGGGGGGTGGTGACTCTCCTGCTTCTGACGCTTGGTGTGGGTATCTATGTCAGCGAGATTGCGACGAGGTCTCACCCTGCAGCAGCTTTCTATTTCGCTCCTCTCAGGTTCTACGAATTTGCGCTGGGCGGTCTGGGAACATTTCTGGTGCTGCGAATGCACGGGCTGCAGAAAATACCCTGGTTTTCGGGTGCCATCACGCTGTTGGGTGTTCTTCTCATATTGGTGAGTGCAATTTACTTCAATTCGCTATTGCCCTTGCCCGGTGTCCTGATATTGTTGCCCCTGTCCGGCGCGTTGTTGATTATCCTGGCAGGACCTTCGCCCAGCGCCCGCTTACTGCTAAGTAATCCTTTGATGTCCTGGCTGGGAAAGGTGTCCTACTCACTGTACCTGGTCCACTGGCCCATTATAGTGTTCTACCGGCAGGACTTCGAAGCACATCCTTCACCATTGCAACTAGCGGGGTTATTTGCGGCGACCCTGGTTGCTGCGGGGTTATTGAATCGATATGTGGAGCGACGGTTCCGTCTCTCCCATGGGGGTAACTTGACGGCAGGTGGCATGCCCACCCGCACGGCATTGTGGTACACCGGCGGGGCGGTTCTGCTCATTTCAATAGTCTCCGGGATTTTGATTGTTGCTAAGGGGTGGCCCTCGCGGATGCCGCCGGCTGCACAGGCACTGATGGAAATTGACCCGGGAGTGGATAGGAGGGCGCGCAGGCAATATCTCGAAGATACTTGCACGCCGGCCGGCGCTGTATTCTGTGGAGAACGGACACCGGGAAAGAGGACCATTCTCCTGCTCGCTGACTCCAGGGGGACTGACCTCTATATTGCGCTGAGAGAGGCTTACCCGCAGGCTAATGTTATGGTTGCCTTTGCTCCAGGCTGCCCGCCGACATTTTCCCCTACCCTGGGGCATCGAATATTTTTCAACCAATGTCCCGAGTTCAATCAGGCGCGATTGAAGGAAGCCCTTGACGCGCCCGAACATGATGTCATTTTCCTGGCAGCAGATTTGTCGATCAGGCGCGAAAAGGCCATGTTCGATACGGTTCGCCGCTTACGAGCGGCGGGTAAGACGGTCTTTCTGCTTGGGGAATTCGCGATAGCTGTTCCCAAGAAGAGCCCCATCGATATTGCGATCGGTGCACTCAGGTTTCGCGATGAACGCTATCTGGAGCGCTTTCTTGTTGAAGAGCCGTTTAGACTGGACGGTGATTACGCAGAAAAGATCAATGCACTGGGTGCAGTCTATGTCTCGAACAAGCCGTTATTCTATGACGGGCGATACCACTTCGACGACCGGCAGACAGGAAATCTACTCACGGACGACGGTGTTCATCTCAATACTTTTGGGGCAAAAAAGTTTGGCCAATACCTGCGCTCCAATTATCCCCTGCCTTGAGCGGAATGACCTGATCTGTCCCTGGTGAATTCGCAATTCAAGCCGCAATCGGAAGTTGAAATAGTCCACGACCGTGCTTCTTCCACCCTACCGCGACGGAACAACCCTTGGTGGTTTGAGTCAATTGCTGCTAGAAGCGGGGTAGAGTCACGCATCGCAGCACGTTTCGCAAAAGTAGGCTTGACTGAAGACCTGCCCGAATGAAGTTCCGTGCAGTTAAAATGAACGGGCCCTCCCCAATCGTAGTGGGTAGTTTAGCCTGATGCCCCATGAGAGACACACAGCTATACAGCCAGATACTCGGCATAGAGAGGCCCTGGAAGGTGACCGACGTGAAGGTCTCTCTGCCT
>Ga0163144_10025245_pt1 | contig 11614 bp, 9 predicted proteins | sample OliLak19BULKMAT1_FD_123175 | JGI IMG/M metagenome (GOLD analysis project Ga0163144, IMG submission 123175) | Freshwater microbial mat bacterial communities from Lake Vanda, McMurdo Dry Valleys, Antarctica - Oligotrophic Lake LV.19.BULKMAT1 | ecosystem: Environmental > Aquatic > Freshwater > Lake... | reverse complement strand
TACCACGCCGCTGCTGCCGCCCGCTCCGGACAAGGGCGTACAGTTCAAGATGCCTCCGCACGCCGTTCCTGCAGAAAAGGAACGCGAGCTCTGTTTTGCCGTGTACGAGGATTTCCGCGATGTGATACCTCCGCAGTACCTGGACGAGACGCGTGACAACTTCTATTCGAGGAGCGGGGAATCACGCTCAGATGCCTTCACGCACCACAATCTGCTCTACCTTGCTCCGGTAGACGTAGACCAGATCCACGACCCCAGCTTCGGGGAGTGGACGTGCGCTGGCGGCGACACGGAGGGACAGGCGTGCGAGCCAACTGATCGAAACTCCTGTGGTACACAAGGTCAGTGCCGTGCGGAGGTTAGGGACAGTATCGCATGCCAGGGCTACGGACCTCCTGCCCCTCCTGGAAGCAGCAGAGGAAACATTCTGGGGCTGGGCGCGGGAATCGAGCGCGATGGTTTCTATCAGAGCTTTCCGGCGCATGGCATTTTTTACTGGAACTCCCATGCATTTAACCTGACCACCAAGGACGGGACTCACCACCTGTGGCGCAACATCTATTTTGCCGATGACCGGCGCTTCAATGCCAGGGGCATCAACGTAACCAGCCATATCATCGCCGCTACCGGTACACAGCCCTTCACGAAGAAAACTGTGTGCCGCGATTATGTGTTCGATCAGGGCGATGGCCTGCTTGCCCTAAGTTCCCACACCCATAAACGCGGCGAGCGGTTTTTCATGTCGGTGAAGGGTGGCGAGCAGATCTACGAGAGCTTTACCTACGACGAACCTGTGTACAAAGAGTTCAATCCAGCCCTGGTGTTCAATAGCAGCGACCCGGCGCAGCGCACGATGGAGTGGTGTGCTACCTACAATAATGGTGTCAACGCGGATGGGTCGCCCAATATCGAGACCGTCACCCGCTTGTCCAAACGGCCAAGCAATGCTTCAGCCTGCCCGCCCACGGCCTGTGTCGCCGGCAGGATTGGCGCGAGTTGCAAGGGCAAGGATGATGATGCCAGCTGTGATTCAGCACCGGGAGCCGGCGATGGCTGGTGCGATGCCTGTATCATTATGCCCGGGGCAGCAACCGATGATGAGATGTTCATTCTGCTTGGGGCCAAGCTGGCAAATCACGATGCCCTCTTTAACCCACCGGCAGATACTAACTGACCAGGCTCCTGCCGCCATCTACCACAATGACCGCGCCAGTGATGAAGGGTGCATCACTGGCGAGGAAAGCCACGGTTCGTGCTATGTCGATTGGCTCACCCAATCGTTGCAACGGCGTGCTGGCCACCAGGTTGTCGCGGCTGGACGTGTCATAGGAATCGTTCCCCTCAGGCCATAGTATCGCGCCCGGCGCAATGCCATTGACCCGTATATCCGGGCCTAACTCCACTGCCAGGCTGCGGGTTAGGGAAGCCAGGCCCGCTTTGGCTGCACCATAAGCATTAAAGTGTCGTAACGGGCGCGTCGCGTGAACATCGAGGATGTTGATGATACTGGCGCCGCCAGAGCGCAGCCCTGGCAAAAGACCCTGGATCAGGAAATAGGGGGCGCGCAGGTTACAAGCCAGCATGCTCTCGAATTGTGCCGGCGTGCATTTCTCGATGGGCGTGGATGCAAAACCCGAGGCATTGTTAACCAACAGGTCGATGACGGAATACTGCGCAAGCAGCGCTGCCGCCAACGCACTGACTTGCGCCAGATCCTCAAGATCAGCCTGAAATAATTGGCAGGAACCCGCGCGCTGTGTGCACAGTTCCCCGGCCAGCGCCTGCGCACTGTCTGCAGAACTGCGGTAGTGCAAAGCGATATCGAAGCCAATGCTGTGCAGATATTCGGCGATGACGCGGCCAATCCGTCTGGCACCACCGGTGATCACCGCTACTTTTTCCACTGCAAGCCCATCATTGGATAGCGGCTCAGCCCATGGCTGAGTCTGGCACCCATACGCCGTGAAACCCTACAGGGACGCGCACAGGCAACTGCACCTTGGCGATCGGGCCAGAGGAAACGCGGGTTGCATCGAACAGGCAGAATGCACTGGTCTGCGTGTTCTTGTCGTAAACGTAACTGGCCAGGTAACCCTCGTCTTCAGCGCCACCCGACTCACGCGCCGGGATGAATATGGCTTCCGCCGGAGTGAGCGAGGGGCCGGGCAGGTAACTGTCCACATCGCCTGTTTTCAGGTCGTATTTGCGAATACCGCTTTCAGATTGCTCAATACGCTCCGGCGAATCATTCTTCTCATCCACTACAAGGCTGTAGCCGTAACGATATTCCCTGGTCCAATAGTTGCGGTTTACTTGCGGAAACTCCATGGACCGGTCATACAGCTGCTCCACCGACGCCTTGCCGGTTTTCATATTCATGGCAAAGCGCGACAGGCGCGCAGGGTGGAAAAAATCGCTGGAATTTTTCACCCAGAGTTGATCATAGCGGGCGGCGTCGACAATCACATCGTCCCCCTGCTCAAAGGAATTCATGATGTGGAAAATAAAGCAGGTGGGTACATCGAACCACTTCACATCGGCGTTGGTGCCGGTGCGTGGCATCACACCAAAGCGGCTCGGCGCATCTGTATCCCACTTGAATGGCAGACCACTGCCGGAGACAGCCATCAACCAGGAAAACCTGACTGGCATCTCCATAAACACCACGTAATTTTCGGTAACCGCGAAGTCATGGACCATACTCGGCCCGGTCATATCGATAGGTTCGACCTGCAGCATGTTGCCCGCCGCATCCGCCCGCATGTACGTGAGATACGGTTTGATGACGTTGTAGCCAAAGAACAGCAATTCGCCGGTGACCGGATCGATCCTCGGGTGCGCGGTCATATTACCCGTCAATTTGCCGTCGTAATTGAACACACCCTTGGTCGACAGGTCACCGGGGTTGATGAGATAGGGATAGCCGAACTCCCCCAGCGACATCAACTCACCACCATGATAGATCAGTGACACCGCGCTGGTAGTATTTTCCGCCTTGGGCGGACTGAACTTACCAACTTCCTTGCGATAGACAGGTGTATCGATGTAGCGATTGCGATACCACTTCGCCTGCCCTCCTTCCAGGCGCACACCGTGCATCATCCCATCGCCGCCAAAAAAGTGGTCACTGATGCCACTGGAGGAGTTGGTGCCATTACGCACATACAATCCGTTCAGCTCAGGCGGAATACTGCCCTCAACTTTGAGTGTTGTTTCGGTCACCTCCTCACCTACTGGCCTGAAGTTACCCTGCTGCCAGAACTTCACTGGAGGCTCCTCTTCAGCACAACCACCAATGACGGTTGATGTGGCGACGCCCAAAGCACCCAGTCCGGTATATCCGAGAAATTGTCTGCGTTTCATTTTTTCTCCACGCTATTGGCCGAGCTTCGCTAATCGAAGCAGGTGCAGGTCTTACTATGGCACCTGTGAACGACTAAAACCACATACAGGAAAGCTGTTCATTCGTAGTAGTTGGGTGCTTTCTTCAACGTATCCGCCAACGCCTTGTCATGCTCTATCCAAAGAGTCGCCCCCGTCTCGGCGAGCAACTTCTCCACCTTATCGATCGATGCAAACGATTGCTCGGCGTTGTAGTTGAATTTGGGTATCCTGCGCAATGTGCGATTGGCCTGGGTGTGGTAGAGGTCACCTGAGATGAGCAGGGGACCGAACTTATCCAGCTTGACCAAGAGCACCTGGTGACCGGTCGTATGGCCCGGCGCATAAATCAACGTCACGCTGCCGTCCCCAAAGATGTCGTAATCGCCATCAATGAGAGTAAGGTTCGCCTGCTTTAATCCATCGAACAGCGTGGTATCAACAAACTCGCGACCCTCTTCAAAAGCTGCCTCCCATTCGGTCCGCTGCATCAGTACCGTATTGACCACCATCGCATTCGCCGCTCCCGCGTGATCAAAATGCAGGTGGGAATATGCCGCGTAAGAGATGTCGGCTGGCGTAATACCCATGTCCGCTAGCTGGTCAACAATCCAGCGATCGTAGACCATTTTCCCACCCTCAAACTCTACCGGACCCTGGGCATCCGCGACTGTCTTGGGTAAGCCGGCGTCCCATAACAGAATCCCCTTATCGTGTTTTATCAGATAACAGGGAACAAACAGTTCTCGCACACTGGATTCATGCGCCTGGATATTAAACATGTCCAGATTGGCCATGCTGACAGTGCCACAGTCGAATACGTAGACTTTCGGACCAGCAATGGCATGCATGGATAGGAACAGAAAAATTACGGCTATATATTTCATGGCGATCCTCGTTTCCTGATTTCCTTCTTTCCATCAGGCGCTGTTCAATCCTATACTGTACGGGTAATTATTGTCTGCACAATCTTAAGGGCCTCTCATGCCTATTTTTATCAAAGTTGTCGGCGCGGTTACCACAGCATGTGTTCTGTTTGCCTGTTCCGATGGCAATGACTCCCTGGCACCGCAAGTTGGTAGCACATTCTCCCAGACTACTGTCAATCTACCCAGCAAGGCTGCCCCTGCTTTTACTCCCGGTACAGCGGGCGTGGTGGTGGATAACGCGAAGCTGATCCAGCAATTCGGTACAGCGGACATCAACCTCAACCAGGCCCGCTATACCCGCTACTTTCTGGCGGACCGCGACGGCGCACAACCCGATGCCATTGTGGTGCTGGTGCCCGGCTTTGAAGGCGGTGCCGCCACTTTTTATCTCCTGGCTGAAAACCTGCTGCGCCGCGCCGCACAACAGGCCAATCTGGTGCTGGAGGTCTGGGCCATCGATCGTCGTTCCAGTCAGCTGGAAGATACGGTGGGGCTGGATATTGCCGAGGACCTGATGGACCCCGTGGTCGGGCTGGACTTCCTGTTTGGTGACGCCCTGGATCTGCAATTGAGCCCTGCGCTGGCTGACGGCCCCAACCGCCGCGCTATTTTTTACAATACCAGTACCGACACTGCCTTCATGGCCCAGTGGACTACCCTGGTCCATTCCCAGGACATCGATGCGGTCGTTGAGGCCGCGCGCAGTGCCGCTCGCAGCGGCAACGTTTTCCTGGGCGGCCACTCCGCAGGCACCGGTTACACTGCCCGCTATGCCGCCACAGACTTCAACCTCAGTGGCGGCAATCCTGATCCGGGCTACCGCAAGCTGCGCGGGCTGATATTACTGGAGGGCGGGGGCGCGAGTCTCGCATCGACAGCTGCCGATGCAGCGACACTCGACCTGATCGAAGCGCGCTTTGATGGCGGCCTCTACGGCGCAGTGCGGGACCAGGCGCCGCGTTGTATCGACGGGGCAACGGCCTGTACACCGGAGACAGCCGGTGCCGATTGCGCGGCCTTTGACAACACCTCATGCGTCGCGTCGGTCGGTGCCTACTCCGTGATTCCCGGCCTGTTGTCGCCACAGTTGCTGGCGGTTTCCGAGGTAAACGCGCTGGACGCGATGGAGAACGATGACACCGTACTCTCCATCCTGCAGGAGGACCAGAACGGTGTGGCCGGCAACAACGCCGTGGCCAAGGTTCCCGAGCTGAATGTATTGACCGCCCTGGTCGGCACTACGCCAGCGTCTTCCGCTGCGTTACTCGGCAAGTTTGTGGACGATGACGGGCTGGCCGCCGCTGTCGCCAGTTTTGTAGCTACCTCGGTGGGCTTCGAGGGCCCGGTGGTCAATGGCGTGACCACCTGGTTGAGCAAGGGCGAGGCAGTGCCGCCAGCAGCCTTCACGGACAACGGACCCGCACCACAATCCATGGCGGCTGTCCGGAAGTGGGGTGTGGAGGTAGAACCCTCCGACCTGGAAGGAAGAATGCTGCCGATTTTTTACCGGGGTGCCACCAACTTCTCAGAGTGGTATTACTCCTCTTCGGGCCTGACCGTCACCAACGGCCTGGGTCTGGACACCACCGCGTTGTCAGCCCCACCGCCTCTGGGCCGAGGACGCAGCGATATCGACAATCGCACCCAGGCTGCTGCTGTCGATATACCGGTCATTGCCTTTGGCGGAAGCAATGGGCTCGCCCCGGTGCCGGCGGTGTGGCTGGGATACGCCGATGCGGTGGGACCTTGCACGGCACCCAGTTGTGACGGCGTGACGCCGAGGGTGCTGAATCGGATCAACCCCAGTGAAGCGTTTCCCACGTTCGGCGATATTGGCGGTGGCTTCGAAGTGCATATCTCAGAAGGCTACAGCCATGTGGATATCGTGACTGCGGATGACGACGCCACCAACCATGTTATCGGCCCTTTACTGGAGTTCGTAAACCGCAATTTGCAATGAGCGAAGATTGCCCTGTTAAGGAGACTCACATGTCAGTGTTGGACAAATTCAGGCTGGATGGCAAAGTGGCCGTGATCACCGGCGCCGGAAAAGGTATCGGTGCAGGTATTGCCCGCGCGTTTGCCGAGGCGGGGGCGGATGTAGTGATCGGCGCACGTACCCTGGCAGACCTTGAGGGTGTGGCACGTGACATCGAGGCGCTGGGACAACGCGCACTGGTGGTCCCTACCGATGTGCTGGACTTTGCGCAGTTGCAGCAACTCGCTGATCGCGCGCTACAGGTATTCGGACGCATCGATATCCTGGTCAACAACGCCGGTGGCTTTCCGCCCAAACCCGTGTCCAAAACCACGGCGCGGGAATTCGAGGGCGCGTTTCGCTTTAACGTGACTACCGCGTTTGAGCTGTCGCGCATTTGTGCGCCATTAATGGTGGAGTCCGCAGGCAGCGGCGCCATACTCAACATTTCATCGATAGCCGGACACAAGCCCACCCCCTGCTTTGCCGCCTACGGTACCGCCAAGGGTGCGCTGTCCCTACTGACCCAGGAGCTGGCACAGGAGTTCGCCCCGAAAGTGCGCGTCAACGCCATTGCGGTAGGTTCGACCAAAACCGACGCCCTCAATACGGTCCTTACGCCCGCCATTGAGCAAACCATGGTGGAGCTGACCCCGATGGCGCGCCTGGGGGAAGTCGAGGATATCGCCCTGGGCGCCCTGTACCTCTGCGCCCCGGCCGCCAGCTATGTCACCGGGGAGATCCTCGGCGTCAACGGCGGCCTGGAACGACTGAATATGCAAATGCCGCGGGCCTGGGGAGGAATGGGCTGAGGTAAAAATACCGTGGCCGCAGAATTACCGGAAACTGGCCACAATTGACCCATACCACTGTCCACTATTGGTATTACACTCAAGTCACAAAGCCTGAGATGGAGTGCATACCATGCCCCAAGTTTCCCTGACTCCCGCCGATGTTCAGGTGCTCCCGCGCAACAGGGAGTACGATATCGCCCGCTCCCTGGAGCGGGACTGGTTTGATAATCACCCCTTCAAAACCGCCTGGTTCAACGCAATGTCGATTACCTTCCCACTGGGCGAGAAATTCTTCATCGACAGCGTGCGCTATTTTGCGGGGCAGATCGATGACCCCAAGCTGAGCGAAGATATTCGTGGGTTTTGTGCTCAGGAAGGGTTTCACCGCCGTGAACACCAGCGTTACAACCAGACCCTGTGCAATCAACGCGGCTATGATTTACTCGCTCTTGAAGGGCAACTCGAACGAAAGATCAAACGTGCCTATAAATTCCTGTCACCGCTGCAGCGACTTGCATTAACGGCAGCATTTGAACATATCACCGCAATCATGGCCGAATCCGCTCTGAACGAGGACGACCCCATGATCGGCAAAGCCGACAGCGCAATGCAAGCACTGTGGCAGTGGCACGCAGCCGAAGAGATGGAACATAAGTCGGTGGCCTTCGATGTCTATCGGGCAGTGGGCGGGACGGAGAAAATGCGCAAAACGGGTATGCGCCAGGCGACGATATTTTTAATGCTGGATATCCTCGTCGGTCTGGTGCACATGCTGCGCAGAGACAAGAAACTGTGGAATGCAACGCTGTGGAAGGAGGGATGGAAATTTCTGTTCTTCAGGGGCGGCATTCTGCGTCGGGTCTGGCCGGCTTATAAAGAGTATTATCGCGACGGGTTTCATCCCTGGGACCGCGACACCAGGCCACTGCTACAATCCTGGAAACTCAACGAGGCTCAAGCCCTCGTGGCTTAGACCTGCGCCAGGCATCAGGCCGGGCGCTTACCATGAGGGTTGGTCCGTCTCAGGAAAACTGACTGATGATATCGTCTGCATAGCGTTTTACGCTGTCAATTTTCTTGTCCAGTTCGTCTGTCTCCCCGTGATAAAAGGGCCATGGCATGGTCAAAATATGTGTCACACCGGCATCTGCCAGACGCTGGTAGCCATCGACATTCCAGGCATCCGAAGGTGTCGCCATAATCTCAAAGGGCAGGTGGTCACGCCCGTACTCCTTCCGCCAGGCCCGGATTCGGTCAATGCAGTCGATGATCTCGGCTGAAGTCTGCAAATCCGTGACCCACCCATCCCCGAGGCGGGCGGCGCGGCGCATGGCCGGCTCAGAAATACCGCCAATCCAGATCGGAATGTACTCGGTCGGCGCAGGATTCATTTCCAGTGCGTCAAACTGGTAGTGCTCTCCTGCGTATTGCACCAGTTCACCGGTCCACAACAGGCGCATGATTTCCAGCATTTCATCGGTGCGCCTCCCCCGAGTCTTGAAATCGGTGTTCATCAGGGAAAACTCGTCTCCGGACCAACCCACACCGATGGCCGGGGTTACGCGATTGTTGGAAATGATAGCGGCGGTACTGATGGCCTTGGCCACCAGGAAAGGGTTGCGCATCGGCAGTACAAAAATATTGTTAGTAAAACGCAGCTTTTGCGTAATCGTTGCCAGAGCGCCGATCATTACCCAGGGATCGGGCCAGTCAGTGTACGGGGGCCAGCGGCGACTGCCATCGGCGGTATACGGATACGGCGTAGAAATGCTCTGTGGATTCACCACGTGGTCCGAGAAGGACATGGCGTGCCAGCCATGCGTGTCCGCGACGGGAGCCAACCGTGTAAGGTGCGCCACGCTGCTGAATGAGGTGGATAGGACAAACTTCATCGTGGAGAATGCTCCGGGCGGATACCAGTGCTGGGCAAGTTACTTGGAAATGTTGATCTCCTGGCTGGGTTCGAGATAAATGTGGCTGAGGCATTCACCCTCCTTCTCATTCCACTGGTCAATATCTCCCATCCTGCAACGTGCTGCATCGATAAGCTTGAGGTGTGATATTTCATGGCAACCGAGGCCCGAGATCTGGATTTCCGTGTGCTTCCTGTCTGTGGGCAAGATTCCATTAAAGGATATCGACGGGCTTACATACACTACGCCGTCCATGTTTTGTACGGCAAAACGCGGCACGATGGCGCCAATTCTGTAGCCCAGGTTGTTCTGCAGGCGAAATTGTATTTTGCAGGCATCCTGCATGTCCCATACCTTGGTCACTGTCAAAACCGCACTTGTAGCCGGATCACCCTGCTGGAACTCGACAAACTCCCAGGTGTGGTCGCTTTTTAGGAGAATCCGCCTGCCATCAGCGGTAACCGCCTTGAGGTCCGGTTCAGGCTGCGTTTGTGCGCCCACCTGAAGGCTCAGTAGCAGACCTAGTGTCATCAGGATTAGTTTCTTCATTGAAATGTTTACCATGTCAGTGTCTGCTTGTTTGACGGCGAATATCGCCTTTTGTTACTTAGAGAGTATCGTCAGTGCATGGCGTACGCAATACTTGTGTGGTGCAGTCCCGGCCTGCTTCAACAACCGCCGGCGTTGGCTTAGCTGAGCGCCAGTCCCGCCAGGTTACCCGCTGCGCGCCACTCCTCAAGCAGTCGGAAGAATTCTATGGAGCCACCGCCGTAGAAGCCATTTTGCGCACTCCGATCACCCGTCCTGCCCTCATTGTTGTAGTAGCCCGGAGTGCAGTTTTCCAAAAAGTCGCCAGTATCACGGGCCCGGTCGATACACTGTTGCACCCACCCGGCCTCGCCCTGCTCGGTAACCTCGACACGGGAGTAGCCCTTTGCTGTCGCCGTTTCAATAATGTAGGCGATGTGTTTGGCCTGTTCATCCAACAGGTGCGGATAATTCGCGGTAAAGCCCGCCTGCGCATTGCTCATGATAAAACAGTTGGGGAACCCGTTGACGTGCATGCCGTGGAGTGTGCGCACTCCGCTCGCCCATTTTTGCGTCAGGCTGTTGCCGCCGCGCCCCAGCAACTTTATATCTGCGCGCCGCGAGTAGTCCGTTCCTACCTCAAACCCGGTGGCGTAAATAAGGCAATCCAATTCGTACTCCCGGCCCTGTACTTTGACGCCAGTTGCGGTAATACAGTCCACACCCAGTCCCTGGGTATCGATCAGGCTCACATTGGGACGATTGAACGTCTCAAGGTACTCGTTGTGGAAACAGGGTCGCTTGCAAAACTGGCGGTAGTAGGGTTTCAGGGCCTCCGCGGTCTGCGGATCCTGCACTATGGCGTCCACCCTGGCGCGAATTTCTTCCATCTTCGCAAAATCGGCGAGTTCGACCGCCCGCCCGATACCAGCGGGCGACATATCGCCGGAGTGATTCTGGCGCAGGCCAAACAGCAGCTTGCCTATCAGGTCGGTCCAGCCATCACCCACCAGATCCTCGGGCTGGGGCACACCGGAGACAAGCGCGTTGAAATTGTCCATCCGGTGCCGGTGCCAGCCAGGCCGCAGATTCTTTGCCCACAAGGGATCGGTGGGAGGATTATTTTTGACATCAATCGAGGATGGTGTGCGCTGGAAGACATAAAGGTGTTGGGCCGACTCCCCCAACAGCGGCACACACTGCACGGCTGTAGCGCCGGTGCCAATGATGCCGACCCGCTTGTCGGCGAGTTTCGAGAGACCACCGCTGGCATCGCCACCGGTATAGCGATAGTCCCAGCGACTGGCATGGAAGGCGTACCCCAGGAATTCCTCGATACCGGGGATGCCGGGAAGTTTTGGACGGTTGAGGGGGCCGGTCGCGAGGCACAGGTAGCGCGCCTGCATACGGTCCTTGCGATTCGTCGAGACAACCCAGCAGGCCTGCGTTTCATCCCAGCTCAGTGTCTCAACCCGGGTCTGGAAACAGGCATCGCGGTAGAGGTCAAACTTACGCGCGATGGCGCGGCTATACTCCGAGATCTCGGTGCCGAAGGCGTATTTCTCGCGGGGGATGTAACCCAATTCCTCGAGTAGCGGCAGATAGGTGTAAGACTCGATATCACAGGCGATGCCCGGATAGCGGTTCCAGTACCAGGTGCCGCCGAAGTCAGCGGCGGGATCGATGATGCGGATATTTTCAACCCCGGATTGCCGCAGGCGTGCGCCAGCCAACAGGCCGCCGAAACCCCCGCCGACAACCAGCACTTCAACGTGGTCGGTGAGTGGCGCGCGGGCAAAGCCGGGGTCAGCGTAAGGGTCGTCGAGGAAGTGTGCGAAGCCCTGCGCGACCTCAATGTACTGGTCATTACCCTCTGCGCGCAGTCGTTTATCGCGCTCACGACGATACTTGTCGCGCAGCGCGTTCGGGTCGAATGCCGGGCCTGCGGCCGTTTTCTGCGTGCCACTCCCTGCCGCCTGATCTTCCTGTCCCGTCGTCATGGGTCGCACTCCGCTGGTGTTTTCGCCGTGAAATTATTGCACTGTGACCCCGACCATACCATCTCCGTGACGCCAGCCTCCGCGGTACCGC
>Ga0163144_10025244_pt1 | contig 11614 bp, 9 predicted proteins | sample OliLak19BULKMAT1_FD_123175 | JGI IMG/M metagenome (GOLD analysis project Ga0163144, IMG submission 123175) | Freshwater microbial mat bacterial communities from Lake Vanda, McMurdo Dry Valleys, Antarctica - Oligotrophic Lake LV.19.BULKMAT1 | ecosystem: Environmental > Aquatic > Freshwater > Lake... | reverse complement strand
ACGAGCTCAAGGCTCGAGTCGTTGCGGAGGGGATCGAGACGCTGGACGAGCTCAAGTGCGTTCGAGACCTCGGAGTCGACTTCGCGCAAGGCTACTTCTTAGCCCGACCGGCGGCGGTCCCCCCAGGGGTCGCCTGGCCGTTCGGAGCTGCCGCCCCACCCCGCCTGCCGGCCCAGATTTCCGCGGTTGCGCCCGTCGTGAAGCGTCCGCCTCTCGTGCTCAAGCCTCCGAAGAAGCCCAGTAAGCGTCCCGCTGGCGTGCCGGTCGAGAGCGGTCGCCGAATCAGCCAGAAGCCAACCAAGAGTCCGGTGGAATAGCTCGAGCTTGGGCGGGCGAAACCGCGAACCGCGAACCGCGAACCGCGAACCGCGAACCGCGAACCGCGAACCGCGAACCGCGAACCGCGAACCGCGAGACCGCGAGACCGCGAGACCGCGAGAGCGCAAAAAGGGGCAGAACAGTTCGATTGCGGCGACGTGTGCTAGCTTTCCTGGCTTGGTTGCTCGCCTTTGCTGTTAGCGGTCGGGCCGCCAGCGCCCGGTGAGTATGGCTTCCGAAACCGCTCCTTCCGAACAGGCTGACCATAGGTCTGGTGAGGTCATCGCTGGACGCTATGTCCTTCAGCGCAAGCTTGGTGAAGGGGGAATGGGCGTCGTGTGGGTGGCGCGCTCTACCGCATTGGATGTCGATGTCGCGCTGAAGATGCTGCGGCGCGAGCTGGCAGGGACACAAGCCGTCGAACGAATGGCTCGCGAGGCGCGCACTGCCGCACAGCTCGGACACCCCGCCATGGTGCGAGTGCTGGATTTCGGGACCAGTGAGCTTGGGCAGCCGTTTCTGGCGATGGAGCTGCTGCAGGGCGAGGAGCTTCATTTGCTTCTGGCGAGGGAGCAGCGACTGTCGGCGGAGCGCGCCGCCGCACTCCTACTGCCCATCATCGATGGGCTCGCCATCGCTCACGAAAAGGGCATCGTTCACCGCGACATCAAGCCCGAAAATATCTTCATTGCCCGCGACGACCAGGGCCGCATCCAGCCCAAGCTCCTGGATTTCGGCATCGCGAAGCTAGAGAACGGTAAGGCCGCGCTCAAGCTCACCCAAGTGGGCGCAGTCATGGGCAGCCCCTATTACCTGTCTCCGGAGCAAGCCGAAGGGCTTAGCGACATCGACTTTCGCTGCGACATCTGGTCGATCGGAGTGGTTTTGTATGAGCTCGTTACCGGCGTGCCGCCGTTCGCCGCGAACAACTACAATGCGCTCATTCGCAGCATTCTGCGTGACTCGCCCAAGCCGACTACGGAGCACGCGGCGGGCGACGCGCACCTCTGGACGATCATTGCGCGGTGTCTAAAGAAGGAGACCGCAGAGCGTTGGAGCTCGATGTGGGAGCTAGGGGAGGCCCTGGCGCTCTGGCTCTATGAGCGCGGCGTGCGCGTCGATGCGGCGTCGCGATCGCTGAAGAGTGGCTGGCTCGAAAGCGGGGTGACGGGCCTGCAAATTCTGGTCGCGTCGGAACCACCGGACGCGGTGACGCTAGTGCCGCCTCGGATGCCTGCGGCCGTCGACTTTGCTGTTGAGAGCCCCCCCATGGTCGCCCCCGTGGCCGAAGCATCGGCAGCGTCGCCGGTACCTGATGCCTTGACTCTCGATTCGATACCGCCGGCTCGGTCTGCTTCGGGGCTCCGCGGCAAGGGCGGACTGCTAGCTGTCGTCGGGGTCGTCGTGGCTGCCGCGGGCATACTGTTCGCTGTGCTGCGCGAGGGCCCCGCGCAGAAGCCCGACTCTGCGCTGGAGGCACCGCGCCCCTCTCTGACGGCTCAAGCACCGAAGCCGCCGGTGGTGACAGCAGAGAGCGCGGTCCCCGGCCTACCTCCCGCGGTCGCTGTTTCCGCCTTGCCCTCCGCAACGGCCGACGCGCCCTCCACCTCCAAGCCGGCGCTGCGGGCGCCGGCGCGAGCCGTATCTCCGCGGACCCCAACCCCGAAAGCCAAGCCCGTCGCACCGCGCAAGCCTCCCGCGCAGCCCGGGGTGGATCCGCGTTTTGGGTTCTGAGCGAAGCCGCGCCGTCCGAGCGGCGGCTTGACTCAGTTCAGCCGAACAAGCCGGGGACTCCCCCGCTAGCTTCCGTTTCGAACGAGGTGAGTGAGCCGCCGAACTGCGGAGCGAGCGAGCTCCACACATCGTTCGAGGTCTTGCCTTGGCCCGAGACGTCGAGCACCCTCCCTCGGTTTACGAGGCCTACGTTGGCTCCGCCGAACAGCAGGAACGGGTAGTCGTTGAACGAGTGATCATGGCCCTGCGACACTTCGTTGATGTACCAGACGAGAGTGCTTTCGATCAGCTTTCCGCCGCCGATGTCCGTCCCGGCGGCTAAGTCGGCGATGAAGGCAGCCGTGTGTTCCGAGAACCAGCGTTCCGCTTGGGACAAGACGCTGCGGTTGTTTTCGTGCGAGGTCGAGTGCAGATTGTTGGTCCCGAGGGGCGAAAGGGCCAGTCGGCTGGCGCCCGTTGCCCACATGAAGGTGACGACGCGTGTCCGATCGCAGGCGAATGCCGCATGAATTACCTTGAAGTGCTGCTGGGCTACCTTCAGCGTATTCAGGTGATCGCCACCGGCTTCGACCGAGTCGAGTAGCGGCGCTGCGCATTCGGCGCCGGGCGGCGCGGCATCCAGCCCTTGCTCGAGCTCGCGAATCGCGGTTTCGTGCACGTCCAAGTCTTCCTTGAACGACGCCGGGAACTGCGCGCGTGCTCGCTTTAAGTCTGCGGTGATGAAGTCGAGGACACTTCGGCGGCGAGCCCGGCGCCTGGCTAGCTCCTCCAGGTTCGGATCGGTTCCGCCCCCCGGCATGAGATCCGCAAACAACCGATTGTAGACTTCGTTCGGGCTAAGGTCGGGGTATAAAGGGGTGTTCGCCCCCGAGTAGGACAACGTAACGTTGGGAGTTTCGTTGCCACTCCAAACGGGTCGAAGTTCGCATGGGTCATCACACTGGGATGCGTCAGGATCCCTGCGCGTTGCGCGGCGTTCAGCGTCACCGGGGAGAAGCCGGACGCCGCCGGAGCCGGGACGCCGTAGATGGCTGCCAAGCGTGCATCGACGAAGGTCTCGCGCGAAGCCAGGAGCTCGCTGAGCTTGGCGCCGCGCTGCCACAGCGTGGCATCGATGAAAAGGCGCGTCTCCTCGGCCATCGAGTCGACCAGCTCTGGTGAGAATTCGGTGACAGTCTTGGCCTTGTTCGTGAGCTGCAGTCGCTCCAAGTCGAAGAGTCGAACGAACATCTTGCTGACGTTCCATTTCACTTCGTCCGTGCCGAGTAGCCGGTCCACGTGCTGCAACACTTGCTGTTGGGTCTCCAGCTGCCCCGCGCTGGCGGCGTCGCGCAAGGCGCTGTCGGGCAAACCATCACGCAGGAAGAACGACAACTTTGCGGCGAGCTCGGGCTGCGTTAGCCGCGGCTGCGCCGTGCCCGAGCCAAGCTCCGTTTGGTACAGGAATGACGGCGGCTGCAGCAGCCCTTCGATGACGAGCCGAATGCCACCGACGTGCTGGCCGTAGCTCGAACGCCCCACGCCGTAAACGCTGGTGAGCTCGGTTACTTCGGCCTCTTGTAGCGGACGTCGAAACGCCCGTGCACCAAAGTCTCGAATGAACGCATTGGCGCACGTGGGCTCATCCGTTCCGCAACTGGCGTAGGCGTGGCCTGGCGTCGTAACCTCGAGCGCGAGCCTTTCGGCAAGGTCCCGCAGTTTGGTCGCCACGGCGCCGTCCACGGCCGCGGCCTTGTTCGGCAAGAACTGCTCGCTGCTGCTCGAGCTGGTGCTGAGCGGGGGCGGCGCGGCCAGCCCCAAGAGGTCGCGCAGCGCGTGCGCCAAGTGACGGTCCGAAAGGCGAGTCACCTTAACGGGCAACGTCGGCTCGCAAGCGACGACCGGAGCCCAGTTCTGGGGATCGGTGGTTCCGCCGCTGGCCGCTCCCCCGCCGCCGGAGCCGCCTGGAGAGACTGTCGTCGATGGCTTGTCATCGGCGTCGCCCACGCTGCCGGTGCAGCTGAGCGTAGCGCTGAGGACCACTAGACCGCTTAGAAGCCGCATCGAGTGTTAAAGTCCCCGCCAAACCTGGGGCGGGTAGAAGTTTCGTCGTTACGAGAAATCTGCGGAGAGACGAGAAACGCGCGGCTACCATGGCCTTGATCGATTGCAAGTTCTTCTAGCGCCGCGGTCTGCGCGGCATGAATGACAACTTGCGGGGCGGCTGAAAGTCGCGGCGGGGCAGCGGGGAGTGAAAATAGTCACGCTCCTTGACGTCTTGCCGACCAAATTCCGTTCCCGCCCCCATACACGAGGAGATGCCTCGATTCGGCTGTTGGCTCGCGGGTACCCTCGTGGCGCTCGTTGTCGGTGTCGGCTCCGCACGCCTGGCCCACGCCAGCGGCTGCCCGAAGCGCCCGCCGCCGGCCGCCACCGAGGACTACCAAAACTTCAAAGGTCGTGTGTTCGAGAAGGGCGGCGCCAGCCTGCCTTACCGGTTGTTCGTGCCACCGGGCTACCAGCCAAACATTGCCTACCCACTGGTGGTGTACCTTCACCACGCAGGCCTTTCGGGCGACTCTGGAAGCAACGAGACCGGCCTCGACAACTGCACGCAACTCACTGAAGAGATCGGTTCCGGAGGTTATGGGGGCGTGTTCGTTCACAGCGCCACCGCCGAGGACAACACCAAATTCGTAACCCAGGACAAGTATCCGCATTTCCTCTTGGCGCCTCACGCCACGAGCCCGAGCTATGGTTTTGGCGGCGGCGTGGAAGGTTCCGCTACTGCGCCCGAGCACGCCACGCGCCCTCTGCTGTATGGGATTCTGGATGAGCTGCGCGCCGAGTTCAGCGTCGATCCGAAGCGCATCTACGTGACGGGTATTTCGATGGGCTGCTACGGCACGTGGGATATCGTGATGCGAAGGCCCAATTACTTTGCGGCAGCGGCGCCGCAGTCTTGTCGGGGAGATCCGAACCAAGAGCTACTGTCGAAGCTGGTCGATACGCCCATCTGGTCGATGTGCGGAACGAACGATTCGTACTTTAGCGGCGCCCAGGCCATGGCCGACGCCATGCAGAGCGTCGGCGCGAAGAAGTTCACCTTTACGGAGCTCGAGGGCGTTGGACACTCGATCCACGATTTGGGTTACGACTACCCCGGCTTCATAGACTGGATGTTCGCACAGTCGCTTCCGCCCGACCCCGTTGCTGGCGCGGGCGGTAGCGGCGGGGCAGCCGGCGCCGCGGGTAGCGCAAGCAGCGGGCAGGGCGGCGGCTCCACCAGCGTCGCGGGCGGCTCGGGCGGCGCGCCAAGCCCTGGCGGCAATCCCGCATTCGGGCTCCCAGCGGGCGGAACTGCTGGCTCGGCAGCGAGCGCCGCACTGGAGCCGTCTACAACGAGCGCAGGCGGCTGCAGCTGCTCAACGCTAGCGACCGTAGCCGCGTCTGGCCGCAACACTCGCGCGCCACTGGCCATTGCGCTTCTGCTCGCGGCGCTGGGGCTGCGCCGAGCGCGCCGCGTAGCAGACTCGCCGCGCTAAGCGGGGTTGACTGGGGCGCGTGAGCGCTCAGCGGCCTATCGCGTTCTCACGCGAAGGGTCCGTGCGGCGATAGGGCTCGCGAGTGGCGACGGCGGAGACCGCCCTGAGCTTCGATGAGCGCGAAGATTCAGGGACACGCCCCAGAGGTTGCGGCCCCCGTTGCAGCAGCGGGAATTCTCGATTGAGCCGTGATAAAGACTCACCGTCACTAGAATGCTCGCGCCGGGAGCGCGGCCGTTCGTGCGGCGCGCTTCGAGCTAGAATGGACGAAAGGAGCTTGCGATGAAACGAAGTCGGCTGAGAAGCCCCTCGGGGTCCGGATGGACCTTTGGTGTAGCGGTTTGGTTGGCGCTTGTCGTGAGCGCCTGCGGCACCAGCGCGGATCCGGACGGTGATTCGCAGGCCAAAAGCCCCGCTGGCGGCAGCTCGTCTGGCGGCAGCTCGTCTGAGCCCGGAGGTAGCGCCTCCGGCGGGAAGTCTGCGCCATCAGGCGGTAGCGGCACCAACGGCGGCTCGAGCTCCGGGCAGGGCTCGGCTGGCAAAGCTGCGGGCGGCGGCGGTGCCCCGGTCGTCAGCACCTTTCCGGATGCGCAAGCGTACGTAGACGCGCACAACCAGGTTCGCGCTGCGGTTCAGAAGCCTGCAAGTTACTCTGGCAATTGGGAACCGCTACCGGATGTCCGCTGGTCGGACGAGGTCGCAGGGACCGCACAAGAGTGGGCCAACCATTTGCGCGACAGCATGAACTGCGATTTGGAGCACGCCCAGGCCAGTGGCTATGGCGAGAACTTGGCGGGCGGGGGCGGCCTGGGCGCGAAGCAAGCGGTCGAGTTGTGGGCCTCGGAGCTCGCCAATTACACCTATGCGGCGAAGTACCAATTCATGTCCAATACGGGGCACTACACTCAAATCGTGTGGCGCAAGAGCACGAGCATTGGTTGCGGTAAGGCCGAGTGCGGGCGAAGCGCCGTGGTCGTCTGTCGCTACGATCCGCCGGGCAACGTCATTGGCGGAAGTATCTTTTGAGGGCAGGGCGCCGGCTATTTCTGGCCCTGCTCCGCTGCGATTGCGGAGCGAATCGCCGCCTTGAGCGGGCTGTCGCTGGCGACCGGTGCCGACGGCTTGGCACGGGGCGCGGCTTTTGGCTCCGGAGCGTCTCGCTTGTCGGCTTTCGCGCGTCGCGAGACGACGGCGACTTTGCGAGACTGCACAGGGGCTGCAGCGACTTTCTGGGGCTTGGCCGGCGGGGCTTCGACCGCATCGGGCTCGTCGGGCAACTCGGTCAGCACGGGCAGGGACTCGAGCGAAACCGTCCTCACGTCGCCCTCTGACGGCGCTGAGCCGGCTGCGGCAGCGGCTTGCGCAGCCGGGCTGAGCCGCGAATCGCTCTTCGGCTTCGATACGGCAGCGCGTACTTTGACCGGTTCCGGTAGGGCGTTGGGACCGGGTAGCAGCGCCAGGCGTGTGAGCACGTTCTTGACCTTGGGCGAAGCCTTCGCGCTCACGAGCGATGTTAGCGACCGCTCCCCATACAGGTACTTGCCCTCGATACCGATTCGGCGGGCGCCCTCACGCAGTAGGTTCTGCCGGTACGCGACCAGCACGAGCCCCGTCACTAGCAAGAGGCCGAACAGCCAGCGCCCCCAGCGGACGCTGCCGGGCCGACGCCGAAAATCCACGTAGCTTGGCACGGAGGCACGCATCCGCCGCGGCGGGTACATTGGCGGAGCGTAGAGCGGCGTTGCGAACGCTGGCGGCGGCGTGGGTTGTGGGGACCGGCGGGCGGGCTGTGGCGGCCAGCGATCAGGCTCCCAATCTGAAGCGTCCGCGTCCAGCCCGGCCACGGCACCGAGCCTCTGCCAACCGGGCATGCCGTTTTTCCAGACGAGCGTGGAAGCATCGACGACATCTAGGCGGAAAGCATCGTCGAGTTGATCTACGTTCATGCGCTTGACGTCATCGGACGTGACGATGACATGCCAGATCTCTTGGTTAGCGTAGGAAGCCGTCACGGTGCCCTCCGTGGAGTGGTGCGGAGCTCGGTGCTTCAGTGTACCACTCGAGCGTTGCCAAGAATACCGACGCTCCCCAGCACTCGACACTTCGCCTCTCCCCGATATTTTCCAGCGCGGCAATCGGCCTGACCGTCAGATCACCGTGGCTAGATCGCGTCGGAAGCGCGGTAGGCGAGCGTGGTCACCGTCATTTCACGGAGCCTAAGGCGCGAGAGTTGCTCCTTACTCCTTCACGCCGGCGCGAATTCCGCTCTGAAAGCGCGCGTTTGGGTCCGCCCCGATCAGCACCAGAGTGGCGTCGTCGCGAGCGAACCGACCCGACTCCGAGACGCGAGACGCCAGCGTATCGTAGAGCGCGTCCGGTGATTCGCCGCTCAGAGCGAGGCCCTTCGCGCAGAGCTCGAGATCTTGCGCCAAGCGGTGCACCACATCCGGGTGGTCGGACCCAGACGTGAACCCGTCGGACACGACCATCCATGTCGAGCCCCAAACTAGCGGCAAGACCTGGACCGGTGGAGGCACCCTAGTGATCGAGGTGAGGGGCGGCGACGCCGCGGCATGTACGGCGATCGTACCCGTCACGTGGGCGCACGCCGCTGGCGGCATGCCCGCGGTACTGATATCGACGCGTGAGTCCGTCACGGAGAACCTCAGCAACGTGGCTCGCAGCTCGCTGCCCGAAAACTCGAACAACCCGCGCACCAGATCCAACATGATCGCGTGCAGCGGAGTGCGCTCTGCCAAGCCGCGTGTGGCCCTGCTCAGCAGTGCTTGCGCGACCTCTGCAGGTTCGGCGTCTCGGGTCTGCAGGTCGAGCAGCACGAGCCCGACATCGCCCTCCGGCCCTGCTATCACGTCGAAAGCGTCGGTTTCCAGCGGCCCCTCGAGGGTGTCGCCCGTGATGCGCAAGAGCCCGCGGTAGAGGGGAAGCTGCTTGGGTGCGGTCTTTCGAAACGAGGAGGGCAAGACGTCATCTGGCACTGCGAGAGTCGTTCCAACCCGCAGTAGCTGGTGGGCACGCCGCGCGCGTGGATATTATTCAATAGTTTCAATATATTAAGCCAATTCCGTTGGTGACGGAACGGCTTATCGAGGTCTCGTCAAGGTCTCAGACTGAGCTTCCGAGACGAAGGCGTCTAAACCTGGGACCAAATCGAGCGTTCCACAGAGGGTAATTAAAATGCCCGACGACGAAGCGACAGGATCCATCGGGCCAAGCCCGGTCAGCGTCGCGGTGGTAGACGATGACCCCACCGCACGACGCTTGATGCGGTTCTGGCTGGAGCGGGCCGGATATCAGGTCGTGGAGCACGAGTCGGCGCGCAGCGTGCTCGACCACGATGGAGAAACGCCGGCGCTGGCTTGCGTGGACTTGGGGCTTGGTGAAGTCACCGGCATCAAAGTGATTCAGCACCTCAAAGCGCGCGACGCCGAGCTACCCATCATCGTCGTGACTGCTCAACGTGAGCTCGAGACCGCCGTCGCTGCCATGCAGGCGGGGGCCTATGACTACGTGACAAAACCCCTCGATCGCGACCGCTTGCTGCTTGCCGTTCACCGCGCCAACGAACGACGTGAGCTATTGTCGAATGTGCGCCGCCTGGAGTCGGCGCTGACGGAGCGCTCCGTCCTGGGATCCATCGTTGGCAAGAGCCCGCCCATGCGGGAGCTAGCTCAACAGGTACAGCGCGTCTTGGAAAGTGATGTCGCGGTTTGCGTTTCCGGCGAAAGCGGGACAGGCAAGGAGCTGGTCGCGCGCGCGATTCACAATGGCAGCGCGCGACGGCGCGGTCCATTCGTGGCCATCAACTGCGCGGGCATCCCCGAATCGCTCCAAGAATCCGAGCTGTTCGGTCACGAGCGCGGCGCTTTCACCGGCGCGACTCAAACGCGACGCGGCTGCTTCGAACAAGCCAATGGCGGCACTCTGTTGCTGGATGAGCTGGGCGAAATGAGCCTACAAACTCAGGCTAGCCTGCTGCGCACGATCCAAGAGAAGACTATCCGTCGGGTCGGAGGCTCGAGTGAGCTTCCGATCGACGTGCGCATCGTTTGCGCAACTCACCGCGACTTGCGCGCGGAGGTCGAGGCTGGACGCTTCCGTGAAGATTTGTACTTTCGGCTGGTGGTCTACCCGATTCACCTGCCTGCGCTGCGCGATCGTATCGAGGACCTGCCCACGTTGGTGGGGCACTTCTTGCGCGCACTTTCTTCGGACGTGGGGCGCGATGTCCAGAGCATCACGCCCGAGGCGCTACAGGCGTTGGCTCGGCACCCCTGGCCCGGCAACGTGCGCGAGCTACAGAACGTGGTCCACCGCAGCTTGCTCGCTTGCCGATCAGACGAGATCACGCTGGCCGACCTCCCGCCGGACATTCGCGAGCTCGGGTTGCCCGTCATTCTGCCAACCGTGCACGTGAACGGCGCGAATGGGGCTCGCTATCAGGAACCCAGCGAGGAAGATATCGTCCCGCTGCGTGAGCTCGAGCGCCGCGCCATTCAACGCGCGCTGCGCGCTACCCAAGGCAGCGTCGGGCGGGCCGCCAAGCTGCTGGGCATCGGCCGCGCCACGCTCTACCGCCGGATCGCCACGCTCGACCTTTCACGAGACGTCGCGTGACCAGGCAGCAGAAGCCGAGAACGGACGGTGTCGTGGTCCTGGATCTGCTACGCGCGCTCAGCCACGATCTGCGCACGCCGATGACGAACGTCCTCGGCTCAACGGAGCTCTTGCTCGAGAGCGAGCTAGATACCGCGCAAAGGCTGGCGGCCGAGAACGTCCACCGCTCCGGTCGTCAACTCCTGGACGTGGTGGATCGACTGCTCCAGGCCCACCGAATCCACAAGTCTTCACCGCCAAGCTCCGGCAAGTTCAACGCCGCTCCGCATGTTTCGGCTATTCTCTCCGGACGCCGGGTACTGCTGGCAGAGGACAATGCTTTCAACCGGGCCCTGATCGAGCGAGTGCTCGAACCGATGGGCTGTCAGGTCGACAAGGCCTGCTCCGGGGCCGAGGCCGTCAAGCTGTTTCGCCCCCAGTACTACGACTTGGTGTTGATGGACTGTCGAATGCCGAGGATGGACGGCCTGACGGCGACCCGTCACATCCGCAAGCTGGAGCTTGGCCACGACCGCGTGCCGATCGTTGCCGTGACGGCTGGAACGCTCTCGGGGGAGCGCCGGGAATGTCTGGATGCCGGCATGGACGACTTCATCGCAAAACCGTTTTCGTTGGGAAGCCTGCGTAGAACGGTGCTGCGCTGGCTGCTGCCCAGCATCGAGTCCGACCCGCCCGCGGCCGACGAAACCGAACGCCCTAGCGCAAGCGCCGACAAGGCCCGCGTTGCTGCGCCGGAGCTTGGCATGGACCTCTCTCGGCTACGCGAGTTGGCGGAGGAAGCGGGCTCTCCCCAAATCGTGGAAGAGCTCTCGCGGATCTTCTTGGACGATGTAGCGCGGCGGATCGTGGCGATAGGCTTGGCCGCGAAGGCTCGCGACCAACGCGCCTACCTGAACGTCGTCCACGCCATCAAGGGCGCCTCTGGAAACTTCGGCGCCGTCCGGATGGCCAAGATAGCCGAGGTAAGCGAGCGACAAGCCAAGCGCGGCGACCTGTCGCTAGTAGACAGTGCCGTCGCCGAGCTAAAGCGCGAGCTGGAAGCGGTTCGGGTCGTGCTCGCCCGCGAGGTCTTCTGCATTGGAGCCGCCGAAAGCGCTTGAGCCGGCTTGCGTTTGGCGCTTGAAGCAAACTTGCCCCAGCACGGCCGGGCACGCTGCCGTATGCTCCGGCGGTGCCGACCCCACCGATTCCGCTCGGAAAAGGGCCCGCCTCGGACACGGAGCTGCCTCGGCTCGAGCCCGATGACGCGGAGCTGATTGAAGCCGGGCCGGCCGAACGCCGCCTCGACGTCAGTGTGTGGAACGATACCGAAGCCGTGCGCGGCGCTGCGAATCGCGAGCTATCGGTCACCCTGCTCGAAGCGGCTGTCGCGCGGCTTCAGAAGATCGGGCTGTTCGGCTCGT
>Ga0163144_10025242_pt1 | contig 11615 bp, 10 predicted proteins | sample OliLak19BULKMAT1_FD_123175 | JGI IMG/M metagenome (GOLD analysis project Ga0163144, IMG submission 123175) | Freshwater microbial mat bacterial communities from Lake Vanda, McMurdo Dry Valleys, Antarctica - Oligotrophic Lake LV.19.BULKMAT1 | ecosystem: Environmental > Aquatic > Freshwater >... | reverse complement strand
TTCTGCCATCAGAGAGGATTTATTACTGGTTTGGATCTCACAAATTTCACCGATCTGGCAGTTCAGCCCCATTGTCTCAACGGTCAATCCTACAACTTGAACAACCCGGCCGGTAATGGAAAGTGGGTTCGCCTGAGACATGGCGCTGCGAAAACGTGAAAGATCGAGGTTGCTTTTTTGCATGGGTTATCTATCCGAGGTTTCCGGGTCGTCAAAGGTTTTCAGAATGGCATTAAGTTGTGTCTCCACACGTCCATCCACGGTTCCGATATTTCCTTTTATCAAACAGCCTCCGGGTAATACATTGGCAGAGGGGACAATCTTTACCTGTTCACCCAGACTCAGCATTTGCTGTTCATCCCAGGATGGATCCAGGAGTCTGGCATCATTGGGGTTGAGAAAAACTTTTAAGGCCCCCAACCCGTGAGCATTTTCCATAATGCGGTTGAGATTGGAATGCAGGTTTTGGGCATCTAGTTTCACGCCATCGCCAAACATCTTTCTTGAAATATCCTTCAACATTTCAACAAGGATCGTTTCGCTCTGTGACACAAACTCGGTTTTCCAGGCTTCGATCTCTTCCGACATTTTCCGTACAGCGTTCAAGGTATCTTCAATTTCAACAAGTGCTTCAGTTTTACCCTGCTGATACCCTTCCTTTTTTTGCTCATCGATCTCCGATTGAGCTTGAAGGAGAACATCATCCGCTTCTGCCTGGGCGGCGAGAATAATCTCCTGCGCTTGAAGGCGCACCCGTTCCAGAAGCGTGGTGATCTCATTTTCCGGTTGGGTTCCATCCGAAAAATAATTTGGTCTTTGCACCTTCCACGATTTATCGAAGGGGGTATCCGACACTTCGATGAAAGCCCACTCACTTTTGTTAATAGATAAAGGCTGTTGACCTAAAAGGCCGGGCTGCCATGAAGTAAAGCCTCTGCCTTTGCCTTTCGAGTAAATCAATTTTTTTTCTTCTTCTACTTTTCGGCCTGTATTCGTCTCAACTTCATCTTGAAAAATGGCAAGCACTTCTTCCCTGCGGGCATTTTGTGAATCAGCGGACGGCTCAACACTCAATTCCTGTGGATTCCAGGTCGGGAGTGAGGCATCCGGGTTTACTTTAAGCAATGACTTCATTTTCACCACCTCCACCTGCGATCACAATTTCACCGGATTCTTCCAACGACCGGCACACATCCACGATCTTTCGTTGGGCGGTATATACATTCTTCGCCAGTTGCGGGCCAAGGATGTCAATTTCTTCCTTCAGGTTTTCGCGCGCCCGTTCTGAAACATTCGCAAATATCTTTTCTTTAAGCCGATCCGGCGCGCCCTTGAGCGCCAGTGCCAGGTCAGCCTTGTTGATATCGCGCAGGACACGCTGCATGGCGCGGTCATCCAGTTTGATGACATCGTCAAAGGTAAACATATTGGCACGAATTTCCTCCACCAGTTTGGCATTGGTTGTTTCCAATGCATCAAAGATGGATTTCTGAGCGCCGCGGTCCACCTGATTAAGAACCTTTACCAAAAAAGTCACTCCCCCGGTTGCCCGAAAATCGGCTTCATTGATAACGCTGGATAATTTGCTCTTGAGGCTTTTTTCAACCTGCTGCACTACCTGCGGCGAGACACGATCCATGGCTGCGAGACGCAAGGTCACTTCGATCTGGATTTCCTTTGGCATGCTCGTCAAAATGTCGGCAGCGACTTTGGCTTCAAGATAGGAAAGAACCAAGGCGATTGTTTGGGGCATTTCCTCCTGAAGCAGGGTCGCTACTTCGGTCGTATTGGCATTTTTCAACATATCAAAGGAGGAAAGTTGTTGGTGAACGGAAATACGTTCCAGAATTTCAGTGCCTCGGCGCGGGCCAACTGCGCGCGCCAAAAGCTGGCGGGAGTATTCGATCCCACCGCGCATCTCGGAGGTACCTGACAAGCTGAGTTCACAAGCTTCCCGAAGCGCCTCATGGCGGATTTCCGGGGCGATCGATCCGGGTTTGCCCAGCACCATGAGTACTTGCTCGATCTCACCCTCATTCAGGTACTGTAATACTCGGGATGACCGATCAACTCCCAGTCCAAGAAGAAGCGCGGAAGCTTTTTCAATTCCAGTTGTCATGACTTTTGGCCTTCATTCAACCAAATCTGGATGATCTCTGCGACTGTTGCTGGATTCTCTTCTGTCAGCCTTGAAATGATGCGGGAGTTTTGTTCATCCTCTGTCACGCGGGCGGTCGAACCCTTGGAACGAAGTTGAACAACAACATCCTCGTTATCAGATTTCGATGAGCCTGGTCTTTCCTTGTCTGCCGGGCGGCCAAGTGTGGTGGATAGATCATCCTGCAACCTCATGGCGGCATCTTTGTATTGCGCGTCGGTAAGCGAGGCTACCTCACTCACTGGCCGCAAAACGGCTCTCCATGATTCCTTGGAAGCGTTCCGTGTATTGTTGATCAAACGAAGAATAAAGAAGAGCAGGGCAAGGACAACAAGTGCAGAAGCAACGCCCATACCGATCCGTACATAAAGTTCCTGTTGTTGTTGTTTCTCCAGGTCGGCAGTCAATGCATCCATGGCGGTTCGGTCGAAGGTGAAGGTTTCAACAGCGAGCTGGTCGCCGCGCTCAGCATTGATACCGGCTGCCACCTGTACTGCAGATTTGATGATCTCCATTTGTGCCGGGTCGCTGACGCCATCCACTATTACGGATACGGAGATGCGGCGGACTTCTCCCGGTGCGTTAATTTCATGAGACTGCACCTGGCTTACTTCATAATTAAGCGTTTCTTCACTGTGTTGATAACTTTCCGTGCCAGTCCCTGTTGTAGTGGCTGCTGGAGTAGGCAGGTTCGATGCCGCTCCTGGAACTCCACCGCTTGTTCCGCCGTTGCTTGAAGTTTCATTAATGATCTGTGAGCTACGCAGGGCAACCTCAGTGGGCGAGAATGTGTTCGATGTGACCTCACGCTGAGTCCAATCCATCTCCACCGTAGCCTGAACGACGGAACGGTTTGGGCCGAGGATCTTGTCCAAAATGGATTGAACGCGATTTTGCACTTCCGTGGCATACGCCGTTTCAATTGCGCGCTGGTCATCCTTGATCGTCAGATTCAACTCATTCTCAGAGCCAGAACCAGATGCCAGTAAATTCCCATCACTATCCACAACAACTACGCTTTCGGGTTTAAGCCCCTCCACGCTGCTGGCTACCAGATGGGTAATAGCCCGCACCTGTGCGGCATCCAACACATTGCCCGGGTTAACCTGTATGGTGACAGACGCTGTGGTCAGGGATTGACCTGAAGTAAGCAAACTTTTTTCAGGGATCACCAAATGGACTCGGACAGCCTTCACGGCATCAATACTTCCAATGGTTCGTTCCAACTCACCTTCAATGGCGCGTTGATAATTAACCTTTTGGGAAAATTCAGTCATCCCCAACATGGAAGTGCCGCTGAACAATTCATATCCCACGGTGCTGGATTGTGGCAGTCCTTCACGCGCCATCAAAAGGCGGGTGGTGTACACCTGGTCACTGGGCACTTCAATGGTACCGCTGCTCTTGAGCTGATAGGAGATGCCATTCTCATCCAGCTTTTGAACGATCTGAGCGGCATCTGTTTCGCTAAGTCCTGTATAAGCAACAGAATAGCTCGGCGTATTTGCCCAATTGACAAGCACCGGGGCAAGAATCAACATGGATAGCACCAACGATCCAATGGTGATCTGTTTCGCGAGACTTTGTTTCTTCCAGAAAGTTAAGAATTGCTGTTGAACAGTTGTAAGCATAATAAAGATCCCAGGGAAATTTAGACTTGCATTCTCATGACTTCACGATAGGCTTCGACCAATTTGTCGCGGATGCCCAGCGCCACGTTGAAGTTGACGTTGTTTTCTTCCATTGCGATCATCACAGTGTGCAGATCAACATCTTCGCCCCGCGCCAGTTGTTCCACAAGATTATCGGAATTTCGCTGTGATTGATTGAGAGAGGAGAGCATATCCTCAAAGGATTGTGTGATCTGTTTGGTGTTACTGCTCGCGGAGGGTTTCTGAGTGGAGTGGATATCCGCTATGACAGGGATGGGATTGGAACTAATAGGTGAGATCGCCATTTTTATCTTCCGATCTCAAGGGCTTTTAAGGCCATTCTTTTTGAAGCTTCCACAGATACCAGATTGGCTTCATAGGAGCGGGTTGCGGAGAGCATGTTGGTCATTTCAACTACAATGTCAACATTGGGATAAGTGACGTAGCCATTTGCATCTGCATCGGGGTTGGTCGGGTCGTACGCTCTTGCGCCGGTTTGGGCATCGGTGGTAATTTCTGCCACCCGGACACCGCCCCGTGGACTGCCAGCCTGGCTGCGGCGGGCCGCGACGAGCTTGGGTAGAAAACCATTCTGATCTTCCGCCATAAAAACAACATCCTGACGCTGATAGGCGCCGCCCTTTTCAGTGCGTGTTGTTTGCGCGTTGGCTATATTGTTCGAGATCAAGTCAAGGCGCAGGCGTTGTGCTGTAAGTCCAGATAAACCGATACGGAGGGAATTCCAGAAACTCATAATCTTCTCCTTGTTGGTCTGATATTATCAAAGGAGGCTGATCATGACAGTAAAAGCAGTGTGAAGTTAAAATAAATTTTATGTGAATAAAAACAAAGCGCCAACTTCCTTGCGGAAAGGCGCTTGTGCTTTATTTGCCCGGTCAGGCTTCAATTTTCAATGCCGGGAGTGATTTTTAGGCTATTGAGCCTGACTTATCAAGTTAAGATGTTGCCCAGGGAAGTGAAATATGCTGGGGCACTGCTGACGCTAACGGGGATTTGTCGGGTGGCAATTTTCTGTTCGGTAACAACCCAGGCGCTGCGTAGTTCAGTAAGCGTGGTGATGGCAGAAGCGTAATCACTTTTACGGATGCATTCCAGGCACCACTGGTACAGGCTAAACAATCCGCTTGAAACTTCAGGATAATCCAAATCCAGGGCATCACGGAGCGCGCTGATGGTCGTGATGGATTTACTAAAATCCTGTTGTTCGCAGGAACGGATCGCCAGATCGTAGGTCATAATTACCAGGCGAAGCGGGCTGGCATTCATTACATCTTGTTTTTGATATTGATTATTATAAGCTGCTAGATACATGGTTCAGGTCCTCAATGAATTTATTGTCTGTGATCATTCTATGAAATAAGTTTCGGCAGACTTCTCACAATCTTGAGCGCCATCCAGTTAATTCGACATAAATTTCTGACGGATATTCAAAGGAATTATAAAGAACGCAATAACCATCCCGCCATCTGAAAAGATCGAGAGAAACAAGATAGGATGGCATTACGGATATTGTCAGGTTTTATGCGGCCAGTTTCAATAATTCGCCAGCCGGCATTTTATAAAATTCACTGATCGGTATGGAACGCAGCACCTTATGTGAACTGCGGTCAACAATAAACGCGACAACTTCATCATTGTCATTGACGCGGAAATTGACCGAAACATTGGAATGGTTACCAATTTGCTCAGACTCGACTTCCGCCTGCTTTGGCGAGTGTTCCTTATTTGAAGACTCTTCCACTGAAGCCTTGGCTTGCGCCTTGATAACCACGCTGGCCATTGCAGCCACTGGTACGTTATTGCTAATTGGATTAATCGTATTATCACTCATGGCACACATCCTTTCCCAGCATCCTTGCATGGGACTTGACAAATGTTTCTAATGGAGCGGGTCAAACCTCATGCTCGACCGTCACTCTCATCCTACCGAAACCAGGCATTACCAATTTATCCAGAGGTGTTGACATTCGTACCACTAAGTATGCCAAACCACTGCGCCGTGTATCCGTACTCAGCGATCTGATTCTGATAACCCAGATACTGGTTGTACAAGGCTTCTTTCCGTTTTACGATCGAATCATTGTACTTGGCGATGCGGTTATCATAATTTGTGCGTTGAACATCGATCGATGTAAGCTTGCTGGCTATTGAACCGCTGGAGCTGGCGTAGCTCGAAACCAGAGTGTTGATCGCACCCAAGCCTGTGTCCAGCAACGCAAGCACATTTGTACGGTTGTTTTTGAGCGCCTCGCTAAATTTGGCGCTGTCGAGGGTCAACTTCATATCTTTATCAAAGCTCAAACCGATCTCGGAGAAGTTCTTTAAACTGCCGCTGTTTACATAATTGCTGTTCATGCGATTCAACATGTCCATACGTAAACCACTGAGTCCAATTTCACCGCTAAGCAGGCCGCGCGTATAGGTGGTCTTACCATTGACAGTCGTCGGGGTGGAGGCTAATTTGCTCTTCAAGTGAGATAAGGTCGTGTTGAAACTATTGACCATGGTGCTCATCAGACTGGCGGCTTTATCAGCAGTGGCAGCAATGCTCAGACGGGCGCTTTTGCCTTCCGCGTCCGATGCCAGATTAATGGTTGCCCCATCCACCACGTCTGACAGGTTCGTATTACCGGCCCGCGAGACGTCCATACCGTTCACCTTGAATGCGGCATTTTTAGCGGTCTGCACAGGAGTGGCAAACCCTAGGAAGTCGTTGTCGATCCCGTCCTTCTTGAGGGTGAACAGCAAGCTGTGGTTTACACCAGTCTGGGCGCCGGTCAACACCAGTTTATTGGCTACGATCGAAGCTTTGAAGTCGCGCCCCTCGGGCTGGCTGGCGGCATTGATGGCGGTAGTGATTGTGCGCAGACTGTCGGTTGCGCTGATATTGACAAAAGTTCCTGCAGCGGTATAAGTCAGCGCCGTGCTGGCAGTAGTGCCATTGATGTCTAAGGTTAGGTTCAGACCGCGCCCGCTGTCATAGCTGCCGCTTATGATGTTCTGCCAGGCGCTCGTATAGCTGGTGCCAGACTGACTGCGAATCGAGACCGCGTTTCCATCCGCATTTACCAAACGAAATTGGCGTATCCCACTCAAATCACGCGTTTCCAAAGTATAGTCACCTGTACCCAATTCCCGCTGACCCGTAGCTATTGTGCTCGTCGCCGCTGCTGTTACAGAATTGTTGGGGACAAAAGCAGAATAAACATCCGGTGATGTCGAGGTTTTGGTTTGCAATGCTGCCGTTCCTGTCCCACCCATCCAGAAGGTGCCACTCTTGCCCAATGCCACATCCGGGCTATAAGACAGCACGGTAGCCTGGGATTGAGCCTTGGCCAATTGTATGTCAGTGATTTCATAATCAGCCGCGGCGGCACTCTCTGTGCTGGTGGCTGTCAATACCGTTGCGCCGGTCGTACCTGGCGTGACAATTGATTTGGACACCAAGTTCAATCCAAAGGTACCCTGGGTGCTGATCAACGTCTGAAGCGCACTCTGCAATCCCTCAAAGTTGGCCTTCATATCCACGTAGACACTGCGGCGCACATCGATCGTATCTTTCAGCGCCTGGGTCCTGGTAATAGGATTACTTTCGGCCTTGATCGTCGCCTTAATTGCCGTTTGGAATGATGTCGCCAATCCTGCTATTTGGGTATCAATGGGTGAAATTGTACTGGCCATGTTTTACCTTCTTATCCTGCTAATATGATTCGGGAGAAGCGGGTATGGAGCAGGTCAAACCATACCTTGAGAAAGTTATGTCGGGGAGGCGCTTGAGCGCCTCCCCGAAAACGTTTCAATCTGCGATGTATTACTTGTAAATCTTATCGGAAGAGGGCCAGCAGGCCTTGCGGGGCTGCATTCGCCTGAGCTAACATAGCTGTGGCTGTTTGCTGCAAGATCGTGTACTTGCTCGCATTGACCTGTTCTTCTGCCATGTTGGCATTCATAATGCGGCTGTAAGCGCCTTCTACCGCAACCTGAGCTGTCGCGCTCTGAACTTCTTTGTAGGTCAGGCGGGAGATCAATGCGCCAAGGTCTGACAAGACACTGGTGACCCGGTCTAAGGCAGTGTTGACTTTAGTCAGGTACGCGCCAGCCTTATTGGTGTTAGAAACATTCACCGAGTAATTGCTCATGCGCTCGTATGTGAAGTTCTGAATGCCGCCATTGGCATTGGTGGTAACGGCAGCGAAACCTTGTAACTTCATTTGGACACCACGCCCGGTATTATACAGAGTACCTACTTGAGCGTAAGCAGCATAACCGCTACCCGAGACTGTATCATCAAATTTGTACTGCGAGACTTGCTGGGCAGTTCCGATGCTATCCGTCAACGTAATCTTGGCATTGTTTGCCTCAATGTATTCAAAAGCCATCGTTTGACCAGTGTTCAAACCCGCCGCGCTCGAGCCGCCCAGCCCCAAAGTAACTCCCAGCGTTGCCTTTGTGGTTGCCGCATCCATGATATTCATAGAGATTGCTCCGGCCGCAACAGATGTAGAACTCGTGAGTTTCCCGAGTCCTCCATTCCAAGCTGTATCTGTCAGATTCTTGATCTCGTAGGTGACCTCGGTGGGGTCTGTGACTAAGGCGCCAGCCACAGTGGAAATAATCTTAAGCTCATATTTTCCAGATGTCATGGTGGTGACTGAAGCTGCACTATCCGTACTGGTCAGTGAAGACATGCCGCCAATCAAGGTACTGTTCATATCCAGAATCGTTTTGCCATTTGTAGCGCTTATGGCCTTATCAGCGATATTAAGGTTCCAATCGCCTGTGGTAAGCTCTGACAGGTTGCCTGCGGTCGAGATCGCTCCAACCGGCACACCACCGGCGGTAGTAACATCAAAGGAAGCGGCTGTACCGGATGATGTAGCCGTCGCAGAAGCTACTCTTGTGGAAAGAGCCAAACCAGTTGGTCCTGGAACCAATGCTTGGGGGAGAGTCCACGTAGTTGTTTCGCCTTCATCTACGCCAGTCTGGAAGACCTTCGCGCCTGTCGTATTATCGAGCAGTTTGACGCCATTCCATTTGGTCTGGTCAACCAAGTCCTGGATCTGTTGAGCATAAGATGAAAGTTGGGTCTGGATCGTGGCGCGTTCTGCGGTGCCGAGGGTATCGGAAGCGGCCTTTTCAGCCTGGGTGCGCATGGCGATCATGATATCAGTCATTGTGCTCAAGCCGCCTTCGGCGACGGAGAGCATGTTCTTGGCATCACTGATGTTATCGATGGATGCTTTCAAGCCCTCAGAGCGAGCCATCATCTTGGTGGCGATGGTCAACCCGGCGGGATCATCGGAAGCGCTGTTGATGCGCTTGCCGGTGGAGAGGCGTTGTTGGTGCATCGCCAATTTAGCATTGATGCCCTGCAGTGAATTAAGGGCGTTAAGGGCCTGGATATTACTTGCAATTCTAGTTACATCTACAGTAGCCATTTCAAACCTCCATGTTTGAATGTTATTTCAAGGGGATCCTTCCCCTTTTTGAATTTGGGAAATGTGATCGAGTTCCAGTATTGCTGAGAACTATTTTACGGACATTTTATTCGAGAGTAATATCAGTTTTTGTTTTGCGATATTCGCCTCCGTCGTACATTTTTTTGGAATATTTTGTTCATTGTTCTTACTCATATAGTTTCGGCAATACAGCTTTTTACTAAAGGCATTTGGGCGGGAGTTTGCGTAAATATCGTATAAATTTCATATTGGAAAGAAATACAGAAATTCTGAATCATATTGTTCCCGCGCCAAGCCGAGGATGATCGTTCCCATACGACAAGATTATGAGCGGACGGCGCTGAATCATTCCCAAAATAGCTTTACCGATTCTTCCGTTTCTGAAGCTGGCGGGCAGACTGTGAAGCACGCACCTGCCTGAGCAGGGCTTGCACAGGTTCACTTTGCTGATCCAGCGCCTGGGCTTCAAGCAACCTTTGGTGCGCGCCAACCTTATTACCCGCCAGAAGTAAAACCTGGCTAAGCTCGATCAGTGCATAAATATCCTCCCTCTGGCACATCACCCCGGCCTGCCACAAACGCACAGCGCCGGCATAATCCTTCTTTTCCAGGAGGTAGTCGGCCATGTTCTTGACCAGGAAGACGCCCATACCATCCGGTAATTCGCCCACAGCGGCAGAAAGCTCAACTACCGGCAGTCCCACCAGAATCGCCTCCTCATAGCGTCTCTGCCCAATCAAACTGTGAGTCAGCATCCCCAACGTAACCAGATCATGAGGCGCAAGTTCCAGCAAAAGACGGCAGGTTTTCTCTGCCATGCTGAAATTATCAACCCTAATAAAATAAAACGCCATGCCATTTAGGACAAGGTAATTATTAGGAGAAATCTGCCAGGCGCTGGTCAACGCCTGCCAGGCCGCAGGTGGGTCGTTCAAGTTAATGTAAACGACCGAGAGATTGACATGAAGAATTATGTTTTTCGGCGTCCTTTGCAACCAAAGCAACATCAAGCGCTTGACTTCATCAAAATCCCCGCGACCTTCTGCTGCCCGTATTTGAGCTCTTAGAGTCTCCATTTTGGAAAACTCAGCCCGAAAGTTTTTTGCCGTGGAAGGCGGGGTCATTTCCAAAGACTCAGGGAGCCTGATGCGCGCCAGAACCGCCATCTTTTCGAGCAAGTCCGCTTCCCCACTCGCAGCTAGTAACCCATATGTATCATCGCCTGCTTTTTGAAAGAAGACCTCCAGGATTTGAAAGATGCTCGCATCCTCGTAGATTCCCATCGAATTAATTGCGTCGAAGCGCTGGCGCACCCAGGCAACACCGCCGCTGTTGCCACGGCGTAGTTTCTGGTCAATCTCATTTTCGGAGCGACAGTAATAATGGTTGAGTTGAATCTTTTCCGTATGGTTTGGAAAGCGCTGTCCATCCACCCGCAGAAAACCTTCGTTGACGCACCAGGCTCCTTCTTCGAAAGTAAAATCATGCGGTGAATTCGGCATCAACGTCAGCCGCGGCTGGACAATGCTTTTTACCATTTCATTTTCCTTGAAAGTTGCATGGGTGCGTCGGGTATAGGCAGCGATCTGTCCTTCAGCCGGGCGGGTCACGTGTCCGCTTGAGCCGAAAAACAATGAACTGACCGCAAGCCCTGCATACTTTTCGTATTCCTTCAACAGTTCTTTCAAGTCTGGGCTTGTCTTTGGAACCAAAAATTCATCTGTATCTATGAATCCCATCCAAAAGGTGTGGGAACCAAAGGTTTGCAAACAATGGTCATAGGCATACAACTGCATGGCTTTGCCGGAAATATCCACCACCACCACCCAACCACGCTCAATATAATCCTTGAGTGTCTTGCGCAGGCTGACCTGACTTTCATTATCGTAAATATAAAAACGATCAACCCCCATCAGAATATGATAATCCAACCATTCCGGCAGGTAATCGTTCTCATCCTTGCAGATCAAGCACAAGCTTAGATAGTCCATGTTAAATCCTCTTTTTTTGACGACGGACAGCAGACGACGGACGATGTAGAACAGGCGACAGTGCCACCTGATTGAGCATGGTCAATACATCTTCGTTTTGTGGAACGATCGCCTGGGCCTGGGCCAACTGTCGGCGTGCACCAGTTTTATCGTTAGCCAGAATCAAGCAGCGGCTAAGTTCAAGAAGCGCGTTCACATCGCCCGGCTGGCACTTCACCCCGGCCTCCCACACTCGGACAGCTCCTGCATAATCTTTCTTTTCCAGCAGATAATCAGCCATGTTCTTGACAATGATGCCACCCATCTGATCTGATAATTCCCAAGCTGGTGTCCC